>ERZ1106943.4097-NODE-4097-length-10350-cov-4.425546_pt1 | contig 10350 bp, 13 predicted proteins | sample MGYA00403671_ERZ1106943 | MGnify/ENA primary metagenome ERZ1106943 (study PRJEB35170, sample SAMEA104062427) | human gut metagenome | biome: human gut; feature: human-associated habitat; material: faeces | place: Denmark | collected 2012-06-14 ...
AGATCATATAAAAGAAATCCAGCAGTCATCAGGGTTTCTTGCTATTAAAGTTAATGACAACCAACTGAAAACGATAGAAAAAGAGTAGTTGCTATTAGTAGCAAAATAGTAGCAGAGCAAAAGAAAAAGTCTCGGAAGCCGCTTGTTTAGCGGATTCCAAGACTTGTGGCTCTTATTCAAACTCGCAAATAAAATCTTATCACTATACACTTTTGTATAGGGATTATGGTTCTATCTGGTTTTATATGTGTTCCACTGTCCAAAGTCCACAGGCTGTACTGAACGGTGTTATCAGATTGTTATCATAAAATTGTTATCAACCAATATATTTAATTCTTTTATAATCACCTGTCAATAACATTGAATTATTTAACAGCTTAAAAATTTTCCATTTATTTAAATTCTTAAGCTTTATGATACAAAAACATAGAAAAATTATCTTCATTTATATCCTTTATTTTTTCAGATGCAGCTACATACTCTTTCACCTGAAATGCTTCTTCTACAATTGCATCTGAAACAGTATAATATGCCCCTCCTCTTCCCAGCTTTTGTATAATTCTTTCACTTATTATATTTACATATGATAAGAGATTTTCAACAAGATTATCAATATTCCTTATTTCATCACCATCATGAATAATGCAATTTCTAGCTCGATAAATACGATGCAAATGCCATCTTACCTTCTTTTCATGCTCATCAAGCAGCCTATTAATATCATTTTTCTTTTTTAATTGCTGATTTAAGGAAAAAATTCTAAACCTTAATAGTGGAAATGTCGCTAACTTTTTGTATAATTCCTTTCGATTATCTTCATATTTATCAAGTGCAACAAAAACAAATAATTTTTCTATATCCGTTTCCCCTACTTCTATTTCTGACAAAATAGTCGATAATTCTTTTTTATTCCATCGTTGCAAGTCAAGTAGTAGATTTGCAATTAATTTTTCAATATAAGAATTTTTTAAATATGGCATTATCAAATCAATTATATTGAAAATCCTGCTACGGTCATTATCATTTTCTTCCTTTTCTAGTAACAATTCCAAAATAGACCATAAACTCAATAAAACATTGGATGGCGACCGTATTGCCAGCGCCATGTTATGTATCTCCATAACTCTTGATAATTTATATAAATTTTCATAATTCATAGTTGCTTTATCAAACAAATCAACTGCACCTATCGAAGATTTTTCAAACGATTTTGTTCTTTTTGCTTTCTCTATTCCTGAAACAGGTTCCTTAATAAACTTTAATTTGTTGTCTTCAGTTTTTACAAACCCATTGCTATAAATGCTCTTTTCTATATGCCTGAAAAAAGAATAAAAATGATCCAATAATCTTATTATATTCCTAGCCATATCGTATGCTGAATATTCGTCATAAGCATTTATATTTTTAATTTCAGCGACATTATATCCATCAATTTTTTGAATACCCTTAGGTATATCATCCTTTTCTAAAATACAGAATGAATTTTCGGGTAATTCCGGAGATAATAACTCACTAAATTTTGCCAATTCCTTATGAATAGTCAGATACACTGTATATGTTTTTTTGTTCGACTCAAAACAATCAAAAAACTTATCTAAACTACTAATATCATTTACTCTTTTCGCATAAAAAATTCTATTTAAACACGCAAATATATATCTTGAATCATATCCCAAAACCGTCAATTCTCTTACGAAACACCTCGAATATACATCAATTTGTTTCTTTGAATCATTTATTATTGCATTCTTTAAGTCTTTTTCAATTTCGCCTAAATATATCCACCCCGATAATTTATCCAAAAACAATTGGCAAATTTTTCTCTTCATATCTTTATCATATGAGCCATTGTTTTTCTTAAATTCTTCACATTTACTTACCCCTATAACCTTCTGTGCAATTCTATCATTTTCTAAACACCATACTATTTCCTCAAAAATGGGAATTTCATTTTTTTCTTTCAATATTCCTTCTTTTATCTGTTCAATGGTTTCCAAATATTCTCGTAATAATAATTTTATATTTAATGTTGGTGCTTTATATGTATCCATTGAATAATGAAAAAGCAATTCATCCATACGTTGAACAAAAAATAACATTCCTTGCATGGACGAAACATTTGACCAATTCTTTAAATTTCTTTTAATCATTTGTCATTTCCTTCCGTTTTAGAAAGATAAAAATTATAATCACATTTTCAATTCCAGTTCTTATGTATTCACAAATTTATCATGTAGTCATCTCTAATCAAATATTTTTGTAATGTCCTGATACCTATTAATCACACGATAAATCTCTACATACTCTTTTCCTATCTTGTAGATAATCACATAATCTTCCCATATCGCATATTTATAATCTGTCCGAAAGCTGACCCGTTTGGAGAGATCCGCCCCCATTCCAGGAAACATCTGAAGGTTTTCAAATTTACCGTAAATTTCCTTTATGGTCTTTGCTGCATATTCTTCGTTATCTTCAGCAATATAATCTCGGATGTTTTTCAAATCCTTTGCAACAATCGGATTGATCCGCAATTTTAACATCTTATTCCCCCACAAGTGCTTTCAGTTCGTCCAGATTCAACCAACCTTCGCCATCTTTCACTGCTTCTTCAGCTTCCTGCAGCTTCAAGAGAAGCTTTTTCTCTGCACGATCGCGCTCATAGTCTTCAATATCCATAACTACAAAACGTCCTCTGCCATTCTTTGTCAGATATACTGGTTCTCCTTTATGACAGTTCTTCAGAACTTCATTATAATTTCTCAAATCAGACACTGGTAAAATATTTGCCATATTTTTTCAGCTCCTTTCCTTGATAAAGCGGACATTCGCATTCGCTTCTCGCTCATGAGCACAACCTACTATGCAGTCCATATCCATATTGTTTCTGTTACTTTTATTATACACAAAAAGCTGTAAAATTCAACGTAGATTTTTACAGCTTTTCTATCTCTATATATTTTTTACAACCTATTTTAAATGTTCCTCAAAAATTGATTCGAGTTCCTTATTCCCTCTCAAGAATTCATACTCTTTCTTATTTTCAATTTCCGAATACAATTCACGAACAAAATTTTTTCCAATTCCCGAAAAGGCTTTTCCCTGTGCAGTATCTTCATACCTGTAATACAAAGGGGATTGTGTCATATTCCAAGGCTTCTGTGATTCGCTTAATAATTGCTTAATTAATTGAACACATTTTTCTACGTTTTTTCGATATCCAGCAATCAACAGATATGGCACTGTGTTGCCGTAATTCCATAGTCCAAACAGTGATATCATTTGATCTGTAATCTCAGCAATTTTCTCTGCTTTATCATGATTTCCTGTCTCTTCTTCCATTTCTATTAACTTATACAAGTAGCTTTGGACATTGATAACTGCCTGTAGCAATTTTCCCTCCAAGAATAACGCAGCAGTATCTGTTCCTTCCTGATGCGCTAGTACACTTGTTTTCATAATCGTTGCATCAATTACAGTATCAGGAATTTTTTTCAAAAGGACATTTGCTTCTTCATATTTCTCCATTTGGACATATTTCGTTGCAAGTATAAAAACACTTGAATTTCTCACTCTTTCATCCTGACTATCTGCTGTTCGTTCCAGCCACTCAATGATAGCTGTATTATATTCCATTCGTTCTTCGTCATTAAGATCTGACAAAGTCAAAGATGCGTTCAGAACAGTTGCGATCTTATAAATTAATAAGTTGCAATGAGGATACTCCTGTATTTTACGAGATGCCATCTCGAAAGCCTTTGTAAAGCTGTCCAATGAAACTTCCGAAAGTTCATTCACAAATAATCCAATCTCTTTTTCGGTCAATTCTTCACGAAACGAAAACAATTCATTCATATCAATTTTCAATAATCGTGCCAAAGCTGGAAGTAATGAGATATCCGGATATGTATTTCCCTTTTCCCATTTATTTACCGCAGGAGTTGACACTCCCAGATAATTTGCCACCTGTTCTTGTGTTAATCCCACAGTTTTTCTATAGTTTTTTATCTGTTCACCAATACGCATTGTTCTCACCTCCTGTTCTCGCTATAATTATATCGTTACTAGTTCATGTTTACAATTGAGCCTTTGTTTAATTATCATTCTGTTTTTTTAACTTCTAATTAATTTTTATCTCATGTCTCTACCATCTATTCTTACACATAAATTATTTCTCTCACCACAATTTCTTCCGCGCCGGCTTTGACATTATTCATCAATCTAACCCACCTCATCTGATCCTGCCTCTTTAAGTTTTCATTTACACCCTGTTTTTCTACCATCTGTTTCATTAACACTTCTACCTGCTCTGTTGCTTCCTGGTCAATCTGATTCAGATGTGCTGTCAGCTTGCCAGATAATAACAAGTTTTGATACCGTATTGGTCTATGTTCTTTCAAAAACTGTTTCCGTAACATTCCATATTTTCCATATGTCGGTTCTTCTTCATTCAATACCAGATCCGGCAAATAATAATCTCCACACAGGGTATAGCTTAATCCATTCTTTTCATCATAAATGTGTTTTTCCATGATTTTATCTCTCCATTTCTCTATTTTTTGATTTATTTTTCTTACGCTGCTGATTCTCCATCTCACTCTTTTTTATTCCCCAGGCTAATCTTTCATGAATACTTCCCTTCGGCATTTGTTCCATCCGCTGCTTTTCTTCCAGAGCTTTCTCATTGCGAATATCCTGCTGTACTGCCGCATCTACCGTCTCTATTCCCAGAACACGCACAACACGATCATACCTATCAGAAACGCCTTGCATTATATTCTTTTCTTCTGATAATTTATGATTTTCTTTACGCATATCATCCAACTCCTTCTGAATACCGTTATATTTTTGTTTCAGCTTTTGATATTTGCTCTTCCAATTTTCCACCTCTTTTGTAAGTTCTTTAACCTGTGCAGCCATTGCCCCAACCTTATTTTTTATCTGAAGAAACAGCGGTTTGATTTTTTTGTCCCGGTAAGTCGCTGCCCGTTCCAACGTGCCAGCTTCCGGTAACAACATTTTAACTGTTCCATATTCTTTTATTTCCTTACTCACATTATCCATAATCAACTGTAACTGTTCCCTGCGTTCTTCCAGGCTTGTTAATTGTTTTTCTGCTGTTTCTGCACGCTTTTCTGCTGCTTTTTTATCTCTAAGCGCCTGTTCTTTACTTTCCTTCAAAAGCTGTACGTCTTCTCTGGATTCTACGATTTGTAAAGCCAATCCTTCGTTCTCTGCTGTCAAGTATTCTTTTTCCTGTTCTAGCGCCTGTACTTCCTTTTTCCGTTCTTTCTTTTTGAAATTGTAAACGTCCAAATGTTCCTCATGAGTACCTTTCTGTTCCCATTCAATTCCATGTTGCTTTGCAATTTCTGCCAGAACTTCTTTTTCATGATTTATCCACTGATTCATCTCCGTATCGTGCTTATTTCCGCCTTGAAATCCCAGACTTTTTAATGCTTGTTTCAGTGAAACCCTGGTGTCCATTCCTTTTCCTTTCCAGCCAGTTACATAAGGAATGAAATCGATATGCAAATGTGGAGTAGCTTCATCCTGATGCAGATAGCAACTAAATACCCGAAGTGTCGGATTTCGTTTCTGGAAATCTTTCACATACTCATTCAGTACCTTTACAGCCAAATCTCCCTCATCTGTTCCAACAGCCATATCTTCTCGGTTTCCAATCTGGAAAATCACTTCATGGAACAGCTTTTCCTGTTTCCCTTGGCGAATCTTTTCATAATAATTTGTAATCTGCCGATCTTTTCTTTTCCCGACATTATACCGTTCTACAGCTTCATCAAACAGCTCTTTATAGACTTCTTTCAGATTCTCATTCCGGTAACAAATATTTAATTGCACTCTGTCTGGATCAACATTTTCTGCTATAAAATCTCGTCTGTTATGAGCCAGAGACCCTGTCCCGATCATACCACTGATTGTTCGTTTCATCGTCATATTCCTCACCCCGCTTTCTAAAACCAGTGCCAGACATGGCACATAAATTTGTATCTTTGCCAGCTATAGTATAAAAAGAAATATTCGCCGGATACGGCGGTTTTGTTACTTTTGTCAAAAGTAACGCAAAAGCACTTTCGACATCCGTTCCGTCCATCAAAAGTACCCTTGCGCCCTGCCGGGGGCTATTCCTCCCGTTGGTCGGTTCACTCCTGCGTTACTTGTATGGCTGACTTATCCCGGTATCCTTGCCCGGATATATTCCAGATCACCACAATACGGTGTTCCTACAAGATACCATTCTCTTGCAGGATTCATTTCCATCCTGGTCTGAACCCATTCATCATCAAGCAACACTTCCAGACATTCTCCACAGTGAAATCCCGTATCAATCCATAAATCTGATGATAATAATCCATATCTTTTGTTATAACTGTTGTATCCTAATCTTCCTTCTTTCATTGTGACATTCTCCCTTCCACTTATCGTTTTCCATAAGGACGCCCTGTTTCAGGGCCCCCTTTACAATTTTTCAGCTCCAAACAAATTGCCAATATATTCATAACGTTCCGTCTGCGCCTTATCAGACCTCTCCTTGTCTGCTATCTACAGGTGCGTGACACGCTCCTGTAATAAGGCAATCAGAGAAAATCTTTACCATCGAAAATTCTCTGGTATTCCCCGCCTGTCCAGATATTCCTGCCGGGATTTTTCCCGTTCTTCCTCTGTCGGTGCAGTTTTATATTTGCTATATAATTCTCGGTTGACCATTGTATCCAACTTTCTTTCCAATCCCTGCCGAATTATTTCTTCGCTTTCATAGTTTTCCATCAAAAAATATTGCAAAAGTTGAAAGAACAACTCGTATGAGATCTGCACATTTCTGTTTTTCATCCTATCTCCTTTCAAGGTGGCAAGATGCCCTTTTCTTAAGATATGGTCACCTTGCCATCTTCCTTTTCTATTCAGGCAGCACCCAGTACCACTGATTTCCCCGTTTTATCGAATCTACTTCCAGTTCTGACTTCGCATTTCTCAGCGTTTTTCCTTTGATTCCACGCTTCGCAGCTTCTTCTAATATTTTCTTCTGTGACATACCACCATCTGCCAGTATCTCAAGCAGAAATTCTTTCGCTTTCCGGCTTTTCTGTCCCTTGCCATCTCCATTAAGCAACTCGTCTGCACTGATATCATATTCTCCAATCCACTCAAATCCATTATCCTTATCTAATCGAAAAGCAATAGATTTTCCTTCCGGTGCTAAAGAACTTTTCGTATGGCACACCACCCTCGTTTCTGGTTCTTCCTTGATTCTGCCAACAATCAGGACACTTCTTGCTGCTGCTTGAAAGTCAATGGATCCAAGTCCACGGTAGGAAGATTTTCCGTTACTGTTTTTGTTCATATGTCCGATTAAGATAATCGCACAGTGATATTTTTCTGCCAGCACTGCAATGCGCTTCATCAGCGGACGAATCTCATTTGCACGGTGCATATCAACTTCAGCTCCCAAGAATCCCTGAATTGGATCAAGCACAACCATTCTTGCTTTTGTCTGTATAATTGCCTCCTCCAGCCGGATATCTGCCATTGTCAATGGCTGGTCTGTATCATCAATAACCAGCACCTTGGAGCAGTCTGCACCTGCAGCAAGCAATCTGGGTTTTATGGTATCTCCCAAACCATCCTCTGCTGTCTGGTAAATCACATTTACAGGTACTTCGGCATTTTCTTTATCATCAGTTAATGAAACTGTCGGAAGAATTGCTTCTCCTCTGGTCAGTTTTGCAATGATCTGAAGTACCATTGTAGTCTTTCCTTCTCCCGGATCTCCTTGGATAATCGTTACTTTCCCATATGGGATAAATGGATAGAGCAGCCATTCAATCTGTTCAACTTCTACCTTATCCATGTTGATAAGCTTCAATTTCGGCTCCATTCTTTTCTGTACTGTTTTCTTTGCTTCTGTTACTTTGTTTTCCATCAGTTCCTCCATATTTTCCCGTTGAAAGAAAGAATGGATTTTGATAGAATACTCATAGAAACATTTTGGAAGAGTATTCTACCAAATCCCTGCCTTTAGGTGTTTGCCGACACTTAAAGGCATTTTTATTCATCTTTCATTCCATCCATCGTTACTGTAATCAACTGAATTACTTCCAGTAAATCTTCTGACACATTTTCTCCTTTTTTCATACTCTTCAATTGATTCAGTACCTTTGCAAGTTCATTTTTCAATGCCTTATACACTCTCGGATTCCCGGTTACTACAACCTCTTTTTCCTGTAATCTCCGGATAATATACTCTTGTTTCGTCAATCCTGATAAGCGGACTGCTGTTTCCAGAAGTTCATCTTCCTCTGGTGACATTCGAAACGCTACAACCTTATTTCTCCAACGTCCCTGTTGATCCAGACATTTAGCTGACATTTGCAAGTCCTCCTCCCATTTCATTCGGTTCTTCCTTCATATTTTCCGCATCTAATTGCTCTGCCATATCCAACTGTACCGATGGAAACAGGTGTGCATAACGGTAAGTGATCTTTTCTGCTGAATGACCAACTCTTTTTCCAATTGCCAGAGCTGTATATCCCATATTGATCAGTAAAGATACATGACTGTGCCTAAGATCATGAATACGGATTTTCTTGACACCGCATGCTTTGCATCCCCTTTCCATCTCATGGTTCAGGTAATATTTTGTCACAGGAAAAATACGGTCATCAGGTTTCAAACTGTAATATAATTTCAGGCAATCCTGCATTTCATCACATAGAAACTGTGGCATCACAACTGTCCTGATACTGTTTTTCGTTTTCGGTGTCGTAATTACATCTTTTCCCTGTAACCGCTGATAGGACTTATTGATTCGCAGCGTTTTCTTTTTAAAATTAAAATCCGCCGGAGTCAAAGCCAGAAGTTCTCCCGAACGTATTCCGCACCAGTAGAGTAGCTGAAACGCATAGTATGAAAGAGGCTTATCCATCATTTCTTCTGCAAAAAGTTTATATTCTTCTTTTGTCCAGAACAGCATTTCCTTTCCTTCCTCTGTTCCTAATGCTCCAGCTTTTCTCGCTGGGTTAGTACTGAGGTCATAATATTTCACTGCATGATTAAAAATGGTACTTAACTGTCCATGTATCGTTTTCAGATACGTCGGAGACAAATATTTCCCCGTCTTTGTTTTTAGTTTTCTCATCTGGTTATGCCAGTCCATCACATCTTTTGCTGTGATTTCCGACACTTTCCGCTGTCCCAGATAAGGCAGAATCTTTTTCTGGATAATATTTTCTTTGGTAAGCCAGGTACTCTGTTTCAGAGATGGTCTTACATCCTCTTCATACAAAGCACAGAAACTTTCCATTGTCATATCCAGATTTGCTTTTTTCTGCATCTTAAACTGTAATTCCCAGTCCGCTGCCTCTTTTCTTGTAGCAAATCCTCTTTTACATTTTTGCTTTCTTGCACCTGTCCAGTCCTGATAGCGGATCATTACATACCAGGTGCCATTGTTGTTCTTGTAAATTGCCATTCCTAATTCCTCCCATCATTCGATCTTGTTCCATAGAACTGCTCATAAAAATACTTCCGGTCAACTTTTCCTGCGATTGTCTGACATCCTATTGCCTGCAATTCCCTGTTTAGCCTTTTCATCAGCTTGTATGCATAGGACTCCGATACTTCCAGGACTTCCATGACCTCTTTCACATTCATAAACATTTTACTCATAGAAAATTTCTCCTTTCTTTTCACTATACTATTTTGTATGGGTTGAATTATACTATACTATTCTGTATGGGTCAAGTGCTTTCAATACATTTACCCATACTTTTTTGTATGGATTTTCTTGTCTCTACCATTTGGATATGCTATACTCAACCTATCAAGAAAAAGACAGGAGATATAGCATATGGCAATAGGCGAAAGAATCCACCATTTCAGACTTCTGCGTGGTTTCACGCAGAAATATTTGGGTCAACAGCTGGGATTCAGTGATTCACAGGCTGATGTCCGCATTGCACAGTATGAAAAAGGGGCACGCAGTCCAAAAGAAAAATATCTGAACGCATTGGCTGATATTTTTGAAGTATCCCCTCATGCTCTTGCTGTCCCGGATATTGACAGTTACGTTGGACTGATGCATACCTTATTTACCTTAGAAGACCTTTACGGGCTTCACATTGATGAGATTGACGGAGAACTTTGTCTCCGGCTGGACAAGGCCAAGGGAACCACCTACCTTTCCATGTTCGATATGTTCCATGCGTGGCAGGAACAGGCAGAAAAACTCAAATCCGGCGAGATCACTCAGGAAGAATATGACCAGTGGCGTTACAACTATCCAAATAACGCAAAATAAAAGCCGACGAAAAAAGGCCTTACCAAATTGAT
>ERZ1106943.4101-NODE-4101-length-10341-cov-2.278339_pt1 | contig 10341 bp, 10 predicted proteins | sample MGYA00403671_ERZ1106943 | MGnify/ENA primary metagenome ERZ1106943 (study PRJEB35170, sample SAMEA104062427) | human gut metagenome | biome: human gut; feature: human-associated habitat; material: faeces | place: Denmark | collected 2012-06-14 ...
TTTTAAGTGTAATTCTTACTGGACTTAATATTTATCCGTCTATAACCACATTTGGCGGAGCAGGAAGTCTTGTTCCAATTACAGGATTTGCAAACAGCGTTGCTGCACCTGCGATTGAGTATAAGAAGGAGGGACGGGTGTTCGGTATTGGCTGCAAGATATTCACGATTGCCGGTCCTGTTATTCTATATGGAATATTTTTTAGCTGGTGTGCAGGACTTATATATCTGGCTTTAAAGCTTATACATGTACTGTGATTCTTGATTAAGAAACATCTGTATGGTAGAATCATAGGAACTGTTTTAAAGAAATGCGCAGGATACGAGGATAATATGGGAACTTTTTTAGAAGATTATTATAATAAATTTAATGAAGAAAAAAGACTGACTTCAAGACACGGACAGATTGAATTCCGTACATCGATTCATTATATACATGAGTGTATTGAAGAATTAAAGAGAGAAGGCAGAGAAAATATAAAGATTATGGATATAGGTGCCGGGACAGGCAGATACAGCGTTGCACTGGCTGATGTAACTGCAGTTGAACTGGTAAAGCACAATCTTGGAATATTGAAATCTAAGAATTCATCAGTTAAGGCTTATCAGGGCAATGCACTTAAGTTAAAGCGTTTCGAGGATGAAACATTTGACATAACCCTGCTGTTCGGGCCGATGTATCATCTGTTCGGACAGGAGGATAAGGTTAAGGCATTAAAGGAGGCGGCCCGTATTACAAGGAAAGGTGGCTTTATTCTTGTCGCTTATGTTATGAACGAATATGGTGTTATTACATATGCATTTAAGGAAAGACATATTAAGGAGTGTATGGAACAGGGCAGGCTGACAGAGGATTTCCACACGATATCTTCAGAGCAGGATCTGTATGATTATGTGCGTCTTGAAGATATTACAAAAGTTAATGAAGCAGCAGAATGTGAACGTGTGAAGATTGTGACACCGGATGGACCAGCTAATTACATAAGACAGTTTGTGAATCAGCTTGACGAGGAGGAATACGAGATGTTTTACAGGTATCATCTTGCAACCTGTGAAAGAGCTGATCTGCTTGGTGCTGCTGCACATACGCTTGACATAATACGAAAATAATACATAATTAATACATTTTTGGACAGACTACTTATAAAGACTAATGGCACATGAGTATGTGCGGAAACGAGGATTATGACTGGAAAACAGAGTCTGTTATTTGACAAAGATGTATATGTTAGATGTGCTGCAACAGTGGTTGGAAAGAAAGAGGCTGATGGTCCGCTTGGTGAAATGTTTGATGTGGCAGTAGAAGATGATATGTTTGGCAAGAAAAGCTGGGAAGAGGCTGAGAGCCACATTCAGGAGATGGCGGTTGACAAGCTGCTTATTAAAAGCGGTATGGCTGCGTCAGACATAGATTATATCTATGCCGGAGACCTTCTTGGACAACTTATAGCAACATCTTTCGGTCTTATGAGATATGAAATACCGATGTTTGGTCTGTACGGAGCATGTTCAACGATGGGCGAGGCATTATCACTTGGTGCAATGTGTGTTAATGCCGGATATGCGCAAAATGTAATTGCCATCGCGTCAAGCCATTTTGCAAGTGCTGAAAAGCAGTTCCGTTATCCGCTCGAGTATGGAAACCAGAGACCAGTTGCATCTACATGGACAGTTACAGGAGCAGGGGCGTATATCGTCGGCGATAAGCCTCTGGATAAGAAAAAATGTGTTCTCATAAAGGGTATTACAACGGGAAAGATTGTTGATTACGGCGTTAAGGATTCAATGAATATGGGAGCATGTATGGCTCCAGCAGCAGCAGAGCTTATAGAAGCTAATTTCAAAGACCTTGATGTTGATAAGGACTATTATGATGCAATATTTACAGGCGACTTAGGAGAGATTGGCAACAGGATATTGTCTGAGCTTCTAAAAGAAAAAGGCATTGATATTGCTGATAAGCTGTATGACTGTGGAATGCTTATATACGAAGGGGAAACTAAGTGTTCAGGAGGAAGCGGCTGTGGCTGCAGTGCAGTTGTTCTTGGAAGCTGTATTATGGACAGGCTTATAAGAGGAGAATATAAAAGGGTTCTTTTTGTTCCTACAGGAGCTTTGTTATCTACCGTAAGTTACAATGAAGGAAAAAGTGTGCCGGGCATAGCCCATGGTGTAATTCTTGAAGGAAAGGAGAGTTAAAGCCATGGATTTTGTTAAAGCATTTGTATGTGGGGGGTTAATATGTGTTCTTACACAGATTCTTATGGAAAAGACAAAGCTTATGCCGGGAAGGATAATGGTTATTCTTGTAACAACAGGAGTTGTACTTGGAGCAGTTGGGATATACGAGCCGTTTGTTAAATTTGCAGGAGCGGGAGCAACAGTTCCTCTTACGGGATTTGGCAATGTCTTATGGAAGGGTATGAGGAAAGCAATAGATGAGCAGGGATTTTTAGGATTGTTTACAGGTGGATTTACTTCATGTGCAGTCGGAGTATCAGCAGCACTTATATTTGGATTTATTGCATCACTTATATTTGAACCTAAGATGAAGAAAGAATAAAATAAAAGGATAGTGGTTCGTTCAAATTGAACCACTATCCTTTTTTAATGATTAAGGCCGTTTGTCAGATGAATTAGTTTTATCAGATGTCTCTGTTGAGGCAGCTGTTGATTCTTTAGAATTGTTCTTGTTGCTGCCTGTTCCGGGTGTAACCTTGGAAGGCTTGGTTGTTGCACTGTGAATAGTGCATAACTTAGATAACTCAGTATCTGTAATTGAGATATCAGCATCCCATGTCTTAAACTCAGAACCGTCTTTATCCTCGCCAAGCTTATCAGCAGAAGATTTCTTTCTCATAATCTTAGTTGTAACACTTGGACAACCGGAAGTAGCAATATCTCCGGATTCATTACATATTGAAACCTTAACATGTGTTGTACAGTATTCAGTAGGAACTGTGTCTTCAGTGAAATATTCTGTTATAACACAGTTTCCTTCAGGGTCCTGGTCACATAAGCCCTCAACAGGAAGAAGCCCTGACTTAGAGCATACAGCCGCCTCTACAATACCAGATGGCTGTTCATAACTTCCAGTTGGAAGATTAAGATTTTTATGAATTGTCTGCATAATTGTACGCCATATAACATTGTGGTTGACAACATTTCCAAGCTCTTTGGAGTTATCATCATAGCCTGCCCATATTACGGCTGTGTAATATGGAGTGAAGCCACAGAACCATCTGTCGCTGTCGAACTGTGTTGTACCTGTCTTACCTGCTACAGGCTGGCTTGAAAAGTTAGCTGTACGTGCAGTACCGTCAGTAGCAACAGAGCGTAATCCCTGAATAAGAAGCCAGTCAGAATTCTCATTAAGTACCTTATGCGTTTCAGGTACAGAATTATCGATAATAATGTTGCCTTCTGAATCAAGCACTTTTGTGTAGTAAATAGGCTTTGTGTAAGTTCCTTTATTAGCAATGGCTGCATAAGCGGCACACATGTCAATATTGGAAACACCTCGTGTCATACCACCAAGTGCAAGTGATTGTACAACATCGTGTGCACCGTTGATTGCATTTTTAGGAGAAACCAGCGTTGAAATACCGAAATTCTCAAGGTAATTATAACCAACCTGGGGCGTAAGCTTTGAAAGAATCTTAACAGCAGGTACATTCTGTGAAACAGTAAGAGCTTCTCTTAATGTCATCAGACCTCTGTATTCACCTTTTGTAAAGTTAGTAACAAGCTTTGCATCAGTTCCTGAATAATAATAAGGAGCATCATCAATGGCAGATGCCAGAGAATATGTCCCTGTATCAAGGGCGGGACCGTATACAGCAAGTGGCTTAATACTTGAACCCGGCTGTCTTGCAATATCATTAGAAGCACGGTTTAAGCTTCGGTTAAGAGTTTTATCACCGCGTCCGCCAACCATAACTTTAACATGTCCGTTGGTCTGATCCATTACAGTAAATGATATCTGGGGCTGTATTGTAAATGTAAGTGTCTCAGCATATATTTCACCACCCTCTTTAAGGAGCTCCTGCTTATATGCTTCAACATAACTTCTTGCAGCATCTTCATCGGTCATCGTAAGACTGAATCGGGTATCTCCAAGAGTCTTTGTGTACCAGTTAGCCATTGAATTGTGTGAATAATATGAAAATGATCCATCAGTCTGCTTTATTGTTAAAGCATAATTGATAGAAAAATGTGTATTATCATTGTAGTTGCCAGGATTATTGATAACATCGTCAGCAACCTGCTGCATCATTGTGTCCTGAGTTGAATAAACCTGAAGTCCGCCACGATATATAAGGCTTGTAGCCTGTGCTTCTGTATATCCCTTCTGTGACATAAGGTCAGAAGTAAGCTGATTGATAAGTTCATCAACAAAATATGAATAAGTTGTAGTTGATGTTCCGGCCCTTCAAGTCTTGCATAGACATCATCGGAAACCGCTTCATCATATTCTTCCTGGGATATATATCCCTGCTCTTTCATATTGAGAAGGACCTGACTCTGCCGGTCTTTGTTTCTGTCGGCGTGCCTTATTGGATTAAGACCGGTAGGACTTTTAGTGATGGATGCAATTACAGCACATTCACTGATAGAAAGCTCTGATACATCCTTGTTAAAATATCCTCTGGCAGCAGACTGTACACCATAATATCCGTTACCAAGGTTAATGGTATTAAGATAATTCTCAAGAATGGCATCTTTAGACATTACTGTCTCAAGCTTTATAGCCAGATATTGTTCCTGAACCTTTCGCTTAATCTTTTCAATTGTAGATTCGTTAAAAGCATTAAAAACATTATTCTTTAGAAGCTGCTGTGTTATTGTACTTGCACCCTGTGACATCTCACCTGATGAAAGTGTAATTGAAGCAGCTCGTAAGATACCTCTCATATCGATACCATTATGCTCATAGAAACGCTCATCTTCTATAGCTATAAATGCATGTTGCAAATCTTTAGGAATCTGGTCAAGTGTTACATATGTCCTGTTAGCTCCGGCAGAAGAAAGTGTCTGTATTTCATTCTCATCTGAATCATATATCTTAGTTGCAAAGCCTTCAGGCGAAACATTAATAGAAGCTATATCAGGAGCATTTTCTATAATTCCCTGAAATGAACCGAATACAAGGCATGAACCTGCTACAACTAATGCTATTATTCCGACCAGAGCCAGCTTTATAAAAAATATACCTAATTTGGTGCCAAGCTTGGTAGTAGCTGAATTGAGCAGCTTTTTCTTTTGTTTTATGCCTTTATCACCATAATTCATATATTGTCCTCCTTAATAAAGTCATGATATTATATCATAAAAAGAAGGCACAGGCAAATAATTGGAGTTGTGCCGAGTGATTTGGAAAAGGAAAAAATATGAAAAAAATAATTAAAAACGGACAGGGAGAATATATAGAGAAAAAATCAAAATTTATAGCGCATATTTTTAATGTTGAAAGCGAACATAGCAGAAGTAAAAAAGAAATACTGGGATGCCAGACATAACTGTTATGCCTATATACTTGGGAATAAAGGGGAGATACAGAGGTTTTCAGATGATGGAGAGCCGTCTGGAACAGCAGGAAAACCAATACTGGAAGTATTATCGGGCAATGAATGCAGCAATTGCCTGTGCATTGTAACAAGATATTTTGGAGGAGTATTGCTTGGGACAGGCGGACTTATAAGGGCGTATACAAGTGCATCAAAAGAGGCACTGGATGATTGTCTGACAGGTGAGCTTGTTGAAGGAGTACATGCATATCTTGATGCTGATTATAATTATGTAGGGAAAATACAGCATTTATGTATACAGGATGACATTACAGTTGTTAATACAGAATATTCAGATAATGTAATATTTGAATTGATGATGGAAAAGCAGGTGCGGCAGAAGTTTGAGAAAGCACTGACAGAAATGTCATCCGGCAGTATAGGATTAAGAGAAATTAAGGAAGTTAAGATGTATAGAGATGGCAGAGGAATATTGAGCCTGTAAAATATGAATAAAAAATTAACGGTAGTAAAAAATAACAATACAATGGTCAACTTTTGTGAATCTAATAGAATAATATGTAAAAGTGATGTAAAAAAACATAAAAAATGCGAGTGTGCTAGTGCATTTTTTACATAAAAATATGATAGTTATTGGAAGAAAAAGTATTCTTACGAAATAATTTGGACAAAAAATTAAGAAAAATTAAAAAAGTGTGAACATGGCAAACCGCATAAATACTGGGGTTTCACAGAAAACACAAAAAAAATACAATATTTATTAAAATTAGTCTTGTTAAAATAGTACAAAAATGATAATATATCAATGTCTAAAAAACGAAATGGGGGATAAGCCCCGAAAACCAAATAAGGAGGGTTTTAAGGTTTATGAAAAAGACATTAAAGAAGTTTGCTGCTGTAGGTTTAACACTTACATCAGTAGTAGGACTTGTTGCTTGTGGTTCTAAGAACAACACTACAGACAACAAAAAGGAAACAGTTGACTGGGCTTCAGTTGAAAAGCCAGGAAAGTTTACAGTTATGGTAGACGGAACTGTTGTTAAGGAAACTAACGGAGCTGCTAAGTTCTATGAGTATTATAAGAAACTTACAGGACTTGACATTGAGTGGATTCGTCCAGATCATTCAAGCTACGCTGACTCTGTAAAGAACACATTTGCATCAGGTGATCTTCCAGATGTAGTTCTTCTTAACTCAGATTATCTTGCAAACTTCGCATCAAACGGATATCTTTGGGATATGACAGATGCTTGGGAGCAGTCAGCTACTAAGAATTCAGGAAGACTTACTGATATGGCTGATACTGTTATGGCAGGTAATGTACTTGCTGGTCCAGACGGAACAAAGGCTCTTTACGGTTTCTCACCAACACGTGGTAACGGATGCTGTACATATGTAAAGGCTTCTGCATTAAAGGCAGCTGGATTAGACCCAGATAAGGTTGCTAATGAGACAATGACATATGATCAGTACTATGATATGCTTAAGAAGATTCAGGCAGCATCATCTAACAAGAACTATGTAATCTCTACATCAGGTTTTGTTGCTGGTGGTAACAAGCCAGAAGCTCCATATACTAACTACCTTCCAGAATTCTATCAGGATGCTCAGTTCACATTCTATCTTAAGGATGGAAAGTATGTAGATGGATTCTCAGAAGAAGCAATGAAGAAGGCTATGGACAGACTTAAGACAGCAATTGATGATAAGATTCTTGATCCAGCTACACAGAATGCTTCAACAAAGGAAGCTCGTAACAAGTTTACTAATAAGGACGCTAACCTTGCATCTTCAGTATTTACATACTGGGCTGGTACATGGGATAAGAACCTTACTAAATTACTTCCAGATCAGACAGACAGCCTTGTAGCTATCAAGCCTATCAAGGAAGTTGGCAAGTATATAGAGCGTCTTGCTCCAGCTTGGGCTATTACATATAAGGCATATGAGGATGGAAAGGCTGAGGGAATCTTTAAGTACTTCATCGATACAATGCTTGACGGTGGAGATATCCAGGTAGCTTGGGAATACGGCGCTAAGGGAACACACTGGGATGATAAGGCAGAGACATATACAGTAGCTGGTAAGGATGGAAAAGAAGGTGAGACTTATACAGCAGCAGAAGGAGAATTCCATAATCTTCCATCTCCAGAAACACCATCAACACTTACAACTAAGAACCATATTGATCCAGATCTTGCAATTGCTGGATTTGGAGATAAGGAAGATCCAGGTCACAAGGCTCAAGATCCAATTATTACTGAATGCTACAAGATGTTCAATGCTAACTGCAAAATGGTTGAAGTTCTTCCTACAACAGACGTACTTAGTAACAATATCACAGATATCAATACTAAGAGAGTAGAAGTTCTTTCACAGGTAGTTCTTGGAACTAAGACATATGACGAAGCTATGGCTGATTACAACAACCAGGTTGGTGCTAAGGTTACAGCTGTTATCGAGTCATTAAATGCGACAATTAAGTAATTTAACTTAAATGTTAAGAATTTAAGATGCGGATGCATCAGATGTTCAATATGGCGGCGCAGAGAAATCCGCGCCGCTTATATTGAGAAAAGATTTGCTTATGAAATTTGTATTTTTTGTATTTATTTGGTAGGCATACGATAAATTATTAGGAAAGAAGGTAAAAAAATGCAGTGTCCATCTTGTAACACAGAGCTTCCTAAGAAAGCAAAGGTTTGCCCTAAGTGTGGTACAGCAATAGGAAAACCAAAGGGAAACTTAAGAGTAATGGCTATCATTGGATTTGTTGTAATGCTTGTTGCAAGTCTTTTACCAATGGTACAGTCAGGCGAGAAGATTAAACTGGGATTATATCCTAAAGCTTATGCTTTCGGCTACATGAATATCAGTATGCCGGTTATGTGGTATTTATTTATTGCATGTATAGTTGTTGCAATTATTCTTGTAGTAGCAAGAAAAGAAATTTTGTCTATTATTCCGGTAGCAGTTTCAGTTGTTATTACAATTGTTTCATTCCTTGCATTCGACTTTAACAGTGTTGAAGGAAAAGTAATGGGTGGTGGTCTTAAATTTGTCCCTCATTCACTTACAGATCTTCTCAGCAATGGTTATAATGGTAATTCATATCATATCGGATGTGGATTAATTGTTCTTGCAATTGGTGTTGTTATTGCAATTGCAGGTTGCTTCATTGATGTTGTGAAGCCATTTAAGAAAGATCTTCATGTTGATACTAAGTATCTTTCTAATTCATTAAATCAGAGCCTTTCTAATAAGATTTATTATTATAGAGGTTTCTACCTTATGTTCTTACCAGTATTTGTAATGATTATGTTGTTCAACTACTGGCCAATGCTTGGATGCCGTTATGCATTTACATGTTATATCATTGGTAACCCTTATTATATGGGACTTTACCATTTTGTAACAATGTTTACTAACGATGTATATTTCTGGCAGGCATTTAGAAATACATTAATTTTGTCAATTATTAAGTTGTTCTTAAATACAGGCGCAGCTGTTATAATTTCACTTCTTTTGAACGAAATTACAAATATGATTTTCAAGAAGACAGTACAGACAATTATTTACCTTCCACATTTCATGTCATGGGTAGTTGTTGCTTCAGTTTTCAAGATGATGCTTGCACCATATGATATCGCTCCAGTAAACTCAATTCTTATGAACATGGGCCTTATTGATACACCTATTGATTTCATGAATTCTGCTCAGTACTGGCGTGGAACATTCTATGTAATGAATGTTTGGAAAGATACAGGATGGGGAACAATCTTATTCTTAGCTACATTATCAGGTATCAGCCCAGACCTTTATGAGGCTGCACAGATTGATGGTGCTAATAGATTTAAGAGACTGATATATATTACATTACCAGCTCTTGCTAATACTATTATTACAGTATTTATCCTTAACCTTGCCAAGGTTATGAACCTGTTTGAGTCAGTATTCGTATTACAGTCACCTATTACTTATACTAAGTCACAGGTATTACAGACATATGTATATGTTAAGACATTCGGTGGTGGTAACTCAGATTATGGTTATACAACTGCTGTAGGTTTATTTAAGTCGTTCGTTGGTATGATCTTAGTTCTCGGTTGTAACTGGGCAAGTAAGAAAGTACGTGGACGTGGTATTGTATAGGAGGGAATAAATAATGAGTGATAGTACAACATTAGTTTACAAAAAGAAAAAGAAAAAATTTAAAATATTCCCATTAGTTAATGCAATATTCTTTATTATTGTTGCATGCTTGATTATGATACCAATTTATCGAGTAATTATCAGTTCTATTGATGCTAATACTTCATACAACTTTGTATGGTTACCATCTAAGTTTACATGGGGTGGATATACAGCCGTATTAACCAGATCAAGCTTATATACACCATTCTTGATTTCAGTTGTTACAACAATTATTGGTACATTTGTTGGACTTTTAGTTGTAACACTTGGTGGTTATGTATTAATTCAGTGGGAGATGCCAGGAAGAAACTTCTTCGCTTATATGCTTCTCTTCACAATGATTTTCGATGGTGGTATGATTCCTAAGTACCTTGTTATCAAGCAGTTGGGATTAATGAATACACTTTGGGCAGTTATTTTACCAATGTCAATCAATGTATATAACTTAGTTCTTATGAGAAACTTCTTTGAAGGTATCCCAGAGTCTCTTTTTGAGGCAGCTCAGATTGATGGATGCTCTCCAATGGGAATTTTCTTTAAGATTGTTCTTCCTCTTTCAAAGGCAGCTCTTGCATCAATTGGTTTGATGTTCGCAGTTAGTTTCTGGAATGATTATACAA
>ERZ1106943.4109-NODE-4109-length-10324-cov-2.043432_pt1 | contig 10324 bp, 7 predicted proteins | sample MGYA00403671_ERZ1106943 | MGnify/ENA primary metagenome ERZ1106943 (study PRJEB35170, sample SAMEA104062427) | human gut metagenome | biome: human gut; feature: human-associated habitat; material: faeces | place: Denmark | collected 2012-06-14 ...
AGTATTCTAACTGCTTTCCAGAAAAAAATCAATTCCTATTTTGGTAAAATTTTCGCAACATTCTTATCTCGTTTCTGTTTCTCCTCGTAAAGCATTGCATCCGCATGCGCGAGCATCTCCGGAAGTGTGGAATCCATGTCTTTCGGAAGCAGATAAAAGCCGGTGGAAACGGTAATATTATATGCTTTTTCGCTCGTTCTATTAAAAATGTCGAATGCGGAGTGCAGCGTCCGGTACAGATCCCTGGACATTGTTTCGTCGGAACACGGAACAAGACATGCGAATTCATCGCCGCCGATGCGTCCGCAGACACCGCGTTTGCCGATGGAATCCTGCAGAAACTGTCCGACAAGGCGGATGGAGAAGTCCCCTTCTTCATGCCCGTACCGGTCGTTGATGATCTTTAAATTATTGAGATCCGCATAGACGGCAAGCAGGATGTGCTAAGAAAATAATTGCAATTGTCTAAAAAATGTTTGAGCTCTGAATTCACAGACAAAACTTTATAGAAACTTAAGATTTTCCTTTGCGGACCTAAAGATTCCTTTGGTACAGTAAAGATGAAAACAAAAGACATCTGGCAACTTGAGGGAATTTGCGGTACAATCATCTTTGAATCATGTGGGAGGTCCGGCGCGGAAAAAAAGTGCCGGAAAAGAAAAAATGAAAGGTGGAGAAAGAAGAAATGTACAACATTTTAGTATGTGATGATGATAGAGAGATTGTAGAAGCAATAGAGATATACCTGTCGCAGGAAGGATATAAAGTATTAAAAGCTTACGACGGTGAGGAAGCATTGAAGCTTTTGGATAAGCATAAAGTGGATCTTCTGATCATTGATGTGATGATGCCGAAGCTGGATGGGTTTTCCGCCTGCAAAGAGATAAAAAAAATCAAAGATATTCCGGTCATCATGGTTACGGCAAAGGGTGCAGAATATGACAAGGTCATGGGACTGGATGCGGGAGCAGATGATTATCTCGTCAAACCTTTTAGTTTCCAGGAACTGGAAGCACGCATCAAAGCCCTGTTGAGACGCAACAAAGAAGTCCCTTCCAATCTATTGACTTGCGATAACCTGGTATTGGACTGCAATACTCGAAAAGCCAAAAGGGGGGACATAGACATCGACCTTACCGTTAAAGAATACCGCCTGCTCGAATATTTCATGACTCATCAAGGGGTTGCCCTCTCACGTATCACTCTGCTCAAAGATGTATGGGACAAGAATTTTGATACCAATACCAATATCGTAGATGTTTACGTAAACTATCTCCGGGTAAAGATTGATCGTGACTTTGATAAAAAGCTGATCCATACAGTCGTAGGATTAGGATATATCATGAATACTTAAACTCACCAACACTAATCCCGGCTATGAAAATAGGTTCCAAAATAGCTCTTTTCTATACGTTAATCAGTGTGTTGACTACTGTCATTATCATTGCTGTATTTTATATTTTCAGTACGCAGTACATCAATAAGCTCTATGCTTCTTACCTGCGTGAAAAAGCCTACCTGACCGCACAGAAGCATTGGGAAAAAGATGAAGTAGACGAACAGAGCTACCAGATTATCCAGCGCAAATATGACGAACTCTTGCCCGAAGCTCATGAGATTCTTTTAAATATGGACAGTCTTTCCGAAGTACGTGATACACTGAATAAATACCTCACGCAACACCAGCAGGCTCTTCTGCTGGCAGGACAGGACAGCATCCCTTTCTCCTTCAAATATAAGGATCAACTGGGAGCCGCCCTTTATTATCCGGATAATGAAGGCAACTTTATCGTACTCGTCATGTCCCGGAATGCCTACGGAACAGAAATCAAGGAACATTTATTGTTGCTTTCCATATTTCTCATCTTAGCCAGTTCCGTCCTGATCTTTTTTATCGGAAAAATATATTCCGGCCGTATTCTGGTTCCCCTGCAACACATACTAAAGGAATTGAAAAGAATACGTGCCAACAGTCTGAACCGCCGATTAAAGACTACTGGCAATAATGACGAACTGGAGGACATGATAAAGACATTAAATAGTATGCTCGACCGTCTGGACAGTGCATTCAAGGCAGAAAAGTCCTTTGTCAGTCATGCTTCACATGAGTTGAACAATCCGATTACTGCCATTCAGGGAGAATGTGAAATCAGTCTGCTGAAAGAAAGAAGCACGGGAGAATACATTGAATCCCTTCAACGAATTTCTTCAGAAAGCAAACGGTTATCCAGTCTGATCCGGCATCTTCTTTTTCTTTCACGACAAGAAGAAGAACTCCTGAAAAACAATATTGAAGAGATTATTTTGGCCGATATATTAAAAGAGTTGACAGCTTCTGATGAGAGAATCCATCTTCATTTGGAAGAGACAGACCCGCAGATGACTGTAAAAGCCAATCCATATCTGTTGAAGATAGCATTAAAAAATATAATAGATAACGCCTGCAAATATTCTGATAAAGAAGTAAATGTGACTCTCTACCGGGAACAACAACAAATCATTCTTGATATAGAAGACCGGGGAATCGGTATTCCGCAAGAAGAAATAGAACATATATTCCAGTCTTTCTATCGGGGCAGCAACACACATGACTATGCAGGTCAGGGCATCGGCCTCAGCCTGACGCTGAAAATAGTATCTGCCTACAACGCCAGACTGGAAATATCTTCGGAAATAGAAAAAGGAACAAAAGTACGGGTGATTTTTTAATTCACCCTTCTTTCATTCCTTTCTCCCTCTACCTACTGAAAACCTACAAATTTAATCTATGAGAGTTTTTTTCACAGGATAGAAATGAACTAAATACGTCTTTGCAATAACTTTCCATTTTTATCATATAACATTCGTTCATATACCACTTCCACAATAAGAGGAAAGACAAACAAAGCAAAGAAAGTCGCTCCTATCAATCCACCGATAATGACAATCGCCAACGGACGCTGTGATTCCGAACCAATTCCATGACTCATGGCAGCGGGCATCAAACCGATAGCTGCCATTGCCGCTGTCATAATCACAGGGCGGATACGCGAGCGCACTCCTTCCTTAGTGGCTTTCTCCAAAGGCGAGCCGAGTTTTAGATTCGCCTTTATATCGGAAATCATAATCACCCCGTTCTGAATACAAATACCAAACAAGGCAATAAAACCGATACCGGCAGAAATGGAGAAGTTGAACTGCGTTATCAGAAGAGCCACAATACCACCCACGGCAGCAAACGGTACATTCAGCAATACCAGTCCCGCATCCCGCGCATTAGAGAATAGAATAAACAGGATGATAAAAATGATAGCAATACTGATAGGGACAACCTGTGCCAGACGTTTCGTGGCACGTTGCTGGTTCTCAAAATCGCCCGTCCATTTCAGCGAATAGCCTGCCGGCAGATGTACGGAAGCATTCACCTTTTTCTGCGCCTCGGCAACTGCCGTACCCATATCACGACCTCTCACCGAGAATTTCACCGCACAGAAACGAGCGTGATTATCACGGAATATCAATAACGGTCCCGTAATCGTCGTTATATCTGCCAATTCTTTGATAGGTACCATCGTTCCATCCATCGCCGGAACCAATATCTTACCTATCTCCTCTTCATTCTGACGGAATTGTTCGCTGTATCTTACCATGATATTGAACTTGCGCTCATCCTCATACAACAGTGAAGCCGATTTTCCGCCAATAGCCATTTCGATAATTGATTGCACATCTTCCTTAGCAACTCCATAACGCGCCAACTGGCGTTCATTCAACTCTATACGAAGCTCCGGCTGACCGATGTTCCGAATCACACCCAAGTCTTCAATTCCCTGAACCGTACTAAGGATCTTATCTATCTGAACCGCATATTTCTCCGACTCATACAAGTCTTTACCAAACACTTTCACCGCAATAGATCCTTTCACACCGGAAGCTGCTTCCTCCACATTATCAGTAATCGGTTGTGAGAAATTGAAGTCAATGCCGGGATAAATGGATAAATCATCCTGCATCTTATCAATCAGTTCCAGTTTTGTCAACTTACTCTCCCATTCCTTTTCGGGATAAATATCAACGTGGAACTCGATATTATAGAATCCGGTAGCATCTGTACCGTCATTCGGTCGTCCGGTTTGCGACAGCACTTGCCGCACTTCCGGAAACGTTAATAGTTTCTTTCTCATTTTATTGGCAAGAGTCACCGATTCATCCAACGAAATGCTCTGTGGCAAGGTAGCACGAATATAGATAGATCCCTCATTCAACTGCGGAAGGAACTCCGTACCCAGGAAAGAGAAAAGCCATAATCCGACACCTGCTATTACGGTTGCCATTCCGATAGTCAGCTTCCTGTGCGCATAGAATAAATCAAAAAGAGCCGAACACTTTGCATTGATAAAATGGACAAAACGGTTATTTTTCTCACGAACATTCTTTTTCAGTAACATGGAAGACACCACCGGAACCAATGTCAATGTAAAGATCAAAGCTCCCAACAGTGCAAAGCCCAACGTGTATGCCAAAGGAGAGAACATCTTTCCTTCTACCTTCTGGAAAGAGAAGATAGGAATCAATGCAGTGATGATAATCAATTTGGAGAAGAAAACCGCTTTTGCCTTGTCTTTTGCCGTGTGACGGATCAAGCCCATTTTAGACATCACATTAAAAGCCGGCATCCCCACTTCCCTCGCTTTCTTGTCCAAAGCCACAAACACTCCTTCCACCATCACCACGGCCCCATCAATAATAATACCGAAGTCTATGGCTCCCATAGAAAGCAGATTGGCGGACATTCCCATCACCCGTAAACAGATAAATGCGAACAAAAGGGCTAATGGGATAACGACAGCAACAATCACGGTAGTCCGCCAATCTGCCATAAAGATCAATACAATAAACGTAACCAATAATATTCCTTCAATCAGGTTATGCGTCACAGTCTTTACCGCCAGATTCACCAAGTCCTCCCGGTCATAGAATGCCACTATCTTCACATCTTTCGGAAGCACATTCTGATTCAAGTCTTCTATTTTATCTTTCAGGTTTGCAATCACCTCACCCGGATTCTCTCCTTTCCGCATGACTACAATCCCCTGTACAACATCATTTTCATCCATTCGGCCCACTTGTCCCAGACGAGGCAGACAGGATTCGTGTACATCGGCAAGATTCTTCACCAGAATCGGAGTGCCATTGATGTTTTTCACTACGATATTTCTCAATTCATCCAGATCGTTAATCAAACCGATTCCACGAACCACATAAGCTTGCGAACTTTTAGTGATAACATCTCCTCCTACATTGATATTACTTTTAGCTATCGCATCATACAGTTCCAAAGAGGTAATGCCATAATTAATCAACTGGTGAGGATTCACACTTACCTCAAACGTCTTCACCTCTCCGCCGAAGCTCACAATATCCGCTACGCCGGATACTGAACGGAGATTACGTTCAATCACCCAATCCTGAATCGTTTTCAGTTCCCGCACACTGCGCTTGTCACTACGAAGCGTATAACGGAATATTTCTCCCGTCGGTCCATACAGAGGTTGTACTTCCGGAGTTACCCCGTCCGGAAGGTCGGCATCATTCAATAAATTATATACCTGTTGACGTGCTGTGAAATCATCGACACGATCTTCAAACATTACATTGATGACAGAAAGCCCGAAAAGAGTGGTGGAACGAATATCCGTTTTCTTCTGAACGGGATTCATCGCAATCTCAACAGGAATGGTGATAAACTTCTCTACCTCTTCGGCACTACGTCCCGGCCATTGCGTGATAAGCGTCACTTTCGTATTCGTCACATCCGGGAAAGCATCTATCGGAGTATGTTTAAAGGAAACAGCTCCGGCTATAACGGCAATCGCTGTACAGAAGAAAATAAAGAATTTATTTTTCAGCGAGAAAGCCACTATATTATCTATGAATTTGTGCATACTATTTTCTGTTTTTAATCTGCATTCAACGCATTATATACCAACAATACATTATTATTCAGCACTCTGTCTCCCTCGGAAAGTCCCGAACGGATATAGCACTCCTTGCTCAACTGCTTGTACACATCCACCTCTTTCACCTGCAAACGTTGATCCGGCTCCACCACGACCACATAATTCTTTCCTCCTTCAAATACCAGTGCATGAGCATCGATACGAGGCATGGAATTTCCATCCGCTTTACATTTCACACTTACATTCGTAAACATCCCCGGTTTCAATAAATATTCTTCATTCTTCAATTTGATACGGACATTCATCGTTTTACTTTCACTATTCAACAAATGATACACCTTATCAATCGTACCGGCAAACATCTTATCCGGATAAGCCAACGTAGAAATGCGTACGGAGGCATCTTCGGAAACCTTACTGATATCGCTTTCATACACATCCGCCATCACCCATACGTCTGACAACCCCGAAATCGTGAACAGCTCTTCACTCTGATCCGGACGCAACTGCATATCCCTGCTGATTTGTTTCTCCACAATAAACCCCGAAACGGGAGATTTCAGCTGATAATAAGCATTTCCGGAGAAATTATAAATAGAGAAAACATCCTTTATTCTTCTTTCTTCGGCTTCGGCACTTATCAACTCCTGCTTCGCCTGAAGTACATCTTTATCCGAAGCCATCCCGGAAGCATACATATCCTGCGTAGCATCCATATTTCTGCGTGCCAGCAATAATTGTTGTTCCGCCTCCTTCAATTGCTTTTCATAATCTGCCACTTCTCCACTGCGGATGACTGCCAACACATCTCCCTTACGAACAAAGTCTCCTATTTCAGCCTTCAGTTCCGTTACCGTACCTCCAAACATCGGATATACATGTGCCACCTGATTCTCATTAAAAGTGACCCGCCCGTTTAATGTCAGTTCGTCAATCACCTCTTGAACGTGAACCGTATCGACAAATACAATTCTCAACAAGCTATCTGTCAGGCATAAGGCAGCCGGTTCAACATTCGTTTGTTCTCCTTTACCGGAGCATGCTCCCAATACGGTAGTAAGCAATATGCAAGGAAGGAATTTATTCCAGTTCATAGTCTTTGATAATTTATGAATATTAGTAGTTCAATATAGTTTGTCCGATAGTTGTATTCAGGTTTTCCATCGCCAGGAAAACATCTTTCTTTATTTCATGCAACTGAATACAAGTTTCTTTATAGCTGTCATAGTAATCGATAAACTCCAATAAACTGATATTTCGTTTCTTAAAGTTTTCATTCACTCCCGCAATCAATTTTTCAAAGTTACGTTCCAGTTCCATATTGGTAGATTGATAAAGCTGAACTGCTTTATCAAGTGAAGCATAAGCGGTATAAAGCTCCATATCCGCACGGTTAGCCGCATTTTCCTGTTCCGCTCCTGCCTGCTGGATACTAAAACGGGCAGCTTTCACATTTCCCTGGTTGCGGTTGAAAATAGGTACTGACAAGCTCACTCCTATTGCAAAATAGTTATTGATAAAGTTTCCGGCACGGTCATAACTACCATTCACCGAAAATTCCGGAAATGCCATTGATTTCTGCAATTTCAGATTTGCACGGGAAGCACTGACCGTACTCCGGGCAATCTTGAGATCCGGCCGTTCATTCACCATCGCTTTCAAGTCGGCGAACGATAGTTGAGACAAATCCAATTGCTTCAACACCTCTTCATCCAGTGATAACTCAACCATCGTGTCTCCCGGAAGATTTAACAAGACATTAAGTTCCCCTCTAAGGGTTAACAACTCGTTTTCCCGTTCATTCTTCTCTTTCTTCAAAGAGAACAACATAGATTCCAGACGGGACATTTCCATCAATGAAATATTTCCTTTCTCCTGTTGCAGTTTCATTCCGGCAAGTAACTCTTGCAGAGAATTCACTTCCTTCTCATAAATGGATATGGATTTCGAGAGAAAATAGACTTGTACAAACTTCTCATTCAGCTCCTGACGAAGTGTTCTCATCACCTCTTCAAACTGATATTCTGCTATTTCCTTGTTGATTTTTTCCAGTTTCACCTGCTTATTCCTTTGTCCGGCAAGACGAATTACCTGTTCAATTCCCACAACCATTTCGCCCTCCTTACCAAAATCAAAATACTTTCCGTTCAGGCGGTTATAAACATTCTGTTCTAACGAGATTACCGGATTCTCAAATAATTTGGCTTGCAGCACTTGTGCCTGTGCCATATCAATGTTGTACCGTTCGGCTATCAGCGATAAGTTACGTTCCAGAAAACGTTGTTCCGCCTCTTTCAGCGTTAATGTTCCTGTGGTAGCCTGTTGCGCGCATATTCCTCCTGTCAGCAGAAGAAAAAAAGAAATTAGAAATACTCTGTTCATTATTATATTTATCTTTATTACCTTATTGTAGTTGTCGCGACAAAATTACAATTCTGTAGCCGGAGAGACGGGAAAAAGTCATTATAAGCCTCTCATATCAGATTAGAATTTGATTAGAAAACAGCCATAGAAGGAAGAATTGTAAACACAACAGGAAAAATGGCTATCCTTCTTTTATCCCAACTCCCCTATCTTTGCAGTAAAGAAAATGAAATGAACCATTAAAAATAGAATATATGAAAATAATAGATTTAACCAAAGATAGTTTTGTAGAGAAGGTAGCTGATTATCAATCTTATCCTGATAACTGGAACTTCAAAGGGAATAAACCTTGCCTGGTCGATTTTCATGCCCCGTGGTGCGTCTATTGCAAAGCGTTATCGCCTATATTAGACCAACTGGCTAAAGAATACGAAGGGAAATTAGATATTTATAAAGTAGACGTCGATCAGGAACCGGAATTGGAAAGTGCATTTAAAATCCGCACCATTCCCAACCTGTTACTTTGCCCGCTGAACGGCAAAACGACAACGAAATTAGGTACAATGAATAAAAACCAATTGAAAGAACTGATAGAAACCAGTTTACTTTCAGAATAAAAATACATTAAAAGTCCGGGATACTTCTGATGATGATAAACTGCCGGACTTTTGATATCATACAGAACATTGGCTTTTATAATAGGGAGTGTGTCAAAACGCAGATTAACGCAAATTATCGCAGATTATTTCAATTATATTTATATATTAATCAACGATTTATGAAATTATTTCTGCGATAATTTGCGTTTTATTATTCATTATGACACACCTCCCTTTTTTTTAAAACCATCGGACGTAACAAAAATCTTGTCTATGTGGTAATAGATTATTTTTGGGATACATGCGGAAAGCCTGTTTGAAACTTCCGGCATTAAAAATTTGAGATGTCCCCTTGAAGGATATAGATTCCCGTCTTTGGAAACTAGTGGAAGAGGTATGACTTCATAGATATGATCTTGACCACTTTCATGCTGAATAATGACCAATTCAATTCCAATTGCATCATCCAGACCTTTCTCATCGACAACAACTGTTACTTCATATTCCTTTCCGGCTTCGATTGTCGCATCCAACCCGTTTCCGGCTTTTATGGATTTGATTTCAATGGAATCCCACCTGTTTCGGACAGCGGTTTTCCAGTCAGATATCATTTTGGCTTTTGCATTATTGTCAGCAGAGAGAATGTGGAAATGCTCCGACAGTTTGATATAGAATTTCTCATAGTAATCGTCCAGTTGCCTTTTCATGGTAAAACGGGGAGCTATTTGTGCGATTGAATTCTTGATGTACTTAATCCAGTTTTCCGAATACTCCTTATCTCCATGTTCATAATATGCAGGAAGAATGTCATGCTCCAATAGATAGTAAATTGCTTCGGCGTCCAGCTGGTTCTGATATTGTTCATTCTGGTAGATACTTTTGTCGGTCAGCGCCCATCCTGCATCCTTACAATAGCCTTCATACCACCAACCATCCAACACTGAGAAATTAAGTACACCGTTCATCAGTGCCTTTTCCCCTGATGTGCCTGAGGCTTCGGCCAGACGCGTGGGAGTGTTCAGCCAGAGATCCACCCCTGCGATAAGATGTCTTGCCAGATCCATATCATAGTTTTCAAGAAATATGATTTTACCTAGGAATTCAGGACGCCGGGATATTTCCACAATCTGCCTGATTAGTCCCTGGCCGGCACCGTCACTGGGATGAGCCTTCCCTGTAAAGATGAATTGTACCGGATATTTCGGATTGTTCACTATTTTAGCCAGGCGGTCGATATCGGTAAACAAAAGATGCGCCCTTTTATATGTAGCAAAACGTCGTCCGAAACCAATCAGAAGGGCATTCGGGTTAAACTTCTCAAAAATGGAAATGGTTAATGACGGATCGATCTGGCTTCTAAGCCAGTCTTTGCTGCATTTTCTTTTGATATAATCTATCAGTTTGGTTTTTAGTTTCTGGCGG
>ERZ1106943.4114-NODE-4114-length-10319-cov-2.436769_pt1 | contig 10319 bp, 13 predicted proteins | sample MGYA00403671_ERZ1106943 | MGnify/ENA primary metagenome ERZ1106943 (study PRJEB35170, sample SAMEA104062427) | human gut metagenome | biome: human gut; feature: human-associated habitat; material: faeces | place: Denmark | collected 2012-06-14 ...
TAAATAGATTTTGGTTATTTACCATGTCTACTTAAGAGGTATCATATCAAATGCTTTAAGGCTGTTTCTTATTATCTGCGCCTTATCCTCATCATCATGAATAATCATCATCATTGGCTTCATAATGTTAAGACTAAATATTCCAAGTATCGACTTCGCATCTACCATTGTATGTCCGCTTACTAAATCAATGTCGCAGTCAAATCTTGATACAATATCTACAAACTTTCTCACCTTGTCTATGTTGTTTATAGCTACTTCCATATGATTACCACCTTTCTTCATTCATGGTTAATAGGCTTACATGTCAGGGAATCACAGCCATCCCCGTCTTTTGGCTGTCCACCCCTTCAATGCATACTTATAATAACCATATCATGTAAAAGGTGTAATCATATTCATGTATAATTCTTGTAAAATTCTAACTCCAGTATCCTAGTTCTACACCTTTCTTGTATACACCAATTCCCTTTGAATAATATCCATAACAGTTAAAATGTGTCCAGTCATATCTTAATTGTTCAGATATATTACCTTTCTTGAAATTCTCAAGGTCATCTGTTGTTGTATCGAGTCCGCAGTCACTTAATCCATTCTGAATCATATATGTTCTCGTATTAAAAAAATGCTCGCCATATGCTTCTCTTAAGGCTGCTTCCCATGCTGTATCACCGATTCCCACATAATTACCGTCTTCTCCATACTCTCCCTGATTAACATCTACTGAATCAGCTGGATCATCCGTATCTCCGAGTACTATATAATATTTGCATCCAGAATTAAGTATTATATTATCATATTGAAGAATAAGCTGCTGATAATCATTTTCCCAGCCGCCATTACTTCCCATTTCGAGTATCAATATATCTTTGGCACTTCTTTCCTGTGATGCCCTTGTCATTGCCTGTGTTCCGCCAGAAATTGTAACTTTTTCCATACCAGAAGTATCTGTTGGTTTCTCCGTTGGTTTTTCGGTCACATTTTCTGTTGGTTTCTCCATTGGTTTTTCACCAGATGTTTGTGACTCTGTTTCTTTTATCACTGTGTCATATTCTGTTACTATATCACTCTCTGCTTTTATATCTGCTCCCTGTCTTGAATATGTATCAGTTTCACTTTCATATATAACAACGCTATAATCTGCCCTATTATCATATGCCGCATATCCCTTTGTAAGCTTTATACTTACATATCCATCTTCTGCATTATCAACATCACATAAATAACCATTTATATACATATCTCCTGGATAAGGATCATAATCAAATCCGTATCCACTATAATCATCCGCTTTAAACACATTTCCATCTTCATCTACAATACGTGCTATTGCTGAGTCAGTCTCACTTATTGTAATATCCCTGTCTATATACACTTTAGTTCCGCCAGCACGGAAAGTAATATAACTGGAATCTTCTCCTGACCCTCCAAGATTATGTGTTGGTATATTAGTCATTTTTTCTATTGTAACAGGTGTAGTCCACCCATATATATCAATGCCATTTACTTTTCCTTCAGTTGCACTTCCTGCTCCAGCCATCATACTATCCCCATAGCATGTTATTTCTCTCTTCTGTCCATCGTATGGGATAAACTCGTCCGTAAGCTGCCTTGGCGGAAGTTGAAATGCCTCCTCATTTTCTGTTGATATCTCATTTTCAAAAAATTCTTCAACCACTTCCCTGTCTACTACTTCTGCACTCTCTTCCTGCGTTGTATCCTCTTCTGTGGTTCCCTCTTCTGTAGTCTCTTGCACCATCATTGTATGCACAGTTGTTTCTTCCACATTTTTCTTTTTTTCATTCTTATTATGTCTTAATTGCACGGCAATTATGGAAACAGTTATTAATGCTATAACTAAGACTGACACCACGCTTATAATTAGATATTTTTTTCTATCTTTAGTACCTAGTCTTAACATGTCTTTCATATGATTTTCTGCCCTTTCTTTAGTTTTATATATTATTATACGAAATGAAGTTTAAATAAGTTTAAAAAATTTAAAAAAAGAAAAACTTCTGCGAAATTATATCACAGAAGTTTTTCTTTGTCTATTATATTAATTATGTTGCATAAACCATGACATCATACATCCGCCATCCGCACCGGCTTCAAGCACTTTTTTAATGTTATCAGGCTTAATTCCTCCAATCGCAAACACTTTTACTGTGGGATTAACAGTATGAGCCGCTCTACACACTTCTTTAAGAAAACTAAGTCCTGCACCCATCTTCCCCGGCTTGCACTGTGTCTCAAATATCGTTCCAAGCACAATCTGGTCTGCTCCTGCGCGGGTAGCATTCACTGCCTCTTCAATACTGTGGCACGACACGCTCACACAATCAAGCCCCTTTATCACATCAGCCTGTTCTTCACACATTTGTTTAAAATGTTCCATTGAAAAATGTACATTTCCACAGTCTGCATACTTTGCCGCACTGATATCACTGTGAACAAACATTTTAACAGAAGCTTTCTTGCACATTACCTGTATGTGTCTGGCAAGTTCCCTGTAGTCCTGCCTGTCCATATCCTTTTCACGAAGTATCATGGCATATGGGTGCAGTTCCACACATTTTTCAAGTTGCATAATGTACTCCTCCATGGTACACTCTGCGCCACCGCTGCCGTTCACCAGATGTCTGTTCGTTATACATATATATTTTCTATACATAAATGTATTCATTCACGACTGGCTGAAGCCCGCCATCCTCCATATCCTTATACATTCTGTCAAATGAACGGTTATCATTGATTTCAAACTGTTCATCTCCGGCATCACCATCTTCTTTTCCTGTATATTTAGATTCATGGTCGCCGATTCCTGTTGAAACACCTGCTGAAACTTTAGTGGCACATATCTTGGTTATACCATTTCTAAACTGCGCACTCTCACGGCTTGAAACTGTTATTCCAACGAATGGCAGAAATAATCTGTACGCACAAAGCACCTGACACAACTGCTTTTCGCCGACATCTCTTGGATTAATCTTATCATTGTTGATTATCGGACGGAGTCTCGGACAGCTAAGACTCAACTCTGCATGAGGGTATTTTCTGTTAAGATAATATACATGCAGTGCTGTTGCCAGTGCGTCTTTTCTGAAATCATCAAGTCCTAACAATGCTGAAAAGCCTGCTCCTCTCATGCCTGCCATAAGTGCCCTCTCCTGTGCATCAAATCTGTAAGGCCATACTCTCTTATGTCCTAACAAATGTAATGTCTCATACTTTACAGGATTATAAGTTTCCTGGAATACTGTCACATAATCAACTCCACATTCATGAAGATAGCGGTATTCATCCACATTTACAGGATATATCTCAATTCCGATATTCTTGAAATATTTTCTTGCAATCTTAACTGATTCACCAATGTATTCAACGTCTGAATATTTTCTGCTCTCTCCTGTCAGTATCAGGATTTCTTCCATTCCCGTATCTGCAATAACTTTCATCTCATGCTCAATTTCCTCGAATGAAAGTTTCTTTCTATGAATGTTATTGTAGCAGTTGAATCCACAGTATATGCAGTAATTCTGGCAGTAATTAGCTATATAGATAGGTGTAAATATATACACTGTATTGCCAAAATGTTTCTTAGTTTCATTCTCTGCTTTTCTTGCCATCTGCTCTAAGTAAGGTGCTGCGGCTGGTGAAAGCAATGCCTTAAAGTCCTCTATATTACAGGTATCTTTGCTTAATGCCCTCTCCACATCTGCGGCTGTGTATGAATCATAATCATACTCATCCATTGCCTTTAAGCCTTAATATCTGAATCAATTATTTCCATGTCATCAAGATATTTCATGTAATCTGTTCTGAATGACGGATCCTGCTCTAACTTATGTTTTCTCTCTAACGCAGCCGGTGGAAGCTGGTCACTATCTATAAAATATACCTGATTTTCCTCGTTCATTATTCTGCCTTCTTTTCTATTATATTCTCATATTTCGTCAAGCAATACTTCTCCGAAGTTATGCTTCCGCTGAAATTATCCCGCCAGTATCTCTTGCAATGCACCTTTGGGATTGCTCTCCACATTTAACGTAAGAATCCTGTCAATGGGTCAGATGCGCTTCCGCCTCTTGCAAGAACTCTTCCCATTCCTGTAAGATATGCGCTTCTTCCTGCCTCTATAGCCTTCTTAAATGCCTCTGCCATTGCCGGAACATTTCCTGCGGTCGCAATCGCTGTATTAGCCATAACCGCAGCAGCTCCCATCTCCATTGCCTCACATGCCTGCGAAGGCTTGCCAATTCCTGCATCCACGATAATTGGCAGATCAATCTCATCAATAAGTATCTGTATAAATGCTTTGGTTGAAAGTCCGTTATTGCTTCCAATCGGTGAGGCAAGCGGCATAACGCAGGCAGCTCCGGCATTCTGTAAATCTCTTGCCACATTCAAATCAGGATACATGTATGGCATTACAACAAATCCTTCCTTAGCAAGTATTTCTGTTGCTTTCACTGTCTCATAGTTATCTGGGAGAAGATACTTTGCATCATGCATAATCTCAATCTTTACAAAATCTCCACATCCCATCTCACGGCTGAGTCTCGCAATTCTTACCGCTTCCTCTGCATTTCTTGCTCCTGAAGTATTAGGAAGAAGAGTTACTCCCTTCGGTATGAAATCAAGAATATTCTCTTTATTCTCTGTATTGGCACGTCTAAGAGCAAGTGTGATAATTTCAGCACCGCCCTGCTCAACTGCCGCCTTAATAAGATTCACATTGTACTTTCCTGAACCTAATATGAATCTGCTGTTGAACTCATGTCCTCCTAATATTAACTTATCTTCTTTCTTGTCCTGTGCCTTATTTTCCATCTTTGCTTCCTCCTGTTATCTGTGATTATGTTTAGGCTTTCGTATTTTGGACTTCCTCATGCTTTCCCAACGCTTTAAAGTCCAATCTGACTCTCTTACTCGTTCCTTTATGTCAGAACTGACCGCCACCGACAAAGTGCAATATTTCAATCACGTCTCCGTCTTCAATACTTACTTTATCAAAATCTTCCCTATGAATTATTTCCATATTCTTCTCAATTACAATACCTACCGGGTCATACCCAGCTTCTGTTACATAAGCAAGAAGTGTCTTTCCTGCAACTAGTGCAACATCCTGTTGTTCTCCATTAATCTGTACCATTGTGCCTCCTTTCCTTCTCTCCGCCATTCTTTGCGTTTGAATCTGTGCAAGCACATTTCAGCTTGCATGGCTTCTCCTCGCCTTTTTGCGCGAGCAACTCACACTCCAGGACTTCGTCCTGTCGTTGTCGCGGTGCTCCTCGAGAACCCATATAAATTTCACAGTTCGTGCAAGCACGACTGTGAAATTTCCATGTCTTCTCTCCTCGTTACTCGCGCAAAAAGAGGCAGAGCCGCTTTCCAGCTGGCTCTGCCTCTAAAATTCACAATATGAACACGCCGGAAATCTATTATTACCGACGCCTGTTGTATGTTCGCCTGTATGAATCCTGTAAACTGATTCTAATCAATTCTCTTTGCTTCATACCTGCTGGTCTTGAAAAGTGGTGTCCCCAATTCAACGCCTTGATTAATATAACATATCACTGATAATTATTCAACTACCAGCTCTGCATATTGATGTCTGTGAGTTTTACTTCTTTATATTCCTGCCCTATGTATGCATATATCTGTTGTAACTCGTCATCGTCAAATTCTGCAGCTTTATAAAACAAAATGCATAGAATATAAGCATACACGCTTCATAACATCACCTCTGCTTATATTCTATGCCAATTTCACAATAAATCAATATTAATTTTCATTCCTCCAGGCCTCAACAACCCCGCCGATAAAGCCGGGAATAAGTCCGAAATATCCAACGAATGTAAACATCCATTCCGTTCCCCTGAATGCAAATATGCTTACAACCGCCCACACTACGAAGCCGATTGCACACCATGCAAGGGTGTTAAGAAGAAGAAACAGATATTCATATTTCTTTTCAGTTAAATTAGTATTTTTACAAATGTTCAGAAGCATTTTCATCGAAACCTCCCTTCGTATCAAGAGCAAATATTACCCATTCTGCAATGTTAGTTGCATGGTCTCCTATTCTCTCAAAATACTTGGCAACCATAAGAAGATCTGCAGCCTGCTCACCATTGGCTGAATCTGCCTGTATCATTGCAATAAGGTCATCTCTTACCTTTTCAAAAAGGTCATCTACCACATCATCATATGCTATAACTTTTCTTGCCTTGTCCATGTCCTTCTCAACATAAGCTTCAATACTTCTGATTAACATAAGCATTGTCTCAGAAGCCATCTGGTTGATATGCTCTAACTTCTTTATGTATGGCTGGTTGGCAAGTTTAATAGTTATCTCACCGATATCTGCTGCCTGGTCACCAATTCTTTCCATATCAGTAACCATCTTTAGGGCTGCTGTAATTGTTCTTAAATCCTTGGCAACCGGCTGCTGCTGGATAAGAAGATTAAAGCAGATACTCTCAATAGTCTTCTGCTCCCTGTCAATCTCCTCGTCCTGAAGCATAACCTTTTTAGCAAGCTCTGCATCCTGTTTTACAAGGGCATCAACTGCCTTTCGTATAGAATCCTCAATTGCAGAGCCCATCTTCATCATTTCTTTATTAAGTCTGTCAAGCTGTTCGTCAAATTTACTTCTCATCATCCAAACCTTCCTGTGATATAATCTTCTGTCCTCTTATCCTGTGGGTAAGAGAATATCTGCTTAGTATCTCCAAACTCCACCATCTCCCCTACAAGGAAAAATGCTGTCTGATCCGAAACTCTCGTTGCCTGCTGCATGTTATGTGTTACCACGATTACTGTGTATTTCTTCTTTAAGTCTTCCATCAGTTCCTCAATCTTGGCTGTAGATATAGGGTCAAGAGCTGATGTCGGCTCATCCATAAGAAGAACTTCAGGCTGTACTGCAAGAGCTCTTGCTATACAGATTCTTTGCTGCTGTCCACCTGAAAGACCCATGGCCGATTTTTTCAATCTGTCCTTAACCTCATCAAATATAGCTGCTCCACGAAGACTCTCCTCGACTATCTGGTCGAGTCTTTTCTTATCTCTTATACCGTGAACTCTTGGGCCATAAGCAATATTGTCATATATGCTCATCGGGAAAGGATTAGGCTGCTGGAATACCATTCCTACCTTCTTTCGAAGTATTGTAGTATCAACTGACGGGTCATATATATCCTCACCATCAAGAAGCACCTTGCCATCTATTCTTACACCGTCAACCAAGTCGTTCATACGGTTTAATGTCTTTAAAAATGTTGATTTACCGCAGCCAGATGGTCCGATAAATGCTGTCACAGCATTTTCCTGTATATCCATGTTCACATCCTTAAGGGCGTGATTCTCACCGTAATACAGGTTCAGATTTTCAACTTTAACTTTAATCTTATTACTCATATATTCCTCCCAATTAGTGCTTTTCGAGCTTCTTAGCGAGCCTCTTTGTACCAAAATTAATAAGAAGTACAATTACAAGAAGTACAACCGCTATACCGAATGCCACCTCAAATTCACCCTTGCTTGCGCTTAAATAAAGCTGGATTGTAAGTGTTCCGCCCGAATGAAATATTTTCTCAAGAAATGCATCGAAAGTCTTTGGAAGAAGATGTGCACTTCCTGCTGTAAAAAGCAATGCTGCTGATTCACCAATAATTCTTCCTATTGCAAGGATTACTCCTGTTACAATTCCAGGCATTGCTGACGGAAGAAGAATTGTTCTGATTGTGTACCATTTACCTGCGCCTAAACCTACCGCTCCTGTTCTGAAGCTGTCAGGTACAGTCTTTAACGCTTCCTGTATGTTTCTTGTAACAAGCGGAAGCACCATTAATGTAAGTGTAAGAGAACCTGTCAGAAGTGAATATCCCATGTGACATAACTGTCCGAAGAAAAGCATACCAAACAGACCAAATATAATTGATGGAATTCCTGCAAGTGTCTCTGTTGCAAATATTATAACTGTAACAAGCTTTCCAGGCTTGGCGTACTCATTTAAATAAATCGCAGCACCTACACCGATTGGCGTTGTAATTATCATAGTAAGTAATATTATTATCAATGTGTTCAAAATATTACCGGCAATTCCCACAGTTCCATGAAGAATTGATGTAACACCTGTAAGAAATGCCCAGTTTACGCGTCTTGCGCCCTTAGCAAACACATATACAATAATTCCTAAAAGCAGGAGAACTGAAAATGCTGCACACACATATATCGCTGAGTATACTGCAATCTCTTCCGGATGCCTTTTCTTAGCTTTAAGATTATCCATTTGCTTTCTCCCCTTTCTTCTGCATAAATGTAATTATCAGATTTATAATCATTATGAAAATGTAAAGAACAAGTCCTACTGTGAAAAGAACCTGTCTGTGTACTCCATCTGCGTAACTCATCTCACTTACAATCTGTGTTGTAAGAAATCTGACTGAGTTGAATGGAAGCGGCAGATTTACTGAACCACCGGCTACCAGATTAATAGCCATTGCCTCACCTAAGGCTCTTCCTATACCTAAAACAATTCCTGTTATAATTCCTGACTTGGCTGCCGGAACTACAACCTTGAAAATTGTCTGTATCTTAGTTGCTCCAAGAGCAAGTGATGTTGCTCTCAAATTCATTGGTACTGCCCTGATTGCTGACGCGCTCATATTGATAACTGTTGGAAGTATCATAATTGCAAGCACCAGCACTGCAGCTAGGAGGTTAGCTCCTCCTGTGTACTGATGTGTTGTGGAATTCTCGAATACATGCTTTTCTAATTTATAAAGGAGGGGGTTTAATAACATTAATCCGAGAAGTCCGTATATAACAGAAGGAATTGCTGCAAGTAATTCAACCGCCGGCTGAACTACTGCTGCAAGTTTTTTCCCTGCTATCTCTGTCAAAAAGACTGCTGTTAATAATCCAATTGGAACTCCGAGAAGAATCGCAAGTGTTGTTCCTACTATTGATGAAAGAATTATGTATACAATTCCATATGCAGGTGGTGTAGCCGTTGGTGCCCATACTGTTTTAAAGAGCAAGTCTGCTATTCCGACACTTTTAAGACTCTCTGTTCCTTTTATGAACATATAGATAGTAATGGAGCAGACTGCCAGGATAGCTACTACCGCACATATAAGGAATATAAACCGTGCCACGCTTTCACTTGCATGCTTTGACTTTTTATTACCTTTTAAAGAACCATTTGCTGTTACCTTAACAGCTGCTGGTGTTTTATTTATTCTATTCATACCAACATTTATAACCTCTTCCATGTCAATCTCTCCATTCAGAATCTATATTTACCGGCTTACTCTGGGAGGATTAAGCCAACTCCCTTGATAACCTTCTTACCAGCTTCAGACTTTACGAAGTTAAACCAAGTCTGAACAAGCTCACTCTGTGATGAAACAGAACCCTTAGTAGCCATTACAAATGGTCTTGAAAGTGTATACTTACCGGCCTTAATGTTATCCTCTGTTGCATCTACACCATCAAGCTTTAAAGCTGCAACTGTCTTATCAACTACATCTAATGAAACATATCCGATTGCACCTGGAGTTGCTGCTACCTTAGCAAGTACAGCACCTGTAGTGTCAAGTTCCTGTGCATAAGCACATTTATTCTTAACTTCAAGAAGTTCCTCAAATGCTCCTCTTGTACCAGAAGCTGCCTCTCTGCCGATTACTACGATAGCTTCGTCTGAACCGCCGAGATCCTTCCAGTTAGTAATCTTACCTGTGTAGATATCTGTGAGCTGCTGCTTTGTTACATTAGTAACTTTGTTGTTCTTATCAGTAATCATTGCGATACCATCAATTGCTACGATGTTTTCCTCAATACCTGCTGACTTTTCTTTATCAGATAAAGCTCTTGAAGCGTTACCGATATCAACTGCTCCTGATGTTACTGACTCAATACCTGCGCCTGAACCTGTATATTCTGTTGTTACTGTTACATTAGGATATTCTTCCATGAATGCTTCCATGAGAGCACCACACATCTTTTCCATTGATGTACTTCCTGCTAACTGAATCTTTCCTGAAAGCTCCTTGGTTGTGCCTCCGTTTGCTGAGCCATCTCCATTTGATGATGTACCTGTTCCACAGCCTGCTAATGCTGCAAGGCCTAATGTTGCTGTTAATGCAACTGTAAGTAACTTTTTAATTCCTTTTCTCATAACTTTCGTTACCTTCCTCTTTTTTTATTTGCAAGCATTAACAGAAAATTTTCATAGGGGCTTGAATCAGTTTCCTGACCGAATGATATGTGAGTCGTCTCAAAAAAGAAAACCCTCTGCATCTGCTTGC
>ERZ1106943.4116-NODE-4116-length-10318-cov-2.448309_pt1 | contig 10318 bp, 11 predicted proteins | sample MGYA00403671_ERZ1106943 | MGnify/ENA primary metagenome ERZ1106943 (study PRJEB35170, sample SAMEA104062427) | human gut metagenome | biome: human gut; feature: human-associated habitat; material: faeces | place: Denmark | collected 2012-06-14 ...
GTATCTGTCATCGTCCGTGCGGTGCGCAAGCATCTGCTTGATTTTGCTGTCCGCGCATGGAAAAGCAACCGTTTCCGTCCTGCGATTGCCCAGTGCCAGCGTTGCCCGAATGTGCTTCATGACAATCCTCCTTGCGGCAGGATTGGAAGACCAACCGCCTTCGTCAGTGCTTTTTCTCTCTGCATAATTCCTCCTGTAATTGAATTGTAGATACAAAAACAGCCCTTGAACTTTTTCATTCAAGGGCTGCTATTCCATTGCTGCCTTCATCTCCCCGCGCGAAAGCAGGATTGCCTGAAAAATAAGATTTAAGACCCACGGACGAATGATATCCCGTTCGGCGAGTTCCGCAAGACCGACCATCGGCTCACCCGTCAACAGTTCCTTTGCGGAACGGAACAATGCGTATGCGTCCGGCTGAATGCCGCAGAGGTGGACGGCAAACAGGTCAGCCTTGCCGTCCCGGAACGCGCCGCGCACCTGCTTCCACAAGGTCTTGTCTGCGGTCAAAAGATACACCGCCGCAAGATGGTGTGCGGACGGGCGGTGCTTCTGCCGCCTGATGTAATTCTGAAAAATCTGCCTGTGCTTCTCCCCTCGAAATTCCATTATATTTCCTCCTTTTTATTGCATCTGCATCCCTGAATCATGCCACTGCGATTCTTCCTGCTCCGTCTCCTGTTCCTCCTGCGCATCCCGAATCGCCTGTTTCGCCCAATCCGGAATGTATTCATTCTTGAGGATACCCGCAAAATCCGTGCGGTACAAAAACGACCGCTCGCCGTCATTCAGGAACGTACCGAAAACCTTTGTCCCCAATGCCCTCGGATAACAACCGTTCCCGCTCTGTGCAAGGAACAACTGGTTGTCCGAAGTTTTATACGGATCCTTCAGCACGCTTGGGTCGACAACAAGCACGCGACCGACCAGGTTCTGACCGAGATGACTTTCCATCTGCTCCGGTTTCCAAAGGTGAAGATCGTCCCATGCCTTGCGAACCTCGTCCACCAACCCGTTTACGATTGCAGGGTGGGAAGTGACGCAAAATTCGGAATTATGGGAGTCCTGCGGAATGCGGAAGGTCTTTGCCCACTCCTTGTTGGCTCCCGAATACCGCCCGTCCGCACTCCCCTCCCTGACTGTATTTGCCAATACCCACATCACGCGGTCAAAACCGTATGCGTTCAGAATTGTTTGGAGACAATCGTCATTCAAACGCATTCCGTCAAAATTTTCTGCTATCGTCTTTCGGATAAATTCCGCGCACGCCCGATTTGTGCGGTAACTCGCCACCCATAAATCCTTTTCCCGACTCCCCGCCGCAAAGGACAGCGAATAGCGGTACACTTCTGTTTCGTCCATCTTTCTTCAATTCTCTCCTTTCTGATCTTTTATTATGAGAAACAAAAAAGGCGAATGAGAGCCTTTCATCCGCCGCGCCGCTTGGACGCGAAAATTTTTTCATTCGCCTGTTTGTGATTCAATTTTTCTTTGCCTGTTGGGTCAAAACTTCGCCGACATGAGTTCGCGCCCCACCAAAATCCTGAAAATATCTGCGTTTCGTGATTTTTTTGTCACCATGCCAAAGTGCCAAAAAGGGGCAAAAAACCGGGTAAAAACCCGGTTTTTGCGATGAATATCCATTTTATTTACAAGTGTTACTGTCCCTTCAATTGCTCCGTCATCTGCTTGAAAAAATTCGCAGACCACAGGTCAAGAGAGGCTTTATCCCGAATGAAACTGCGGACATCCTCTTTGGCGGAGGCGTAGTCGATTTCGTCAAAGCGTTTGTTCAGAATCGCCTTCAGCGTCTCCAAATCAAACAGCTCCGCTTCGTCAAGAAATCCCGAATCCACCAACCGCGCTCTCAGGTGCGGCAGGTTTGTGCGAGAAAGCTCCGGGAAAGCCGAATGGCTATTGTGTTGCCGATCGCAGTTTTAACGTATCGGAACTTCGCATTCTTAAACGATGAAAGCGTGAAAATAATAATAGCGTGAATTTCGAAGCAGCCGCTATTGATTTTTATCACGAAAAGTGCTATAATAATTATGTCGTCAGGAATCGTGACTGTAAGTATTATGTTAAAGGAGTTGTAAGTATTATGCTTAGAAAGAAATTATCTACAATTGTTTGTGCGGTGCTTTTAGTGATAACGTGCATTGGATTGGTTGCTTGCGGAAATAACGACGGAGAAGAAACTTCGAAGCCGCTTCACGACAGCTCAAAATGGTTTACCGAAGAAGAACTGTCGGCAAAAGGACTTACGGGGTTGCCTGTGCCGACCGGATTGTCCGGGGAAATAAACTCAAGCGACGCTTGGTATAACGACGGATATTCGTTTTCGCAAATTTGCCCGGACGAAGCAACGTTCAATGAGAATGCGGAGACATATTTTTCGTATTTTAAAACGCATTATGACGGAATGTTCGGCAAGCCGCGAAGCGAAAAATTCAGCATGAGTACAAATGAAAACTGGTATATCATAGAACAAAAGAGCGCTTTGTCTGATTATTTCGATGACAACCCGAGCAAATTGTATCAGTTTTATTACATCAGAGACAATACTTTGAATAATGGATATTTTACAAAAGGTTCAGTATGGTTCTTTGAAATGCGCTATGAATTCGATACCGATGTCGGCGGATACAAATTCAAGCTGTTTATTGAAAATGCTGATTCTACTCATAACGGGATTTATACGAACTATTACAAAAAGGGATGAGATATTGCAAACATTGCCTTGCCGATGGAGCTTTTTGCGATTGCAAACGCAATACATAGTTAAAAGATAAGTTTGCAAAGCAATCATGAGGCTGGAACTAACGCGACGCGCTATGCAAACAGTCCGGTGGACTGAATGCAAGCAAAGCGGGAGCAATTTATAATTGCGACCTGTTTGTGTCGCAAGTTCGCGGTAACGAAAGTCACCAATGGCGCTTGCCGCCTGCCCTCTTGCCCTCTTGACCGGGGATCCAAGTGTGATGGTCTATAAGTCTTTTCTTATAGACCATCATTTTTGCGTTTTCAGGGGCATTTTCGCCCCTTTTTGAGCAATTTCATAGCGAATCAATAGCCGAAAACAATGACGGCGAATTTGCGGTCGATTTCTGTGATCCGGTTGGTGATGTCTTGGAGGTTCGTTTGGGTTGGGGTGTTCGCAGTTAAGCCGTTCTCGATTTCTGTTTGGAGTGTTTGCAACAGCTCCGGATCATTTTTTACCCGTTCGGTGATTGCGTCCATCACAGCCGCCTGCAGGCTGTCCTCGTCCAGCGTCGGGGAATGCCTGCAGTTCTGCTTTCCGTGCTCCAAGCGGTTCATACAGCGCCACACGATTCGTTTCTCCCCGTTTGCTGTCCAAGTGCATCTGCGGTAGGCGCTTCCGCATTCGCCGCAGATCAGAAGGTCGCTCATGGCGTACTTGCCGGAATATTTGCGTTGCAGAGTTTTGTCCCCTACCTTCTTGCCCTCCATCTTGGAAGAGCGCCTTGCCAGTTCTTCCTGCACCCGTCCGAAGGTCTCGGCATCGATGATTGCAGGGTGGCTATTCTGGATGTAATATTTCGGGCGCTCCCCCGCATTCACGCGAATCTTCTTGCTGATGCAGTCCTCGATATAAGTCTTGCCGAGGATGGCATCGCCCTTGTAGCGTTCGTTGGATAGGATAGACCGAACCGTCCCCGGCTCCCAATGGGTCTTGCCGCGCGGAGTGAGAACGCCATCCTCTGTCAGCTGTTTGGCAATCCCTTTGAGGCTGTCTCCTTGGAGATACTGCGCATAGATGCGGCGAATGATCTCCGCTTCGGATTCCACAATCTTCGCCTTTTCGGTATCCGAGGAAGGAGGCATAGGCAAAGGAGACATTTCCGTCCTTGGCGCTCCGGTTCTTGCCGAAGCGGACATTGGCGCTGATGTTCTCCGATTCGCTCTGCGCAATACAGCCGTAGATCGTAATATAGAACTCCGCGCCGGGCTGGTTGCTGTGGATGCCCTGTTCCTCGAAGTAGACATCGACATTCAGGTCACGCAGGAGGCGGACATACTTGAGGCAGTCCACGGTATTGCGTGCAAAGCGGCTGATGGATTTGGTCAGGATGAGGTCGACCGACCCGCGCTTACAGGCTCGGATCATGCGGTTGAACTCATCCCGCTTTTTGACGCTTGTCCCCGAAATGCCTTTGTCGGCATAGATGCCAGCGAACCGCCAATTCGGTTCTGCGTTGATGGCTTCGGTATAGTGGCGCACCTGCGTTTCGTAGCTGTTCAGCTGTTCCTCCTGTTGGGTGGAGACGCGGCAGTAGGCAACCACACGGAGCTGCTCTGCCGAGGATCGCAGTCTGTCCACCGCGTCCAGTTTGGCGGCGGGGATTTCCCGCACGACCCGCTGTGCATGACCTGTCATACGAAACCCTCCCTTGTGACTTCTTGTCCGGTCTGCAATCGGATGGATACCGCCCCCTCCCGCAGGAGGACGCTTTGAACGGTTTTGGCGCAGAGATCGGGAGAGAATTCCGACAGCGGTTTTGCCGATGCAAAGTCTGTTTGAATCAGCTTGCCGAGATATGGCGCGGTCGGGATTTGCTCATACGCTTTGGACAGCAGGGCGAACAGGTTGCGCTGTTCCCTTTCGGCATTTGCGGCAGGCGGCGGAGTATATGCTACAAGCACGGTTTCGGGATGGATTGGAGTTGATGTGTCAACTCGTATATTCTCCGGCGCTGCAATTGCCCGGTTCAGGCATGCCGTCACGGTCTGCATCATCTCCGCGTCAATGGGATGTGCCACCGCGTGACAGGCTTTATTCGTGCAGACCCACAGGCTTCCTCCGCTTTGCCATCGGTTGACGGTTCGCCGCATCTTCGCCCCGCAGTCCGCGCAAACGACCGGAACGGGCAGGCAATAGATGCCCGCTTTCCGGTCGGTCTGTTTCTGTGTATTCCGTTGCCGCTTGCATTGGAGAAGGGCTTCGCGCGTCTCCCTGCTCCAGATCGGCGGGTAGCCGCTCGCGCCTGTATAGCGTTCGTCCTCCAGCATCCGCATGAGCCTTGCCTTGTTCCATCCGGTTTCACCGGGCTGATATGACACTCCTGCGGCGTTCAGCTTTTCCGCAATGTTTCCAAGCGATATGCCGTTTCGGTACCATGCGCAGATTTGCTCCAATACCGCGCGTTCGTCCTCTACAATCACCGGCTTGCCGTTCTCGATTCGGTAGCCGTATCTTGCCGTGCGTCCCCTCATGGTTCTTCCCCCTTTCCGTGTAGGCTCTCGGTCAGTTCCACGCCGCTGATGAGACGGAATGTCACCTCTGTTGCAGACCGAACCGTCATCCGTTCAACGATTTCATCCATCAGCCGCTCCGGATTGCCGTTCGGGTCTGACTCCCGAAGAACATCCCGCAGGTGTCGGAGCGTATCGACCGTTTCGGATTCGTCCTGTTCCTGCAAGAGCCGTTTCCGCTTGTTTTGCAGATTCCGGATTTGGCGGTCGATGTCTCCGGATTGCGCGTAATAATCCTCGGTCGGGAGCAGCTTTTTGTTGTAGAGCCTCGTCAACACCAGATTCTGCGCGGCGAGGTTGGAGATTTCCCGATTCAGCGATTGAAAGCGTTCCGGTTCATCCGCTGTGACCACCTGCAGGGTTTCCAGTTGATTGATTAGCGTACTGAACAGCGTGTCTCCGTAATCGTGCAGCTTCAGGAGCAGAAGGCGGAAGATGCGGTAGACGGTTTCTTCCCGAATTCTTTCCACCCTGCAAGCGGTTCTCCCCAATGCTTTGGAGGAGCAGACCCAGGAGCGCTTGCCGTTCTTCTCCACTTTTCGGAAAGCGCTTCCGCATTCTGGACAGATTAGTTTTCGGTTCAACTGATGTTTTCCCCGCGTCTCCCCGACCGCCTGATAGCGTGCTTTCAGAAGCTTCTGTACCTCGTCATAAAGCGCCCGCTCGATAATCGGCGGATGCGTCTGTTCCGCGTAGTATTGTTTTCTCTCCCCATAGTTCCGGTGCGTCCGATACGGAATCGCTTCGGCATTATAGCGTTTTTGCAGAAGCGCGTCACCAACATAGCGCTCGTTTCCGATGATGTAGCGGACAGTACCGGGATACCACCGGTCAAGGATCTTCCCGTTCGTGCGCTCGCTGATGTTGCCTTCCCGATTCAGCAGTTCTGCAATCGACTGGCATCCGTAGCCCCGCAGATACAGGTCAAAGATTCTGCGCACCGTTTCCGCTTCGGGTTCCTCTACCGTAAGCCGTCCGTCCCGGAACCGATAGCCGAGCGGTGCGTGCGTTCCGAAATACTCCCCGCGCGCCATGCGCTTCTGAATACTCCATCGGGTGTTGCGGGAGATATTCTCGGATTCCTGCTGTGCGTGGAGACCGGGGAAGGTCAGAATCATTTCTGCGTTGAGTTTGTCGGTATCAATCCCCTGTTCCTCGAAGTAGATACTGACACCGAGCGATTTCAGAAGCCGGACAGTCTCCAGAAACTCCTTCGCATTCCGCGACAGCCGGGAAACCGACTTGGTGATGATGCGGTCGACCTTCCCCTTCGCGCAGTCCCGAAGCAGACGGTTCAGCTCGTCCCGCTTCTGCATGGAGGTTCCGGACAGCCCCTCGTCGGCATAGATGTCGACCAGTTCGTATTCCGGGTGCGTTCCGACATACTCGGTGTAGTGCCGGATTTGCGCCGCGAAGGAATGCAGTTGATCTTCCGACGGGCTTGACACCCGACAGTATGGGGCAAGACGGATTTTTGGCTTTTCCGTTTCTGCCGTCTCCGGCGCTTTCAGTTCCGTAACTGTAACCGTTGTCTGCATCAGTTCTCACCTCCTATCTCAAACGAATGGATATACTACTACAACAATACCACAAGTCCGCGTAAATATCCAGCCCAAACGGGAACAAACCGGAAAATTAGCAATTCAGACATACGCTCTCACGCCAAACCGCGCCGCGCAGGAAAGCAGGATGCGGTCGTGCTCCGTGGCAGTCAGCAGTTCCATCTCCAACAACAGCCGCAGCAGGTTCCGGCAGTAGGCGTAGCGGATTTTTGCATCCACCTCCGCTACCCGAAGGTTCGGTCCATAAGGTATCTCTTTCATGTCGACTCCTTTCTGCCATAGAGAAAACCACCCGTTTATACGAGTGGTTTTGATAATATTGGGTTGTCATGCTTTCGCTGTCGGTACATCATTTGATTTCGTCCGAGCAAATTTCCCATACGCCGGATTTTCTGGAGCCGATTCGCTTCAGGTAGCCTTTTTCCTGCAACGACTTTAACGCACGGGAAACGGTTCTGGCGGTCTTTCCCGTTTTTTGGCAAAACATATCTGTTGTGGCATTTGGCTGTTCGGATATCAGCTCCATTATATTGCGCTCTATCTCGGTTATCTTGCCATTTATTATGACATTTATTCTGTCATTTATTCTGTCATCCGACACATTCGGCTTTTGATTATCTGCCTGATTCTGCTCCCGAAGAATTTCCATTGCTTCTTCCGCATAATCGAAACGGACATCAATAAAATGCTCGGAAACAGAAAACACACTTTGCGGATAGATACGCAGGATCTTCTTCATACCGGAGCCAAGCTGCTCACACAGATCCATGTCGGAAAAGATCCGCATCAGTTCCTTATTTCGCGGGAGAGAACGCCCCGCAAAAAATTCCTTCTCGGAAAGTCCAACCGGAAGCCCTCCGGAAGAAATGATCTCAATTCGGTCATCATAAATTTCAAACACCGGATATGCACCGTTGATATAGTCATTGTGGATGATTGCATTCAGGACCGCCTCTCTCAGCGCCGCAGGATCGATCAGCCGAATTTCTTTCCGCTGTGCCTTGCCGCCTACCCGAACAACGGTCGTGTTGGCAACATTCAGCCGCTCCAGAACATTCAATGCGGATTTAATCAGGCAACACCTTCCGAATTCATTCCGTTCCACAATATCCAGTTTCTCTGTGCCGCGGAATCGCGCAACCTTGATGGAGGTTCCGTTGTGGTCTGCCATCAGGTAAGCCGCATAATTGTACTTTCCGTCCTCCGTGAACAGATCCAGATTTTTGAGAAAATAGCTCCCTGCTGCATCATATCCCTTTTCCTGATAGTAAATCTTCAACTGTGTAAAGGTCAATTCCTGATTCGGGGATACAACATTGTGTAGGGTATTGAGGATTCTACGGGAAAAGAACCCATCAATCATGTTCTGCGTCATGGGAGATGCCTGTGTTCCGATTCTTGTATAACAGCCGTTCAGAGTCATACCGTACTTTTTCAGGTAATACGGTCTTTCCAAACCTCCGGCAACCGTCACAACAAGATATGACCGCATTTCCTCCTGCCGGATTTCAACGGTAAACAGCCCCATCGCAGACGGCAAAATGTTGTTCCGTATCCGGTCGGCAATTGACAACGCAACCTGATCTGCATTTTCGACACCGCAGACCGTCCCGTTATCCTCTATACCAATCAGAATCTGACCGCCGAGCGTATTCAGAAATGCATCTACTTCTTTTTCAAATGCATCATTCAGGATCCGTTTGAGTTCTGTCTTTTCATCCTCATGAAAAAGCATTCCGTAATCCCTCCTTCCCATTATCTGTTTTTATTATAACACATTTTCAGACAAAACGCAATAGAAAAAACGGATTCCGCAAATAGCCACTGCGTTTGTAATTGAAGATCATTCCACAGAAAACCGTTGCAAGAGAAGCCTGATAACGGTTTTCTATGAAATGATCCCCACGGCGGGAACGAAAAAGCGCTCCCGCCGCTTCGTACAATTTGCTTATATAAAAATCTCTTATGCTTTTTGCGATATTCTTCCTGTCCCTCGCAGACAACGGCAGAGCCTTTCTCGCTCTCCCCTGTCGGGAATCCATCCGGCGGCTGTCAGCTTCAGCCTCATGGGAATCTCACCCCCGCGCTCTCGCCCGGACACTCTCGTGTAAGTATCATCATTCCTCCCGCCTGTCATCGCCACCGTCGGGTGCTGTCCCCAACGGCCGGACTCTCGTCCTACGGCTCGCCGATCTCTCGGCAGCGGAAGTGCTGTACCGGATCAATTGGTATTCGATTGTCAAAGATCAGTCTTGCGCAACCGGTTACGAAAAAAATACGATTGCCGGGCGCGACACTCTGCAACGCTTGTCCGATATGGTCAAGACGGCTTTTTGAATGTCTTGAAAATCCCCTGCATGACGGCCTGTTCTTCTGCCGTCAGCGTCTCGGATACCTTTTCAAGTAGGACGAGTTGGGAATCCGTGAAATACTTTCTCCCAAGACGAAAACCGTCCGCAATACGGACACCTCCGTTTGTCCCGCGTTTGAGGGTAATCGGGTAAGAACACGAAAGAACCGACAGATCGTTATGAACCGTGCGCCGTGAACCACCGAACTCCGCCGCCAGTTCACAGACCTTCGTTTTCCGCCGCTCGCATAGAAACTCCAACATTTTGACCCTTCGTTCGGCGGTTTCTCTCATGCTCTCCCCTCCTTCCCTATCAGAGTGGCTGTATTATAACATAGCAATATGCAACCTACTTGCTTATTGAAAAAAATAATTTCGGTTTTTCCCGATTTTTTTGCCTTTTCCATGATTTTCTCCTTGATTTTTATATGGATTCAAATACAAAGTCAAGGAAATCACGGATATTTTGCTATAAGAGCCTGCCAGTGGTCATAAATCATAAAAGCCCATTCCGCAAAGCCGGAACAGGCTTAAGTGTGTTATGGCAGGTAAGGCAATCAGAGCAGGGCGCGGTTCGGGCTATTCCGGATTTGCTTATCTTGTAAGACGAAAGATTGGCTGGCGCGAGATATAAAAATAGTGGCTGTGAAAATCCGAATCGGAAATTCACAGCCACATCTGTTAGCTGAAATACTATCCGTTATTCTCCATCAGCCACTCAAACATGTTGACGGACAAGAGATTCCAGTTCTGAAAACCGGGGTTATTGACGCCAAGTCCCGTTTCGGGGTCGTAGTATTCGTGCAGCTCCCCGCAGGCTTCGATGTCCTTGCCGAACAGCCGAACCGTCTTCTCTGCCAGGTCTTTTGCGTCCTCGGTGTAACCGTACCGGGCCAATCCGTCAAACACCATATAGTTGGAGATGCCCCAAATCGGTCCCAGCCAACAGGAGGGGTTACCGGATTTCAGGACGGCGTACATCTTCTCCATCTTGGAGAGCGTCCGCACGCCGTATGGCGCAAAGAAGGTCCGCTCGTCCCGGTAGCGCGCCACCATGCGTTCTGCCTGCTCCGGCGTTGCAAGCCCTGCCCACATAGGCAGGAAGCATGACCAGACGTCAATCCGCTGAATC
>ERZ1106943.4120-NODE-4120-length-10298-cov-8.711901_pt1 | contig 10298 bp, 7 predicted proteins | sample MGYA00403671_ERZ1106943 | MGnify/ENA primary metagenome ERZ1106943 (study PRJEB35170, sample SAMEA104062427) | human gut metagenome | biome: human gut; feature: human-associated habitat; material: faeces | place: Denmark | collected 2012-06-14 ...
TGCATGCCCTTCGAGCAGGAGCACCTGAGCGACGTGTGCCCCTGCTGCGGCAAGCCCGCCAAGACCATGGTCTACTGGGGCATCGCCTACTAAAATCTGATAACCCCCCAACAAAAAAGCTGCTGTGCGTTTGCACAGCAGCTTTTTTCGTTTCTGTGGTTACCGTTCAAAGGTAGTGCTCAAGGTCGTGGACCACGCCTCGCCGGGGGCAAGGCAGGCCGCAGCAGCACGCTGGTTCCAGTCCTGCGGGTCGTCCTCAGCACCGGGCAGGCTCTGCCACGGCTCGATGCACACAAAGCGCACAGGCTTTGCCGGGGCCGACCAGATCAGCGAGTAGGGATAGCCTTCCACGTTGCACACAATGTGGCGGCCGGTGTCCTTTTCGTAGATGCCGACCGTTTTGGTGCGCAGGCCCGCCATGCAGAAGCTGTCGTTGGCAAACAGGTCATCCGTCAGCGGGATAGCCTGCTGGTTCTTCCACTGGTAATGGTTTTTGCCGTTCAGCAGGCCATTGGGGTAAGCGTCCAGAATGACCGGGCTTTCCGGCTGGTCAAAGCGAAACTCATAATCCGTAGTGGTGTGCGCGGCATCAAAGGGGATGTTGAAGGCCGGGTGGTAGCCGATGCCAAAGCGCAGTTCCTCGGTACCGGGGTTGCGCACGCTCAGGGTGTGGTGCACGGTCTTGCCGTCCAGCCGGAAGGTGCTGGTGAGCACAAAGTCAAAGGGGAAGCGCTCGGCTTTTATGGCTTCATCCGCGCGCAGCTCCAGCTGGATGGTATCGCCCTCGGCCTTGAGCAGGGTATGCTCCACATCGCGGGCAAAGCCATGCTGGCCGCCCTTGTAGGTCTTGCCCTTTGCCTCAAAAGTGCCGCCGGGCAGCTTGCCCGTCCAGGGGAAAAGGATGGGGGCGTGGCGCTTCCAGACAGCCGGGTCAGCCTGCCAGAGCATCTCCTGCCCGGCGGCATTTTTCAGGCTGACTGCTTCGGCACCATGGGTATCCACGGTCAGGGTCAGGAATTCGTTGTGAATGGTTGCCTGCATGATTCATCTCTCCTTTTTATCTGTTGACGATGTGCTCGCTGTTTCCTTCCAGCCAGGTGCGCAGGTTCCGGGTGGTAATGTCCATCAGGTTCTGCAAAGCCTCCCGGGTCGTCCACGCAATGTGCGGTGTGAGGATAGCGTGGGGTTCTGCCCGCAGGGGGCTTTCCTGAGGCAGAGGCTCGGTGACAAAGGCATCGGCCCCGTAAAAGCCCAGCTGACCGCTGTGGAGGGCCGCTGCCACGGCCTCCTCATCCACCAGCGCGCCCCGGGCTGTGTTGAGCAGAATGGCCCCGGGCTTCATCTTCGCCAGCGCCTCCGCGTTGACAAGGCCCCGGGTCTGAGGCGTGGCCGGGCAGTGCAGGCTGAGGATATCGCACCGCCTCAGCAGGGTATCATAATCCACGAACTCCACACCGTCGGCGGCGTATTCGGGCCGGACGGTGCGGGTGCAGACCAGCACCTCCATGCCAAAGGCTCTGGCAATGCGGGCCGACTGCCGCCCGATGCTGCCATAGCCGTAAACGCCATAGGTCTTGCCGTAGAGCTCCATCTGGGGCAGCAGGCCGATGCTCTCCGGGATATCCAGCTGCCAGCATCCCTGCTTGACGGCACGGTTGTAGCGCTCCGCGCACTGGCAGATGGCCAGCAGCAGGCTGAAGGTCATCTGGGCCACGCTGTAGGTAGAATAGCCCGGCACATTGGCCACTGCAACGCCGTGGCGGCGGCAGGCTTCCAGATCCAGGTTGTCGGTGCCCGTGGCGATGATGCCCACCCATTTCAGGTTCGGGCACTGCTGTAAGATCTCCTCATCCATGCGGCACTTGTTCAGCAGAACGATGTCCGCCTCTCCAATGCGGGGGGCGATTTCCTCGTAGGCCGTGCGGACATAACTGACGGTATCGGGCACCAGCGCCTTTACCCCCGACCAGTCGAGGTCGCCTTCCTCCATGACATAGCTTTCCAGAATGACAGCTTTCATCTCAGTCCTCCAACAATACGTCCTCGCTCAGCACCTGACCGATGGGCTTTGCAATGCACAAGTCGGCCTGCGCATCGGCCCCGGTGGGCTGCATGTTGATGACCACCAGATGGCGGCCCCGGAAGTACCGGATGAGCCCCGCCGCCGGGTAGACCACCAGACTGGTGCCACCAATGATGAGAGTATCCGCCTTGCGGATGGCAGACACGGCCCCGGAGAGCACTTCCTCGTCCAGCCCTTCCTCATACAGAACGACATCCGGCTTGACGATGCCGCCGCACTTGGGGCAGCGGGGCACGCCGGTACTGTTGGCAATGAAGTCCACATCGTAGAACGTACCGCACTTCACGCAGTAGTTGCGCAGGGTGCTGCCGTGGAGCTCGTAAACGGTCTTGGACCCCGCAGCCTGATGCAGGCCGTCGATGTTCTGGGTGACGATGGCTTTCAGCCTGCCCTCCCGCTCCAGCTTTGCCAGCCGCAGGTGGGCAGCGTTGGGCTTTGCCCCCTTCACAATGAGCTTATCCCGGTAGAACCGGTAGAACTCCTCGGGGTTCTCCTCCCAGAAGGTGTGGCTCAGGATGGTCTCGGGCGGGTAATCGTACTTCTGGTGGTACAGGCCGTCCACGCTGCGGAAATCGGGGATGCCGCTTTCGGTGGAGACCCCCGCGCCGCCAAAAAAGACGATGCGGTCGCTCTCGGCAATGATTTTTTCCAGTGCAGGAACCATAAAAGAAACGCTTCCTTTCCGGCAGATCGTTGTGTTTTGGATAGCTCCAGTATAACACAAATCCAGAGGAAAGGAAGCGTTTCTTTTTTTGATGGGATCGTCCCCTCGCTCAGCGCCCGTTTTCGGCAAACAGGGTCCCCAGCGCATCCAGCAGATCATGCGGGAGCATCCCGGTTTCCCCGTGCAGGGCGGCAGCACGGTCGGCAGCTGCACCATGGAGATAAACGGCACAGGCAGCGGCCTCAAAGGCAGGCAGACCGCAGGCCAGCAGGGCGCTGGTCATGCCCGCCAGCACATCCCCGCTGCCGCCCCGGGAAAGCCCCGGGTTGCCGGTGGGATTGACCCCGCAGCGGCCATCCGGCCCTGCAATGACGGTATGCGCCCCCTTCAGCACCACCACAGCATTCCACGCTTTCGCATAGCGCAGCGCCATGCCTTCCCGGTCCGCATTGATCTCTGCCGCAGAGCGCCCGGTCAGCCGGGCCATCTCGCCGGGGTGGGGCGTTAAAATCAGTTCTCCTTGAGGGTGAAGCATTTTTTCCGTTTGGAGCAGGTCAGCGGCGGCGTTCAGGCCGTCCGCATCCAGCACTGCACTGCCGGAAAAACCGGGCAGGAGCGTTTTTACCAGCGCCCGGGTCTCGGCGGCACGGGCCGCACTCTGGGCCGTATAGCCCAGCCCGGGGCCCGCCAGTAGGACAGAGGCCTTCTGCCGCCGGATGCGGTCGATATTCTGGGGCGAGATGCCGCCCTCTGCCCCCGCTTCGCAGGGGCAGAGGCAGCACTCGGGCAGGCGGGCGGCCACAGCCGCCAGCACCGGCTCCACACTTGCCAACGTAACGATGCCGGCCCCGGTGCGCAGGGCACCTTCCACGGCCAGCGCCGCCGCGCCCCGGTAGGACGCACTGCCCGCCACCGCCAGCACGGAGCCAAAGGTCCCCTTATGCGCTTCCCGGGGGCGGGGGGTGATATTTTGCCAGACATATTCTGAGGTTGTGCTAAACATAGGCTGCTGCTCCTTTCCTGCCGTGGCTCGCCCTCTCCGTCAGCGCTTATGCGCTGCCACCTCTCCCAAAGGGAGAGGCCTTGGCAATACCCACAGCAAGGCTGTGTGGTTCCGCCAGAGGCTCCCCCTTCGGGGGAGCTGGCAAAGCTGCAGGCTTTGACTGAGAGGGCGAGGATGTTACCCTTCCCCCTGCAAATACCTCCGGATCTCCTTCTCCGCCTCCTGCACCTCTTCATGGAACATGCGGGCAGAGACACGGAGGGCACCATGGCCCAGGATGATGACCTGTTCCATGCCATCGGAGGTGGCCACGCGGACGCGGCGGCCCTTGCCGATCTCATGGGTGACACGCTCGATGAACATGTCGGCGGTCTCGGCTTCCCGGGTGTAGACCACATGGATATTGTGGTACTGCTCTATGCTGCCGGGGCTGCCCGGCACACGGTAGGCATCAAACACAAGGATGAGCACGCACTTCTTAAAGCCCTGATAGTTGCAAAGGATGTCCATCAGCCTGTGGCGGGCCGCTTCCAGGCTCTCTTTGGAGAGTGCGTTCAGCTCGTCCCATGCAAAGATGATATTATAGCCGTCCACCAGCAGGTATTCGGGCTGGATCTCCCACTGCTCGGCGTTGAAATCGGGGCGTTCCCGCTTCTGGGTGGGGCGGAACGCCGCCAGCGGGTCCCGCTTGATGGGCCCATAGGTCTGTTCAAAGATCTTCAGCAGCTCAGCATCCTCTTCCAGGGTGGCGCGGTAGGCGGCCATCCGTCGGGGACGGGCCTGCACCGCTTCCTCGGTCTTTGCAGTCTTGCCCCAGCCGCTGTCCACATGCATGTGGCTGCGCACCTGCTCCCAGGGCACCACAAATCCGGCCCCATGGGCGCAGAACACCGAATCCGCCGGGTTGTCGAGGTCGTGTTCCGGCTCATAGCCCGCAGCCTCGATGACCTCCGCCGCATTGTGGCAGGGGCGGTAGCCGTCCAGCGTCAGGGTCAGGTGTCCCCTGCCCCGGGTGTAGCCCACCACCTCCATGGGGTAGCTGCGCATGGTGGAGGCCGGTGCCGTGCCGGTGAGCAGGGTGGTATCCCCGTCGGCTCCGGTCTCGGGCGGGTCAAAGCTGCCGCCCATGTTCTGGATATCGTTCATGGCGCGTCCCACGTTGTCAGAGGGCAGCTCCAGCCGGAAGGCATACCACGGCTCCAGCAGCTGGGTCTTGTGGATCTGGTCTGCCATCATCAGGCCCTGCCGGACGGCGCGGTAGGTCGCCTGCCGGAAGTCGCCGCCCTCGGTGTGCTTGAGGTGGGCGCGGCCCGCAATGAGGGTGATCTTCACATCGGTCAGGGGTGCCCCGATGAGCACACCCAGATGCTGCTTTTCCTCAAGGTGAGTCAGCACCAGCCGCTGCCAGTTCTTGTCCAGCACCTCTTCCCGGCAGTCGGCGGCAAACTGCATTCCGCTGCCCCGGGGCAGCGGCTCCAGCTTGAGGTGGACTTCCGCATAATGGCGCAGGGGCTCGTAGTGGCCCACACCCTCCATGGCTTCGGTGATGGTCTCCTTATACAGGATGCCGCCGGGGCCGAAGCTGACCTCCAGCCCGTACCGCTCGGCCAGCAGGCTTTTCAGCACCTCCAGCTGGATCTCACCCATCAGCTGGACATGGATCTCGCCCAGGGTCTCGTTCCAGACCACATGGAGCTGGGGCTCCTCCTCTTCCAGCCGATGGAGCTTTCCCAGCGCGGCGTGCACATCCGCGCCCTCGGGCAGCAGCACCTGATAGCTCAGAACCGGCTCCAGCACCGGCAGGTCGCTGTCCCGTTCCGCCCCCAGACCCTCGCCCGGGCGGGCTCTGGTCAGGCCGGTAACGGCGCACACCTGGCCGGGGCCGATGCACTCCGCCAGCGTAAACTTTGCGCCGGAGTAGAGCCGCAGCTGGTTGGCCTTTTCGGCCCATGGCTCCCCGTCGGCTTCTCCGGTGAGCTGGGCTTTCACCTTGAGCGCGCCGCCGGTCACCCGCAGCCAGGTCAGGCGGTTCCCCTGCTCATCCTGGCTCACCTTGAACACCTTGGCCCCGAAGGCTTCCAGCGCGGGGGCCGGGCGGGTATAGCGGTCCAGGCCCTCCACCAGCGCGTCCACACCCTGCAGCTTCAGGGCTGAGCCAAACCAGCAAGGAAACACATGCCGCCGGGCAATGGCGGGGATGAGGTCGGTATCGGTCAGGCTTCCCCGGTCCAGCATCGTCTCCATCAGCCGCTCATCGCAGAGAGCCAGCGCCTCGTCCCGGTCGGCCTGCTCTGCCCCAAAATCCACAAAGCCATCCCCCAGCCGACGGTTCAGCTGGGTCAGAAGCGCTTCCCTGCCCGGGCCGGGCAGGTCCATCTTGTTCACGAACACAAAGGTGGGGATGCGGTACCGCCGCAGCAGCCGCCAGAGCGTCTCAGTATGGCTCTGCACGCCGTCGGTGCCGCTGATGACCAGCACCGCATAATCCAGCACCTGCAGTGTCCGTTCAGTCTCTGTGGAAAAATCCACATGGCCCGGGGTGTCCAGCAGGGTAAAATCGGTATTGCCCGCCTTGAAGAGGGCCTGCTTGGAGAAAATGGTAATGCCGCGCGCCTTTTCCAGCGCATCGGTGTCCAGAAAGGCATCCTTATGGTCCACCCGGCCCAGCTTGCGGATGGTGCCGGTGCCGTAGAGCAGGGCCTCGGAAAGGGTGGTCTTGCCGCTGTCCACATGAGCCAGAATGCCGATGACCAGCTGCTTGTGCTCTTGTTCCATGCCTCAGCCCCCTTACAGTGCGCTGGCGATCAGCGCAGCAGCGACCAGCGGCAGGCCCAGCACCAAATTGGAGAGCAGGCTGCAATAGGTGCGCTCCTCGGGTTCCAGCTCCTCAAAGGAGACAATCTTCTCATCCGCATAGTCGATGATGGAGCGGGTGGAGTGGATCTTTTTCTGCCGCTTGCCCATCCCCTTGAATTCCTCCAGCAGATGGTGGATGGTCACGCCATCCAGCCGCAGGTAGTCCACCCAGGCCCAGATGAGCAGCACCACGCCGCACAGAAAGCCCGGAGCCTCCCAGATGGTAAACATGCCATCGCTGACATAGCGCTGCCACAGCAGCATCAGCACGGCCACGATGGAGGTGCGGGTCACGGTCTTATATAAAATGGGGTGGAACATGTAGCGTTTGTACATCGAGGTCAGTTTCTTCATGGTGCGCTCCTTATTGATACAGATACATTTTATTGTATCATGTTTTTGTGAAAAAAGATAGCTGTTTTGTGCGCACAGCGTGAACAGTTTCTTTCTTCTGCCTGTTCTTCACAGATATACAGTTCTTTCCATTTTATAGTAATTTTTCCACATTCTTTTTCCATGAAAGTGTTTGTCACCGTTTTGTTTCCAATTCTATGCTGTGGCGGATTGACTTCTTTTCAGTAAAGTGCTAAAATATACCGTGGTGCGACTTTTGTCTTTCCTGTGCACTTTTTGGAAAGGCAGACAGCCTCACTGCGTTTAGGAAAAGGAAAAACGCGCGGCTCTGTCCGCGCAAGATCTGGGAGGATCATCCAATGAGCTTCAATTTTGATCGCCGCACCTTCCTGAAGGGTGCAGGTGCTGTGGGTGCCGCCAGCCTGCTGGCAGCCTGCGGCGAAAAGTCCAACAACACCGGCAATGGTGCTGCCGCCAGCGGCGCTGCTGCCCCCAATTCCACCGGCGCTACCCCCCTGAAGGAGTTCATCTCCTTTGAGAGCGGCAACCGTGAGCTGGAAAGCTGGAATATGCTGTATACCCAGAAGGCCGAAGATGCCAACGTGGTCACCAACCTGTGGGACGGTCTGCTGAGCTTTGACCGCTACGGCAAGGTGGTGCCCGCCATCGCTTCCAGCTGGGAGCACAATGAGGATGCCACCGTCTGGACCTTCCACCTGCGGGACGACGTGGACTGGGTGGATTGCAACGGTGAGGTGAAGGCTCACCTGACCAGCAAGGACTTCCTGGTTGGTTTTGAATGGGTGATGAACGCCATCAAGAACGAGGCCAACAACACCTCCATGCCCAACGATACCATTGTGGGTGCTTACGAGTACTACGAGCTGACCAAGGAAGCCGGTGACGCTGCTGCTGACATGACCTACGAGGACATGCTGGCTGCCGGTGTGGGCATTGAGGCTCCGGATGATTACACTCTGGTGTTCACCTGCCCCAGCGCCTGCCCCTACTTTGATACCGTTGCCGCCTACAACAGCTTCTACCCCGTGGCCCCTGCTCTGATCGAGGAGCTGGGTGTCGATGGCTTCCGGAGCTGCGACAACACCACCATGTGGTATAACGGCCCCTATGTGGTGGAGGAGTACATCCAGGGCAACACCAAGAGCTACATCCCCAACCCCAACTACTACGATGCTGCCAACGTCAGCCGCTTTGAACGCTTCACCGTCACCATGATCAGCGACGGTTCCATCAGCCTGCAGCTGTATCAGAGCCGCGAGCTGGACGAGGTGGACCTGGGCGAGAGCAACATCACCACCATTCAGTCCGATCCTTCCAACGAGTACAATCAGCAGCTGTGCGAGAAGCGTGCCAAGAAGTTCAGCTACTGCTTCATCTTCAACTACGACAAGAAGAACGTCGATGGCACCCCCGATGAGAACTGGAACAAGGCCATTGCCAACAAGGCGTTCCGTCAGTGCTTCTCCAAGGGCATGGTGCTGAACAAGTTCTTCGCCCGTTACAACCCCATCAATCCCCTGAAGTGCGAGAACGACTTCTTCACCATGAAGGGCCTGTGCTACACCTCTGACGGCACCGACTACACCAACCTGGTGGCCAAGGAGATGGGTCTGGACGGCGAGGCTTACGATGGCAAGACCATGAAGCGCCTGCGCGCCAACAACGGTGACATCACCGAGCTGAAGAAGCAGGCCATGGAAGAGCTGAGCGCCATCGGTGTCACCTTCCCTGTTCACTGCTCCTACTATATTCTGGCTGGCTCCACCTCCGCTCTGGACAGCGCAACCGTGCTGAAGCAGTGCTTCACCGACAGCTTCGGCGATGACTTCATCGTGCTGGATATCAACACCTTCGTGTCCTCCACCATGAAGGAAGTCGTGGCTCCCAAGCTGCAGAGCTTCGTCCACATGGGCTGGGGCGCTGACTTCGGCGATCCCATCAACTTCCTGACCCAGATCATCGTTCACGACGACAATGCTTACTACAGCTGCAACATGACCAACATCGCAGGCATTGTGAACAATGGCCCCGCCAGCTACCAGACCGAGCTGGTTGCCGCCTACGAGAAGTTCACCGATCTGGTGAACGAGGGCCGTGCCATCGTTGACGACACCGATGCACGCTACGCCGCATTTGCCAAGGCCGAGGCTTACTTCCTGGACGAGAACCTGATCTTCCCCACCGTCTACGATATCACCTGGTGCCTGACTCACGTCAACGAGTACAGCAAGATCAACGCTATGTATGGTCCCTGCAACTACAAGGCTGTGAACTGGGAGACCAGCGAGGAGGCTTACACCACCGAACAGTACGATGCGTTTGCCGCCGCATTCGACGCAGCCATTCAGGCCTGATCGCGTGAACCAGTAGCCAATCGCAAAAAGCAGAACCGGACGTTTTTGAAGCGTCCGGTTCTTTTTTTTTGCTCCCTGACAGCACAAAACCCCGCCGCGCGGGAGAGCTCCCAGCGCGGCGGGGTCATTGTGTTAAAATACAGGAAAGCGGTTCAGCTTACAGCTGACTTTCATACTCCTTGCGGTAGCCTTCCAGCTCACGCTGGTTGCCATACACGAAGTGGCCGTTTGCGATCTCTTCCCAGACCGGCTTATCCACGCTGTAATCGTGGATGGAGGGGTCATAGACCAGCAGCTTCTTGTGCTTTTCAAGGCTGGGGTCAGGGATGGGGACCGCGCTCAGCAGGGCTTTGGTGTAGGGATGCAGCGGATGGAGGAACAGCTCCTCCGCCTCAGCCAGCTCCACGATACGGCCCTTGCTGATAACAGCGATACGATCCGAGATGAACCGGACCACCGACAGGTCATGTGCAATGAACAGGTAGGTCAGGCCGCGGCTCTTCTTCATCTCGTTCAGCAGGTTCAGCACCTGTGCACGGATGGAGACATCCAGTGCAGAGATGGGCTCATCGGCCACGATGAACTCCGGCTCCATGACCAGAGCACGGGCAATGCCGATGCGCTGGCGCTGGCCGCCCGAGAACTCGTGGGGGAAGCGGGAGGCAAACTCCGGCAGCAAGCCGACCTCATGCAGGGCGTTCATCACCTTTTCATGCAGGTCTTCCTGATCCTTGTAGAGATGATGGTTCAGCAGGCCCTCGGCAATGATATACTCGACCTTGGCGCGCTCGTTCAGCGAAGCCATGGGATCCTGGAAGATCATCTGGATCTTGCGGATGACCTCCTTGTCCAGTTCCTTGGAGATCTTGCCGTTGATCTTCTGGCCCTTGAAGAAGATGTCGCCGCCGGAGGTCGGGTTGATGCGGCAGATGGCACGGCCAATGGTGGTCTTGCCGGAGCCGG
>ERZ1106943.4124-NODE-4124-length-10291-cov-3.638042_pt1 | contig 10291 bp, 8 predicted proteins | sample MGYA00403671_ERZ1106943 | MGnify/ENA primary metagenome ERZ1106943 (study PRJEB35170, sample SAMEA104062427) | human gut metagenome | biome: human gut; feature: human-associated habitat; material: faeces | place: Denmark | collected 2012-06-14 ...
CTATATAATGTAGTAGACAAAGGAATTACTTCAATATTACCACATGTAATACACCAAACAACTGAAGAATATAGTGTTAGTTTTGCAGGTCTTGGTGATATATATACAACTCAACAAATTATTAATGGTTCTAAAACTTCAAGTGGATACGATTTTGTTACAGGCACAGAAGAAGTATCAAACAAATTAAAAGGATATGATTTAGTTATAGCACCTATATCTACACCTATTGCAGGAAGTAAATCAGGTTATAGCAAAGGAGAAATATTTAATTGTCCTGATGATATAATAAAATTATTTAAAAGGCTAAATATAAGTACTGTCGCTACTGCTTCTTATCATGCCCTAGATAAGGGAATAGATGGTGCAGAAAATACTATTAAGGTATTAGAGGAAAATGGTATCAATCAAGTTGGATTAAATAATGATAAAAAAAGTGGTAATCCAATAATTATGGAAAAAAATAATATAAGAATAGGAATACTTTCTTATACTACATCTTCAAATATCAAAATGACTGAAAAAAATTCATATATTATGGATATACTTGATGAAGAAGAGGTAAAAAAAGATGTACAGTATTTAAAAGATAAAAATGTGGATTATATAATTTCATATTTAAATGTAAAAAATGAAAACGCAGTTTTACCAAATAGCTCACAAAAGCAAAATACGGAATTGTTATTTAATTCTGGAGTAAATGTTGTACTTGGTACAGGAGCTAGAGCAGTTCAAGAAGAAACTGAAGATGTAATAAAAATAAATAATGAAGATTCACACATATATGCAGCATATTGTTTAGGAGATTTCTTAGGATCATATGAGGAGGATAATAATAGGGAAAGTGCAATTGCAAATATCAAGTTTGTTAAGAAGGTAACAAAAGATAAAAAGGGAAATGTTATAAAGACAGAAAAAGATATGTTAGTTCAAGATTTAATTAAATTGAAAGTGACAGTTTCTAAAAATTATTCTACTACTATGAAAATAATGGGACAAAAATAATTGTCTCATTTTTTTATTTTCTATTTATTTAAATACAAAGTTATGGTATACTAGTGCAAAGGATGTGATATTATGAACTTTTATGACAAAATAAATGAACTTGTAAAGTTTTTTAAAGAAACTGAGGAATATAAAGAATTTATTTGTTTAAAAACAAAGATAAAATACCGTTATGGAAAAGTGACCTTGACAGGATTGGAGCAGAATACATAACATTTGAGGAAGAAAAATATCCGCAAAAGCCGGAAAACAAAAACAGAAAACAGGCAAAAACGGAAATATGTGGGCATAGAAATCTGAAAAAGCAGAAAAACACCTGCAAAGACAAGATATTAAAAATATGAATTGGTGAGTTGAATGAGAAATATTACGGCTGATATCAAATCAGGCAGCTTCAAGCCTGTATATCTTTTGTATGGCAGTGAGGACTATTTGAAAAAATGGCTCCGCGACAGATTGAAAAAAGCGATAGTTCCTGACGGAGATACTATGAATTATTCTTATTTTGAGGGCAAGGCTCCTGACAGTAAGGCGGTGGCGGAGATAGCTGATACCATGCCTTTTTTTGCGGACAGAAGGCTTGTGGTTATTGAGAACAGCCAGTTTTTCAAGACGTCGGCGGATGATATGCTTGTGGAGCTTGTAAAGAATCTCCCGGACACAACAGTTCTTGTGTTCATAGAGAATGAGGTTGACAAGCGGAACAGGCTCTATAAGGCGGTCAAGGAAAAGGGCTATATAAGTGAGCTTAATGAGCAGAGCGATAATGACATAATCAAGTGGGTTGTCGGACTTCTAAAGAGAGAGAACCGCGTGATGAATGATGACACAATCAGACTTTTTCTTACCAAGACGGGCAACTCAATGGAGAACATATCAAGGGAGTTTGAAAAGCTTATATGTTACACGATGGGGCGTGAGAGAATAACCTCAGAGGATGTGGAGGAGGTGTGCACCACACAGACCACGAACCGCATATTCGATATGATAACCGCCATATCGCAGAAGAATCAGGAAAAGGCGCTTGAGCTGTACTATGATCTGCTCACACTCAAGGAACCTCCTATGAGAATCATGTTTCTGATAGCGCGTAATTTCAACCAGCTTCTTATGGTAAAGGAGCTTACTGAGAATGGGAATGCTTCGGCGGCGATTGCGGGCAAGATGGGAATACAGGGCTTCCTTGTCGGAAAGCTTCAGGCGCAGGCAAGACCCTTTAAGACCGGTACGTTAAGAAGAGCACTTGAAGAGTGTGTTACGCTTGAGGAAGCGGTGAAAACCGGAAGATTAGAGGACAGATTAGCTGTTGAGATGCTGATAGTCAAGTATTCTGCAGCATAAAAAATAACCCATGATGGGCAGCCACCATCATGGGTTATTTTTTATAAATCAGAAACAGATTATCAATAAGCAGTGGTATAATAATCTGTTAAAATTCGTTATATAATAAGCCTGCTATGTGTTGCAGAAAGCTTAGATTAGTTCATGCTGTTAACAAGAGTAGCTAATCTGGAAACCTTTCTTGCAGCGTTGTTCTTGTGGTATACACCCTTAGAACAAGCCTTAGCGATCTCTGTAGATGCAACCTTAAGCTCGGCAGCAGCAGCAGTCTTATCGCCGGCAGCGACAGCAGCCTCAACCTTCTTTGTATAAGTCTTAATCTTAGACTTGATTGCCTTATTGCGGTCTGCTCTTGTAGCAGCAACTAAAATTCTCTTCTTTGCAGATTTAATGTTAGCCAATTCAATACACCTCCAAATAGTATATAAAAATATTCTAAGTATAAGTGTCTACATCAGAACAGACACGGTAGCACTAATGTAAACATACTTGCATATTATAGAGCGCATTTCTTGAATTGTCAAGCGCTGCAACGAATTTTTTTAAGAAATTTTGGAGAAAATAGCTTGGGAGGTGTTTGCAGCATGGGGTTGATGATAAGAACAGATTTAGCGCTTGAGGCGAAGGAGAGTCTTGATGAGGACGGAAGTCTTAATGGGGTAGTGTTTGATGAGCAGACCGATGGGAGTACGGGAATTAAGGTGAGCCGGCTGAGGATACTGAATGAGACAGGTGAGAGGAGCATGGGGCGCGCAAAGGGGGTATATTACACCTTTGAGACGGTTTCACTGTCCGAAAATGATGGGGAATACCACAGGGAGGTGTCCGAATTTCTTGCCGGATATATCAGGGAGACTATAAAAAAGCATATGAAAAAGGAACCACCGTATCATGTCATGGTGGTGGGACTTGGAAACCGTGAGGCAACACCGGATGCGCTGGGACCTTATGTGGTGAATAATCTGGATATTACGGAGAAGCTGGCTGAGGATGACTGGCGCTTCGGATATGTGAGCGCCATATCGCCGGGAGTTATGGCACAGACCGGAATGGAGACGGCACAGATTATCATGGGAGTTGTAAAAGAGCTGAAGCCGGACTGCATAATTGTTATTGATGCCCTTGCGGCGCGAAGCACGGCAAGGCTTGCCAACACCATACAGCTCTCCGACACAGGAATCATGCCGGGTTCAGGGGTCGGGAACCATAGAAACGCCATAAATGATAGGAACATGGGGGTGCCGGTCATTGCGATAGGAGTGCCGACTGTCGTGGATGCCGCAACCATCGTGGGAGATGCGCTTGAAGGTCTGCTTGACAGCATGGATTATTCAAGGAGAAAACAGGTTGTCCAGGACTTTATACCTGAGAGTATGTTCCGGATGTATGTCACACCGAAGGACGTTGATGAGCTGGTCAAGAGGATAAGCTTCACGATATCTGAGGCGGTCAATATATCAATGTCGCAAAAATAGCAACATCATTTTGACGTGAAAAGAATATACTGCAATAAGCTTGAGGTGTGGAAGTATGCTGTGACAGGACATAGATTCTTTAACAAAACAATGAGCAGAATTATCACGTTTGTCATTGTGACAAGCTGTGTGGTTCTGCCTGCTTTTGGAGCGCTGAGTAAGGCGGGGCTGAGACAGATAGTCACGATAGGCGGAAAAACAGCATGCAATACATTCTGTCCGGCAGGCTTTTATGATAAGCCGCTATATTATTATGCTGAGAACACACATCCGGCGGTCATTGTGTTTGGAAATATATTTCCGCTCGTCCGCTTTATGGCGGCGGGAGCGGGGGCGGAAGCCGGCTGTGAGGGCGGACGGACAGAGTGGGAAATGAGCTGTGTCTTGCCGGGTGGCATAGCATACAGGGAGGTTGTCGCGGCTGATATATATGTGGATAATGAAAATAATCCGGACAGTGAGCCGAATACGGACAATAAAGACATATCCGGTGATGAAAATAACTGCGGTTCAGGGGAAAAAAATCAGACTACAGCTTCAGGAGAGGGCAGCAGCGATAATGATGACAGCACACCGAGGGATAATGGAGACTCCGGCGATGAACAGGGCTGCACACAGGAGAATTATATTCTCCCTGCCGGAAGTATTCCATGGACTGATGCCACCGTTCCTTATGCCTATGAAAGCCTGATAAACTATGATTTTGTTCATGACAATTTTTATGTAATTCCGGCACACACGGCACTTTCAAGGGATTTATTAAAGCCGGAGGAGTTTCTGAAGCTGGAGTTGTCGGTGAAGAATAAAAGACCATGCATACTGTTGTATCATACCCATTCACAGGAAGCATTTGCGGATTCCGCAGGAAGTGACATGACGATAGTGCAGGTGGGCGACTACCTTGCACAGCTTCTTGAAGAAAAATATGGATTTGAGGTGATACATATAAATACGGAATTTGACATGGTGGAGGGAAAGCTTGACAGAAGCAAGGCATATACCTACGCTGAGAAGGAGATTTCGGATGTGCTGGCGGAGCATCCGGAGATTGACATGGTTATTGACCTGCACAGGGATGGGGTTAATGAAAATCTGCATTTTGTCACTGATATTAATGGCAAAGCTACCGCAAAGGTCATGCTTTTTAACGGAATAAGTTATTCTAATAATCAGGGAGATATAGATTATCTGTATAATCCATATTTGAAGGAAAACCTTGCGCTCACATATCAGATGTATCTGCTGGGAAAGACATATTATCCTGATTTTTTCAGATGTATATATATCGAAGCGTACAGATATAACCTGCATCTGTGTAAGAGGAGCATGCTGATTGAGGCGGGAGCGCAGACTAACAGCTTTGCGGAGGTTATCAATGCGATGGAGCCGCTTGCGGAGCTGATAGCAAGAGAATTGATTGGAACACCGGAGGCAGGCACATATATCCGGTAGGGTGTGGCTGCTTCCAGTGGCTGAATTTATTGTACGACGCAGTCGCCGAGCACATTGATTGCGGCGAGCTTGTCAAGCTCATTGTTAAATAAAATCTTTAGAGCACCATCCTCGCTGTCGCGGTTATTTACGATGGCAAGATTTTTAATACTGATATGTGACGCGGTTATTCTGCTTATGATATCTAACAGGGCACCCTCTTTGTCCTGAATATTGCAGTATACAATATGCTCACGTATAATCGGACCCTTTCTGCCGTCTGCGACAGAATTACGGTATTGTCTTGCTTCGTCAAAAAAGGCATTTATGGCGGAGTGTTCTTTACTTGCTACAATATCCTTTATCTGTGAGAGATAGTCAATGTAATCGCCGAGCAGCTTTACGATAGCGTCCGTGTTGGTGGTGCATATCTGCTCCCACATCTGCGGGGATGAGGAGGCGATTCGTGTTATGTCCTTGAAGCCGCCGGCGGCGAGGAGCTTCATGGTTCCAGCCTCATCATCGGAGTGCTTTATAAGATTTACCAGTGAGGCGGCAATGATGTGGGGAACATGGCTTATTCCTGCGACACTGTAATCGTGGTGCTCAGGGTCGAGCACAACCGGGATGGCACCTGTGAGCCTGACAAGCTCTATGTACCTTGCAAGCATGTCCTGTGTAGTTGCCTTGGTAGGAGTGATGGCATAGAATGCGTTTTCTAACAGGATGTCTGAGGCATTATCATAACCGGTCTTCTCAGAGCCTGCCATAGGATGCCCGCCTATAAAACACTCCTCAAGACCAAGCTCCTCCACAGTGTGATGTATATATCCTTTGACGCTTCCGACATCGGTTACTATACAGCCTTTTTTTATGAATGGTATCAGCTTTCCTAAATATTCTGAATTGTACTCAACAGGGGTACACAGGAAAATGAAGTCACATTCAAGAAAGCTTTCATCTATTTTGCCTGTCGCTGTGTCGATTACACCATCCGCTAATGCCTGTTTGCGCGGAGCTTCGCTTCTATTGTATGCTATAGTATATATGTCTGGTCGGTTTTTCTTTAGTACCTTTGCGATTGAACCGCCGATTAGTCCAAGACCTATAAATCCTACCGTGAGTGTATTCATCTGCAAGTAAGCCTCCTTAATAAATTCAAGGTTGTCTTATATTTGAAATTTTCAGAATAAAACAACAATACTTTATTGCGTTGATTTATTATAGCACAATGCTCATGGGATTTACAAGTTGTTTTAATACGGAGGATTGCCAAACGCTGTGTTGACAAATAAGATACTTTGAAGTAAAATAAATTTAAAGCATATTTCTTGAAAAACTATGTTCTAAGTGTAACTAATGTTGCGCATCTCTTATTCATGAGTCTATGCTTTTATTCCATTAACATTGAGCAGAGGACGATTGCATAATGGGTGTCTGGCACCTGTCTGATGATGTCCTCTATGAATAACAGGGAGGTATCATTGATGAACCGTAAAAACAGTGGCAACGAAGAAATTGAAATTGTGAAGGAAATTAAGGCTAACCGCAAGTATAAGGATACGGTGTTCAGAATGCTTTTTTCAAATAAAGAGAGGCTGCTTGAATTATACAACGCTGTATCGGGAAAGCATTACGATGATGTAGATGGTCTTGAGATTGTTACACTTGAGAATGCGGTTTATATGGGAATGAAAAATGACTTGGCATTTCTTCTGGATACCAATATATATCTGTATGAGCATCAGTCAACGGTCAATCCCAATATGCCTTTGCGTGATTTGTTTTACATTTCGGCAGAGTACAGTGAACTGGTTGATATAAAGTCATTATATACGCCGTCTTTGATAAAACTGCCGACACCGAATTTTATTGTGTTTTATAACGGGGAAGCGGATACGGAGGATGTAAGTGAATACAGATTGTCAGATTCATTTATGACACCTGTGGATGACCCTGCACTTGAACTCAGGGTTCGTGTCTTTAATGTGAATTATGGAAGAAATGTCAAGTTAATGGAACAGTGTGGCTCACTGAGGGAATACGCGCAGTATGTGGCTTTGGTGAGAAGATATAAGAAAGAGACGGGTTCACTTGATGATGGAGTCAGATTAGCGATAGAGCAGTGTATCAGGGAAGGAATCCTTGAGGAATTTCTTCGAAAGAACCGTTCGGAGGTCGAGATGACGAGTATATTTGAGTATAATAAAGAGGAAGAGGACAGAAAGCTTTATCAGGCCGGCGTTGAACAGGGAATAGAACAAGGAATAGAGCAGACCAAGAAAAAAATGGCATGTTCGCTTTTAAAGGATAATATTCCACTTGAAAAGGTTGCGAAGCTTCTTGAAGTAAAGGTGAGCGATATTGAAAAGTGGAAGCCGGATATGAAATAGCCTTAGCTGCGTAGCAGCGTATTGTACGAAGTAACGTATAGCACGTAGCAGCGTATTGTACGAAGTAACGTATAGCACGTAGCAGCGTATAGTTTGAGACGTCATATTGTGATTGGGGGCTCCTGTGAGGGGGCTCTCCTTTATTTTGGTGATAAAAAGCTCTTCCATTTTTTCTGTTAATATGGTATTATATAGTGATTTATGATGTTTTTAATCTGCCGGAACCGGTATACTGACCGGAATGTCATGTGTCGGATTATAATATCCGGTTGATTTAATTTTATAATTAGAAATGAGGAATAAGATGTCCATAGACCAGAGTAAGATTCGTAATTTTTGTATTATAGCCCACATTGACCATGGCAAGTCCACCCTTGCGGACCGTATTATTGAGAAGACCGGACTGCTTACCAGCCGTGAGATGCAGGCACAGGTGCTTGACAACATGGATATTGAGAGGGAGAGAGGTATAACCATCAAGTCCCAGACGGTACGCGTTGTGTATAAGGCTCAGGACGGCGAGGAGTATATCTTCAACCTGATTGACACGCCGGGACATGTGGATTTTAACTATGAGGTTTCAAGAAGCCTTGCGGCATGCGACGGAGCGATTCTTGTGGTTGACGCTGCGCAGGGAATCGAGGCGCAGACGCTCGCGAATGTATATCTTGCGCTTGACCATGACCTTGATGTAATCCCGGTTATCAACAAGATAGACCTTCCAAGTGCCGAACCGCAGAGAGTAATCGATGAGATAGAGGATGTAATAGGGCTTGAGGCACATGATGCACCGCTTATCTCAGCCAAGAACGGAATAAATATTGAACAGGTGCTTGAAGCTGTTGTGCATAAGATTCCGGCACCTAAGGGCTCGAAGGACAACCCTCTTGCAGCACTTATCTTTGACTCGCTATACGACCCATATAAGGGAGTTATAGTTTTTTGCCGTATAAAAGAAGGTACGGTTAAGAAGGGGACTAAGATAAGAATGATGGCGACGGATGCGGAGTTTGACACTGTCGAGGTAGGCTATTTCGGAGCAGGTCAGTTTATACCATGCGATGAATTGACTGCAGGAATGGTTGGGTATATAACTGCAAGCATCAAGAATGTGCGCGATACGAGAGTGGGTGACACAGTGACGGACGCAGACAGACCTTGTGCCGAGCCGCTTCCGGGATACAAGAAGGTCAATCCTATGGTATACTGTGGTATGTATCCGGCGGATGGAGCACATTATGCAGACCTTCGTGATGCACTTGAGAAGCTTCAGCTCAATGATGCCTCGCTTCAATATGAGCCGGAGACATCGGTTGCGCTGGGCTTCGGTTTCAGATGTGGTTTCCTTGGACTGTTACATCTTGAAATCATACAGGAAAGACTTGAACGTGAATATGACCTTGACCTTGTGACAACTGCACCGGGCGTTATCTATAAGGTTCATAAAACGGATGGCACGGTCATGGAGCTTACCAATCCATCCAATCTTCCGGACCCATCGGAGATAGATTTCATGGAGGAGCCTGTTGTATCGGCTGAGATTATGGTTACGACGGAGTTTGTCGGGCCGATAATGGAGTTATGCCAGCAGAGAAGAGGTGTGTATCTTGGAATGGAATACATGGAGACTACCAGAGCACTCCTTAAATATGAGCTTCCGTTGAACGAGATTATTTATGACTTTTTTGATGCGCTCAAGTCGCGTTCAAGGGGTTACGCTTCGTTTGATTATGAGCTTAAGGGCTATGTCCAGTCCAAGCTTTGCAAGCTTGATATCCTTGTCAACAAGGAAGAAGTTGATGCACTTTCATTTATCGTGCATGCTGATAGTGCCGCAGAACGCGGAAGAAAGATGTGCGAGAAGCTCAAGGATGAGATACCTAGACAGCTGTTTGAGATACCTATTCAGGCTGCCATCGGTGGAAGGATTGTTGCCAGGGAGACCGTAAGAGCCATGCGTAAGGATGTCCTTGCAAAGTGCTATGGCGGTGATATTTCACGTAAGAAGAAGCTGCTGGAGAAGCAGAAAGAGGGTAAGAAGCGTATGCGCCAGGTGGGCAACGTGGAGATTCCTCAGAGTGCATTCATGGCTGTATTAAAGCTGGATGACGATAAATAAAATGAAAGTGGGAGGGATGTGTATGAAGACGCTAAGCGTATATATTCACATCCCTTTTTGTGTGCATAAATGTAATTATTGTGATTTCTTATCAGCACCTGCAACAGAAGCTGCAAGAAAGCAATATGTAGAAGCACTCAAAAGGGAAATTATGCAGGAATCCCTGCAATATAAGGAATATTCTGTAGATACTGTGTTCTTTGGAGGCGGAACGCCCTCTATTCTGAAAGGTGAAGAGATCGCAGAATGTATGGAGACATTAAGACAGTATTATCAGGTATCACCTGATGCAGAGGTGACACTGGAAATGAATCCGGGAACTGCGGACAGGAATAAACTACAGATACTGAAAAAGGCGGGAATCAACAGACTAAGTCTGGGACTACAGTCAACAGAGGATTCCCTGCTGCGGATTCTGGGAAGGATTCATACCTATGAAGAGTTCCTACAGGTTTATCAGGATGCAAGAGAACTGGGATTTGATAACATTAATATAGACCTTATGTCCTCACTGCCTGGACAGTCAA
>ERZ1106943.4128-NODE-4128-length-10284-cov-8.627627_pt1 | contig 10284 bp, 7 predicted proteins | sample MGYA00403671_ERZ1106943 | MGnify/ENA primary metagenome ERZ1106943 (study PRJEB35170, sample SAMEA104062427) | human gut metagenome | biome: human gut; feature: human-associated habitat; material: faeces | place: Denmark | collected 2012-06-14 ...
TCGAATTGGAAATATCCCCCAATCTAACCCATTCCCAGGAGGCGGGGATGTCGAAGGGTGGTTGGAAATCCTGCTGACAATGGGATTTATCGGAAGGTTTCTTGGCTTTGGGGCGCTTGATTTTGCCTTCTTTGATTAGGCGCTCTTTTTCGGCCCGAATTCTCTCAAGAAGGACTGATGCTGGTTCATCATTTGGATCCTGAGGAACCAATTTCCCTCGGATTGCCAAGTCAAGTATGCGTTGACGAAGTTTCTGGGTATCTATCATTATCGATTTTTATTCGGGTAGTTGGGAGAGCAATTCCTGAAGTTTAGCAACGGCAGAGGCAATTTTGTCGCTGCTTGATTTAATATCGGCCATAAGTTCGGAGAGTGGGCGGTTGTCGGTGTCCTCAATCTTCATCCAGGTGATGTCGAGCGATGTCTTGTCACGATTCAGCAGATTCTCGACGGAATACTTGCGCCAGCGACCGTTCGGTTCTGTTTCGGCATTGTATGTCTCTTTACGGGCATTAATATTATCTGGATTATAGCACGTTACAAAATCATCGAGATGCCGTCGCTCCAACTTATTGTTGGCAAGAGTATGTTTCACACCCGTGCGATAATCATAATACCACACGTCTTTTGTGGGCGTTCCCTTTATGAAAAACAACACATTAGCCTTTACGCCCTGGGCATAGAAAATGCCTGTCGGAAGTCGAAGAATGGTATGAAGGTTGAAGTCAGTGAGAAGTTTTCGGCGAATAGTTTCCCCAGAGGCTTCAAACAACACATTATCAGGCAACACCACAGCAGCACGGCCACCGTTACGGAGCGACACCATTATGTGCTGAAGGAAGTTGAGTTGATTATTTTTGGTTTCAGTGATGAAGTCGTCACGCTGTATATCGACCGATCCGGCGGGGCGAGTACCAAACGGCGGGTTTGCGAGAATTACATCGAATAGTTTTTCCGGCTGTTTTTCGAGTGAATCGGCGCATACAATGGGACTGCGGTCTGTGCCAATGCCATGCAGATAGAGGTTCATTGAAGCGAGAGTGACAACCAACGCAGTATTATCAGTTCCGCTCAACGCTTCATTGCGCAGAAATCCGCGTTTCTCTTTGTCCTGACTCTGACACTTCATATAGTCGAAGGCAGCGAGCAGGAAACCGCCGGTTCCGCATGCCGGGTCGCAGACGGTTTCGGTGATCTGGGGCCGTGTACAGTCAACCATCGCCTTAATCAGTGGACGTGGAGTGAAATATTGGCCGGCTCCGCTCTTTTTATCCTGACCGTTGCGCTCCAAAATACTTTCATATATAGCACCCTTGACATCACCTTCAAGCAGCCAGTCTTCTTCGTCAATCATCGTGATGACCTTCTTCAGATAGACAGGCTTGTCAATCTTATTCTGTGCTTTCGTGAAGATAGTGCCGATAAGATTGTCCTGACGGCTAAGCACGTCGAGGGTGTCCTCATATTGCTTTAAAAGGTCTGTGCCGTCAAGTGCAATAAGTTCTTCCCACTGATAACCTTCAGGAATTGCCGATTCTTCTCCAAGATCGCGATTCTCCTTATCCATTTTGAGGAAGAGAAGGTATGTCAACTGAGTGATGTAATCAGTAAATCCTACGCCTTGTCCCGAGAGAGTCGTAGCGAGGGTCCAGACTTTTTTAGTTATTGATTGCTCTGTATTGTTTGCCATGTTATGCGACATTTCGATGATAAATTATGAATCCGGCAAGAGAAAGGAGGTCCTGATTCGCTTCATTGATATTGCCAAATGCCTTGACAAGTTGTGCAGCCTGCGACTTATCCTCTTCACGGATATCCTTTATAGTGACGGCGCCGTTGGATGCGATGTATCTAACCACCTGCTTTATCACCTCAATCTGTTTGTCGGTGATATTTCGCTGGAGTTGACCATACCAAAGGTTAAAATACTGGTTGGCAGAAGCGCAAAGAGAGTCAAGTCGGTCTATCTGACCGAGCGCGTACCTTACCAACTGAATAATATTCGTAAGAGCCTCCTTCTCCTCCTGTGTAGAACGTAGTTTTACTTTCTCTCTGTCAAGAAGTGAGTAGCAGTTCCAGAGTTGAGAAACATTGAACTGAGCGTTCGCCCTGAGAAGATGAATGCTGAGATCTCGTAGCATGGCATATGTCAACCGTTCTCCAGAATTATTATAGATAATTCTCAAAGCCTCAATCTCATCGGCATGAGTCTTGCAGTATTTTTCAAAAGCGGATGTTGTTTCCTGTGCCTCCTCGATTGAAAATCCTTTTGATATTAGGGAGTCCTCTCCCGGCATCAAAGTCTTAATAAATCCGGCATTGATGGTGAGCAAAAATTCCCTGGCGTCGGGATTGTTTGCCAAAGGAGCGAAAAGACATTTACGTTCCAGATTGGGAGCATTGACATCATTGTATGGTGGCAGTACGGGTGTCGTTTTGGGGTCAATAGCCATAAACATCCGCTCCGATAGGTCAGCCATAGTAATTCCGTGAGTCAACTCGCTAAATTCTTTACGTTGTCCTTCAGTGCATTTGGCAGAAATACGTGCCAACCGAGCCGCCAAGAGTTTGAAATATCCGTCGGGAAGTTCGCCATGAGTCATTCGTTCAAGGAGTTTCTTTAATGTGATGACCTCAATGGGTCCTTCTTCTCCCGTGGTCGGATAAGTTTTCACGGATTCCGTTACACCGACCGCATCGACAAGAAAGAAACAATCCTTACTGAAAGCATTGGGAGTAACGTTGCGTAGAACATCATCGCCAATAGTTCGTGTGCCTCGACCTTTCATCTGGATATAAAGTGGCTCGGAACGCACATCGCGCATAAAGATGAGAACTTCAAGGGGCTTTACATCTGTTCCAGTAGCAACGAGCGTACATGTTACCGCAATGCGGAATTCTTTATCGTTTCGGAATGAGCGGATAAGAGCGTCACTGTCACCAGAGGAATAAGTAATTTTCTGGACGTATTTCTCATCATCTTCTTTACCGAAAACCTCTTTCGCAATCTTGACGATATTATTGGCGTGGGCCTCGTTTAGAGCAAAAATCAGTGTTTTCGGCAGATAATCAAAGTTTTCTTCTCGCTGTGGCTCTATAAACATTTCAGAAAAAACAGCATCCTTATATGTCTGAAGAATGAGTTTAATCTGCGCCGGATTGATAATAGAGCGGTTTAATTCCTCCTTTGTATAGTTTTGAGTTTCCCGATTGGTAATAGTCTCAATTTTGCCGGTGTAACGTGTTACCTGACGCAATTTGTCTCCGACACGTATTGCGCCACCGTTTTCTGTCTCCTGAGTCTTAATGCGATAGATTCGGGCACCTACGTTGACGCCATCGACAATCGATTTTTCAAGAGTATAGTTTACAACTATATTGTTATTAAAGAATGCCTTGGTTTCCGGAATCGGAGTTGCTGTAAGTCCAATCAGCCGAGCCGTATTGAAATATTCCAATACTTTCTTCCAATTGCCATAGATGGAACGATGACTTTCATCTATGATTATTAGGTCGAAATAATCCTGAGGCAACGCCGGATTGGGAGGGAGTATTATTTCTTCTTCCGGTTCTGCTCCTTCGTCATCATCGTTATCACTTGTGATAGGTTCGCCTTTCAGGAAAGCAAAAAGGCGTTGAATGGTTGAAATGATAACGCTGGCGTCTTTGGGAATTGTTGCAGTTGTCAAACGCGACACTCCAAAGATTGTATTGAATGGGTCCCCATTCTCTGTAAGACGATACGTGCCGAATTCTCCTTCTGCTTGTTTGCCAAGATTGTTGCGGTCGACAAGGAAAAGAACCCTTCGCATTTTAGCGTAATTCAGGAAACGATAGGCTACGGTTACGGCAGTATATGTCTTTCCTGCGCCAGTCGCCAATACCATCAATGCACGATTCTGACCGGTACGGAACGATTTTTCAAGTTCGGTAATTGCTTCATATTGACAGTTACGGAGGCCACGTTTCCTGACAACAGGCAGCCCGGCGAACTGGTCTTCGATGCTCAGCATCTTTACAATTTCTTTCGGAGAATGTATGCGATTGATTTCATCGTACCGAGCGTCGTCATTCTTTTGATTTTTGAACAAAACTAACTCTCCGTTAGAAAGATACACAAGTGGCAAGGGATTGGAATATGTCTGATAGCATTTAGGAACAGAACGTGTATAATGTTCCGCCTGTTCTGCCACGTGGTCAGATGTAATATCAACTTCCTTTCGTTTGGCCTCAAGTACTCCCACTGCCTTACCGTTGATGAAAAGGAAATAATCCGCTTCAAGATTGTTTTCGAGCAGTCCTTCGCGTATGGCAACCGCCGTAGATGTCGGGGTATAATGGTCGCGGTCGGTAACTTCCCAACCTGCGTCTTCAAACCATCGGTCAATTTTGACCCTTGCTTTTTCTTCCGGAGTCATGTTCCTGTAATGTTATATTATCGGAAGTTATTGTTCAAAAAAAAATATCGCATCAATTTTGCCATTGGGTTTTGATTGCGAGTTATGCAAATTTAGTGATTAATTCAAATATGGCAATGAAATATGTGGGAAAGATGGGGGCATAGGAGCGGTGTCCAAATCTGTGGGGAAAATCTGGATGTCGGAGTGGGGGGGTAATGTGCCGGAGAGTGGGGATGTTGGGTAGGGACTAGGGAGGTTTGTGGGATGCGAAGATGTCTCGGGGCATTGCCGTATTGGGGGAGTAGAAGATGTCGAGGGGCATTTTCTGGTTGGGGGATTGCGGATGGTGGGCCGGGCAGGCGAAACTGTCGCGGGTCGGGGATTTTTTGCCGCCGTGGGGATCGGGGTGGGACGTGCCGGTTGTCAGGCGGCAGCGTTGGGGGATGGGTATGGGGAGCGGGATCAGACGGAGTCTGAAACGGGTTGTGTCAAGGGGTGTCTTCGAGTATGTCGAACTCGGGATGTAGAGGGGCCGTTGGAACGGGAGGGTTTCGAGCAAGGTGGTTTGGGCTCTGTCGATCTGGAGTCGTTTCTGTTGATAGTAGAGTTTTACGGCGGCAATTTTTGCCCGGATTGCGGCGATTCGGGATTTCCAGTAGTCTATGGCAACATCGAAGTTCTCGTTCGCGTTGACGACAGTACGCAGGAGTCTGTCTCCATGGTCCTTCAGGTCGCGGAGCCGGTCGGAGTTCACACGATGAAGGTTGTGCAGTTGGGAGATGGCGGAGCCGAGGCCGCAACTTCGCGATCTGAGTGCGTCCACCTGATCGAGAATCTGCAGGCCTATGTCGGGCGCTGAACCCCACATGGATCTGTGAATGACTGTACTGTCGTTGTTGAAAAACATTGTTGGTGTTTTTTTTAGAAAAAGAATGAGGGTTTATGAGTTGCCTGAGGGAGAGGATAAGTCTTATAGGTTGGGTGATTGATGGGTGGTTTGGGTGTTATGGGATGTTTGGGATGATTGGGATTAAACGATTAGTAATAAAGGTTTTTGGGAGATTAAGGCGGCAGGATGCCGCCATTCCATTATTTATTAAACGCGCGATAAAGGTTATGCAAAGGTACAACATTTGGAGGTTAATGTCAATACTTAATTGAAGATTTAACGTTTTTATATTAAATAGGACGGTATTTGTTAAATAGCGTCAGTGCGGGTTGCTATTATAGCCATTTTCTCTATCTGATAGTATTTCTATAATTTATAACGGTATTCCGTTGTAGTTCATATAAAAATGACTACATTTGCCATAATGTATTAAGTAACAGAAAAACATGAAGCCAATAACTATTCTCGATAAAGACTATCTCGCATGGTTACAGACCCTATGTAACAGGTATCGTATAAGTCAGATTAAGGCTGCTGTCAAAGTCAATCAGGAGATGCTGCGTTACTATTGGCTTTTAGGAAAGGATATTGCTGAACGAGATGATGAAAACAAATATGGCTCGTCGTTTTATACCACACTAAGCCGGGACTTAAGGAAACGTATGCCTGGTGCAACAGGATTATCTGCATCATCCATCCGCTATGCCAAGAGGTTCTATCTACTTTATAATAAGGAAATTGAAAATCCTCAGCAAGTTGCTGAAGATTTTAGAGACGAAGAAGTACAAGAGCATTCGGGAACAAATTTTCAGCAGGTTGCTGAAAGTTTACAATCTCCAATATTCAATGTGCCTTGGGGACACCATATACTGTTGATAGACAGATTTTCTAACGCTCCACAAAAGGCATTGTTCTTTATAAATCAGATTGTGTCAAATGGATGGAGTAGAGATATGCTTCGAAATTTTATTGACACCGATTTATATGAACGTCAAGGCAAAGCGTTGACCAATTTCAAACGCACACTACCAGATGTCACAAGTGAGTTGGCACAAGAATTGACCAAAGACCCATATGACTTTGCGTTCACAGGCATAACAACAAAATATAATGAAAAGGTACTCAAAGATGCGCTGCTGAATAATATCACACAGTTCCTAATCGAACTTGGGACCGGTTTTGCGTATGTCGGGCGTGAATACAGGTTACAGATAGGGCAGACTGAGAAGTTCATAGACCTATTATTCTATAACCTGAATTTATCGGCATATGTTGTCGTGGAGGTAAAAATCGGCAAATTTGATTTTGCAGATGCCGGTCAACTTGGGGGATATGTTGTTGCCTGCAATCATATTCTTCGAAAAGAAGGTCGGGACAATCCGACCATAGGAATTCTGATCTGTAAGGAAAAAGACAATCTTGTTGCTCAATATGCCCTTGAAGCAAGTAGTCTGCCTTTGGGAATTTCAGAGTATGACCTTGCACGCCTATATCCTGAAAAAGTTGAAGGCACAATCCCAACAATAGACGAACTGGAAAAAGGGATATTATCCGGGGAAAATAACCCAGAGTAAATTTTTAAGTAAAAATCCCGCGGCACGGGGTGGTGGCGCGGGATGGAGGGGACGGGGGAGGGTTCGGGATTAGTTGGCGGGGCCTTCGGGGAGGAAGGTGACGTTGCGGAGGGTGAGGTCGGCGGTGGCGGTGTCGATTTTGGCGGGGGCTTTGCGCCAGACGAAGGTGGAGTTGGAGATGTTGATGTCGTAGACACAGCGCAGGCCGGGGAGTCCGCTTGCCTTGATGCCGGTGTCGCATCCACGGCAGATGACGTCGGAGATGTGTATGTCCTGGAACTCGGGGATGAATTTTGCCTTCTTTGTGTCAGGTTCGTTGCGGACGTCGGCATAGGTACACTCGAAGATTATGGCCTCGTGCTGGATGTCGCTCATAACGATGTCGCTGACCCATACGTCCTCGGTCTTTCCGCCGCGGCCTATGGCGCTCTTGAAGCGCAGACCGGTGTCGGAGCCGGACATGCGGCAGTCCTTGCATACGATTCGGCGCATGCCGCAGACGTCGTTACTGCCGATGACGAATCCGCCGTGACAGTGAAACGCGGTGGAGTTGCGTATGAGTATGTCCTCGCAACCACGGACCTTTGTGCCTTCCCTGGCCTCGCTGCTCTTGAGGCAGTAGCCGTCGTCACCACCGTCGACCGTGGTGTTGACAATTAGGACGCAGTGGCAGTCGGTGAGGTCGATGGAGTCGGCGTTCTGGGCATTCCAGGGGGCGCGGACAGTGATGCCGTCGATGATGACGTTCACGGAGTGGTAGGGATGGACATGGAAGCGGGGTGAGTTCTGGAAGGTGACACCTCGCAGGAGTATGCCGTCGCAACCGGATGCCCAAAAGAGGTCGTTGCGCATACGTTCCTCTTTCTCGGGGGTTGCGGCTATGTCCTTGTAGCCGTAGACATTCTGCCATGGGAACCACTGGGTGCCGTTCTCGCGAAGGACGCCGCCTGTCTCGCGGAAACGGTTCCATTCGACGTCACTGACCTTGGCGCGCTTGACATATCGCCAAGCGGCACCTGAACCGTCGATGATGCCCTCGCCGGTTATGCCGACATTGGTACATTCGACGGCACGGATGCAGGGCAATGCACGTCCTGAAATCCAGACCTCACCAGCGTACAGAGTCTTGTCGGGAGAGAACTGTACGATAGCGTTCTTGTCAAGATTGAGACAGATGTTGCTTTTAAGTTCTATCGGACCTGTAAGCCAGACTCCTGCCGGGACCTGTAGTATTCCCCCACCCTGGGCCTCGAGCGCGGCGATAGCGTCAGCGAAAGCACGGGTGTTGAGCGTCACGGCATCGCCCTTTGCTCCGAAATCGGTGAGGATCACAGTTCGGTCGGGAAAGACAATCTCGCGGACAGGCTTGACTTCTGTCGGCAGGTTCTTGTAATAGTCTCCGTAAGCCGAGCCTTGGGCAAACAGTGCTGCCATAACGAGCATTACCGGGAACATAAACATTCGGCGAATAAAGACCATAGGATTCTTTGTTCTCATATCATCAAGTATTTTTAGGATTAGTCTAACGCTGGTAATTTTTCGCACGCAAATTTAACTAAAAACGACGATATTTTCCGTCGGGTTACAAGAATATCGCGGTTTTTGCCTACTTTTGTGACATACATCCAATCCTTATTATCAGTATGAGACATTTCCTGACTTTATTTTTTGCCTTTGTTGCCCTTATGTCTTTCGGTGAGAACTATCCCTCGCGCTCAGACGCGCTATGGGTGACAGTCCCCGACCATACGGACTGGCTATACAGTAACGGCGATTCGGCCATAATCACTGTCTCGCTATACGAGTACGGCATTCCCGCCGCAGGGCGCGAGGTGACATTCTCAATCGGGCCGGACATGCTCGCGGCCGATACCGCCGGAACCGTCACTCTCGACTCAAAGGGACAGGCTTCAATAAACATAGGTACGATGCTTAAGCCAGGGTTCCGTGACCTGCGCCTCTCGGCAAACGTCGCCGGAGCAGAATCACGCCACCACATCAAGGTGGGTTTCTCACCGGAGAAACTCATACCTTTCACCGGCGAGCCGAAGGATTTCGACTCGTTCTGGGAAGAGGCCCTGAAACGCGACGCAAAATTCCCGTTGAAATACACCATCGAGCCGTCCGCGCGTTACACTACCGACAAGATGGACGCATATCTTGTCAGGATGGAACTTCCCGGGCCGTGGGTAAAGGCGATGTACGGATATCTCTTCATCCCGAAGGAACACGGCAAGCATCCCGCCGTGCTGAATCCGCCTGGGGCAGGCGTAAAGACCATAAAAAATCCGCTGAACAACCGCTACTACGGCGAGAACGGCATGATACGCCTTGAGACCGAGATTCACGGATGCCATCCGGAGATGTCCGAAGAGGAGTTCGCGCTCGAACGCAAGCGCAGGGGCGACTATCTGTCGACAGGGCTTGACGACCCGCACAACTACTATATGCTCGACGTGTATCTGGGATGCCGTCGCTGGCTCGACTTCCTGACCCAACTTCCGGAATGGGACGGCCGAAACCTGTTCGTGCAAGGCTCAAGCCAGGGCGGTGCGCTGGCTATCGTCACCGCGGCTCTCGACCCGCGCGTAAAGGCCTGTGTTGCCAATCATCCGGCCCTGTCGGACATGAACGGTTATCTCGGAGACAAGGCCGGCGGCTATCCCCACCACTGGCGCAAGAATCCTTCGGAAGCGACACCAGAGGCCATACGCACACTTGAATACTACGACGTTGTGAATTTCGCGAAACGCCTGAAGTGTCCCGTGCGCATGAGCTGGGGCTTCAACGACGTAACATGCCCGCCGACCACAAGTTACGAGGTCTATAATCTCATCACTGCGCCCAAAGAAGTTCTGCTGACGCCCATCAACGAGCACTGGACCACTGCAACAACGGGGCAGAGCCATTTCAGGTGGCTAAAGGGGTTTTGTAAGTAATATGACGAAAAAAGGTCACCGAAATTCGGTGACCTTGCTTTGTGAACCGCCTGGGGTTCGAACCCAGGACCCCATCCTTAAAAGGGATGTGCTCTACCTGCTGAGCTAGCGAATCATTCTGTGTGTTACTTCTGTAATGCAAAGATAGTGATTAATTTTTTATTGTGCAAGTATTGATTGTGTTTTTATTTGCTTTTCATTCGGAAAAACATATATATTATAGCAGATTATAGTTGATAATCAATACATTCAAAAAATAGCTTTTTAGAAAATCTAAATAATATTGATTATCATTTTTCGGATTTATGTAAATCGTTGTCGTTCCATAGTATTGCAATAGCATTTATCTTTATTGATTACCACAACAGGAAGTAAACCTTTTTCTCGATCATAAATGCGTTGTGACGTTTTCATTACCATATAACGATGATAGCTGTCTACAATTTCATATAGATCTTTTTCTTCAATGTGATAACAAACGC
>ERZ1106943.4130-NODE-4130-length-10278-cov-9.261763_pt1 | contig 10278 bp, 6 predicted proteins | sample MGYA00403671_ERZ1106943 | MGnify/ENA primary metagenome ERZ1106943 (study PRJEB35170, sample SAMEA104062427) | human gut metagenome | biome: human gut; feature: human-associated habitat; material: faeces | place: Denmark | collected 2012-06-14 ...
AAAAGTGTCCCAGTCTGCTCCGGCGCACTGTCCCAGTCTGCTCCGGTTTTTCCACCAATGAGACGTTGTATCTTTGCGCCCCAATGAAATCAATACTTCTCACACTTTTCCTATCATTATCGATTACTGCGTCTGCCCAGTTCCATACAATCGAGCACGTTGACACGCGCCATCGCATAAAAGAAAAGCCGGCTACCATAGTGGCTACCGACTCAACAGCGATTGACAATCTCACTGTATCAAAAGATCGGGGAGTTATCGCGAAGCACTTTCAGTGCGCAGCGGAGAAAGAATTTACAACCGAGGCATCGAAGATTGCTTGGTATCACCCACCACTCAAAGGTGCGTTGAAAATATCCTCCCGCTTCGGCTCTCGCCGAAATCCCTTTGGCAAAGGAGGTCATGAGCATCATTCCGGCCTCGACCTCTCAGCCAAGGCTGGAACACCCATATACGCGATGCTCCCGGGCGAAGTCCTTGCTATCGGCTACGACACACGCTCCGGCAACTTCATAAAGCTCAAACACGGCAACTTCACCGTGAGCTATTGCCACCTCCTTTCACGCCCAAAAATAAAAAAGGGTACCAAGATTTTTCCTGGCACCCATGTCGGTCTTGTCGGTTCTACTGGCCGTTCGACTAGTCCTCACCTACATATAACACTAAAAATAAATGGCCGAGCTCTAGACACAGCTATTCTAATGACACAGTTCGGCATAATGGACTGATGTTATAATACAAGTGATTTGTATGATGACTTTATTATTCGTTGATTGGGGAGATGAAATTCAAATATACTTGATTCTAACATGGCTTGATTTACAGTTGAAATCGCTATGTTTGATAATTCAATCTTTAGGGACAAACTCAACTTACGACGCAAAGGTTGTATTGATTTATTCCAAATCGATTTAATCAAAGAATCAAATGTCGCACCAGTTATGTACTTGTCACGGCAATTGATACGTTGAAGTCTCCTTATCGAACAATCGATTCTAAAATTTAAAGTTTTCTCCAATTTATCTATAACACTCTTAAATAATAAACGTCCTGTTCCATTTGTAAAATCGAGGATAAGCAAAGGGGAGTCTTTAAAAAGAATCTCTATGCTTTTGCTTTTTGTCTTGCTGAGGCCGAGAATGGACACTCCTACATTGGTTATATCATCTTTGACAAATATGTTTGCATCAAAGGCATTAAGTTCTTGAGTAGTATATGATTTCTCTGGTTTAAATATAGGATTGTTTTCTGGGAGTATTTGGATATTGGTCTCAGAATCATTCAAAGGCCAATAGTTCCAGATATTGGATTCCCACCAACTGAAATACTGCTGATATTCCCATTTTACATTCAGGTATTTATCAAGCCTTTGATTTAGAGTAGTCAGTTCTTCATCGTATTTAAATAGACCATTGTCTGCATCAACATAAGGAATGACAAATTTATACGCGATATCGGTAATGAAAAGAATTGCAGTACAATATGGGATATCTATTACTTTTTCAGGCCTAAAAAACAGGAAAAGGACTGGTTGTTCATACATATTACCATCAGGCAAAGTTCCATATCCGACAGAGGGAAGTGCATCCGGAATTATATCATCGTTCCTTTTAGTCAGCCACTCAATCGTTTTTTGAAAATGAACCAATCTGCTCGAAGGCATAAGATCAATCGCCATCTTGACTAATGCTCGATATATATCCTGATCAACAACAGGCTCATAATGGTCGAATTTCATTTCACGATAGCCATCCAATGTGGTTCTTGTGAGATTTTGAGAAGATTTTATATACAGAATTGGCTCACCATATGAATCGGGGGCTATGGTATAATTATTCCCATATATAGTTCGACAATCAGAAGATTTCTTACTCTTGATTTTATACATTGCTCTTCTGAAGTCCATCAGATGAATAAAATTATCCTCGATTTCCTTAAGACGCTGGTTACAAACATCACATTCCTCATTGCATATAAGCAATGTATTTCCTAAAGCTTCTGGAATGGCATGAGCGACATATTTAAAAGGTCCATCCGCCCCACAAAATCGACATATACGTTTAGACTTGTCAACTTCTCCTACTTTTTGTTGGATTCCCATAAGACCAAATGTCTCAATGGCAAACTCAAAGGAAATGCGAGACCACAAATCAAAGTAGCGGTTATGAATATTTACCCATTCCCAATAATTGGATGTATCACTCTTTAAGACTTCAATTGGCACAACGAGTTCTGCGAGTGTTGCACGACTGGCGTTAATTATATAAAAGAAATCCCCTTCACCTGTGAAATTGAAAAAATTAGTTACTCTTAGAATGTTTTTTGTCCGTGAACTATATTTCTTCTCAATTTCTTTAAAGTTGAATCTAGTTTTATCAGTGTTCCTGAGTCTTATTGCACCATCAGACCACCCATTAACGACATCGCTTTTTCTTGCTAATTCATCCCATAAGAGTGCCTCTTCGGATTCGTTAAACCCGGAAAGAAATGTTTGATCTCGTTTTGTTTTGGAATATAAAATTATATGAATCTTTGCCATCAGTTACATCAGTTTAAAATAATGCCAGCTTTTGGAGCCTGATTAGCGAGCCTATTCAGTCTCTTTAGACGCAATCGTCCTGTTAAAATTACAGATATTCGCGAGATGTTGCCGGAACTCGATGACTTTCACGTTTGTCTGTTCATAGTCCCATTCTTGATAACTTTTCTGAATCAATTTCAAACTTGCTGTGAATGTATCTCTCATAATGACCGGATATTTTTTTACCATATATCCGACAAAAGCCATGCTTGAACTGAGAGCCGTATCTGTTTGCAAGATAACGCTATCGATTATAATCCGTATCTCTTCCAGATAGTCTTCCGGATTTCCATGCTCTATATGTGAAACTAAAAGACTTATTCCTTGAGATAACGTATTATAGTCTTTCGATATAAGCATTTCTTTCAAGTTAGAAGCATCCGACCACTTGCAAAGAAGATTCTCTATACGCTCCATTAAACTTTCCTTATTTGGGAAGTCCGTATTAGACTGCTTTGTCAAGAAATGTCTCATTCCTCCCAACAAGTTGACATATTGACCTATGAAATGAGTTCTATAAGGACGATTGGGATCCACACTTTCCATTAAGCCAAGATTCTTCGCCATATTCTCAGCTATTGCGACTTTCTCTTCTGTAGCCCAGTTTAAGTCATTGAACCGTTCAAGTTCTATTGCCGAGGGGTCTGTAAAGGAAGTTGCTGCTTCGTTTACCCCACAATTCCAAATATCGGATTGTAGAATTATATCTTTTAACTTCGTTACATTCTCAGGACTAATCAAAAGATAACTCAGTAGCCTCATAGCATTGCTGTCTCCTTTAGCAAATTCAAGGCCCTCTTCTTTGGCTTTGTTTTCAATGAAATCTCTAATTGATTGGGGTATCAATTCTTTATTATTCAAAGCCTGATAAACAGGATGAAGTATCTGTAGTTTATATTGTTGACTTAAAGAATCAAGTTGAAAAGAAACCTCTTTATCTTCCATCATCGTTTCATCAAAATCCAAACTGCCACCTAAAAGATATGAAAGCAACAAAGGATTTTTAGATAATCTTGCCGAAACTTCTTTGAAGATTATAATTTTATGAGCAACGTCGTTTACATGAGAAATTCCCTCTTCCAGATACTTGAATACAGAGTCTCTATAACTGACATTTTCAAAAGGAATTGTTTCAAGCATATATACAGCCACCTTTGAGAAGTCCTCAAACCACTCTGCTTCGTAGACGGCTTGGAACAATTGAGTAGCTATGAGCAAAGCTGATTCAATTATTCTTTGCGGAGTATCAGGATTTAAAAGAGCTCGATTGATTAATCTCAAATAAAGAGGACGCTGCTTTACAACATATTCATCATCCGTATAGGCAATATCCTGGCCGCATTTTACTACCAGCTTCTCATTGTGATAAAGAAGTGTATAGAAAAAGCATGCAGGAGGCAAATCTCGATACAAATGCCGAAAAACTTTATACCATATAGGAGCTGATACAATCTCGCGCCAGGGGTTTGAAGTCAATAGTCCGGTGTTAATGAGATACTGAACCAGTTTGAGAGAGGCTGGGAAAGAAGTTGTATCTTCCCCACCCAAAATATGAGTGACATGGATTCCATATGGAACACAATCTTCTTTGGCTTTGTCAATCTTATCAGTGATATACTGGATAACCTCACTTGGCGAATCCAGGCCATCCTTCTGGAATTGCTCATAGGAAAACTCATTGGGATAAACGGAGTTGCAAATGTTATAGATAACTGTAGCGATAAATTTCTCTTCGACACATATACCGTTCGATTGAATTAGATTTTTCAATCGCTTCATTATCGGACTTTCTTTTCCATATTTCTCCCTGTAATCTCTATTTTCATTCCACAAGCTTCCCAATATGGCTCTTTTTGCTACATATGCATCATCCTTTGGATTCCAACTGAATGTAAGTTTCTTCATCTCAGTAAAATCCAATTGGAAGGCTGCTCTCATTATTAACTCATAGCACCCGTGGTCTGTGTTGGAATCGGGCAGAATTGCCTCAAATTTTTTATGACCCGTGAGCGTTGTTGTCCGATTTAATACTTTCTGCGCATTAGGATTCTTGGATAAATCATTCAGACCATCTGGCAATTGTCCATAAAGTTGGGGCCATTGGCCTAAGTCTTCCAAGGCTAGTAATAACGTTTCTTTGTCATATTCTGTCCATGAGACATCTTTCTTTTGTTCATCAAGAGAACTGGGGAAATTTATATGATTTCTGAATAAACGTTGGATTACATATTCTTGTATGTCAATGCTCTTTGGATATGGGTATCTTATCTTTGCTTCCTTGATTTTTTGAATGAGCTCAGAATATTTTTGTTGATCAATCTCTTTATCAGAGATACAGTTAAGAAGTTCACGCCATACCTTATAATACTCACGTTGCGCAGAATTATTGCCATAGGACTTATTTGGAAGAAGGATAAATTCATCAACGGATTGATGCCATATTATAGGATCTCCTAAATCTGGAATATATCTTATCTCAAAGCTGTCAAGATGTGAGTATTCAGGCGCTATTTTAACGACGTATCCCATACAATAAAGCCGACCATTATCATTCAAATAGAGACCTGCACCTGAGTACCCCTTTAATAGTTCAGGTGTTTTGGATTCGGCAGTGTAAGATTTGTCGAATTGGTATATTCTATGCGCAGTACACTCTGCTTTTTGTATTTCACCCTTTTCCTCATGGGCGCGGAAACCTACAATACCCACATACCCAGATTGTTCAATATCTTCCCCAACAAAGCATAACCCCGCATCATAATCGAAAGAATTTAACGAGGAGGGTTTATAATTGACCTTTAAGAGAGCAAAATCAATGTCTTCAGCTACATCTATTCTCTTCAATTCTATGATTTTGAAATAGCCATTTTCTTCTAAAATTGGTAGAGACAATCTAAAATCCTCTATGGGTAAGACATTATTTTTGTCATCTATCAACACATGTGCTGCAGTAATAACATAAAACTCACCTTGGGGTTTATAAAGAATCCCCGAGCCTTTTACGGCGAATGCTTCTCCCTCACGAGCATAATCAATTCGCACAGCTACGGATTTGAGTTGCTTGAAATGTGGAGTTTGAAATTTATGAATTTCCATACTGCTACAATTAATTAAGTGTATTCATCGGATTATCAAAGAAATGACATTCAAAATTGGAATCACAATCCATCTGATCATTGAAAACGGTTTTGCCTATTATTTCAATCCGTTCCCTTGGATAGTTAAAATAAAGGTGAATAGTCGAAGAATAATCCCTTTCTGGATGGCATAAAATCCTAGCTATAGTTTTTCTGCTCGGATGCTTCGAGTTCCCAATACCTCCGTTCGTGGAAATAATAAACTTATTGCAATCTATCAAATCAAGGAGCTCGGAACTCGTATTCCTTTCACTTCCATGGTGAGAGATTTTGACAAAATCTACCTTAAGCTTCATCGCTTTTGAATATCCTTTTGAATAAAGATATTCACAAATTTGCTGCGGATAAGCATCTCCAAGCATTAAGGCAGACATGTCGTCACTCCTTACAATGAACGCTATCGAACTCATATTAGCAGCTTCATTATATTTGTTCAATGTCGGCGGCTTTGGCTCAGTTTTAGCTAGTTCATGCAGGGAAGTATTGATATCATCATTGACTAATTCATTAGCAACATTAACGCCAAGCGTCTCTTCTATGGCATTACCAACCATAGTCTTATATTGTGCCTGAAATTCGTTAAATACATTGTCCTTGGGACTAATGATTTCTATTTCACAGAACGGGAATTCAATTACTTCCCCTGCGACAATATCTGCCCGCCAGACTAATAATTCCTTTTCGAACAAATCGTTTAATACCTCAGAAAGAGTGTAGGCTTGTTGTGCTGAAACATTCGGAGAATTATTAATCTGAATATTCGGAGCGCAATTAGCCCAAACATTGGAAACTTTAAGAGACTCGTCATTTCTATGCTTTTCAAAATATCTTTTGATGCCGGCAATATGGTCATCATCGTGATGGGTAAGCACCATCAAATCGATATGTTCTAATGCTTCCACCTCTTTGATGAAAGGATTTAGTCTTGCGTTTATTCCAGGCCCTCCATCCACCACGACAGTTCCATAGTTCTCTCCTCGATGTAATTTGAGGAAGAACGCATCGCCATGCTGTGCTTGTAGGAATTGTATCATGCTTGATTTGATTTAGGGAATGAGTCGGAATATTTCTTATGATATCTTTCTGTGATAAATCTCAATTCTGCAGAGGTATACCGGAAGATGCATCTTTCGGTAAAATAGCATCCACTCTTTTCCAACAAAGTCCTTGTTCGCTCAATGTTGCGATTGAGTCTAGAACAAAGAGTTTTCAAAGATTGTTCGGAATAAGTCCGCGTCATTTGAATCATCCTTATCTTATTGGCCATAGGGTCGTATGGGAAAAGAGCCTTTCCTCTGCCGCATTGCTCAAAGATCTGGATGGAGGCCTTCGGGTTATGCCAGAATTCAAATGCTATCGGTACTCGGTGATTTAGATTCTCGCCTTCTTTTAGTTCTATGCTATAGGCCGCCTGTTCTCCAGGACGTGGGAGAGCTTCCATCCCGACAGGCATAATTGATGGCTTTCGAGCGTTAGTAAGTTCAATGCCACCATGAGGCCAAAAATACAAAACTCCTTTGTTCACCATTGAAAGAACAGGGTGATATTCATCCTTGAGATAGTCATATTCGGTAGTGGCGAAGAATGCGGCCACTATCGGAGAGTTTGTAAGGTCAAACAGATTTGTCGGTATTCCGTAATGCTGAGCCAATCCAGTATAATTAATCTTGAGCCCTCCGCTGATGTGGTCTTTAATCTCGGGATTGTCTTGCAGAATAAGTTTCAGCTCTTCGACTTGCAATTCAATCTCCAAAATTTCTTCTTCGCTTCTTTTGCGTCGATATAGAGATGGATAGCTTTCTTGATAAAAAGTGTTCTGCCCGCGATACAGTGGATTCATGGGCATCGGAACTCCATACACTTCATCGTCATCATATTGCATGACTTCGAAATACCTGTGAAATCCCCATGGGATTGTCCATCCCTTAGACTTCAGATAGTCGAAGACAGCAAAAATGTCAGAAAAAACAGTTTTGGCTTCATTCATGGCAACAGACCTTTTTTATTCATTGCTTCATCTGCTAGCGTAAAAAGTGAATAAGGGTCAAGTCCCTTTAACTCGTCCCAGTTAAATCCTTCACCAACGAGTAATTCAATTATAGTATTTTTGCTTTTCTCAAACCAAATATCATACATATTCGGTGTCTTCTCTTGCAATACGCAATAATAGTAGGCCTTTATTGAGTAGTTGTATAGAGCGATCCTGATCTTCATTTCCTGCCTGACCAACCTATCTTCTGCCACCCCGGAATGCCGAGAAGAGATTGTGTAGAAGTTATAGCTTCTCAAAGTCTCAATAAGAGGTTCAAACAAACCATCATATTCTCCAGAAAAGGATTCATCGGAAGATAATCTTTCATGAACATTTTCACCTGTGCTTAGATTTTCAATGTTTAAATGTACATATGGCGTGTCGACATGAGGCAGGTCAAGTCGCATCAGACGAGGAATGTCGTCATATTCGGTGAAGAATATTTTAATCCGTGTGGTGTTGCTTTCCGAACCTCGTGCATTGGAGATGGCTGAGTTCACAATTGGATTGCTCTCGGTCACAATGTCATAGATGTAGATATTGGAGTAATGCGCCAAAAGATAATCAACCAAATTATTGAAAACTTCTGAATATTTAGCATCTATACCGGGGAATGTGGCAGTATCCAACAAACCCACCCAAAAGGTAAGATATTTCAGTTGCATCCCGAAGTCTCTTAAAACATATTTTTTGTATACTGCCAGCTTTTTATCGTTAATACCGAGTTCACTCCCAAGCATCATCAGCCCGCGGAACTGCAATATCCGCTGACGGTCAAAATAACAAGGATTGTATTTGGCGTTCCAGTCAAAACAATCCGCGTTCATATCTTTTTTGAGAAAATAGTTTGTTATTGCACTATTGATGATTATGAATGAATCAACAAAGCTATCTGCGGCCTTTATATCGAAATTAAGCGTCCCTTCACTTAACTCTTTAAATGTGTTTTGTGCAATTTGTAGGGAAATATTCAGTTCTACATCGCTAATCTGGACACTCCTTTCTGAGTTATAATATATTCGGTCAAAATTGGGGCATTCAATTCCGAAAAAGTATTTATTAAAGTCCTGATATTTAGTCTTGAGATTATTCCAGTCATTATCAGCTTCGACTGGCATAGGGCAATTGAACGAATCTGTATTTCCGCTATAAGGGTCTTTAGTCAAGATTGCTTTGATAACTTTAGCGGAAAATTGAATCTCACCAACCGTCATCGGCTCGGTAAAATGAAAAACCGGGCTTTTTGCTTCCAAGATTTTTTTTTGAACCAATAAAGAATCCAGCTCTGAGATATTTCCCACCAATGATGGATCTTTAATATAATCATTAATCCTATTGTTAATCTCGACCAAATTCATAATTCATTCTTATTTTCATATGCAAATTTACATATAAATCGGGACATTTCTACACCGACAGAATAAAAAGATCAAGGCCGCCGCAAATTATCCGCCATTGATACCGTGCTTTACGCACATTATTCGTAAATTTAGGGCGAAATCAAAAATGCCTCTAGCAATGGAAAGGATTAGAATTGTAGCGGGCCTTGATGTTCACAAAGATAGCGTGTTTTTGTGTATTATGCGCTATGACGAGGCCATTATTTTCGAAAAAACGTATGGAACGCTGACCACCCAGCTTCGCCAGATGCGGGAAGACATGCTCGAGCGCGGCGTTACCGAGTGCGCAATGGAAAGCACTTCAGTGTATTGGGTGCCGGTTTGGAACGAACTGTGCGACCACATGCAGCTGCGGCTTGCCAATCCCCACTTCATCAAGCAGCTGCCCGGCCGAAAGAGCGACACCAAGGATGCGCAGTGGATAGCGGAGTGCCAGCTGAAAAACCTCATACGCCAGAGCTTCGTGCCGAATCCTGCAGTGCAGGACATGCGCAAGCTCAACCGCCGCATCTTCGACCTTAACGAAGACCTGACATACAACAAGAACAAGCTTGACGCAGCCATGCAGCGCTGCGGCTTCCGCCTGAGCAATTACGTTTCCAACACTGGAGGAAAGAGCTACCAAAACGTTGTCAGGGCCATTTCGCAGGGCCAGACCGATGCGGAAGCGCTGGCAAAGATGGTGCATTCGCGCACTGTCAACAAGCACGGCAGAGAAGCCATCGTCGGAGCGGTCACAGGGAACTTCTCAGAAACAGACATAGCGGTCATCAGGCAGTACCTCTCTATGATCGACTTGATAAAAGCTCAGATTGACGAATGCCAGGCGAAGCTGACGGCCATGTGCACGGAAATCTTCCCCGAACAATTCAAACGTCTACAGACCATCCCCGGAGTGAAAGAACGCGCCGCCACAGCGATAATTGCGGAAACCGGGGCCGACATGTCGATGTTCGAAAAGGCCACAAACCTTGTGGGATGGTGCGGATTGAAGCCACGCAACGATGAGAGCAACCGAAGAATAAAGAGCAACCGCATAACGCACGGAAACAAATACCTCAGGCAGATACTCGTAACGTGAGTTCGGGATAAATACATGCTTCGATTCGACATCGGAAGGGCATATGT
>ERZ1106943.4137-NODE-4137-length-10259-cov-3.718640_pt1 | contig 10259 bp, 7 predicted proteins | sample MGYA00403671_ERZ1106943 | MGnify/ENA primary metagenome ERZ1106943 (study PRJEB35170, sample SAMEA104062427) | human gut metagenome | biome: human gut; feature: human-associated habitat; material: faeces | place: Denmark | collected 2012-06-14 ...
GATGACCAGATCGGCGTCAGCGGCGGCCTCGAACTCCTCCACCAGCACACGGCTCATCAGATCGTCAGCGGCCTCCTGCGCCATCTTGCCCTTGGCCACACGCTTATTCAGAGAAGCAGCCAGCTTATCCTTGTGGCGCTGCGCACTGGCCGTGCTGGAAGCATACAGCAGGACGGTGTGGCCCTTGCCGGCAAACACCTGAGCGATACCGCTACCCATAGTACCTGCACCAAAAACAGCGATCTTCATAATGATTCCTCCTAATTAGAATATATAGGGTCCTTGGTTTGCCCACCGGGCGCTATGCCCGGAAAACAACGTTCTGACAGAGCTTTACCGGTTCTGGTAGGGCTCGTGCTTGCGCTTTTCCAGAAAAGCGCCCATGCCCTCCTTCTGGTCCGCCGTCTCGAAGCAGCTGCCGAACAGCTTCTCCTCGATGACGATGGCCTGATCCATGTCGGTCTGCAGGCCGTCGTTGATGGCCTTCTTGCAGGCGCGGACGGCGATGGGGGCGTTCTTGGCGATGGTCTCGGCCAGCTTCTCGGCGGCGGGCATCAGCTCCGCCAGGGGATACACGGCGTTCACCAGGCCGATACGCAGAGCCTCGTCGGCCTTGATATTCTTCGCGGTATAGATCAGCTGCTTGGCCATGCCCAGGCCCACCAGGCGGGCCAGGCGCTGGGTGCCGCCGAAGCCCGGGGTAATGCCCAGGCCCGCCTCCGGCTGACCGAACACGGCGGTGTCGGCGCAGATGCGGATGTCGCAGCTCATGGACAGCTCACAGCCGCCGCCCAGGGCAAAGCCGTTGACTGCGGCGATGGTGGGGACCGGCAGCGTCTCCAGCTTGCGGAACACGGCGTTGCCCTTCTTGCCGAAGGCCTCGCCCTCCGCCTTGGTCAGGGTGCTCATCTCGCCGATGTCGGCGCCGGCCACAAAGGCCTTCTCGCCGCTGCCGGTGATGACCAGGGCGCGGATCTCGTCGTCCGCCTTCACCTGCTCCACCAGCTGGTCGATATCCTCCAGCACCTGGGAATTCAGGGCATTGAGGGCCTTGGGCCGGTTGATGGTGGCAACGGCGATGTGGCCCTTCTTTTCCAACAGAACGTTCGTCATGATAGTTCCTCCTTGCTTCGATCACCCGCCCTGTCCACCGGACCGGCGGGCCCACGGTGAGATGCCGCCCACAGCGGTCCCATCTTGCGTATGATCTTCATACAGTTTGTATTATAGTCCCTCGTCTAAAAATTATCAAGCCCTTGTTGACCGCCTTTCTCTTTTTCAGGATATTCCACAAAAGAAATGAAAATTCTTTGCGCATTTTTCAATATGACATGTTCATAATCCGGTCACAAAACCGTCCCCGGCACCAAATAGAGCATTTTTTTCGTTTACAGAACCGGCTATCTTGTGGTATATATAAGAATGGATTTTTATTTGCGGCCCCGGGCCGCGTGGGAGGAAGAACGCTATGCGCATGAGAAAGAAAAAAAAACTGCTGCCCCGGATGGAGGCCTGCTCGTCCCTGCTGGTGGCGGACCCCCGTGCCCTGCGGGGCCGCTGGCGGGAGCTGCTGCCCGATGCCCGGGAGCTGCGGGTGGAGCTGGGCTGCGGCAAGGGCCGCTTCACGGCGGAGACCGCCGCCGCCGAGCCGGACGTGCTGCTGATTGCCGTGGAAAAGGTCCCCGACGCCATGGTGGTGGCCATGGAGCGGGCCCAGGCGGCAGGTCTGCACAATGTATTTTTCGTGGACGGCGATGCCGCCTGCCTGCCGGAGTTTTTCGCCCCCGGCGAGGTGGACCGCATCTACATCAATTTCTGCGACCCCTGGCCCAGAAGCAACCAGAAAAAGCGCCGCCTGACCCACGGCAATTTCCTGCAATTATACCGCCGGGTGCTGCCCCTGGGCGGCGAGATCCACTTCAAAAGCGACAACGACAAGCTGTTCGAGTGGTCCCTGGAGGAGATCCCCCTATTCGGCTTCCGGCTGTCCCAGGTCACCCGGGACCTTCACGCCGGCGGCCCCGTGGGGGTCATGACGGACTACGAGGCCAAATTCTACCAGCAGGGCGTCACCATCAACCGGTGCGTGGCCACCATGGTTCCCTGGGAAGCGCCTGCGGAGGCGGAGGGGGAAGAAGCATGATCGCCCTGTACGAAAACCAGCCCGTCTCCGCCCGGGTCCGGCTGACGGACGACGACTATCTCAGGACCCGCTATTACCTGCACCCCGACGGCACGGCGGACATTACCGTGGGCCGCGGCCGGGACTGGACGGTGCTGGCCTGCAAGGAGTGCTACGGCAAGGCCGTCAAGACCGTCCTGAATCTGGAGCCGGAAAGCTGCGTCTTTGACCTGTCCCCTGCCGCCCGGCTGGGCCAGCCGGGCCTCAACGCCGCCCTGGAGGGCATCCTGGGCGGCTCCCACCGCAAGGCCGACTGCCTGACGGACGTCCGCAGTCCGGCCCTGACCTGCTATGCCTCCGGCAGCGGCTTCACCCTGCCCCAGCTCACCGCCGCCTGGCAGCTGGCGGAGGACATTATGGCCGTCCGCAATTATGTAAACCTCCCCGCCAACCTGCTGACGCCGATGGATTTCGCCGCCCGGCTGACGGCCCTGGCCGACGGTCTGCCCATCGAAACCGCTGTCTACGACCGGCAGCAGCTGGAGGACCTGGGCCTCCGGGGCCTGCTGACCGTAGGCGGCAGCAGCGGCCACCCCCCGGCCCTGGTGGTGCTGCGGTACACCGGCGCGCCGGAGGACCCCCGGCGGGTAGGCTTCGTGGGCAAGGGCGTCACCGTGGACAGCGGCGGCTATTGTCTGAAATCCGCCTCCTCCATGGCGGGCATCAAGGGCGACATGGCCGGGGGCGCGGCGGCTGCCGCCGCCCTGCATGCTCTGGCCCGGCACGGAGTCCGGGTCAACGTCACGGCGGTGATCCCCACCTGTGAAAACCGCATCTCCCCCACCAGCATGCTCCCCGGCGACCGGATCACCCTCTTTTCCGGCCAGACCGTGGAGATCCTCAACGCCGATGCCGAGGGCCGCCTGATCCTGGCTGACGGCCTCACCTGGGCCATCCGCCGGGAGGGCTGCACCCACCTGGTGGATATCGCCACCCTCACGGGAGCCGTGTACGCCATGCTGGGCTATGTGACCACCGGCGTCATGGCCTCCGATGACGGCTGGTACGGCTGCCTGACCCGGGCCGCCGGGCACTCCGGCGAGCGGTTCTGGCGCATGCCGGACTTCCCGGAGTACGAGGACCTGATCCGCAGCGACTATGCCGACGTCCGCAACACCAGCAAGGACGGCTGCGGCGCCATCACCGCCGGGCTTTTCCTGAAGCACTTCACCCAGGGGCTTCCCTGGCTCCACCTGGATATCGCCGGCACGGCGGACAACAACACCGGCATCACCTGGCAGCACCAGACCCCCGGCGCCACCGGGGCCGCCGTGTCCACCCTCTATTACCTGGCCCGGGAGCTGGAAAATGCCTGATCCCCGCTCCCCGATCTCCCCCCAAAGGAGGACAACCCACATGACAACCCCCACTCCCTGCGCCCCCTTGATTGAAGGCTGCGTGGATTCCTATGCCTCCGCTCTGGCCGCCTGCCGGGGCGGCGCAGACCGTCTGGAACTCTGCGGCCAGCTGGTCATCGGCGGCGTCACCCCCTCTCCGGCCATGCTTGAGCAGGTCCTGCGGGACTGCCCCGTCCCGGTGAACGTTCTCATCCGCCCCCGCTTCGGTGACTTTCTGTATACCGATGCCGAGATGGACCAGATGTGCCGGGAGATCGACCTGTTCCGCCGCCTGGGCGTCAACGGCGTGGTCATCGGAGCCCTGACCCCGGACGGCGCCCTGGATATGGAGAAAATGCGCCGGATGATGGACTGCGCCGGGGACATGGAGGTGACCCTTCACCGGGCCTTCGACATGTCCCGGGACCCCTTCCGGACCCTGGAGGACGCCGTTTCCCTGGGCTGCCGGACGGTGCTGACCTCCGGCCAGGCCCCGGACGCCGCCGCAGGCATCCCCCTGCTGGCCCGGCTCCGCCGTCAGGCCGCCGGACGCATTCACATCATGGCCGGCTGCGGCGTGAAATGGTGGAACATCCAACAGATTCACCACGAGACCGGCATCCGCACCTTCCACACCACCGGCCGCCGCGCCCCGCTGGACAGCGGCATGACCTACCGCAAGTCCACCGTGTCCATGGGCCTGCCCACCCTGTCCGAGTACGAGGTCTGGCAGACCGATCCGGAGGAATTTGCCCGGTGCGCCGCCATTATCCACGGTCTGCACGAAACATCTCACGAAACATCTATAAAATAATAAGCAGAAAGGAAAATCGCTCATGGAAAAGCAGCTCAAGGGCTTCGGCCTGTTCAGAAGATCTCACGAAAGCGCCGTGGATTCGGCGGAGGTCAAGCAGAATGAAAACCGCATCTTCCAGGAGGTGTGCCAGCTGGTGCGGGCCTTCCGGGAAAAGCATCCCTCCGTGGGATATGCGGTGCGGCTGGAGCGCTCCGCTCCCCTGGAGCCGGGTCCCGCGCCGTCCCGCTATTCCGCCTGGCTCATCGTCTCTCTGAGCCGGAACCAGACGATTCTGGAGAGCGGCCCGGATACCACCGAGTGGCCCGACGCCCGGGACAAGATCACCCGGGTCCGGGGCAAAAAACTGACGGTTTCTGACGCGTATGCCCGCCTGATCGAGGAGGACCTGGAGAGCATTACCGCCGACTACGAGGCAAGCCCCGGCACCTATGTGGAAAACCGGGAGGCTTCCCGTGAAATGCTGGCCGAGGCCTGCCGCGTGGAGTGGATCGAGTAAAAAGGAGGCCCCTATGCTGCTGTCCCCCGAAACGTATGCCGCCGCCCGGCGGCGCTTTGATTCGCTGCTGACCGGCCCTGCCGCCTGCGCGGCCCCGGCCATCCGGACGGCGCTGGAGGGTCTGGACCCCGACGATGCCCAGGCCCTGGTCTGGTGCTATGCCGCCAGCCCCCTCAGCGACTGGCTGAATACTCCCCCGGCCCTGTTCCGCAGTCTGGCACGGTACGGGGTCATGCTGCGCCGGGCCTGCCCCTATGCCGCCCACCTGCCGGAGGACATTTTCCTGAACTATGTGCTCCATCCCCGGGTCAACGAGGAGGAGCTGTCCGACTGCCGCCGGGCTATGTATGATGAGCTGTCCCCCCTCCTGGCCGGTTTGCCGGAATATCAGGCCGCCATCCGGGTGAATTATTGGAACGCCAGCCAGGTAACATACCGGCTGACGGATGACCGCACGATTTCCGCAGCAGCCGCCTGGCGCTGCGGCTTTGGCCGCTGCGGCGAGGAGTCCACCTTTGCCGTCAACGCCTACCGGGCCGTGGGCATCCCCGCCCGGCAGATCTACACCCCCCGCTGGGCCCACTGCGACGACAACCACGCCTGGGTGGAGGTCTGGGTGGATGGCAGCTGGCATTTTCTGGGAGCCTGCGAGCCGGAGGAGACTCTGGACCGGGGCTGGTTCACAGCGGCGGCAGCCCGGGCCCTGCTGCTGCATACCCGGTGCTTCGGAGACCCCGTGGGGGAGGAAATTATTTCCAGAAGCGGCATGGTGACTCTGCTGAATCAGACCCGCCGCTATGCCCCGGTGCGGACCCTCACCGTCCGGGTAACGGACCGGGCCGGAGCCCCTCTGCCGGGGGCGGCGGTTTTCTTTGAAATTCTCAACGCCTGCCAATGGTTCCCCGCTGCCCAGGTCCCGGCGGACCGGCAGGGACTCGCCCGGCTCACCTGTGGGCGGGGCAGTCTCCGGGTCCGGGCAGTTTGCGGTGAATGGTCTGCACAGGAAATTATTTCCGGTGACGCAGAAACCGTCACCCTGACTCTGCCGGAGTCGGAGAAGCCGGAAATCAGCCGGGACATCTCGGTCTGTCCCGGCCCTGTCCCTATGTTGTCCCGGGACAAAACACCCCCTGTCCCGGTGTTGTCCCAAGAAAAAAAGCGGCTTGCCGCCGCAATCGACGCCCGCAAACGCCGTATCGCTCATATGGAGCAGGACGCGGAAGCTATGGCAGCGGGCCTTCCCGGAGGAGAACTCCTGCTTCAGGCTCCCGCCAACCGGGAAAATCTGGCAGAGTTTCTGGAAAATTCTTCCTTTTCCCTGCCCCATAAGCAGGCCCTTTTGGCAGCTCTCTCCCGCAAGGATCTTCAGGATGTGACCCCGGAGGTGCTGGCAGAGTCATTGTCCGTGCCCGGCCCCTGCCCGGAGCTGCCGGAGGACGTGTATTTCCGGTATGTGGCCTGTCCCCGGATAGATAACGAGCCCCTGCGGCCCCAGCGGCGCCAGCTGCTGCATGCCCTGACGGACTCACAAAAGGAACATTTCCGCCGTGATCCCCAGGATTTATACGCCTGGCTTACGGAAAATATTCACTTTTTCCCCCAGGAGGAATACCCTCAGCTGACCACCCTTCCGGCGGCAGCGCTGGCGTCAAGGGCCGGGTCCCCCCTATCCCGGGATGCGCTGTTCGCGGCCCTGTGCCGGGCCCTGGGCGTCCCCGCCCGGCTGCACCCGGCGGACCGGGAGCCTCAGTTCTGGCAGAACGGTCAATTCCGTTCCGCCGCAACGGGTCTGGCCCGGGGCAGCTTCCTGATTCTGGAAAATCCCATGGCATTCGGCACGGATTTTGGCCTGACAAAGCAGGAGGATGAACAGGCCCTGGACCTGTCGTCCTATTCCTGGAAAAACGGGCAGATGACCGTGGACCTGCTGCCCGGACGTTATACCGTTATCACCGATAGCCGCCTGCCCTGTGGGGATATACACGCCCACACCGTCCGTTTTTCCCTGGATAATGGAGAAAAACGGCGGATTCCCCTGGAAAAAGTGCCGGTTTTCCCGGAGGAGATGACCGTCTCCTGTCCCCTGCCGGACTTTACCGTCCGCTCCCCGGATGGCCGGGAGCTGGCCGGCCGGGAGCTGACCCGGACCCCGGCGCTGCTGGCCTGGCTGGAGGTGGGCCGGGAGCCCACGGAGCATCTGCTGGGAGAGCTGCGGGATCGGGCAGCGGCTCTTGCCGGAATGGATATTGTCCTTCTGGTGCCGGACCTCCGGGACCGGGCGGACCCGCTTCTGGCGGAGGTCTGCCGGGTCCTGCCCCGGTGCCGGGTGCTGCTGGGCGGCAGGCCCAACGCCCTGGCCCGCAGCGTTTTCCTGGAGCCGGGGTGCCTGCCCCTGGTGCTGGTGACGGACGGTCCCCTCCATGCCGTATACGCCGCCGCAGGCTACCGGGTAGGCGGGGTGCAGCTGGCGGAAACGGTGCTGCGGCAGGCAAAGGAGGGGCTCAGATGATCATCGAAAGCCATGCCCACTACAGTCATAAGCGCTACGACGGCACCTTCCGGTACCTGACCGGCCAGTTGACGGCGGAGAAGGGGAACCGGGACGGATTGCTGAAGCGGCTGCGGGAGAGCGGCGTCGCCCTGTGCATCGAGCCCGCCATCGACTTTGACTCCAACCGGCTGACCGCCGCCCTGTACCGGCAGCATCCGGACTTTTTCCGCCTGGCGGTGGGCGTTCATCCCACCCGGACGGCCCAGGTTCCCTGGCGGCAGCGAAAACAGCTGGCCACCTGGGCCCGGGGCCCCGGCGTGGCAGCCATCGGAGAGACGGGACTGGACTATCACCGGCCCCGGCACCACCGGCTGGTCCAGCTGCTGTGGTTCCGGTATCAGCTGGACCTGGCCCGGCGGACAGGGCTGCCGCTGGTGCTGCACATCCGCATGGCGGACCGGGACGCCCTGCCCATGCTGCGCCGCAGGCGGCGGTGGCTCCCCGGCGGGGTGGTGCACTGCTTCCAGGGCGGCTGGGAAACGGCCCGGCAGTACCTGGACCTGGGCCTGTGTCTGGGCATCGGCGGTGCGCTGCTGCGGCGGGAGTCGGCCCTCCTGCGGGAGACAGTGGCCCGGGCGCCGCTGGAGCGGCTGCTGGTGGAGACCGACAGCCCCTATGTGCTGCCGGACATTCCCTGGGAGGGCAGCAGAAAATCTCTGGGCAGGGTGCGCAACTCCTCCCTGCTGCTGCCCCGGATCATTGAGGAGATCGCACGGCTTAAGCGGCTGCCGCCGGAGACGGTGGAGGCGGCTGTGCTGGAAAATACCCGGCGGGTGTTCCGCCTGCCGGACATAAAGAACGGAGGATGACCATGCAGTATGATTTTGAAACCATTCTGGACCGGCGGGGACGGGATGCCCTGGCCCTGGACGTGATTCCCTATTCTGGGGTGGAGCCCAAGGCGGGCTTTTCCCGGATCCCTATGTGGGTGGCGGATATGAGCTTTCCCACCGCGCCGCCGGTGCTGGAGGCCATCCAGACCCGGCTCAGCCACCCCAATTTCGGCTACTACCGGCTGACGGACGCCTACTATGACAGCATCATCCGCTGGCAGCAGGCGCGGCACGGGGTATCCGGCCTGGAGCGGCGGCACATCGGGTATGAAAACGGGGTCCTGGGCGGCGTCAGCTCCGTGGTGCAGGCATTGACCTGCCCCGGGGAGCCTATCCTGGTCCACAGCCCCACCTATGTGGGCTTTACCCACACCCTGGAGCGGCTGGGGCGGCCCATTGTCCACACGCCGCTGAAGCGGGATGAGGCGGGCGTGTGGCGCATGGACTATGCGGACATGGACCGGCAGCTGAAGGAGCACGACATCCACCTGGCCATCCTGTGCTCCCCCCACAATCCCTGCGGCCGGGTGTGGGAGCGATGGGAGCTGGAGCAGGCCATGGAGGTGTACGCCGCCAACGACTGCACCGTCATCTCCGACGAGATCTGGTCGGACCTGATCATGCCGGGACACACCCACATTCCCACCCAGTCCGTGTCCACCGATGCCCGCAGCCGCACCGCGGCCTTTTATGCCCCCACCAAGACCTTCAGCCTGGCGGGGCTCATCGGGTCGTACCACATTATCTATGACGACCGGCTGCGCAGCCGGGTCCGGCGGCAGGGGGACCTGTCCGGGTATAACAGCTGCAACGTGCTGTCCATGCATGCCCTGACGGGGGCCTACAGCCACGCGGGCATGGAATGGGTGGACCAGCTGTGCGCCGTGCTGGACAAGAACCTGCGGTACATCCGGGACTTTATGGAAAGCCGGTTCCCCGGCGTTTCCATGATGCTGCCTCAGGGGACGTATATGCTGTTCGTCAACTGCGGGGCCTGGTGCCGGGACCACGGCATCACCCCGGACCAGCTGCGCCGCCGGGGTGTGGAGCACGGCGTGATCTGGCAGAGCGGCGAAGCCTTCGGCGACGGCGACTGCATCCGCATCAATGCCGCCCTGCCCCATACCCTGGTGCGGGAGGCCATGGACCGGCTGGAAAAATACGTCTTTGTGTGAGCGGCCCCCGCCAGATCACGCGTTTTCGGGAATCGCCACGGGAACAAAGCTGCTGCGTAAAAGAGGGATTGACATTTGCTCCCGCTGTCCGTATAGTGTAATTGTCATTTTTTGGCGAGATCAGAAGGGCCAGCCGTGAGGAAAGAGGGAGTACGATGAAAAAGCGTGTTTGGAAACGGATATTGGTGGTTCTGCTGGTGCTGGTGGTGATCGTCGGCGCGGCGGGCCTTGTGCTGGTGAAATCGGCGGCGGATATGGTCCCCCGGATGCAGAAACGGCTGGAGCAGGCCACCAGCATCCACTACATGTATTACATGGATATTGACGCCAGTTCCCTGGCCACCACCTCATCCGCCAGGATAAGCGGTGATATCTCCATGGTCATGAGCAACCCGGTGGCTATGGAAATGGACCTGACTATGAGCGGATCCGGACCGGAGGAAGCGAACCTGTATCACATCTATGCGGTCCCCGAGGGCGATTCGGAAAAGGTGTATGTGGGCATGGCGGATAAAGAGGACATGAAGTGGTACCGGGCCACCCTGTCCGCTGAGCTTTTCCGCGCAAATGTCCAGTCTCTGGACATCCGGGAGATAACGCAGCTCAGCACACAGAGCAATACCGACTTCCGGGTCGTGGGGATGAATTGGGTCCAAGGTCAGTTGGCTCTGTGCGTTGAGGGAACGCTACCGCCGCATATCGCACAGGGAATACTGAAAAACAGCACCACCGGCCTTTGGGATCGCCTGAAGTCTCTGTTTGGGACCTCGGATACCCCGGAGGAAACAGCGGCGGAGGTCCCTGTCCGGGTCTGGATAGGGCTTTTCTCCCGCCTACCGGTAAAGTATGAGATAGACGCGACGCAGCT
>ERZ1106943.4138-NODE-4138-length-10248-cov-2.415481_pt1 | contig 10248 bp, 7 predicted proteins | sample MGYA00403671_ERZ1106943 | MGnify/ENA primary metagenome ERZ1106943 (study PRJEB35170, sample SAMEA104062427) | human gut metagenome | biome: human gut; feature: human-associated habitat; material: faeces | place: Denmark | collected 2012-06-14 ...
TCGGTGACTTCAACACCAAGCTCAACCATGCCAAGAAGTTCTTAGAGGCCGGCAACAAGCTGAAGGTATCTATCCGCCTGCGCGGGCGGGAGATGGCCCACTCTGACCTGGGCGTTGCCACCATGCAGCGCTTTGCCGAGGGGATCGGCGAGCTGGGCTCTGTTGACAAGCAACCCAAACTGGAGGGCAGACAGATCTTGATGTTTATGTCCCCCAAGGCAGCAAAGTAAATTCACAAAACGGAGGAATAGATTATGCCTAAAATCAAAACGCACAGCGGCGCAAAAAAGCGCTTCAAGACCACCAAAAGCGGCAAGGTAAAGCGTGCCCACGCTTACACCTCCCACATTTTGACCAAGAAGTCCACCAAGCGTAAGAGAAACCTGCGCAAGACTGCCGTTGCAGATGTGACCAACCAGAAGCAGTGCAAGCGCCTGGTGCCCTACAAATAAGAGACAACGCGTTTTATCAGAATATCGGAGGTAAGAAAGAATGGCTAGAATTAAAGGCGCTATGGCGACCCGCAAGAGAAGAAAGAAAGTATTAAAGGCTGCAAAGGGTTATTACGGCGGCAAGCACCGTCTGTTTAAGACTGCTAAGCAGGCTGTGATGAAGAGCGGCCAGTACGCTTACATCGGCCGTAAGCAGAAGAAGAGAGATTTCCGCAGAATGTGGATCACCCGTATCTCTGCTGCCTGCAAGGCAAACGGTATGAATTACTCCACCTTCATGAACGGTCTGAAGAAGGCCGGCGTGGACCTGAACAGAAAGATGCTGTCTGAGATCGCTATTGCCGATCCGGCGGGCTTCACCGCTCTGACCGAGACCGCTAAGGCTGCTCTGTAAGATTTGCCAATGACGGACTGTACCCTTTTGGGTGCGGTCCGTTTTGTTTTTTTTCAAAAAGTCAAAATTTTTTGTCTTTGGGTGTTGCACTTTTTTGCGATATAATGTAATATAAGACTTAATTTAATAAATAGAGCCAGTGGTTTGGTTAAACAGATAGGGGTCGGCCCGGTGCCGACTGCATAGTAGCACGCCAAAACGGAGATGTGTATGGATAAAATCACGGGAAAACAGAATCAACTGATCAAGGACACCAAAAAATTGTTGGCCTCCGCAAAGGCACGCCGGGACGCTCGCTCCTTTGTGCTGGAGGGGGCACGGCTTTGTTTTGATGTCCTTCATTCGTTTTATACCGTTGCGCTGGTATTGGTCACCGCCGACTGTATGGCGCGCTACCCGGCGGAATGCGCCCGGTTGTGTGATCGGGCCGATCGGGCGGTGGAGATCAGCAGCGAGGTGGCGGACAAACTGGCGGAGACGGAGCACACCCAAGGCATCTTCTGTGTGTGCAAGATGCCGGCGGAGAACCCTACCATTGAAACCGGGCGCTTTATCGCTTTGGACGGGGTGCAGGATCCCAGCAATCTGGGCGCCATCGCCCGCAGCGCAGAGGCGTTGGGCATAGCCGGTTTGCTGGCGTATAACTGCTGTGATGTGTATAATCCCAAGGCGCTGCGCGCCTCTATGGGCAGCCTGCTGCGGCTGCCGGTGACCGTCAGCCACGATTTGCGGGAGAATCTGCTGCTCTATAAGGCAGAGGGGTTCCAGGTGCTTGGCACTGTGCCGGTGGATACGGCAGCCAAAATTACGGAGACCCACTTTACCAAGTCCTCCATCTGTGTGATCGGTAATGAGGGCAACGGAATCAGCCAGGGGGTCAAGCAGGTGTGCGATGATCTGGTGACCATTCCCATGAAAGGGCGGGCCGAGAGCCTGAATGCCTCCGTTGCGGCGGCCATTACCATGTGGGAGATGATGCGATGAGCGAGACGGCCTACTGGGTATGGCTCCAATGTGCCCTGGGAGAGGGCGCGGCGGTACAGCCTTTGTTAGAAGAATTCGGCAGCGCCAAGGCGGTGTACGACGCCAACATTATGGAGTGGCGCATGACCCCGGCGCTGACAAAATATCAGGTGCAGCACTTGGAGAGCACGCCTCTGTCCGCTGCGGACAAAGTGCTTTCCACCTGCAAGCAGCAGGGCTGGCAGATACTCCACTATGACCATCCGGATTATCCCCGCCTGCTGCGGGATCTGCCGGACCCGCCGCTGGTGCTGTATGTGGACGGCACCGTGCCGGACTGGAACCGGCAGCTGACCCTGGGCATTGTGGGTACCCGCCAGGCGTCCGCTTATGCGGTGCAAGTGTGCGACATTATGGCTAAGGGCGTGGCAGGCGCCGGAGCCCTTGTGGTCAGCGGCGGCGCGCTGGGAATCGACAGTACCGCCCATAAGGGCGCGATGTTGGCCGGCGGCACCACCGTTGCGGTGCTGGGCTGCGGTCTGGGTACCCGGTATTTGATGCAAAATGAGCCGCTGCGGGCAGAAATTCGTAGCCACGGTGCGCTGGTAACGGAATTTCGACCCTTTACCCCGGCAGGGAAGCACACCTTCCCTTTGCGTAACCGCTTAATCAGCGGTATGAGCGAGGGCTTGCTGGTGGTAGAAGCCGGCAGCCACAGCGGCTCTTTGATCACCGCCCGTTGCGCGCTGGAACAGGGGCGCGATGTGTATGCGGTGCCCGGCTCCGTGTTGTCTACGGACTTTGCCGGCACAAACGATCTAATCAACGACGGTGCTTATGTGGTGACCCAGCCGGTCCAGCTGCTTTCCGGCTATGCGGAGCGCTACCACCTGGATCTGAACCGGGTGCCCAGCGTGCAGCAGCTGCTGGCGGCGGAGCAGGACCCGGGTGCCAATTTGCCCCAAACCTCTAAGGAGTACGATTTTGAACGGTTGGAGGAGGGGCGGCAGCGGCTGAAAAAGCGACGAGAAAATCAGGCGCTGCTTACAGCTGCGGAAAGTGCGGTGCTTGCTGCACTGCCGGAGGTATTCACCCCGGTAGATCAGGTGGCAGCCAAGGCAGCTATGCCCCAGGGGCAGCTGCTGGCGGCACTGACCAAGCTGGAACTGCTGGATCTGGCGGAGAGCGCCCCCGGCAGCCGCTTTCGGAAGAAATAACAGCTCGAGAGAGAAAGGATATAGAACAAATGTCAAAACTGGTTATTGTGGAGTCGCCGGCCAAGGCGAAAAACATTAAGGGCTATTTGGGCAAGGGGTACGATGTGGTGGCCTCTATGGGCCATGTGCGGGATCTGCCCGCCGCCCGGCTGTCTGTGGACATTGCCCATGACTTTGCCCCTAAGTATGCGGTAATCGCCGGCAAGGAGAACTTTGTAAAGGACCTGAAAAAAAAGGCCCAGGCCGCCGATTATGTGTACCTGGCAACGGACCCTGATCGTGAGGGCGAGGCCATCAGCTGGCACCTGGCCACGCTGTTGGGGCTGGATATGAACGAGAAGAACCGGGTCACCTTTAACGAGATCACCAAGCACGGCGTGCTTACCGGTATGGAGCACCCCCGCGCCATTGATATTGACTTTGTAAATGCCCAGCAGGCCCGGCGGATTTTGGATCGGCTCATCGGCTACAAGCTGTCGCCCTTTATCAGCCAAAAAATCCGACGGGGTCTGTCTGCCGGTCGTGTGCAGTCCGTGGCGCTGCGGCTGGTGGTGCGTGGGGTGCATGGGGTGCAGCTGCTACTGCTGTGAATACGGCTTGGGGTTATGCAGCTGCAATGGGAATAATGCTCGTTGGTGGAACATTGATTTCTAAATATCTAATGCCTAAAGTATCACTTGGTAAATTTAACAATTCCACAGAGGATCCAACGTACAGCTGGAATGGTATTACGACCATGGACGGTCAAGGCAATGCTGTTGCTATAACCTACGGCAAGGTAAAATCTGGTGGACAGAGTATTGCTAAGTTCATAACCAATAATAATAACGATCAGGTATTGAATTGGATGGTTTGTGCCGGTGAAGGGCCGCTGACGATCAGCGAAGTCAGGCTCAATGATAATCCAATTGAAAATTATAAGGATGTCACTGTTGATATTCGACCCGGTACCAACAATCAGGAAATAATAAACAATTTCAACGATGTTATCACACCGCGTGCGCTTGGGTACGAAATTCTGAATAATGAATACCGTACCGACGTTATTCCGGGCAATACTACCGAGGGCATCATAATTGATGTGGAATTTAGCCAAGGCTTGTATCACGCCAATGACGATGGCAATCTAAGTACCGCTTGGGTAGATATCAATGCTGATTATGCGCTTCGCGGTAGTGGTGAATGGAAGCCGTTGGTCACTAGCTATACCATAGTAAAACCTAACCCAGTTAATGCTGAGTTGATTGATGGTTCTGCGGAGCTTGGAAATTGGAAAATCAGAGTGCAGCGGGTGAAATCAGAAACTACAGACAGCGATGGGGATACTATTAAACAAATTTATTGGCGAATTCGTGTCGGGAAGCCAAGTGCTAAAGACGTTTGGATTTTTGCTGGTACTTTCGGTTGGTATTCCGGATCATTTTCACCGGGTGAAACAGGAAGCATCAATGTCGGACCATTTAGGTTTGATAAACAAACAATGCAGGCTAAAGGTGATGGTTACAGCACAACTGCCGAAGTAACCAAGAATGGCCGTGTCAGCGCTGCACAAAGCACTGCGGTTAGGCGTAGTTTTCGTATCGATAATATCCCAGCTGGCGAATATGAAGTTCGTGTAACGGTGATTGGACGCAGCGCGGCTACCAATAGTACCAGGGATGGCGTGAAGTGCTGGTGGACTACAGTATCAAGCGTTATTTATGACGATTTTATTTATCCAAACAAGGCTCTTATCGGTCTTAAAGCACTGGCCACAAATCAACTTTCTGGGAGTGCGCCGAATTTGACGTTTATCAAAGAACGCGCGACAGTCCTGGTCTATAATCCGTCTGTTGGGTACCAGGAAAAAGAAGCTAATAATCCGGCCTGGGCTGCTTATGACTATTGCCACGGTGCCAGGTTATTAGAAGATCCTCGTACTGGTCAAAACGTTATAGACGTTCGTGGTGTACCTGCAGAGCTGATGATGTATGACCGTTTCGAGGAATGGGCAGAGCATTGCGATAAGATGAATTTAAAAATCAACATTGAGATGGCGACTGTCGGCGAATTTTGGCAGCAGGTAAATACAGACATTGCTCCTGTTGGTCGTGGAAAAATTGTGCAATTCGGTACCAGGTTTGGTTGTATTTGGGATCATGTTTCGCAGCCGGTGCAGATGTTTACGATGGGTAATATAGTTACTGGTAGTTTTAAACAAACCTGGCTCGGAACGAAGGATCGCGCTAATGCTATCGAATTGACTTTCAATAATGCGGCTAAGGATTATGAACGTGATACTATGACCTGCTACGGCGACAATTATGACGAGCCAGGTATAATCCCTAAAACTACGCAGATACAGATCAATGGAATTACCAGCTGGGATCAGGCGTACCGTGAAGCAAAATATCAGTTGAAGTGCAATGAGCTGCTGCTGCAGAGTGTTGAATTTTCGGCTGAGATTGATGCTATTGGCTGTATGGTTGGCGATCAGATACTTGTTGCTCATGATGTGCCGCAGTGGAGCCACAGTGGCCGCATTTATCAAAATAACGGCCTTTATGTTGTGACTTTGGCTATTGATCCGGATACCGTTGATATGACGTTGGATTATCAATTCCAGTATCGCAGTATCAATGACAATCTGCACAGCAGGAAAGTAAGCAGTATTGATGTTGTTGGGCGTATGGTTTCTGTCACTGTGGAAACTGGTTTTGATGCAGCTGATCCACCGCAGGTGCATGATATTTTTGCTCTTGGGCCGGTAGAACGTACGTGCAAGCCTTTTATCGTGACAAGCATTTCACGTAATGGAGAGTATCAGCGCCAGATTACAGCGCTCGAATATAATGCAGCCATCTTCGACGAGAATTACGAGATCCCGATGCCGGACTATTCACTGGATACAGATAACGATGCTCAAAACGTTATCAACCTTCAGGCTCGGCAGGTTGCTTATAAAAATAAGCAGGGAACGTTATGCTGCAGGATGTTTGTTTCATGGCAACTCCCGGACGGAGCTAAGGCAGATTATTTTACTGTCTTACTTTCTGATAATTACGGCAGTACATGGAAGGTTGCGGCGTCGGTATATGGTATGGAGTGCGAACTCGACACGCAACCATTTACCGAGTATATGGTCAAGGTTATTACTGTCCTTAAACTCCGGCAGTCTACCGGTACTATCGTTGGCCCGGTGGCCGCAGGCATCGATGAGTTGCCGCCTGATGTCACGACTTTAGATCACGAAGAACTTTCGAGCGGCACCCGTCGTTTTTGGTGGACGTTTGAGTATCCGAACCCGAATGATATTGCTGGCTTTAAGATCAAGTATATTCAGGGTAATAGCTTAAACTGGAATGCTGCCTACGAATTGCATAGTGGGTTTATTACTCTGCAGCCTTTTGAAACGCAAGCGCTGCGCCAAGGCGTACATACAGTGATGATAAAAGCTGTAGATAACGCTGGGCAGGAAAGCCAGGGTATGTCTTACTGTGTTTTGAATCTGGGAGATCCGCTTGAAGATAACGTGCTTTACAAAGAGGACTTTGCATCTGATCAATGGAGCAAAGTTGTTACTAATGGCGTTATTTTGGATGATGGATATATCCATGCTCCACAATCGTCTTACTTCTGGGGCTATCCTGAATGCGAGTTTTGGGTACAACCTGATTGGGCTTTCTGGCGTGAGCAGTATAATGCCTTTTATCTTAATGCACAGCTTGTTGTGCCGGCTTCCGGACAATTTTGGCTACGTTATGATATCAGCGGTCCAGCAGCAATTGAATACAGGATTACCGGCAAAAATAATTTTTGGGATTCTCCGGATGCTCCGTTTTGGGATGAGGAAGATTGGGCTTTTTGGCCGGATGAAACCGTACTATTTAAGCCGTACACTTGTAAGGTTCAGGTCAAAGCTGGTGATGTAATTCAGATCCGCGTGCTTGCTCCGTCGAATACAACTGAAGAATCTGTATTGCGTTCGTTAGTCATGATCGTGGATGTACCGGATAGGGAAGAACATTTTGAAAATTTAGAAGTGCCGATCGAAGGTATTTCTCTTGAAATTCAAACACCACACTACTATACAACAGCAGTCAGGATTGATGCTGTGCAAGATTATTCCGGCAGCGTAACTATTGCGAGGGCGGCGGTTATCAGTCGTAATCCTTGTAGGATCAAGCTGTTGGATATAAATAATAACCCTGTCGCAGGTATTGTTGATGTGACCTGGCAGGGATTTGTGAAGGAGGTTTTATGATGGCTGAATCAGCCTTAAAAATTCCGAAGTTTAAAATTATGGGTGATGCCCTTAAGGTTTATAACAAGGTAAATGGTGTTGCACAAGAAGGTGCAACTACACAGGCTGCAATGATGGATTTTTTGCAAAACAACAACGATATTCTACGATGCTTCGTTGAAATGCTGTGGCAGGAGCAGAAGCCTGTGGTAGTAGGACAATTGGTTTGGTCGCCATCGCTGCCGAATGGGGTCATAGCAAAGGTTACTCAGGCGGGTACACTCGGAGCCGATGAACCTATATGGCCATCAATAGTTGGTAGCACTGTTGAAAGTGGGAGTGCGGTATTGAAGATTGTGCTTTGGGCACCGGAGACCTTGCCAGCCGATGGTGGTACTGCTGCTTTAGCTAATAATGCAGAAAAATTAGGCGGACAGTTACCGGCATATTATGCGACAGCTACGCAACTGGCGGCAAAAGCAGCATTATTAAGCCCGGCTTTCGCAGGCATACCAACGGCTCCAACAGCAGATGCTGGCACCAATACAGATCAGATTGCTACAACGAAGTTTGTTATGACTGCATTGTCTGCGTTGAGTTCACAGGGAAAAATAGTTTCATACAGTCTGGCACAAAATGGTTATTGTAAATGGGACATCGGCTTAATTCTACAGTGGGGATATTGTTCATCACGTACAGCAACATTTCCAATTCCGTTTCCAACTGCGGCACTATTCATTGTTGCCGTACCAAAAACTACAAGCACGTCAGCTACGGCAACTGGGGCAGAATATTTAGGCACTACCAGTGTTAATTTATACCTTCACGGAACTTCTGGCTGGTATTTCGTTGGCGGCCATTGAACAGTGGGGAACGAATCGTACAAATGGTATTTATTCGTTTCCAATACCATTTACAGAGGCACTTTGTTGTTTTGGTGGTGGCGAGGCTGGTAGTGGATATTACGATAATGCAAGTGCCTATAGCAACACGCAGGTTCGTGTTTATTCCGATGGATCTTCAAGATTTGTCAGTTGGATTGCTATAGGTGCCTAATAAACAGTGGGGATATTATGTTGAGTCACAAAATCCAACAGATTATCGTTACTGGTCAATTCCTTTTACATCCCATTATATAACGATGGCAACCAAGACATATTATGAACCTAAAGAGGAAGCAGTACCTTGGTTAGTTGGAATAGATATGCAAAAATTCATTTGCGGATATGGAGCAAACTTTATAGGGAGCAGTTATGTTTCATGTGTTGGCATAGGCTGTTAGCCACAGTGGGGATATGGTAATTCTGAATCAACACAAACATTTCCAATTAAATTTACTAACTCTGTAATTGGTATTTACGGAAGTAAGAGGGCTATAAATTACGAATATACTTTTGCAGCAACGAGTATTACAAATACAAATTTTTTCATGTCTACACGTAACTCAGAGGGTAGCAGTAGGGTTATAGCTTGTAACTGGCTGGCTATCGGCCAATAGCAAACCAAATGAAACTACCAAACCATGGATTACCGCCATAATTTTGTTTGTATACGTTGAATTTGGTGGTTGTCCAGTTACGTGGCTGTACTTCTGAATCGTAGTTTGTTGGTTTGTTGGTATCGGTGTTTCTTAGTCCGCAAAATAGGGCAAAACAAGCAGAATTAAAATTCACAGGAAATGCGTACCAACCGCTTTCTCCCTCGCTTCCGTCGTTGCCAGCGCTATTAATTCCCCACTGTAGCTTTAGAATCCAATAGCAATAACATTTGGTAATGAAGTTCGTGCGGTACTAGGTGAATCTGTTGCCCAACCGAGCACACTATAACTGTTATTATTAACGATGCTTACATCCACTGTATGCCAACCGCCAATGCCGGCAGACGTTATTGCTAATGCACTGTTAGGGAAAGGTATAGGAAATATATTATTTCCACGTACTGTCGGCTTTCCCCACTGTAGCTAACAACCAAGTGCTAACCAATTAGCATAAGTATTTCCTGCGCTATTATCATATCCTTTGCATATCCAAGATAAATTAGTTTTATTTTTAGTTGTTATAACAATTGAATGCTCATAATTCCCTGCTGCACGAGTTATTGCTGCTATAAAACATTCTTTTGGAAAGGCTATAGGGAAGTTGATTGATGGACTTCCAAGTCCCCACTGTGGCTATGCAGAACCGATAGCAATCCATCTATTGCTGCCAGCACCAGTATCGCTAACATTGAAACCATTTTTATTAAGAGCAGTTATATAAAATCTGCCCCAATATGCATTGGATGTGCTAGCAGTTGTCTGAGGGATCGAAAGAACATTGTAAACAACGTTAAAAGCTATCGGGAAAGTAACTGCATATCCACTAGCTCCCCACTGTTCAATAGCCAAGTGAAATTGCAGTAGTGGTGGGCCTGATGTATGAAACGGGGCTATTATATCCAGCCGTAAAACTCCATCCAGTAAGGGTGTAATCGAAAGTAAAACCACAAAACTCTCTTGCCGGAAAGCCAGGGGCGCCAACAACTACTGCCGTATAAACACCATTGAATTTTAAAGCCCAAGCGCCTGAGCCGACAGTTGAATATCCCCACTGTAAATAAAATAGAAAGGTTGTGAAAAAATGCCGAAAAATGCAAAAGATGCACGTATTTTTATAAAATTTGCCGAAGACGGCACACGTGCCGATACTCGTATTGAGGATGCCAATTTATATATCATACCGCCACAGCCAATTATTGAGCTCCGAAACGGTGAAGAGATCCTTCGAGTTATACCGGCACATTATGAGGATGATCCAGAGCAGGGGACTATATTGGTGCCAGAACAGCGTATTCCAACTGGCCAATATGAACAGGTTGAAGTTACTACTGGCTATACAGAAGAAATATTGGCTGATTCCATTGCTGAAGATGGTACCTATATTCCGTTTAACCCTGCAGATTACATTGAGGTGACATATGCTGAATATCTGCTGCTGTCCGGCAACTCTCCGGACGGTAAGA
>ERZ1106943.4139-NODE-4139-length-10245-cov-2.824730_pt1 | contig 10245 bp, 6 predicted proteins | sample MGYA00403671_ERZ1106943 | MGnify/ENA primary metagenome ERZ1106943 (study PRJEB35170, sample SAMEA104062427) | human gut metagenome | biome: human gut; feature: human-associated habitat; material: faeces | place: Denmark | collected 2012-06-14 ...
GGAAAAGTCGTATTTGAAAAAGTTACGATTAGAAAAGTCATACTTAGAAACAATATGATCGGAAAAGCGGTGCTTAAAAAGCTTTGGTTTTATCACCGGGTTACCGTATGATCTGATCAGAACAAAAAACACCGACAGGAATGTAACTTGCCGGTGTTTTTGTTTTCTGCAAATGCTTGATAGAATTAATGCCATGTTTTGTTTTCAGTAAATGTTTTATAAACTTAATGTCATGCTTTGTTTTTTGCAAATGTCTTACAGAGTTAATATCATGCTTTGTATAAAATATATGTTATATACATCTGATTTATTGCTTTTTTGTATAGGTTTGATTTTTAGGATTATATATCCAACTGCTTTTACTTTACTTTCTTGATTGTTTTCTTTTCTTTAACTGTACATATAAGTGTCTTTTTTCGATTACCGGCCTTGATCTGTATTTTTGTTTTGCCAATTTGTTTGCTATGGATAGAAAAAGTAATCTTTTTTGCACTAACTTTACAATTCTTGATCGTTGCAACAGATCGCTTCGAAGAAGTGACGTGAATCAGATCGGTTGTTTTTTTCTTATTGTTTTCATTTTTTATTGGAATGGATATTCTTTTGTTTTTTCTCTTTTTTAATGTCAATTGCTTTTTAGAATAAGAAATTTTTTTTACTTTATTTTCTACTATTACGAGCAAAGTTTTCTTATGAGAACCAAGCGTTAATGTAATGGTAGCAGAGCTTCCTTTGGCAGCTGAAGTCGGGATTGTGATTTTTAATTTCTGCCGCTGTAAGGAGGCAATAGCAGTTTTCTTGTTAGAAGAGCGGACATTAGGAGTAGCAGAAGCATTATATGTTAAGTAATATGTGTTGCCGGGTTTGGCAAGAAGCTTACTTTTGGTCAAAGATAAAATATCGGCTATTTTGATTTCGTTAGGATTTGGTGTCTCGAAATCAGTTGGTTCCGGTGTGCTGATCGCACTGTTTGTTGCAGGAATTGCATTTATAAAATCCGGTGTGGTGGTACTGTTTGCTGCATTAGACGTAGTTGGCGTAATGGATGTATTTGCAGCTGTAAAAGCTTTTGTTGCAATTGATACATTTACAACAGAAGCAGACATTGCTTTTGAAGTATTTGAGATACTTCCTGTACATAATAAAGATATAGTAAGTATACCGGCTGCAACCGGGTAATGTATAAAGTTCTTTTTCATAATGTTTGTAGCCATCCTGCTATTAGAAAAAGCACGGTCGCTTCGCGTTTTGTGGAAGTTGTCATTCTTATAGTATACACATGCGTAAAAAAAGCTGTATTTCCGTCGTTCAAAGGAGCGGTGTCGCATCTTTTCAAAATCGAAAAAAAGATCAATATATTTATTTACAATGGTATTACAATGTTCTTTTACAATTTCGCAGTCATAATCATGGGTTAGTTCATTTCTAATTTTAAGCATTTTCATCCATGCATCATCGGAAATCAGATCTGCTTTGTAAGCTTCTCTTAAAACTTCTCTTGGAGAGCCTGCCACAAAGCCGGTAATCTGATAATATTGTATTAAAATGTCTTTCATTACTTTCCATGCCAGATCAAAGGTTATGCTGAATTTTGCACCTGTTCCACTAAGTATAAAAGAATCAGAAAGATCTCGCTGCTTCGCTTCAGCTAAGGCATTAAGAGAATTACAAAAAGATTGATAACGTTTCTTAAATTTTTCGTCCATATTGTTTGATATCCTCCAATAATAATTGATTTTTACAATGATCGATATCGAGCAGATCGACACTGTAAAGTGTAGGCAGATTTTCTACTTTTTCTACAAGAGTGTCAAAATCTTTTACACCGGATATTGCGATGTCAATATCGCTTCGCTCTCTTGCACATCCTTTGGCTCTTGAGCCGTATAAGATTATTTCTGTTGCACCAAATTGTTTGCTTAATTTGGCAACTTCTGCGATTACTTCTTCAACTTTCAAATTATCACCTTCTTCTATCATCAATCTTTTAATCCGTATCCTATCCTATACTATCATTACATTGAAAAAATAGCAAAAAAATGTTAAAAGTGTGTCAAAAATCCCCATAACGTAGAAAAGTTATGTTATAATGAAACATGCAAAAGAAAAGGGAGCGACTGCGAAGCAGGCATTTCCTTTTCATGCATGTTTCAACGAGCAAATAGTTCTGCGAAGCAGAAAGGAGAGCTCTGAAAGAGCGGATTTGCGAGTCTGTCTAGTGCAAAAGAAAAGGGGGGTTTTATGAGGAAAAATCTTATGAAAATATTTTGTACAGTCGTTGTATCGTCGTTTGTTGTGACAGGTGCTTTTGGAAGCAGCTCCTGGAATATGAAGAAGGCATTGGCTGAGGATTCTTCGGACGCAGATGATACTGATGCAGAAGAAGAGGACGACGATGAGGATGATGAAGAGGATGTCGAAGTAGATATTTCAAAGTGTAAAGTGACTTTTGATGAAGATACACATCCTTATACCGGTAAAGCAGTAAAACCGGAGTTTACGGTTTCTTATGTGGATGAAGATGGAGATGACGTAGACCTTGAGGAGGGTGAGGATTATTCTGTCACATATTCTAATAACCGTAAGGTTTCTAAAAATGCAAAGATTAAAATCAAAGGAATAACGGATAATTGCACAGGAACGCTGGTTAAGACATTTACTATTTCAAAAGCAAAACAGAAGATTACAGCCAAAAACGTATCGGTATCATTAAGCAAAAAGAGTGTTAATCTTAAAGCGAAATGTTCTACGGGAACATTAAAGTATAAAAGCAGTAATACCGGTGTGGCAGTAGTAGACAGCAATGGAAAACTGAATTTGAAAAAGAAAGGTAAAACAATTATTACGATCAAAGCTAAAGCAAGCAGAAACTATAAAGTAGCAAAGAAGAAAATTACGGTTACAGTAAAATAATCCTGCTTAAAAAATAAAACAAAGAGGACAACGTGTTAATAAACATTGTCCTCTTTATTTTATGAAATAGGTAACTGTTCATATAGTAGTGGTGCATATAGCAAAGCACTGGCTTTTGCATTTTTTGTGGAAATAGTTGCCTATAAATTATTTCGATTCGATTGGTTCATAGCCATCCGGAATTGTGATGTTTAAAGCTTTTGCATTTTCTGCGTTATACATTTTTGTAAGCTTTTTAGCAAACTGTACTTCCATGTCGCCGGCTTTCTTTTTGTTCTTTAAAATATCGTAAGCCATTTCACCGGTCTGACAGCCAAGGTTATAGTAATCAATAGAAAGCGTTGCAACACCGGCTGCACAGATTCCCTTTTCGCCTGCGATCATTGGAATACCTGCCGGGATAGCGACATTTTTGATCGTGTTGACACTGGAAGCCATTGTATTATCAGTAGGAACGTAAAGAACATCGCATTCGTCGCAGGCTGTTGTTGTAACAGACTGGATTTCGTTGGAATCAGCTGCAGTATATTCTTTATATGCAATACCATCTTTCTTTAACGCCTCTTGCATTAATTTAGACTGATAAGCTGAATTAGGTTCTGAAGAACAGTAGAGAATACCGACTTTCTTTGCATTTGGAATGATTTCTTTTAATATTGCTTCCTGCTGGTCGATCGGAGCGAGGTCGGAAGTTCCTGATACATTCGTGCCGGTCTTGCCTTTCCAGTCTTTGATGTTTAATGCAGTAGCATAATCTGATACAGAGGTGCCGAGAATTGGAATATCAGCAGTTGCCTGAGTAGCTGCCTGAAGAGCTCCTGTGGCATTTGCAAGGATCAGATCTACATTGCTCGTTACGAAACCATTACAGATTGTAGAGCAGTTTGTAGATTCACCCTGAGCATTTTGCTCATCAAATTCTACATTATCCTTACCAAGTTTCTTTGTCAGTGTATCTTTAAATCCCTTTGTAGCAGCATCTAATGCTTCATGCTCCATAAGCTGACAGATACCAATGGTATACTTCTTAGAAGAAGAACCATTTGAACCACAGCCCGTCAGGGAAGCAACTAAAGCGGTTGCTGTCAGAATAGATACGATTTTCTTTGAAATTTTCATAAATCCTCCTTATGTTTGCGTTTCAATGTGTCATTCCTATTATAGTGGTGGAAAAAAGAGGTGTCAAGAAAAACGGAATGCGGGGGGAGATTTGTATGAAAAACGGAATGTGAGGGATATTTGAAAGGAATATTGTCAGAGATACAAAACTAATGTTGCTGGAGGTAAAAAGGCAATATTGTTAGGCATACAAAGGTTATGTTGCCGGGAATATAAACACAATGTGAGAGAATAACATTGTCTAAATGTGAGTGTATCCGATCACGCTGAAAAAATGAATATTTTTATGAAAATCCGACTATTTTTGGGGAATTGACGGAAGTAAAAAAATAAATTAAGATAGCACGTAGTACATAGATTTTAAATGTATCTTATATTTCGAAATCAGTATGTCAGAGGTAGGAAAAAAATTGGAGTAAAACTACAGGGAAGAAAAGGAAGAGAATATGTATAAAGATTATAAAAATACACCTTTATGGAATAGTGGGCTTTCGGAAGAAGAAAGATTACAATATCTGTTGCGGGAATTGACATTAGATGAAAAATTTGCCTGTCTCGGTACAGGAAATCCGGCGATTGAAAGACTTGGGATTCCTGCCTTTGGTGTAGGCGGAGAGGGTGCTCATGGAGTACAGGCTCGTCATGACCAAAGTTATGATAAAGGAGAGCCGGTTGCAACGACGATCTTTCCAAATCCGATCGGTATGAGTGCTTCATGGGATCGTGAGTTGATCAAAGAAGCCGGTACCGTTGTGGGAACAGAAGCCAGAGCATTATATGAAGAAGGACTTCATGGAAGTCTGAGTCTGTGGGCACCGACAGTAGATATGGAACGCGATCCACGATGGGGAAGGACAGAAGAAGGTTATGGGGAAGATCCGTATCTGACAGCAGAAATGGCAGGTGCTTATGTGGAAGGTATGCAAGGAGATCATCCGCATTATTTGCGCTGTGGTGCTACGTTGAAACATTATTATGCGAATAATGTAGAGCAGGGAAGAACCTATATTTCAAGTTCTGTAGATCTGAGAAATAAACATGAATATTATTTAGAACCGTTTCGCAAAGTGATCACAGAACATCATGTCGAAGGAATGATGACAGCATACAATGAGATCAATGGAATACCATGTATGTTGTTGGATAATGATATTAAGCTGGCAAAGAGCTGGGGACTTGGCCATGTGGTCAGCGATGGCGGTGATGTCAACCAGACAGTACATTTTCATAAATATTTTAAACGTCATTCGGAAACAGTAGCGGCAGGCTTAAAAGCAGGAATGGACTGTTTTACGGATGATATGGAAATGGTAGAAGCTGCGGCAAGAGAAGCTTATGAACACCATATGATACAGCTGGAAGATATCGATAAAGCTCTTTACCGGTATTTTCGGGTTATGCTTCGACTGGGTTTTTTTGACCGTGGGGGACGCAATCCGTATGAGCAGATTACAATGGAAGAAGTTGGTACAGCTCAAAGTCAGAAGGTTGCGCGCGATATCACGGCAGAATCCGTTGTGATGGTCAAAAATGACGGAATCTTACCGTTAGGAGCACAAAAAGCAGCAGAAGATCATTGCAATCTGTTATCGCAGGATAGTGGCGATAACGCGTCTTCATCTCTCCAAAGCTATGATGTATCACAGAGATTGCACACGGAAAGAGAAAATGTAAAATCCAAGCTTGCTGTGATCGGACCGTTAAGTGATGTATGGTATAAGGATTGGTATTCCGGTGTGCCGCCATATTTCGTAACACCTCTGGACGGTGTGAAAAATGCATTGCAACCGGAATCACTGAACAGCCGGATTTCTGGAAAACAAAGTGTAACGGAGGGAAAACGGAACAGCCAGTCAAGTGAATTACAAGGTGTAACAGATGAAAGCCTGAATAGTCGGCTAAAAAAATTACAAGGTGCAGCAGATGAAAGCTTGAATAGCCGGATTTATGAATTACATAGTGCAGTCAGTGGAAATGCTACAGTCAGAATCAAGGCTTCTACCGGTGTAGAAGAAAATGCTTATCTGGGATTGCAGTCGGATGGAAAAAGCATTGGATTTGTTTCGAAAGAAGCTGCAGAATCTTTTATCCTGACAGACTGGGGTGATGGCAAAGTAACTTTGCGTGCAAAGAGTAATGGACTTTTGTTGACAACGCAGGATGATGAGTCAATCGGTGAAAAGGGCGATATTCTAGCAGCCAAAGAAGAAGCATTCGGATGGTTTGTCAAAGAAATTTTTTATATAGAGAAAAAACAGGATTCGTATGCAAATACTTTTGCAGCTTCCATACAAAAATCGGATGCATTTGCTGAGAATGAAAATGTAGAACAGCCAGATGCATTTGCTGAGAATGAAAATGCAAAACAGCCGGATACATTTGCTGAGTATAAAAATGTAGAACAGCCGGATGTGTTTGATGAATATGAAAATGCAAAACAGCCAGTTGCATTTTCATTAAAAACATGGGATCAGCAGGGAATTTTCATTGATGAAAAAGGTGCATTGCGAAAGGATAGAAATGCAATCGGTCTGCCTGTTAAAATAGAAGTTGTAGAGGATGGGATTGCGCAGGCTGCTATAGCTGCGAAAGAAGCAGATACCGTATTGCTTTTCCTTGGCGCAAATCCAATGATCACTTGCAAAGAAGAAATTGACAGAACCCATATTACGCTGCCGGATACACAGCAAAAGCTTTTAGAAGAAGTTTGCAAAGTCAACAGTAATGTGATCCTGGTCTTGATCAGCAGCGTACCATATGATCTTCGTATGGCACAGAATTGTGAAAATGTAAGAGCGATTCTGCTTTGCACAGAGGGATCGATGGAACTTGGCAATGCTGTTATGGATGTGATCACCGGAAAGAAAAGCGTAGCCGGCCGTTTGCCAATGACATGGTACGGTTCTTTAGATGGATTCCCGGATATCAACGATTACGATATCATTCAAAAGGGAAGAACGTATCAATATTATGAGGGCGAGGCATTATATCCGTTTGGCTATGGCTTAACATATAGCGAGATGGAATATAGCGGACTGACAGTACAGTTAAAAGATTATACGAAACTTTTGGTTCAGGCAGAAGTTTCTAATATAGGGAAATATTGCTCGGATGAAGTGGTACAGCTTTATATCCGAAAGAAAGATTCCACTGTAAAAAGACCATTTTGCCAATTAAAAGGTTTTGAGCGGTTAAAGGATTTAAAACCGGGTGAGAAACGTAATGTTTCGTTTGCTGTACCATTGGAAGAATTAAAATATTACGATGTGATTGCAAAAGAAAAGTTACTTGAACCCGGTGAATATGAGATTTTGCTGGGACGTTCCAGCAAAGATATCCGCCAGTCGCAAAGTATAGTGTTAAATGGAACGAAAAGGCCTTGTCGTGATGGCTTTGCAACGAATGAATCAGAATGCTTTGACAGGGCACTTCATTATGTATTATGTTCCGGTCACCTCGGATATACATCGGTTTGTACAAAGAATGAGTCAGATACGATTATTCTGGATTACGAAAAAGTATATCTTTCTCATAAAGCAAAAGGGATTGTTTTGGATTTTTGGAAAGAACATACCTGTGACGTTGAAATCTTTATTGATGGAAAAAAAGTTGGGAAAACACATATTTCTGCACCCGAAAAGGAAGAAGAAAAACAGTTAGAAGCCGGAGAAGCAAATGGCGATGGTGCATTTGATTTTCACCAGAACTGGATCACACAAAGGCGCGAAATTGGTTTTTGTGAAATAGAGATTCCTTTGTGTGATGTTCCGGTTGATAAAGAATTTACATTGACTGTTTCATGGAAAGGCAGAGGAAAAACTTGCACTTGGCGATTTGTCAACGATTAGATTAGTAGCTTCGGATCTTTCCGTTTTTACCAAATGAAACTTTACCAAGTGATTTGCTGTAGCGGTTGACGCGCTGAATGATCTTTGTCGCTTGCCTGTAGCCGGTGTTGGCTGGTAGTTATTGATTCCGCTTGATGAAGATACACTGCAAGGGATGATCTTAATGCGATTGGTTTTCTTTAATGTATCATTTTGGAAAACAAATGTCTGCTGATAGATCATGGTATCTTTGTCCGGTGGGTTGGTATTGCCGCCAAAACAGAAATTTGCAAGACTGTATACGATATAAGCACTCTTGTATTTTTCAATTCCCTGCAGAACGTGCGGGTGATGACCGAGTACCAGATTAGCACCATGATCGATCGCATAATGCGCTAACGTTTTCTGGTCTGCATTTGGCGTATACGTTCTTTCGATTCCACAATGCATGCTGACAATGATCAGGTCAGCTTTTTGCTTTTTCAATTTGCGGAGACCGCTTTTGATATAATTTTTGCTTGATGAAACACCATCCAGCCCATTAACGGCAACCATGCCGATCTTTTTGCCTTTTGTTTTATAAATGGTTGTTTTACCATAAGAAGCAAAAGGCATTTTTTGTTTTCGAAATGTTTTGATCGTGTCCCGGTAACTGCCCTCGCCATAGTCCCGGCAATGGTTGTTGGCAAAAGATACGGATTCTACAGATCCCTTTTGTAAAATTTTCAAATAGGAAGCATTTCCTTTGAACGCAAATGTTTTCGGAGCGCGGGTAGTCCGGTTTGTCAATGTGCCTTCAAAATTAACAAGTGTCATGTCATCTTTTTCAAAAATAGGCTTTACTTTCTTTAAAAAGTATGACGGATTTTTCTTCTCACGGTATTTCGCATAGAAATTGACACTTGCCGGAGATTTGATATCAGAGCCTAATGTGCAATCACCGGCAGCACTGATCGTAATTTTGGTAAGTGAAGATTTTGAGGATGTTTGGCTGCTTTTTTTCGTAGTCTGGGTTGTTTTAGCTGATGCAGAACTGTTTTTTTGAGTGGCCGTTGGTGTTGCATGAACTGCACAAATTGGTGCTGCAATAATACTTCCTGCAATAAGAAAGGATGTCAACCGCGTTAAAACTGTTTTTTTGTTTTGGGTAATTTTTTTTCTCATAACTTCCTCCTGAGTAGTAATATGTACTCTCGGTATTTTCTCAAAATAAATCCTTTCGGATGGATTTCCGATATGGTAACTCTAAAATCCATTTCGAAATTTTTCGTTCAGAAGATTTTGAGAGTACATTGATTTTTGCCTGAAAATTGATCTGACAAATGAAAGAGCAAATCCGCTCTTGCAGAGCTTACTTTTCTGCTGCGCAGAAATATTTGCTCGTTGAAACATGCAAGAAAAGGAAATGCCTGCTGCGCAGTCGCTCCCTTTTTTGAAACGGAACAGACTCGCAAATCCGCTCTTGCAGAGCTTACTTTTCTGCTACGCAGAAATATTTGCTCGTTGAAACATGCAAGAAAAGGAAATGTCTGCTACGCAGCCGCTCCCTTTTCTTTTGCATGTTTCATTATAACACAACAAATATAGTAATTATACGATAATTTTACAGTGATTGAAATGAGAGAAGGTTGATTGGGATCGCTTTGATTTTGTTTTCTGTGAAAATGCCATGAAATAATTGAAAAAATACGAAAAAACACTTTTCACATGAATAGATTGTATGTTATACTAATTCATAGCGACATGGTAGAGGGGCGTATTGCGTCCATAATCAATCTGCTAAAGTCAAAGGTACGATTCGTGCAATTTCCTGCTTGCGGGGAACTACACTGGTGTCGTCAATTTATTACATTTCTAGGAGGTAAATTATCAATGGCAAACAAATGGGTATATTTGTTCAGTGAAGGTAATGCTAACATGCGTGAACTTCTTGGTGGTAAAGGTGCAAACCTTGCTGAGATGACTTCTTTAGGTCTTCCTGTACCACAGGGATTCACAATTACAACAGAAGCTTGTACACAGTATTATGAGGATGGAAGACAGATCAACGATGAGATCCAGGCTCAGATTACTGAATACATCGGAAAGATGGAAGAGATCACAGGTAAGAAGTTTGGTGACAAGGAAAATCCACTTCTTGTATCTGTTCGTTCAGGTGCTCGTGCTTCTATGCCAGGTATGATGGATACTATCCTTAACCTCGGTCTTAACGAGACAGTAGTAGAGACAATCGCTGCTAAGTCTGGTAACCCACGTTGGGCTTGGGATTGCTACAGAAGATTCATCCAGATGTACTCTGATGTAGTTATGGAAGTTGGTAAGAAATATTTTGAAGAGCTTATCGACAAGATGAAAGCTGACAGAGGCGTATCTCAGGACGTTGACC
>ERZ1106943.4142-NODE-4142-length-10236-cov-4.970435_pt1 | contig 10236 bp, 9 predicted proteins | sample MGYA00403671_ERZ1106943 | MGnify/ENA primary metagenome ERZ1106943 (study PRJEB35170, sample SAMEA104062427) | human gut metagenome | biome: human gut; feature: human-associated habitat; material: faeces | place: Denmark | collected 2012-06-14 ...
ACGACCATTTATTCGAGTTAATCTTCTCCGCTTTTGGAAGCAATTTCAATCCACGTGCCCCGCGAGGGGCACGACATCACCTCGTCTTACGGCTCCGCGAATACCAGCGAATTTCAATCCACGTGCCCCGCGAGGGGCACGACAGCAAACATGCACAATTTTTTCGTGCAGATTTGCGCAAGAGTTACAAATATCCCGCTGAAAGGGATGCCTTACCTACAAAAAACGTATGTAAGCATATAAAAACTTTGGGCTGACGCTCATTTTTCGGTGCGAAGCGCCCAGCAGAAATGTGTAAGCTTCTGCTTCGCAGTCAGACCATCAGCACCCCCTCAGGCTCGTAACCCGGGTTAGAGCCGAAATGCTCTATGCGGGTTTGGTACTTATCCCCGAGGTAGTAAAACCTCAGGCTGTCGCGCTCCTCGTCCATGATAGAACACAGAGTGTGCTGGAGCTTTCGGCACTGTGCGGGATCGACAAGGCACTCAAACACAGAGTTCTGAACGCGCTGACCATAATTTACACATTCTTTGGCGATTTTTCTCAGCCTGCGCCGGCCGCCTGCATCCTCGGTATTCACGTCATAAGTTATCAGAACAAGCATTTGCCTCCTCACTTCCACAGAAACGGCGGATACTCATCCAAGTCATCACGCAGATACCGCGCGAGAAGCAGCGCCTGAACATACGGTACAAGCCCCCAGGACAGCTTCTCTTTGAGGTATGGATGGGTAATAACATCACGCTTGCGCTCCTGCCAAGCCTTCAAAAATGCCTTTCGGCCATTGTCGGTCAAAAGCACTGCGCCGCTGTCGGTGTGCTCAAAATCCGAAGGGGTAATGACGCGGTTATTGATGAGTGACAGAACAAACCGATCTGCAAAACAGGGGCGAAGCTCCTCCATCAGATCGAGCGCAAGCGAAGTACGACCGGGGCGGTCGCGGTGCATGAAGCCGACATAAGCGTCCAACCCCACGCTCTCAAGCGCCGAGGCACAGTCGTTCCCAAGCAGGGAATAGGCGAATGAGAGCATGGCGTTGACATTGTCGAGCGGCGGACGGCGGCTGCGCGTGCGATAATAAAACTCATCCTTGCTGCGAAGGATCATATCGTCGAACACGTCAAAATATGCCTGTGCACCTGCGCCCTCTTCTCCGCGGAGCGAGTCCAGCGAGATCTCTTCCATGACAAGGGGGTAAAGACCTTTGATCCTGTCAATAGACGCCTGAAGCTTATCCACATCAACGCGAAGGCCGTGATCGCGCTTCGTGCGCTCAATGCTCCAGCGGGCGTTATGCAGCTTCCCGAATATCATATTTCGGGCAATGCGGCAGCTTTGAAAAGGATCATCTGCCGCGCGGTATTGCATGCGCCGAAGTAGCACATTGCCGGTCGTCTCGCCGACGCATCGCGCGAGAAAGCGGCCGCGCGGAGTGCAGAAGCTCAGCGCAATATCACGCTTGGCACATGCGCCCATGAGCGCAGGGGATGCACCGGCGTAGGTGAAGGCGATGATCCCGGACAGCGTGTGCAGCGGGAAACGCGCGAGCTCCTGCTTTTCACGGTTCACAACGACGTTCTCCCCGTCAAGGCTGAGGTATGCGTCCTCCGTTGTGACAAACAAAGTGTTGAGCAGTTTCTTCATGGCGTGTCCTCCATGTTATCGCGCAGGTAGGCGGCCACCGTGCCTGTCCGCGACAGCCGCGGCAGGCACAGCTCCTTGAGCGAACAGGCGTTGCATGACTTGGTCGGCTTTACGCGCGGCGTGTATCCGCGGCGGTACAGTTCATGCATCTCGGCGGCATCGTCAACGACTTCCCGGCGCAGTGCATCTGTAAACTCCACACGGGTACGCCGCCGTGGCTCGCCGTAGAACAGTGCGCCGCTGTCAATTGTGCAGCACAGCATCTCTTCAAGGCACATCGCCTGTGCGCACAGCTGCAATTCGTCACAGCCGTCATCTTTGGGCTTGCCGCGTTTGTATTCGACGGGGTACGGCAGCCATAACCCGTCGTGCCCGGCAAGCGGAACGCCTTGCGCGCTGCGCCGGAATTCAACTACATCGCACTGACCGCTCAGCCCGAGCGTAAGGGAATATACGCGCAGACTGCGGGTAATGATCGTGTCGCCGCGGCTCTCGCGGAGACTTTCGTCATGCGCACGCTCGTGCATCAGTTCACCCTCAACCGTGCGAAGATTTTCCGCCCACTGCTGCTCAATGTGTATCAGCGCCCACTGCCTCCGGCAGAAGCGGAAGTGCTGCAAGCCGGAGATCATCAAGCAGTCGTCAGGCTCGTACATCACGAAAGCCTCTCGCAGGTCACTCCATCAGGAATATTCTCGGCGACGGTTACGGTATAGTCGCGGTAGCTGCGGGGGACATCTACACCGTCGTTTCTGCTGACGGTCACGGCGTCGAAAAGCTTGTAGGACGGCGCATTGCCAAGCTCCGATTCGTGCTTGAAGACGATGAGTTCACGCACGGCCATCTTGCCGCGGGCGGCGGAGTGATCGTTTTCAAACATGTTGAGTATTGCCTGCCAGAGCAGCGCAAGGTCGTCTTCGGAGAAGCCGGTGGTTTTGCGGGCGAGATTCGCGGAGACGAAGCCCTCTGCGCGGTAGAGCGCATAAGGCACAATGTGCTTGCGTCCCATTTCGGTGCCCTTCTTTTCTGCGTCGGCCTCGGTGGTGATAGCAACGCGGGTTATGGTGACTTCCTGCGGGACTATAGGGTCTATGGAGCGGGCGAAGCCAATCTGTACAGGGCCTCTTACCTGACCACAGTTGAGCGCGCCTTTTACAAACGTCGTCATTACCGCGCCGAAAGTACGGATATCATAATAATTTGCGCACATATAGTCGCGCAGTTTGCGGTCTATTTCTTTATCGTCCTTTTTCGCGGCTTTGAGATCCTCAGAGATGCCGAGGGCGGTTATTGCGGCCTTGTCGCTGCTGTTGAGGGGGACGCCGTCCTTGATGTATATGCGGTAGCCGTCCTCGTCCTCTTTCAGCGTTTCAACATAGTTGCGTATTTTGCGCTTGAGGCATACGTCGGTCACGAGGCCGTAACCGGTCTCGGGGTCAACGCGGGGCATATTGCCCGCGTCGGGATCGCCGTTGGGATTTCCGTTTTCCACATCGAACAGGATCACAAAATCATAGCGGTTTTTTATAGCTTCAGACATTTTAGTTTTCCCCCTTATTTTTCTTTTCATAGCGTTTCTGCGTCTGATGATAGTAGCCGAGCTGGAATGCCCCCTGTTCCGGCAGGGTCATGCGGGCGGGAAAGCCCTCGTGAATCATGCCCATAAGTGCCGTAAGCTGCTTGTTATAGTGGATGCTCTTACCCGTATCAAGCTTTTGCAGATGCTTCTGAGCGAGCTTGATCAAGGTCGGGAAAATGACGGCGGGCGTAGCGCAAGCGGAGTTGAAGTAGCGATCTTTGATAGTAGTGTTGATGCCGGGATTCGCGGCGTCCTGCACGGCCTCCAGCACGGCAAAGAGCCGTCCGAGAACATAGGGCAGATATTCGCTTTCGTCGTTGAGTGTCACGGTAAGTACCTCCTCAGGGCAATATTTTGAACGGTTTCTTGTGTAATAGGCTTTGATTATCGCGGCGCGGCCGCGGGTGATTTCCCGCTCGGCGCGGATGCGGAGCGTCACGCCGTTGAGCAGCGTGGCGGGGTAGCGAGAGCCGGTGAGAATCGCTCGCATGAGGTCACCGGCCAATTGCGGAGCTGGGGAGGGGTTGCGCTCTTTTTGATTGACTGTCTCGCGCACGAGCTTCCAGACAGGAAGATCCTCCCACGGGTCATTTGCCGGACGGACGATCTCAAGCGCTTCGCGGTGCTGATTTATGTGCTCGGCAAAGCGGCGTATGCTGTCTCGGAGGAAAAAGCGCACGGAGAGCCGGGCGGCATTCGGCGCGAGACCGAGAAAGTATACATGCTGGTCGGGGAGGATGAGCCCATCCAGCCAATCGCAGCTTTTCCCCGCGGCAAGGGCTTTAAGCGCCGCTGTTACGTCTGATTCCTGCACGCCGCGGTCTTCCGGAATACCGAATATAGCATCCATTCCAAGGTCCGCCGCGGCATTATCTGCATTTTCCGCCCAACAGACTATGGCGGTGTCGCCTATGATTTCACAGCGGTCACGGCGGTCACGGTCGAGAAGTGTGTTGAGTGCGGTGGTATAGGCAAATGCGGCGTATTTGCTTACGGGGGCGTTTCCGCCCTGCTCGTGACCATAGGAGCAGAAGGCCGGGGCATTGAACGATACGAGCGCGGCTCCGGAACTCTGTGCGCCGGGCACTCCCTTTATGGCGGGGTGTGTTGCAGCGATGGGGGCTGTCTGCCCGGTAACAAGGCACTGCGCCATTGCGGTGTCCGGGTCAGTATTGTAATAATGCTGCTGCCATGCGTCCTGAATCGCCGGATCCTTGGTTACGGTACGGCGGCCGTCAGCATAATCGTAGCAGAATACGAGATTTGCGTTGTCGGTGATATCTTTCCAGCGCTCGGCAAGCAGCGGATGCGCGGCGGCGAGTTCCGGCTGCCATGTGTCAAAGAATGCGAGCACAGCCCGTGCCGCCGGAGAATCGACGCCGTCCAGCAGCTTATGGTGCAGCGCAGCGCATGCTTCAAAGCACTGCACAGCGCGCTCAGGCTTGCCTTTCTCATCTGCGCCGAGAATATAGGACGAGTTATCGCAGAGAAAGTTTGCCGCGACGCCGGAGGAGCGTTTGACATGAGCGGGGACACTCATCTGGCGAGGGACGAGCACGGTTTTCTTGCCGCGCTGTTCGTCGTGCCTCTGGTCGATGACGTCGATAAGCTCGCCGCTGTCGTTTAGTTCGAGCCAGAAGCTGACCTTAAAAGCTCCATCCCAGCCCGGCGGGGCGACGATGCCCTTTTTCAGCATCGCCTCATAGTACGCGGTCAGAGCCTGTAATATCATGTGTGCACCTCCGCGTTCCGGCAGTCGAGTACGCCGCGGTCAAGCCGCGCGCGGAAGAACTGCGCCTTTATGTTTGCCGTGTCGGAGTAATCCATGTCGTACAGCATCCAGCCGAGATCCTGCGTCAGCTCGATGGCGGGAATGGTTCCGCCCGGCCATTCGCGGAAGCTGGCGGGGAATTCCCGGCAGCCGAAGTACGGCGTGTGATAGCACTGCCCTTTTGCGAGCCTCCGGCGCAGGATATCCTGAAACTTTCCCGGATTGTCGCATGGTGCGGCTTTGCCCGTCATGTCAAAATGACAGTCGATAACATAGTGCACGTCCTGAAGCACCATCGCGGCGCGCTGCTGTATCTCCTGCGTGGTGTACAGTACCGGCGGTGTGCCGCCCTTTGCCGCACTCAGCGCCGCAGAAGCGAGAAGCGTGGCCTTGACCTCGTTGCGGCGTATGTTGGTGAACCTGATCGGGGAGAGCACGTAGATGCGGTCCACAGTAAATTTCAGACCGGGATGCCAATAGATCGCTTCGACCAGACCGCGCGCGGCGGACGGGGTCATCACGTCATAGCTCACTCGCTCGGACTTCATCTCCGGGCGGGAAAAGCAGGCGTAATCGCCCCAGACCTCTATCAGCATAGACATACGCACCACCTCCTTCCGCTGCAGGTCAGGGCGCTTACGGTTATATGCTTTTGCGCCACAAAACTACCTCCTTTTCTAATTTCAATTAATTAATATTTAAAACCCTGTGATTGGATAATACAACAGTTTTTTACATTTGTCAATAGCATAATTACAATATTTTAAATAGTTGAATTTGGAGCCGATTGCAGGTATACTATAATATAGTCGCTCGAAGTGAAACTTTTGAGTGAGGATTGAAATAATTAGTTAATTTTTAGCGCAAAAAGCGGCGGAGGTACATTCTTCGCTGCTTTTTGCGTTTCATTATATAAACAAGCCTACTCCGGTTTCCGCGTCGAGCGCGAGACCGGTTTTCGGATCATACTTCGTCATGTCGATAAGTATCGCCGAGCCGTCAGGCAGAAGCTCCAGCGCGCCGGATCGGTCAAGCGCGTTGAACTGCGCGTCGTAGCATTCAACGGAATATACGCCGAGACGACGCAGAAGTCCGCGGCTCATCTTCCCGTCGCGCAGCTGTCGGCACAGCTCAGCGCCATCGCCGAGCGGCAGATATACGGTTCTTGTGGGCGTCTCGATGAGCCTGAACAGCTCTGCAACCTGAGCAAACGGCAGTATACAGCCGCTGACGCCGTTTTCTATCATGGAAAGTATGTGCTTTTTGTCGAGCAGGTCAGGGCTGCGGAGGTTGAAAAGCTCGTTGAAATAAGCTTTTATTGCCTCAGGCGAGGACAGGTCGGCATGCCGCCTTGCAGCGTAGTTCATGGCGCTGATATTCTGCGCCAGCATTTGCGGCGCGGCCTGCCCGTCAAGCCGAAAACGGTACACGAGACTGTCCGCGGGCTCATTGCGTCCCTCGCGGTTGCAGCGTCCGGCGGTTTGCAGCAGCGAATCAAGCCCGCATTGTTCGCGGTAGGCGACGGGGAAGTCCACATCGACGCCCGCTTCTATAAGCGACGTTGAGACTACGCGGCACGGCATACCAGCATCGAGCCGGGCACGTATCTCGTCTATCTGGCGTTTGCGGTCAGCCGCGCACAGCAGCGTGGTAAGGCAGTAGCTGCCGCTGTACGGCAGAGCGGCGTACAGCTCCTGTGCCGTCTTGCGCCGGTTCACAACGCACAGCACCTGCTCGTGTGCCTGCAGCCGAGAGCAAAGCTCGTCAGTGGAGATGCTGCCAAGATCGCGTATCTCGGTGCGGCGCAGCGCGCTGTACATTCCGGCAACATCAGGACATATTTCGCGCTGTGTCAGTCCGGGTGCGATGCGCGCGAAAAGCGGCGCAAGCGTTGGCTGAGTGGCCGTGCAGAGCACGGATGTGACATGGTAGTGCTCCACAAGCTGGGCGATAGCCGAAAGGCACGGCAGGAGGTAATCCTGCGGCAGAGTCTGCGCCTCGTCAAAAATAATCACGCTGTTTGCAATATTGTGCAGCTTGCGGCAGCGGCTGCTGCGGTTCGAGTAGAGCGATTCAAAAAACTGCACGGCAGTCGTGACAACAATGGGAGCATCCCAGTTTTCGCTGGCGAGCAGCTTGCGATACTGCGCGGGGGTCAGATCTTCCAACTCTGCGAGGAGATATTCGGCGGCAGAGTAGTGGGCGAGAACGTTTTCTTCGCCGAGAAGCTCGGCGAACACGCCGGCAGTCTGGTCAATTATCGAAGTGTATGGAATGACGTATATCACGCGTGACATACCGTGCGCCGCTGCGTGTTCCAGCGCGAATGCCAGAGAAGCGAAGGTTTTGCCGCCGCCGGTGGGCACGGTAAGCGTATACATACCTTGCTCCCACTGCGCGCCGCGCTCCATGCAGGCGCGAAGCGCTGCATTGCGCTGGGATGCAACCGAACTTTTGGGCTTTTCCAGATAGCCCTTGGCTTTCGCTCTCACTTTTTCGAGAAGTGCGGATATTGATTCGCCGCCGCCGCGCTGCGCGGCTTGTCCGTCCATAAAATCCTGAGTGTCCTGAAAATCGGCGTCTACCAGACAGGAGTACAGCATACGCGTATAAAACGCGGCAGTGGTGCTGTCCGACAATGCCCATGCGGGAGGCTTGGCAGATGGAGGAGTGATTTCACGCTGCCATTCGTCATATGTCGGCAGCTTGCGTTTTAAACGGCCTTGGAGGGTCGTATCGTCGGCTGCATCATTAAGGTTGCCGCAGTCGGGTATACCGCCGTGGTGCCCGGCGATAGCAAGCGCCGCAGGCAAGTCTCTGCGGTTACGTGCTTCCTGCGCACCGGCAGTGGAGTGGTCAACGGACACGGCGCTTCCGCGGATCCGCTGCTGGAATGCGGCGCTGTATTTGCCGATGTCATGCAGCAGTCCGGCGGCGCGCGCTTCGTCGGATGCGCCGAACGGTGCGGCAAAACCCGCGGCGAGTTCGCCCGTGCCGTGCAGATGTTCCGAAACGGTCTGTACTCTGCCGTCATCGGCAATATGGGCAAGATACTCCAAGACTTCAACCTCCATGCTTGTTATATTTCAACAATATAATAACATATTATGGGCAAAATAACAACAAGATTTGGCAGAATGTAATAAAGCCTGAGCCGATAACCCACGAGAACATCTCTGGATTATCGGCTCAGGTTTATTCTTTATCACCGGTTATGAAGTAGTCGCAATAGTCGCCGCCGTTGGCGAGAGTGTGCTGCCGGTGCAGCACGCCGTGCTGGAGCGTTATCATGACCTCGTCAAGCTCGCAGAACAGCGGCATCAGCTCCCGTACACCCAACTTATCCGCATATGCGCAGATGGGGCAGCGGGTGATACGGTAATAACATGCGCCGTCATAGGGCTGGCCTTCAAAGTCTACCTTGAAGGAGGTCGGGTACTGCTTCTCCTTCTCGGGCGTATACCACGCGGCGTACTTCACGACGCTCTTCTTGTTCTCCGCCTTGCCCTTAGCCGTGTTCAAATCCGTCCGGCTGAAGTACCACTTGATATGATACAGCGCGCGGCGCATCATCTCCTGCACGGTCTCCGGCGGGATCTTTTTCTCACTTGCCACATACGGAGCAACAAAGGCCAGCGCGACCAGCTCGTTATACGCCATGGGGTTGTCGTCCCCGATATCGTCCGCTTGCGCGACCAGCTCCTTATAGACTTTATGGCTCTTTTTCATGATCTCTGCGGCGTACTGCTTCCCGTATTTCTCCGCGAGAACCTGCTTCATCGGAGCCTTGAACATCCAGAAATAAAAACCGTTATGTCTCAGCAATTCCCGATACGGATATAAAGCAGTACGCCATGCTGCACCGCCCGCGCGGTATGGGCGCTTGACAGCGGGGGGATATTGGTTTATCATACATGCTATCCATTCTAGCATTCTGGAGGCATGGCCTTGAAAAAACTCTCTGCATTCATTACCGCGCTCTCGCTGATGCTCCTCATGGGCTGCGGCGCGGCTGATCCTGCGCCCGCACCCACGGTCGAGCCGAACCATGGCAGCGCCGAGATAATAATAGAGCCGAGCGACACGCCGGAGGTCTCCGGCGGAGATACGGAGCCTGACACCGTGCACGCGCTGCTTGCCGGCATGACTCTTGAACAGAAGGTCGGCCAGCTGTTCATTATCCGCCCCGAATCGCTGGACACCGACCTGACGCCGGAGCAGGTTCATGACGCATCGCAGTACGGTGTGTCAGCGCTGAGCGGGGATATGGCGGCGCAGCTTGCGCTCCGTCCGGCGGGCGGCTTTGTCCTGTTCGGCAAAAATATTCAGGATCCAGATCAGCTCGACGCGTTCATCTCGGCGCTGCGGGACGAATCCGACTTTGCGCCGTTCATTGCGACCGACGAGGAGGGCGGTGCCGTATCCCGCGTCGCCGGTTCCGCGGCCTTTGACGTGCCCAGATATGACGGGGCGCAGGCCGAGGCTGCCGCGGGCGAGGACGCTGTGCGCAATATGTACGCGTCCATCGGGGAATATCTGCGAGAGTACGGCTTCAACCTCGACTTTGCACCGGTGGCGGATACAAATTCCAACCCCGACAACGTCATAATCGGCAGCCGCGCTTTCGGCAGTGACCCGAAGCAGGTCGCGGTCATGGTCGGGGCGGCGGTGGACGGGCTGCACAGCGCGGGCATAATGACCTGCGTCAAGCATTTTCCAGGCCATGGCGACACGACCGGCGACTCGCACAACGGCTATGTCTCGCTCGGCAAGAGCTGGGCGGAGATGCTGGACTGCGAGCTTATCCCGTTTGAATCCGTGCTCGACAGGACGGATATGCTGATGGCGGCACACATAACTCTGCCGCAGGTCACGGACGACGGATTGCCCGCCTCGCTGTCGTATGAACTGCTCACGCAGAGGCTGCGCGGGGAGCTGGGCTATGATGGCGTGATAATCACAGACTCGCTCGCCATGGGCGCAATAACCAAGAATTACAGCCCCGCCGAAAGCGCCGTGCTTGCGGTCAAGGCCGGAGCGGATATAATCCTCATGCCGTACGATTACGCCGCGTCCTTCGACGGCGTCCTGAACGCGGTTCGTGCCGGAGAGATAAGCGAGGAGCGCATCGACGAGAGCGTCCTGCGCATATTGCAGCTCAAAGCCGAATACGGCCTGCTGGGCTGATGAAAAGAGCCGGAATTCTGGCGGCGTGTACGCAAAAAACCGGCGTGACTTCAAG
>ERZ1106943.4143-NODE-4143-length-10229-cov-2.817771_pt1 | contig 10229 bp, 10 predicted proteins | sample MGYA00403671_ERZ1106943 | MGnify/ENA primary metagenome ERZ1106943 (study PRJEB35170, sample SAMEA104062427) | human gut metagenome | biome: human gut; feature: human-associated habitat; material: faeces | place: Denmark | collected 2012-06-14 ...
TTCCGATCTTGGCTCCAACAAAATGCTTTAATATTGCTGGTTTACGAACTTCAGCTATATGTGTTCCAAACAAGTTTTTAAGACATAAAGTGTGGAGAGCTATTAATACTGATGAAATAGCTGAGCCAAACACGTTTGCAGTTCAAGCTGCTATTGCTGCTTTTAATAATGGCGAAGAGTGGCTTAGTGAAATGCGCCAATATGTATATGAAAATAAACAAATAGTTTCAAAATATTTAAAAGACAACATAAAAGAAGTTTATTTAGTACCTAGCGAAGCAACATATCTTTTGTGGATAGATTGTTCAAAGATAACAGAGAACACATTAGATTTGTGTGATTTCATAAGAAAAGAAACTGGCTTATATGTATCTGATGGAGTTCAATATGGAAAAACAGGTGCTAATTTTATAAGACTAAATATAGCGTGTCCAAAAGAGCGTTTATTAGATGGGTTAAACAGATTTAAAATAGGTATTGAAAAATATATAGAATTAAAAAAGAATTGATATCGGTCTAGTATATCTAGATTAGATATCAATCTTTTTATTATAAATCAAGGCTGTTAGAATCAAGTAAGAAATCAATAATGTTTATTATTAAGTAGCCTTTTTCAGTTTTCCAAGGCTTACCAAAGTCTTGAGTTACAATTATCTTTTTGAAAGAGTCATTTATTTTATCTAATGAAGATGTCTCTTGATTCATTTTTTCTTCATTAGGTATTGAAAAAGCTGATTGTATGTAGTATTTATTCATTCCTTTATTACAGACAAAATCAACTTCTAGTTGAATTTGTTTTTGCTTTTTTTCTTTATCTCTAATTGTATGCTCTATAATGCCGACATCAACAGCAAAGCCTCTAATAATTAATTCGTTATAAACTATGTTTTCCATTATATGAGTTTGTTCTTGCTGTCTATAGTTAATTCTGGAGTTTCTTAATCCTATATCTGTAAAGTAATATTTAAATGGTGAATTAATATATTTTTTACCTTTTATGTCGTAACGTTCAGCTTGTTCTATTATAAAAGAATCTTTTAACATGTTTATATAATTAGATAAGGTTACATCAGTCACCTTAATTCCGTTTGATTTAAAAGTGTTAGCAAGTTTGGTTGGGTTTGTTAACGAACCAATTGATGATGCAAGGATATTAAATAGAGAATCAATAACTGTATTATTTTTTATATTATTTCTTTCTATAACATCTTTTATGTAAGTGTTATTAATTAAATCTTTTAAATACTTAATTTTTTCTTCATCAGTTTTCTTTAGTATTAAAGCAGGCATACCACCAAACATGCTATATTCATTCCAAACATCAAGTTTATCTTTATTTGCGCATGAAGAATAATATTCGCTAAAAGATAAAGGATAAACTCTTACTTCATCACCACGTCCTCTAAACTCAGTCAATACATCTGACAATAAGAATTTAGAATTAGATTCAGTTATATATATATCGACATTGTCTAATCGAAGCAATCCATTTAATATTCCGTATAAACGTATTTCGTTGTCATTTTTAATTTCATCATTTTTTATAGCAAATTGGACTTCATCTAACAATATAAAATACATTTCTTTTTTGTTTTTTTTCGTGAATATAAATATTTTGAAAGATTGTCAGGATCCCTATATTTTCTGTTTTTATCATCATCTAATATCAATGAAATAATATTACTTTCTTTAACTCCAGACTTGATTAAATGATTATAAAACAAGTTAAATAGCAAAAAACTTTTACCACATCTTCTTATTCCTGTAATAATTTTTATTAGTCCGTTTTGTTTTTTGTTTATTAATTGATCTAAGTATAATTTTCTATCAATAATAGCACTCATTCTGCTGCCTCAATTTGGCTAAATATAACATGTTAGCTTTTTCCAAAGTGAGATACTATAAAAATTACTTATTACTATTTATTTTCTCATTACTTTTGTCAAAATATTTTTTATAACTTCTTTTACAATAATTTTGGTGTTTGCAATTTTCGTCATCGCTATAAGAAAAAGAATATTGTCCATTAACTTTCCATCTATTTAATATTCCAGGTTTGATAGCATCTTTGGGGCAGTTAAAAACACAACGCATGCATATCATGCATTTTTCTTTAAAATAAACTTTGTCGTTTTTAATTATTATATTTTTAGTTGGACAATTCTTTTCACATAAGCCACAGTGGATACAATTATTGTTTACTTCAAATCCGCTACCAATAATATGTGCACCTGGTTGTTCAATTCTTAAAGCGTTAGAAACTAATTTAGTGCCTAAGCTATATTTTATAACTATTCTTTTTTTATCAAGTATTTCTTTAGCGTCAAGTGGTATTAATTCTAAAACGGTTTTCCACATTTTGTAAGCCATTTTGTCTGAATGTCTAAAAATAATGTTATAAGGCATTAAATAGTGATATTCGTTAAATATAGTTATTCCTTTGTTTTTTAAAATTGAAGTCAATTTATTTGATGAACCATTATTTAACGTTAGTCCTTCTCCAGATGTTTTAACTATATAAGTAGGCAAATCTTCTTTAAAAAAACTTATGTTGTTGAAATAATCTAAAACTATTTTAGGAGCGTTAAAAGCATGTACTGGATAGCCGATTATTAAGATATCTATATCAGTTGGAATATATTCTCCACTTTCAATTTTTATCATTTTAACTTCATTATTTTGTATTTTAAAAAATGATTCAAATTCTTTTAAAACTTTTTCAGTATTGCCAGTACCTGAAAAATAAACTATAGCTATTTTCATTTTGATACCTCTATATAGGCTTTTAAATCTTGGTCAAATTTATAGACATAGTTTTCATCTTTTGAATGAGAATCGTACCAAAGTTGGGCAATTATTTTATCTTTTTTAGCTAGTCTATCATAATCCCAAATCAGATCTTTATAAGACGAAGTAACCCAGTGACCAGCACCTAAAATTGTATATGGACGAGCTATAAAAGTGTTCCCATCTTGATCTTCCCACATTAGTTTTTTATATATATCACCTTTACTAAAGGTGTTGGATATTAGTTTTCCTCCGTGGAGCAAAGCAACATTACGTAAGTCTTCAAGAGAAATTTCTGATAGAGGTTTTTCTATATCGTAGCCATAATTTAAGTTGTTTATGGTAACTTGTTTTTTATCTGGTAATTTATATTGCTTCCATGTTTTAGGTATTTTATCAAACTCTTCTGATCCTTTGAAATATGCAACCATTCTAGATTCATCGTTACGTAAGTACCAATAATATGGAGAACTTGAATCGTTTTTTCTAACTTTATCAATAACAATTTTTTTAAGTAATTTTTTAGGAATGATTCTTCCTAGCTCATAGTACCAATACTTTTTATGCATTTGTTTCCAATAAAAATCAGAACTTTCTGTTTGATAGTGAAACAAGTTTTCTAATACATCACCATCTTTAAACCATACACCATGGAAATTACGTGTTATGGTGTAATTTGGAGCAAAGAAATCTTTAACAGAAGCTCCCATTAATTTGAACCCTTTGTCAAATACTTCGTAACCTAAAAGTTGGTTTTGTTTTCCGCCACCAATGTTATAAACTTTATTCCAAAAATTTTTATTTAATTTGTGCTCATAGTCTTCGTGTAATAGTTTTGCAATTAATATTCCGCTATCGTGTGCTGTTACCCATTCTAGTGGTGCATCTAATCTAGTGTGAAACATTAGTCCATCCTTCATGTTATCTTTTAACATGTTTGTGTGATACATAGCTGTTTGTCGAAGTATTAAAAATGAATCGATATTTGATTCAAGCACATTAAATTCAGATCTAATTTTAGTTAATGAATATATATCAAAAGGAGTTGGAATGAGTGGGTCACCGACGCGACCATAAGCTTTTGCTAAAGATCTGTTACCATATACTGCTACTGTTGATATGTGAATTAGTTTTGGCTTGCTTGATGAATTTTCACAAGCTTGAATTAAATTTTTAACACCTATTTCATTGCAGTTGATAGCAGCTTTAATATTCTTATCTGAATGTGGAGGTATAACAGCAGCCATGTTTATAACATAATTAGTATTGTTAGTTAATTCTTCAATAGCTTTTGAGCTATTCATATCTCCTAATATATATTCTACTTTTATATTACCTTTTATTTTATTTAAAAGTTTTTGAAGCTTAATTACTTTTTTATTTGATCTAACTAAAAGCTTTATTGATGTTATTTCAGGTAGAGTGCAAAGCTCTTTTAAAACAGCTAAACCCATATTTCCAGTGGATCCAGTAATGCTAACAATCATGTAAGTAAGCCTCCGTACTTATAATTTTAAAATATAGTGATTTAAAAAAGAAGCAAAATATTTTTCCACGTTTTATTGAACAAGGCATATTACAAATTGACTAGTTTGTCAAATAATCTTTTATATATTTTTAGCACTCAACACTTGACAGTGCTAAAAATATGACTATAATAGTAGCTGTAGTTGGAAATGAGAACCAACTTACAGGAGGTAATTATTATGAAGAATGAACTCAGAGAAAGAAATTATTATGGATTAAGAGATAGCTTGTTTGATAACATCTTCTTCCCATATGAACACAAAGAGAACAACATGATGAAGACCGATGTTAAAGAAAACGAAAACGACTATGAACTTCAAGTAGAAGTGCCTGGAGTCAGTAAAGAGAATATCTCTATCGATTATGAAAATGGCTATGTCACTATAGCTGCTAAGACTAATAAATCTAAAGATGAAAAAGATAAAGAAGGCAACTATATTAGACGTGAGCGTTATAGTGGATCCTATTCTAGAAGCTACTATGTAGGCGATGTTGATAGAGAAAGCATCAAAGCTAAACTTGATAATGGCGTATTGTCTATCATTGTTCCAAAAGCTAAAGCTGAAGAACAAAAGAAAGCAATTGCTATTGAGTAACTCATAAATAATAAATAAAAAATGGACTATCGTATAACTAGTTATTCTAGTTTGGACGATAGTCCTTTTTGTATGATAAAGATTAAGATTAATAATAGTTGCCTTTAACTTCAAAGTTATAAAATATAAACTTTATGCACTTAAGTGCAAAAACTTTTTATTTTTAGATTTTTTTGCATTTGAATGAAAAAAATAATAAGTATGTTTTAATGCTATAAATTCATAAATAATACAATTGCATTATTAATAAATTATTAGATTTTGAGCAAAATTTTAAATTTATTGAGTTTTTTAAAAAAAATGATATTATGAAGCTATAGATGTGGAGGAATTTTTATGAAATTTGTATCGTTATTACTGTTGTCTAGTTCGTTAGTTAGTTCTCAGTTTATTGTTACCGAAAAAGAGCCTAGTTTAAAAGAGAAAAATGCATATTAATATTAGGTGAAATATATGAATAATAAAAAGAAAATTACATTAATAACATTATCAGCAATAAATTTAATTTTGATATTTATTCCAATGTTTGTATCAGTTAAGCCGTTACCACCTGATGTTCCAACTGTATACGTTTATACATCTTTATTTAATTTATCTTTTAATAGCTTTTTCTGGCTTTTTAATAGTCAAAACTTTAATATTTATTACCTACTTATTGTTATTCTGTTTTTGATAATATATATATCTTTTGCACTAAGCCTTCTTTTCAGTATATTTCTGTTTAAAAAAGAAAAATTAATATTAGGAATTACAATTACTTCAGTTATTGAAATTGCAGCATGGTTGGTTTTTACGATAAAAGTATCAAGAAATCTTCTTGGACTTATTCCGTTAACTTTAACAACATTAGTATTTGTTTTGAGCATAGTATTTATGAACAAAAAATCTAAAGAAAAGAAAGCTATTTGCTAGTAATAAAGAAGCAATTTACGTATTAAATTTGATATTATTGTTTTTTCATTATTATATATGGGCAAATATATGTGTAAAACGAAAAATAGTTCTTGCCAAAATTGCTCTATATAGTATATAATCTTAAAGCATGTTTTCTCGTCACTCATCTGTGGCGGAGAGAAAGGAGAGTTTATATGAAAAAAGGCATCCATCCAGAATATCACCGCTGCAAAGTTACTTGTGTTACCTGCGGTAATGAATTTGAAACAGGCTCTGTACTTAAGGAAATCAGAGTTGATACATGTTCAAAATGCCATTCCTTCTATACCGGTAAACAAGGCTTCACCACAACTGATGGTAGAGTTGACCGCTTCATGAAGAAATACGGATTAAAGAAATAAGTCGCTAAGGCGGCTTTTTTCGTTTAAAGGAGATAACAAAATGGCTAACAAATGTTTTTATATTACAACACCTATTTATTATGCCAGTGCTAACCTTCATATTGGACACGCTTATTGTACTGTTATGACAGATATCATCGCCCGTTATAAAAGAGAACGTGGTTATGATGTATGGTTTTTAACTGGTGCTGATGAACATGGTGAAAAAATTGCACGTAATGCTGAAAAAGCTGGAATGCAACCACAAGAGTTTGTTGATAAAATTGCAGCTAACTTCCATGAAAACTGGTCTAGACTTAAAATTTCTAATAACGATTTTATTAGAACAACAGATCAAAGACATGTTGAAACTGTACAAAAAGCTTTTACCATGCTTCTTGAAAAAGGAGATATTTATTTAGGTAAATATAAAGGTTGGTATTGTACTCCATGTGAATCTTTCTGGACTGAAATGCAAGTTGGTGAAGACCACGTTTGTCCGGATTGTGGTCGCCCAGTTCATGAAGAATCTGAAGATGCATATTTCTTAAACGTTAAGAAATATATTCCACAACTTTTAAAATTCTATGAAGAGCATCCAGAGTTTGTTCCTGGTGGAAAACTCAATGAAATGATTAACACATTCATTAAGCCAGGCTTGGATGATTTATGTATTACACGTACTAGCTTTACATGGGGAATTCCTGTTAGAGAAAATCCAAAACATGTCGTTTATGTTTGGATTGACGCTTTATTAAACTACGTATCAGCTCTAGGCTATTTATCTGATGATGATAGCAAGTTTAAGAAATATTGGAGTGAAGGAACAGAAATTGTTCAATTTGCTGGACGTGAGATCAATAGATTCCACACAATCTATTGGCCAATATTATTATTTGCTTTAGGATTAAGAACACCTGATGTCGTTTATATCCATGGATTGTTATTAACAAGAAGTGGAGTAAAACTTTCTAAATCTTTAGGAAATGCTCCTTCACCACTTCCACTTATCGATAGATATGGCTTAGATACTTTACGTTTCTATATGGCAAGAGAAGTTAAACTTGGTGATGATGGTACATTCACTCCAAATCAATTTGTTGAAAGAACTAACATGGACTTAGTCAATAACTATGGTAACTTGATAAATAGAACAGTTTCTATGATTGCTAAGTACTATGGTGGAAAAATTCCTTCTTATGCTGAACCAATTATGGATACAACAAAAGAACTTTATGCCGATATTGAAAAAGGTATAGCAGATTACGAAAAGGCATTTGACTCTTATGAAGTTACTAATGCTGCTCGTATTGCTATTGAAATGCTCGATAAAGGCAACAAGTATATCGAAGTTCAAGCTCCATGGGCTTTAAGCAAAGGTGGAGAAACAGAAAAGCTTGCTGAAACTATGTATGTTTTAGCAGAAATAATTAGAGTTGGTAGTATTATGTTAAGACCAATTTTAGTTGAAAAGGCTGATGTAACTTTAGGCATGTTAGGTTTACCAGAAGAATTAACAAAATATGATTCTATCCATAACCACACAAGCTTAGGTGGCCTTGAAACTAAAAAAGGTGAACTTTTATTCCCAAGACTTGATAAAGAAGCTGAAGTTGATTATCTTTCTAAGTTAATTGACGGTGAATAATTACTAAAATATGGCGCTAAGTTTTCTCTTAGCGCTTTTTGATTGTAAATTACTGTAAATAAATTGGATAGATGGCCTTAAAAACGCACATAAATTTAAAATAGTTGAATTTAGTCGATTTTTGATGTTTGTTTTAAAATTCATTCTTTGTTACACTTAACGTGTTAAGGCAAAATTGTCTTCATTCTGCATTTTAGGAGGAAAAGACTAAGCAGATAGTCGAAAAACAATGAAGAAAGGAATGTTAGCTCTTCTTATCACACCATGGTTTTATTATCATTAGTAGGATGTGGTGGTCAAAAAGGAGATTCAACAAGTAGTAGCACAAGCTCAAGCCCAGTTAGTAGCAGTGTTAGCACACCAGTAAGTAGTAGTACTTCTGTCGCTGCAGTTGAAATGGGTGTAGGTGATGCTCTTAAAGCTGCTGTTGGAACAAAAGTCTCAGTTTCAGGAAGAGTATTAGCAGTTACACAACAACACTTAGTTATCGGTGATACAACAGGTATCATGTTAGCTTATTTAGGTGCTGATTATACAATTACAAATTCAGTTGATGATCACGTTAAAATTGAAGGTGTTTTAACATCTTTTAACAATCGCAATCAATTCGACAGTACTTGCACTATTGAAACTTTAACAACTGATGCTCCAGTTGTCGATAAAACAGTTACTCCATGGGGCGTTACAGAAGTAGATAAGTTTGTTGCTGATGGCACTGGCTATGGTTCCTTAGTTTCTATTACAGGTGTAGTTACTGTTACTTCAACAGGTTATTATAATCTTACACTTGTCGGAACATCTAACGTTATTTCATTAGCCTATCTTCATAGTTCTCTCGCTGAAAAGATTACTTCTGGTTCAACATATACAATTACCGGCTATGCTATCAACACTTCAGGTAAAACAACAACTTATGTAAATATTTATACAACTGATGTCGTTGAAGCTACACCAGTAGATCCAGGCGAAGATAAAGTTCTTACAGTTAGTGAAGCTTTAGCTGCTGGTGCAAATGCTTCAGTTAGAGTTGACGCTAAGGTTGTTTATGTCTCTTCTAAATCTTTCTTAATAGGTGATTCAACAGGTAAGATGGTTGTTTGGTTAAATAAAGCTCCATCTGTTTCAGTTGGTGATCACGTTCAAGTTTCTGGCGTTTTAGCTGAAAGATATGGAAACTTACAATTTGGTGATAAAGCAACATATGAAATAGTTACAGGCGAAGCACCAGATGTTGGTGAAGATGCAGTTGTTGCTTGGGATGCAGCTAAAGTTGATGAATTTGTCGCTAAAGCTGAAAAAGAAAGAGGCCTTGGTTACCATGTTTCACTTACAGGTAAATTAGATATTACTCAATCTGGAACAAATACAAATTACAACTTATCCTTAGATGGTACAGAAAACAAAATTTCTATGAACTATATGCCAGCTGATATCGCTGCAAATTTTGAAACAAATAAGAATTATACAGTTACTGGTTATGTTACAGATGTCTCTGTTAGCTCAGTTACAAACTACCTCAATATCTTAGTTGAAAGCGGTGAAGAAGTTGCTTATTCAGCAGTTGAATCAATTAGTATTGCTGAAGATAGTAAGACTCTTGTTGTTGGTTCTTCTGCAGTTATTGAAGCTAAAGTTCTTCCTGTTATGGCTGATGGTTCTGTTACTTGGGAATCATTAAATCCAGATATTGTTTCAGTTGAAGATGGTGTTGTTAAAGCTATTAAAGCTGGTACAGCTACAGTTAAAGCAACATCAGTTGGCTTAACAAGTGCATCAGTAACTGTTTCTGACACAATTGAAATTACAGTTAGCGATGCATTAGCTACACAATCTGAAACATATACATGGGTCACTTCAGATCCTAAATTAGAAGCTAAAGAAGATGGTGTTTATGCTATTGGCATGGATCACTTCGAGCTTTTATGGTTGCCTTCAACAACACCAACAAATATTGCTACTGCTGAAATGAGACTTTATAAGAACGCAACATTGAAGATTTCTTCTAAAGCAGGTGAAAAGATTGCTAAGATTGTTATTCACACAACAGGTGCTGCTCAATACACAGTTTCTTGTGTTGCATCAGGTTTAGCATTAGATGGTTCTAAAATCAGTACTATCGTTGAAGATATGGATAAATCAGCTAAAACATTAACTTACGATGTCGCTGGTGCTGGTTATGCATCATCTGTTTCAATCAAGACTGCTAATGGTCAAATTAGAATTAGTTCTATCGAAGTTTTCTACGCTTAATTAATAAATATATAATATATGTCCCCATCTTTTGATGGGGATTTTTGTTTGGTTATATTTTTGAATTAAAATGTCCCGAATAATATATAAAATTCGGGACAAATTGGTATATGGTTTTGAATATTAGAGTTATTAGTTTAATGTGAC
>ERZ1106943.4149-NODE-4149-length-10220-cov-2.611805_pt1 | contig 10220 bp, 7 predicted proteins | sample MGYA00403671_ERZ1106943 | MGnify/ENA primary metagenome ERZ1106943 (study PRJEB35170, sample SAMEA104062427) | human gut metagenome | biome: human gut; feature: human-associated habitat; material: faeces | place: Denmark | collected 2012-06-14 ...
TATATAAAGAAAAATAGCCGATATTTTGGTATCGACTATACTTAATTCTAATGGTCGGAACAGAGGGATTTGAACCCTCGCCCTCCTGGTCCCGAACCAGGCGCGATACCAAGCTACGCTATGTCCCGTTAAAAGCTACTAGATAATAGAAAACTATTATCTAGGAAGCTCTTTGTTTTCTTTTAGTCTTTTTATTTTTTCTTCAGTCATAAAATATTGTTTTGCATCAAAATGGAACATTTTAGCAAAAACTCTATTAACTTTTAATCTTCTAAAGTATTCATAATCGCTTACATTAGAGTTATATAACGGAATAGAAAAGTTTAAGTTTCTTCTTTCAGAAATCATAAATTCAACAGCTTCTTGAGCAAGTTTAGAATCTTTAGAAATTGAATTAGGATCAAAAGTTTTCATAAAATCATGAAATATTTGATCATTCTCAGCTAATTTAGAAATATCGTTATCAATATTTAAACTTTGATAAGTCTTATAAACATCTATAAGTAGCTTTCTACTTTCAGGTGTTAAATTAGCATTTCTAATTACAGCAGGCAATGTTTGATAGCAACGAATAATTGCTTTTTTTAATTCATGCCAGGAAGCAGAAACTTTAGATCTTCTCTTTATAAATCCATTATATACATTACCAATAATATATATTAAAAGTATTATGAACAAAATTATCGCTATCGGTAAAATAATATATAAAGCTAGTTTTGTTAGTGTCATAGTTCACCTTCCTAAATTATTATACCAATTTTTACATATTAAACAAATCATCTAATGTCATTTGTTCACTAGCATGCAAACCATCAAGAGCGTTCATTTCTCTTAATTCACTTATTTTTTGAGAACTAAGTCTTGTTCGCTTTGATAAATCTTCTTCAGAAGTAAATGGATGTTCTTTTCTAGCCTCAACAATTGAAGTAGCAACAGATTCACCTAAGCCATCAATTGCAGAAAATGGTGGAATTAAAGCTTGTTGTTCTTCATCTATTGTAAATCTTATAGCATCCGATCTAGTAATGCTGATTGGTAAAAATTTGTACCCTCTATCAAGCATTTCCATAGCAATAGTTAAGGTTGCTTCGATATCATTTTCCTTGTTTTCAATTTTCATTCTAGCTGCACGTCTATCAGCAATACTCTTTAATCTTGCTGCAACAGCCTTTTTACCTTTAACCATGGTATCTAAATCATAAGCATTACATCTAGCTGTGAAATATGTAGCATAATAAGCCAATGGTTTATAAACTTTAAACCAACCAACTCTAACACCCATCATACAATAAGCTACAGCGTGAGCTTTAGGGAACAAGTATTTAATTTTACAACATGATTCAATGTAATATTCAGGGACATTATGCTCACGCATAATTGCTTCATATTTTTCTCTATCAGCAGCAAATTTAGGCTTTGTGAAGTTATTTTTACGGACTAATTCCATGATTTTAAATGAATCTGAAGGATTAATACCATATCTATCTGCTAATCCTGTCATAATATCATCACGACAACCAATAACGTCTCTCAAAGTGGCTACGCCAGAATTAATTAAATCTTGCGCGTTGCCATTATAAACATCAGTACCATGTGATAAGCCTGAGATAATTAACAAGTCAGCAAAAGTCTTTGGTCTTGTTTCTTCGAGAATTTTTCTAACAAAGTTAGTGCCAAATTCTGGTAAACCTAATGCACCTGTCGATTGTCCTAAAACATTTTCTTTAAGATTCAAAGCCTTATTTGATGAGAATAAAGACAAAACTTGTGGATCATTTAAAGGTATATCATGAACATCAATGCCTGTAATATCTGTCATCATACGCAATGCATATGGATCGACGTGACCAAGTAAATCTAGTTTTAAAACGTTATCGTGAATGGCATGGAAATCAAAGTGAGTTGTCTTCCAGCTTGCTTCAGTTTCATTTGCTGGATATTGAATTGGAGTAAAGTCATAAACAGACATATTATTAGGAATAACAATAATACCACCTGGGTGTTGACCAGTTGTTCTTTTAACGTTTTGACATCCAATTGCTAAACGTTCAATTTCAGCTTTTCTAATACTATCAGGATCAATGTGCTTTGCTTCAAAATATCCTTTTACATAACCAATAGCAGTCTTTTCAGCAACAGTTTCAATTGTACCTGCTTTAAAGACGTTGTCTTTTCCTAACAAGTCCTTAGTTAGTTCGTGTGCTTTAGCTTGATAGTCACTTGGAAAGTTTAAATCGATATCTGGAACTTTATCAGCTTTAAATCCTAAGAAAGTAGCAAAAGGAATATTTTGACCATCGTGAATCATTCTATGTCCACATTCAGGACAATCCTTTTCAGGAAGATCAAAACCAGAGTGGCATTCATTTGGATCAACAAATTCAAGATGTTTGCACTTTGGGCATCTATAGTGAGGTGGAAGTGGGTTAACTTCTGTAATTGAAGCCATAGTAGCAACAAAAGAAGATCCGACAGATCCACGTGATCCAACTATATAACCAGCTTGGTTAGCCATAGAAACTAATTTGCTAGCAATATAATAAATAACATAGTAGTCATTTTCTCTAATACCTTTTAATTCAGCTTCAAGTCTATCAGATATAACTTGTGGTAATGGATCTCCATACCAATCGTGAGCTTTATCAAAAACCATCTTTTCGAGTAATTCAGCACAGTGATCAATTTTAGGTGGATAAAGCTTATCCTTAATAGGTTTAATTTCATCGCACATATCTGCAATCAAATTAGTATTTTTAACAACTATTTCATCAACTAATTCAGAGTCGTTTAAAAAACTAAAGCACTCCTTCATTTCAACTGTTGATCTATAGTGCTGATCTGGGTTTTCGTATTCAGCTCCTCTATCTCTACGATAAGGGTTTAATGGGTGACGTGCTCCTTTAAGTCCTTTAGCAAATATATATACATCTCTAAATATTTTATCGGATGGATTAGCATAGTGAACATCACCTGTAGCACAGACAATTTTACCCAATTTCTTTGCAGTAGCAATCAAGTCTCTTATTACTTTTTTAATATCTTCTTCTGATGATACTTGACCATCTGGGACTAAGAATGAATAGTTTGCTGGTGGTTGAACTTCTATAAAATCATAGAATTTCATTTTTTCCATAACTACTTCTTCACTTCTTGTTAAGTTAGCTTGGAAAACTTCACCGTTAACACATCCAGAACCTATTATTAAATTTTCTCTAAATTTTTCTAATAAAAATCTTGGGACTCTAGGAACATCACCTAAATAGTCAATATTTGAAGCAGATATAATTTGGAATAAATCTTTTAATCCTTGTTGATTTTTACAATAGACAGTTACGTGATTAGGTCTTGTGATAAATGGAATATCTGGACATGTTAATCCCTCCAAATCACAATGTCTAATATTTGGATTATTTTTAGATAAAGTTGAAATCATACATTGCCAGACATTAGATAAAACTTGAGCATCATAAATAGCTCTGTGAGCACTACTTTCATCATAACTTACGTCAAAAGAGCGGCAAACAGCGCCTAATGTATGAGATTTTTGTTTACTAAATATATATCTAGATAATGGAAGAGTATCTACAACAGGATTATCGAGTTGTTTTCTATTATTATTTTTTAGAGCTTCATTTAAGAAACCAACGTCGAATGTAGCGTTGTGTGATACTAATATTGCATCGCCAATAAATTCAACAATATCATCAAGAGCCTTAGAAATACTCTTTCCACCTCTGACCATTTCATTTGTAATGCCAGTTAAATTTGTAGTGACAGCTTTAAGTTCAATATCTGGATTGATAAAGAAGTCAACTTCATCTATGACAACTCCATTTTCAACCTTTACAGCACCAAACTCAATAATTCTATCGTAACGAGCAGAAAGACCAGTTGTTTCTAAGTCGAAAACAACATATTTACCATCGTTTAGAGGCGTTTCACATGGATTAAACACATTGTCTAATTGTGTTTCAACCATATATAATTCAGCCCCATAAATTATTTTTATATTTTTTCTCTTTCCCATATCTTGCGCTTCAGGGAAAGATTGAACAACTGCGTGATCAGTAATAGCTATAGCTTTATGACCCATTGCTTTAGCTACATCAATATAATCAGTGATAGTTGAAACTGCATCCATAGCTGACATTTTTGTATGAAGATGTAGTTCAACTCTTTTTTCTGTAGCTTCATCAGTTCTAGCTTCATCATCAGGTAACAATTCAATTTTATTGACATTAATTTCTATTTGGTTTGAGAATGAATCAAATTCAACTAAGCCCTTAATTTTGCAATTTTTACCTACTATAAAAGAATTAATAGTTTCTAAATCCCATCTCTTACCTTCAAACATTTTAAAGTTAATTGAAGAAGAGCCATCAGTAAACCAGAAAGTAGCTAAAAGCTTATCTTTTTTTGTTTGCTTATCTTCTCTTTTAAAAATCTTTCCTTCAACTATGACGCGCATTCCTTCTTTTACATCTACAAGTTTCATAGGGTAAAACATTTGCATATCTTTTTGCTTTTGTTCCCATTCTTTTTTAGCTTGAATTTGTAAGTTCTTAGAATACTCTGCTTCTTTTCTATAATCAGCTTCTTTTTGAGCGTAGAAATCAAAATCATCAAAATCATCATCGATATTTTTTTCTTTTTCTTCAGATATAAATTCTGGGTTATAAGCTAACGATGGAATATATTTTGAATTAATCTCTTTTAAAAACTTTTTTAATCTAGCAACAGTGTCTTTAAGTAATGTATCAAAGCTTAAATCGTGATAGCACAAATATAAATTGTTTTCATCTACTTTTACATCATCGATATCAAACACTTCATAATAATCTAAATAATCATCGACAAGATCTAAAATGTCATCTTCACTTCTATATTTAAAAGTTATATCACTAATAAATATTCCTCTTTTTTCAATTTCAGCAGTACCTCTGAAAAAATCAATATACGAAGTTATTGGGAGATATTTTTCAACAGAAAGAGTAGCAACGATTTTATTAATTTCTTTTAAATTTTCCATTTTTGTAAAAAAAGAGTTTTCAAAAGGTTTCATATCTTTAACTTCAATTTTTGTCAAAAATCTTTCAACTAATCTATCCATAAAACACCTCATAATAAATCCACTAGAATAATCTAGTGGATTAAATTAAATTGCTGGGAAAAATATATCTTTAAATAAAAGAACAATAGCTAATAACATTAATAACGCATAACCAATATAAGTAGCAATTATTTTGAACTTTGATGGAACTTTCTTCTTAGAGACACCTTCAATGCAAGTAACTAGCAACTGCCAACCATCTAATCCAGGAAATGGCAATAAGTTAAATATTGCGAGATTGACTGAAATCAAGCCCCATAATTGCAAGAAAGTACTCAATCCAGCAGCAGTAGCCATACTAGAGACTTTAAACATAGCAATAATACCACCTAATTGTGTTGCGCCAGCAGGAGTAAAGGCTTGTCCTAACGCGATAAATATTGCACCACATCCATAAGCCCATCTTTTTCCTGCTTCAACAAAAGCTCTACCTATGCCTATATATTGTTTATAAGCTGAGACACCAATAGTGCCGTATGTAAATTCATCGTCTTTACCTTCTGTTTTAACTGCAAAGGTTTCAAACGAGTTTAATTGTTCTTCAGTTTCACTACCATTTTTTATAGCTGTAATTGTAACTGTTCTATAGTCACCTTCAGATTTTGGATAGTATTCTGTATAATATGTATTTTCAGATGTACTCTTAATCAAACTAAGAGCTATTTGAATATCATAGTAATCGTTAATATCGTTTACAAGTGTACCAACTTTTGTATTATCAATATAAAAGTTTTGTTCTATTTTAACAATTTTATCACCTGTAACTAATCCAGCTTCAGCAAGTTTAGTATCTTTAACTACTGTAACAACATTTGTTGATGGGTTAACTTGTTTACAAAAAGCATAATCAAAGAAGAATAACAAATAACCAACAATGAAATTAATAACAACACCAGCAACCATAACAATTGCTTTCTTTGGATGTGAAATTCCTTCAATTGTTCTTTCTTTAGGAACTTTAACTTCTGGATTTTGTTCGGCATCTTCTTCTCCAGCCATAGATACATATCCACCAACTGGAAGGCATCTAATAGAGAAAATCGTTTCTTGTTTACTACCTTTTTTAGGTTTCTTTTGATATATTGCTGGTCCCATACCAATTGAGAATTCATAACAATAAACATTAAATAGTTTTGCCATGGACATATGTCCTAATTCGTGAACACAAACTAAGACACAAATTGATAAGAGAAATACAACAAGGTTTAATATTGTCTTTAAAATTTCCATAAATCTCCTTTATAAACTTTCAATTACTTTTATCGCTTCATCTTTTGCGGTTTTCAAAGCATACATTATATCTTCTAAATAATCAACTGGTGCAATGCGACATCTGTTAAAAGTTTGTCTTATTACATCATAGATATTAGTATACTTAATTTTATTTTCTAAGAAAGCGTTAACTGCTATTTCATCACTTGCATTAATAATCGCTAGAGCTGTTCCACCTTTCTTAAAAGCATCTAATGTGAAATTAAATATCGGATACCTTTTTTCATCAAATGTCCTAAAAGTTAATGGATTGTTTTCATTAAGCAATAATTTAGAAACATCTTTTACTTTAATACGTTTCATGCCGTTCAAAGCATAAGCTAAAGGAATCCTCATATCGTTTGGTCCTGATTCTAAAACTAAAGAATCATCAACTGTTCTTAATCCGGCGTGTATTAATGACTGGTCGTGCATTAAAACTTCAATTTTATCTATAGGATAATTAAATAAAACTGACGCTTCAATAACTTCAAACGCTTTATTTATCATAGTAGCACAATCAACTGTTATTTTAGCACCCATTTTCCAAGTTGGATGATTTAAAACATCATTTATTGTAGCTTTAGATAACTTAGATAAATCAAAGTTTCTTAACGATCCACCAGAAGCTGTTATTACAATTTTATTAATTTCATCTTTATCAAATTTAGATAACAATTTGTATAGAGCTGAATGTTCGCTATCAACAGGATAAATTGTTGCATCGTATTGTTTACAATATTTTTTAAATAGTTCTCCACCAACAACAATTGTTTCTTTATTTGCCAAAGCTAGAATTGACTTATTTTTAATTGCTTCAAAGCTTGGTTCGATTCCAGAAATACCTGAAAGTGCATTTAAAACAAAAGTTCCTTTATAGCAATTTATAAGTTCAATATTAGCTTTTTCACCTTTGAATATAGATAAGCTATTTTTATATCTTTCTTCAATAATAGAAGCTATTTTGCTATCGTTAATTCCAATAGCTTTTACATTTGGAAATTCATCTAGTATTTTTAATGCTTCTTTATAATTTCTATCAAATGTGAATCCAATTAAATTATATTCTTGAGAATCTTTTATAAGCGATATTGCTTGCTTTCCAATACTACCAGTAGCACCTAGAATAATAATATCTATCATATCATTAAGGACCAACCATTAGAAATTAGGATGGTAAATATAGCTACAACTAAGCTTGATACAAGCAAAGAATCCATTCTATCTAATACGCCACCATGACCTGGGAATATTGTTCCAAAGTCCTTTATTGCGTAATTACGTTTAATAGCTGAGAACAAGAAATCACCTAAGTTACTTGTGATAGGCATAATTAATGAGACTAATAAGATGTTAAGCCAACGAAGTTCTTTAAAATCATAGACACCTGGTAAAATAGGAGCATTCAATGCTGAGCAAACAGCTGCAAATCCAAAGCTAAATGCTATTGAAAAAATTATTCCTCCTACAAAGCCCTCCCATGTCTTTTTAGGTGAAATTCTTGGATTCATTTTGTGCTTTCCGAATAAAACGCCAGTAAAATAAGCACCAATGTCTGACATGAACGTTCCAATTAAAACGTAAAAGAATAATAAGCATGATTTTAAATCGTTTGAGCCATAATAATTACTTCCATCTGGAAAATATCTTAAAAAATATATAGATAAAGTAGCTAAGCCGAAAAACACACCTATTGTAAATAAGTAACATACATCTGCAATAGTGAATTTTTCAGATAAAATAGAAAATGTCATCAATACTAAGAAGTAAACAGTAATTCCCATTGTAGATACTTTAACGTTATCCATTACAAAGGTATTTTCTTTAAACATTAATTCTAGATTACCCTGTTTAATAAACATCCAATAAATAAATGATAAAACCATAACATAAGTAAATATCTTAACTACGATATTAAACTTATCACCTGGAGCATGTAATATTTCATGAATTGCTATCACAGCAATAAGAAGAACAAAAATCAGCATGAACCATCCGCCAAAAATAATAACAGGTATTCCAATTGCCGCTAAGCAAGCACCAGTAATTATTCTTGATGTCATCGATTTTTTTGAATCATCTGATAACTTATTCATTTTGTGGCCTCCCAATATAAATTATTCATTTATAGTAAATCTTAGAAAGACTAAATAAATGATTTTTACACATATAAGATTATATCATTAAATATTTGCTTTATCATCTAAAGATGATAATAACTATATTACAAATTGTTAATTTTGACTAAACACTTCCAAATCTTCGGTTTCTTTTATAAAAATCATCTATAATTTTTTCAAGATCATCTTTGGTAAAATCAGGCCAATAAGTATCAATAAAGAACATTTCAGTATACGCTAAATAATAAAGCATAAAATTGCTAATTCTCTTTTCTCCTGATGTTCTTATAAGCAAGTCGACATCAGGCAACTTATTTGTATACATAAAATTTTTTATATTGTTTTCATTAATTAAAAGTGTATTTTTACGAGTGTTATTTATTGTTATGATTTCATTTATTGCATGTATTATTTCTTGTTTTCCACCATAGTTAAACATTAGATTAACAATTTTATTATTTTCAAACTTTTCAGTTTTTTTAAGAGTTAAAGCTATTGTGTTTTTTAAACTATCTGGAATTCTTTTGTCACTTAAATCTCCTACAACTTTAACCGCAATTTTGTTTTGCAAAAAATAATCAATATCTTTCTTTAAGTATTCTTCAAAATACGAAAATAAAAAATTGATTTCATCTTGAGGTCTATTAAAGTTTTCACAAGAAAACAAGAAAAATGAGCAACAAAAAATACCGCAATTAAACAAACTAAAAGTAATTATTTCTTTAAGTCTTTTAATTCCGGCTTTATGTCCCATGGTTCTAGGAAGGCCACGGGCTTTTGCCCAGCGGCCATTTCCATCCATGATAAATGCAATGTGCCTAATCGGCATGGTACTCCTATTAGGAGTAGCCATTATACAGTCTTAATTTCCTTTTCTTTAGCAGCTAAGATTTCGTCTATTAATTTGATATGCTTATCTGTTTCCTTTTGGATATCGTTCATCATATCTTGTGACATATCTTTGCTTAAGGTCTTGTCTTTTTTAACAAGTTCGTTCATATCTCTACGGATATTTCTAACAGCTACTTTTGCTTCTTCTCCACGTTTCTTAACATCTTTTGCAAGTTCTTTTCTTCGCTCTTCTGTAAGATCTGGGAAGTTTAATCTGATTGCTTTACCGTCATTTGTTGGTGTGATTCCGATATCTGATACTAAGATTGCTTTTTCAATCTCTTTTAATAAGTTTGGCTCCCATGGCTGAATCATAATTGTTCTTGCCTCTGGCACAGAAACATTTCCAACCTGTGCTACTGGAGTTGCAACTCCATAATAATCAACTTTTACCTTGTCCAATACGTGTGGATTCGCACGTCCTGCACGAATTGTCATAAAGTCATTCGTCATACTGTCTAAAGATTTCTGCATCTTGTCTTCAAATTGTTTTAACATGTCGTCCTCCTAATTTATCAAACGGTTACATAAGTTCCGTTGAATTTACCTTTCATTAAATTCTCAATACTGTTTTCTTCATTTAATCCAAATACAGCTAATGGCATCTTATTCTCAAGACACATAATAGTTGCTGTCAGATCGATAACTCCTAATTTCTGATCTAGTACTTCTTCCATTGTGATACTATCGTATTTCACTGCATCCTTATTCACTGCAGGGTCACTATCATAGACACCATCAATAGATTTTGCTAACAAAATAGCATCTGCTTCAATCTCAATCGCACGAAGTGCTGTTGCTGTATCTGTTGAGAAATAAGGATGTCCTGTTCCGCCTGCAAAAAATAC
>ERZ1106943.4155-NODE-4155-length-10207-cov-23.181639_pt1 | contig 10207 bp, 5 predicted proteins | sample MGYA00403671_ERZ1106943 | MGnify/ENA primary metagenome ERZ1106943 (study PRJEB35170, sample SAMEA104062427) | human gut metagenome | biome: human gut; feature: human-associated habitat; material: faeces | place: Denmark | collected 2012-06-14 ...
ATATAAAAGAAAAGGCTTATACGCTTGTACTGCTTGACTTAATGCTGCCTGGTGCAAGTGGTGAGGAGGTTTTAAAAGAGATAAGAAAACATGGAAGGCTTCCGGTGATTGTGCTGACTGCAAAGGATAGTATAGATGATAAAATCGGAGTGCTGACAGATGGAGCAGATGATTATATAACAAAGCCCTTTGAGATTAGAGAGGTACTGGCACGTATTCAGGTGCAGCTTCGTCATATAGAGGCAGAAACAAAGGGTGAAACAGAGGCAGAAACAGAAGCAGAGGCAGAAACGGAAGTAAAAACAAAGGCTGGTATACAAAAAGGACAAGGCAGCGGAAGGCTTGAGTTCAGGGATATGGTGCTTACACGCTCTACCTTTGAGGTAAGTATCGGTGGCAGGGTGCTTCCTAAGATTACAAAACAGGAATTTGCAATACTGGAATTACTGCTTAAAAACCCGAAGCAGGTGTTTAGCAAGGAGGATATATTCGAATATGCGTGGGATGAGCCATATATGGGTGAAACAAAGACTCTGGATGTGCATATAAGCAATATCAGAAAGAAAATAAAGACCGTTACACCTGATGAATATATAGAAACAATATGGGGGATTGGATATCGCCTGCATGAATAATTTACTCTTTTTTTACTATTTATTTGCGATTGATTAGGATTTATTTTTTATGATAAGAGCAGTTAAGAAAAGGAGGAAAAAGCTTTGAGCGAATTATTATTGCAGACAAGGAATCTGACTAAGCAGTATGGCAGACACAGGGCAGTTGATGATGTAAATATGCACATTAAAAAGGGTGCGATATATGGCTTTATTGGAAGAAACGGAGCCGGTAAAACGACCTGTCTTAAGATGATTAGCGGACTGTCAACACCGTCTTATGGCGAAATAGAAATGTTTGGGTATAAAGGAAAGGACTTACAAAAGGTACGTTCAAGAGTAGGGTGTCTTATAGAAGCTCCCGGACTTTATGGCAATATGTCGGCATATGACAATCTGAACATTAAATGTAAGCTTACAGGGATTAAGAAAAAAGGATATATAGAAGAACTGTTAAAAACAGTGGGTCTTGATACTGTTGGAGAAAAGAAAACAAAGCATTATTCGCTTGGAATGAAGCAGCGCTTAGGAATTGCTCTTGCACTTGTAGGTGAGCCTGACCTGCTTATTCTTGATGAGCCGATTAACGGACTTGATCCACAGGGAATTGTGGAGGTGCGTGAAACCATCCAGAAGCTTGCAAAGGAGCGTGGCATGACAATATGTATTTCAAGTCATATTCTGGAGGAATTATCAAAGATTGCTACAGATTATGGCATTATTCATAATGGATGCCTTGTGCAGGAGCTTACAAGAGAAGAACTTATGAAAAAATGCAGTGAGCGCATAGAGCTTACGCTTGATAATCCTAAGCAGGCTGTTCCTGTGCTTGATGATATGGGCTTTAGCAGCTATCAGGTTATAGATAAAGAACATATTCATATATTTGAAAGACTGGGAGAAAGTGCCAGCCTGAATATGGAGCTTGCAAAGGCAGGGATTCCAGTTAAGGGAATATCTATTACAAGTGAAGAGCTTGAGAATTATTTCTTAAGGCTTACAGGGGGTGACAATCGTGCTTAATATGATAAAGATGGATGTATACAGAATGTTTCGTACAAAGAGTATGTATGTAATATGGATTATATTGCTGGCATCAGCACTGCTTACCTCATTTCTTTCCAAAATAGATTATGATGCTGCTAATAAAGAGTGGGAGAGGCAGCAGGCAGTGGAAAGTCAGGCAGATACTGATGGTCAGACAGTTGATGTGGTAAATGCACAAGACATAGAGGAACAACAGGCAGATAACAGCAACAAGGAACAGCTTTCGCAGCAGAATACAGATAATGTCAATATTGGTATGAGTGTGGAATTACCTACGGAGCCAGGGAAGAAGGTTACGGTAATGGATGTTTTCTTTTCTAATGCACAGGGAAAGTTTTATGCACTTTTTCTTGTAATATTTGCGGTTATGTTTGCAACAGCAGATATTAAGAGCGGTTATATTAAGAATATTGGTGGACAGGTTTCACAAAGGGGGATGCTTATTGTTTCAAGGGCAGTTGCGCTTGCTTTATTTACAGCAATTACATTTGCAGGGATATTTGTATTCCAGGCAGCAGCGAATATGCTTGCGTTTAAATGTGTGGTGTGGGGTAACTGGAAAGAGATTATACCTTATTTCTTAACAGAACTTATGCTTCATTATGCGTTTGTGTTAATATGTATGGCGATAGCAGTTATAATTAAGAATAATGTTATAAGCATGACCTTATCGGTATGTCTTACCATGAATATAATGAGCATTGTGTATGCCCTTATAGATTATGTGGGCAATAGAGTGGGACTTCATAACTTCAATATATATAAGTATACAGTAACTGGAAAGATGGCAATGCTTCCTATGAATGCAGGCAGGGACGATGTTATTAGTTCAATGTGTGTGGCAGCCACATTTATTGTTATAATGCTGTCATTAAGCAGTTATATTTTTCAGAAAAGGGATATTTAGAGAATGAGGATTATTATTGGAATATTAGCAGTAATAATTATTATACAGGCATTTATTATGTGGAAATACCAGCGGCAGATTAAGGACATCTGCCGCCAGTTGTCGTTTCTTATGGAACACGATAGTAACAAGCTGATTCAACGCGAAATAGATATGGGGGGAATAGGTGAGCTTTCAGATAAATTGAATGAACTGCTTGACCTGCGTAAAAAAGAAAGAAACGAGTACAGAAAAAAAGAAGAGCTGATTGCAGATACATATACTAATCTTTCACACGATATAAGGACACCGCTTACATCGCTGGATGGGTATTTCCAGCTTATAGAGGAATGTGACAATATAGATGACCAGAGGAGATATCTTGATATAATCAGAGAAAGGCTTAACAGCCTCAATGAAATGCTGGAGGAACTTTTTACATTCACTAAGCTGAAAAATGATTCGTATAAGCTGGAGCTTACGGATTGTTGTATGAACAGAATATTAAAAGAAACTGTCTTTTCTTATTATGATGAATGGAAGAAGCAGGGCATCTGCCCGGATATTAGTATTACTGAGGAAATGCTGTATATATCAGGTAATAAGCAGGGCTTAAGGAGAGTTATACAGAATGTCATAAAAAATGGTCTTGATCATGGGGAAAAGAATATAAGTATCAAGCTTACCCGTGAGGATAATCACGCCTTGCTTAAAATCAGCAATTATACAGAACATCCTGAAAATATTGACTTAAGCCATGTGTTTGAGCGTTTTTATAAAGCGGATGTTGCAAGAGGCAGAGCCTCAACCGGACTGGGTTTATCTATTGCAAAAGAGCTTGTGGAGCGTATGAATGGAGATATAAGTGCAAGAATACAGGGAAATGATTTCATTATTGAAATAAAAGTTATGCTTGTGGTATAATATGTAAAAGAAACAGGGGCTGTTACGGAGAAATTATATATAGAATATGCTGATTCGTTTAATGAATGGGGAATATTACAGATTCAATAATAAAGGGAGACATGCGTATGAAAAATATAAAAGAAATAGGGGATTTTTTTATAAATCTGAATGAATATGTATATGCAACAGATATAGAAACCAATGAGATTGTATATATGAATCATAAAGCATTGAAAGCGTATGGCTTAGAATCAATAGAGGATATAAAAGGCCGGAAGTGTTATGAGGTATTACAAAAAGCTTCTGTTAAATGTGGTATGTGCAATAACAGCAGACTTTTACCAGGAGCCTTTGAGGAATGGCGTTATTATAATCCTGTATTAGATAAATATATGATAATAAAGGATACACTGATAGAGGGTGAAGGAAACAGAAAGTACAGGCTGGAAATAGGCATAGATATAAGTGAGGAGCTTGCACAGGATAAGCTTATCCAGAAGTATAGAGAAACTGAGGCTCTTGTCAATGAGGGCTTAAGAGTGGCACTTGCAGCAGATACACCTGATGAAACGATAAGCACACTTCTTGGGTATATAGGTAAAGCACTTAGTGGAGAAAGAACCTATATATTTGAAAAGAATATATATGGAAGAGATGATAATACATATGAGTGGACGGCAGAGGGAATAAGTCCGAAGAAGGATAATCTTCAGAATCTGCCGCCAGAGGTATGTGCTAACTGGTATAAGTGTTTTGAAAAAGGCGGAAACATCGTAATTCAGGATATTGAAGAAATAAAGGATAGTGATCCCCTGCAATATGATAATTTAAAAAGACAAGGTGTTCATTCAATAATTGCAATTCCTATATATAACGAAGGAAATGTTGTTGCATTTATGGGAATAGGCAATCCGCCACTGCTTACACTTAAATATGCCTTAAGTATACTTGAGATTATGGGAGCTTTTATTATATCGTGTATAAAGCGCAGGAATACGATAAGAAAGCTTGAGAATATGAGCTATAAGGATGCCCTGACTAATATAGGAAACCGCTTTGCAATGAGTGCATGTGTAGATAATATAGATAAAAAACAAAGTATAGGCGTTGTATATTGTGATGTTACAGGACTTAAGTATGTGAATGATACGATGGGACACGAGGCTGGTGACAGACTTATTCTAAATGCATGTGCATGTCTTACGGATGTGTTTGGAGAAGATAAGGTGTTCCGTATAGGTGGAGATGAGTTCCTTGTAATCTGTACACAGATAGATGAGAATACATTAATAAAGCGTATAACAGAGTTAAAAGAACTAATGAAAGAGCGTTCTGTAAATATGGCATCAGGTGTTATCTGGAGTGAGAATGTAATAACAGGCTTTAATGAAATGTTACGTGAGGCAGAGGAGAAAATGTATGCCGATAAAGCGCGATATTATAAGGAAAAAGGAATTGAACGCAGAAAAGAACGGGCATAGCAGGGCTAAAGGAATGCACCATATAACACAATAACAGGTAATTTTGTGATAAATTATAATAAATAATACAGCTTAATTATTGACATTTTAAGATCAATTATATACAATCACATTATCTGCGATGACGAAGACAGTAGATTATGAAAGAAAGCAATAGCGAGCCGGGATGGTGGAAGCCGGTGTGAGTAGAGCATAGTTGAATATCACTTCCAAGCATCCTTGCAGAACTTTGCAGTATAATATTATGGGTAACATTAAGGATAGTATTATATTACGAAAAGTAAGTGAGGACGGTAATCCTACCGTTACAAGGGACGCATATGATGGTATGTCGTAATTGATATAGGTTAAGTTGATTCAGCCCCTGTCGTATTACGGCAGGGGCTTTTTTGCGTGTGTAACGACATTTGTTACAGCACCAATAAAGCAAGCTAACATCGTTACGATTAAGTAAATGATTTGAAAGGAGTAACACAATGGTATACGAGAAAGTTTCATCAGATATGAATTTCGTAGACAGAGAAAAACAGGTTGAAAAGTTCTGGAAGGATAATGATATATTCCAGAAGAGTATTGATAACCGCAAGAAGGGGGAAACATATACATTTTATGATGGACCTCCAACAGCTAATGGTAAGCCACATATAGGACATGTTCTTACAAGAGTTATAAAGGATATGATTCCAAGATATAGAACAATGAAGGGCTATATGGTTCCACGTAAGGCCGGATGGGATACACATGGACTTCCAGTTGAGCTTGAGCTTGAGAAGGAATTAGGTCTTGATGGCAAGGAACAGATTGAAGAGTATGGTCTTGAGCCATTCATCAAGAAATGTAAGGAAAGCGTATGGAAATACAAGGGTATGTGGGAGGATTTCTCATCTACAGTTGGTTTCTGGGCTGATATGGATAATCCATACATCACATATGATGATAACTTCATCGAGTCTGAATGGTGGGCTTTAAAGCAGATATGGGATAAGGGTCTTTTATACAAGGGCTTTAAGATTGTTCCTTACTGCCCACGTTGTGGAACACCTCTTTCATCACATGAAGTAGCACAGGGCTACAAGGCTGTTAAAGAGCGTTCAGCAGTAGTACGTTTCAAGTGTGTAGGCGAAGATGCATATTTCCTTGCATGGACAACAACACCTTGGACACTTCCATCTAACGTGGCACTCTGCGTGAACCCAGAAGAAACATATGTAAAGGTTAAGGCGGCAGACGGCTATACTTACTATATGGCAGAAGCACTTCTTGATAAGGTACTTGGCGGACTTGCAGTTAAGGCCGGTCAGACAGTAACAGGAGCAGCTATTGAAGAAGGTAAGGAAGCTGGAAGCGGTGCAGGCATTGATTACGAAGTATTAGAAACTTACAAGGGTAAAGACCTTGAATATAAAGAATATGAGCCATTATATCAGTGTGCGGCAGATGTTGCAGCTAAGCAGCACAAGAAGGGACATTTTGTTACATGTGATGACTATGTAACTATGTCAGATGGTACTGGTATCGTTCATATAGCACCAGCATTTGGTGAAGATGATGCCAAGGTTGGACGTAAGTATGACCTTCCATTCGTACAGTTTGTAGATGGTAAGGGTGAACTTACAAAGGAAACACCATATGCAGGTCTTTTCGTTAAGAAGGCAGACCCAGAGGTTCTTAAGGATCTTGATAAGGAAGGCAAGTTATTCGATGCTCCTAAGTTTGAGCATGATTATCCATTCTGCTGGAGATGTGATACACCACTTATCTACTATGCAAGAGAGTCTTGGTTTATCAAGATGAGTGATCCAGAAGTTAAGGCTAACTTAATAGCTAACAACAAGACAATCAACTGGATTCCGGAAACTATCGGAACTGGACGTTTTGGCGCATGGCTTGAAAATGTTCAGGACTGGGGAATTTCACGTAACAGATACTGGGGTACTCCTCTTAATATCTGGGTATGTGATGATTGTGGAGAAATGTTATCTATCGGAAGCAAGGCAGAATTAAAGGAACATTCTGATAACTGCCCAGATGATATCGAGCTTCACAGACCATATATTGATGCTGTTACTTGCACTTGTCCTAAGTGTAAGGGCAAGATGAAGAGAGTTCCAGAAGTTATCGACTGCTGGTTCGACTCAGGTTCAATGCCATTTGCACAGCACCACTATCCATTTGAGAATAAGGAAGTGTTTGAACAGCAGTTCCCTGCTAAGTTCATTTCAGAAGCCGTTGACCAGACAAGAGGCTGGTTCTACTCACTGCTTGCTATATCAACACTTCTTTTCAATAAAGCACCTTATGAAAATGTTATCGTACTTGGCCATGTTCAGGATGCAGATGGACAGAAGATGAGTAAGTCAAAGGGAAATGCTGTAGATCCATTTGATGCATTAAAGAAGCACGGCGCAGATGCTATCCGCTGGTACTTCTATGAGAATTCAGCACCATGGCTTCCTAACAGATTCCATGATAAGGCTGTTACAGAAGGTCAGAGAAAGTTTATGGGAACCATCTGGAACACATATGCATTCTTTGTACTTTATGCTAACATAGATGATTTTGATGCTACTAAGTACACACTTGAGTATGATAAGCTTCCTGTTATGGACAAATGGATTCTTTCTAAGCTTAATACTCTTGTTAAGACTGTTGATAACAATCTTGCCAACTACAAGATTACAGAAACAGCAAGAGCACTTGAGGACTTTGTAGATGAGCTTTCTAACTGGTATGTAAGAAGATGCCGTGAAAGATTCTGGGCAAAGGGTATGGAGCAGGATAAGATTAATGCTTATATGACTCTTTACACAACACTTGTAACACTTTGCAAGGCAGCAGCACCTATGATTCCTTTCATGACAGAAAGCATTTACAGAAACCTTGTATGCAGCATAGATAAGACAGCTCCTATCAGTATCCACCTCTGCGACTTCCCAGAAGTTAAGGAAGAATGGATTGACAAGGAACTTGAAGATAACATGGAAGATGTATTAAACGCTGTTGTTATCGGAAGAGCATGCCGTAACTCAACTAACATCAAGAACAGACAGCCAATAGGCAAGCTGTACATCAAGGCTGACTGGAAGTTAAACGAATACTTTACAGCTATCATAGCAGATGAGCTTAATGTTAAGGAAGTTGAGTACACAGATGATGTAAGAGCATTTACTTCATACTCATTCAAGCCACAGTTAAAGACACTTGGACCAAAGTATGGCAAGCATCTTAATGCTATCAGAGCAGCACTTTCAACACTTGATGGCAATGCAACTATGGATGAACTTAATACTAAGGGTTCATTTACAATCAATGCTGATGGTGAAGATATCGTTCTTGAGAAGGATGATGTTCTTATAGAGATGACTCAGAAGGAAGGCTTTGTAGCAAGTTCTGATAAGGGTATTACAGTTGTTATGGATACTAACCTTACACCAGAGCTTATTGAGGAAGGCTTCGTAAGAGAAATCGTAAGTAAGATCCAGACAATGCGTAAGGATGCAGGATTTGAGGTTATGGATAAGATTACTGTATATGTAGATGGTAATGACAAGTTAGCAGACCTTATGGTTAAGAATGCAGAGCAGATTAAGAGCGTTGTTCTTGCAAATGCTATTGAAACAGGTAAGACAGCAGGATTCACTAAGGATTGGGATATCAATGGTGAGAAGGTTGTGCTTGCGGTTGAGAAGAACTAAAACAGTATCTTAATAATTTATAATATGTAAAGACGAGGAGAAAATCGCAGTTATGCGTATTTTCTCCTCGTTTTTTAGTAAATAGAAATAGATGAGCCGATACACAATTCACGCCCCAAAATGACAGTTCACGCCAATTGTATTGAAATATTATTAAGGATGAATATACTGAAATTAATAAGAACTATAAAAAATGTTATAGAAGATTATGTTGTATATAAATCATTTATATGAATAGAATCGAGGTGAATAATGATGATCAATTAATTTTATTAAATTGCAATAAGGGTGCGAATCGTGTATAATTTAACCATCGTGTAACGTGCTTTGTGAATAATGTTAATTAAATCAGACACGATTAGTTAAATCAGGAATAATGATATACATTTGTGGTATATCTATATATTAAGGAGGAGAAGAATACATGGTGACAGGTACAGAAGCATCTTTTAGCAAGGAAGAATTCAAGAAAAAAGTTGTAAGTAATTGTAAATCTCTTTATAGAAAGAATATTGATGAGGCAGATAAGCAGCAGGTGTTCCAGTCAGTTGCGTATGCAGTTAAGGATCTTATCATAGATAAGTGGATAGCTACACATAAGACATATGACAAGGAAGATCCCAAGATTGTATATTATATGTCTATGGAGTTCCTTATGGGACGTGCACTTGGTAATAACATGATTAACCTTACTAAGTATAACGAGATAAAAGAAGCACTTGAGGAGCTTGGACTTGATATTAATGTTATCGAGGATCAGGAGCCAGATGCAGCACTTGGTAATGGTGGACTTGGAAGACTTGCAGCATGTTTCCTTGATTCACTTGCAACTCTTGAATATCCAGCTTATGGATGTGGTATCAGATATAAGTATGGTATGTTCAAGCAGGAGATTAAGGATGGATATCAGGTAGAGGTTCCTGATAACTGGTTAAAGGATGGCAATCCATTTGAGATTAAGCGTTCTGAATACAGATATGAAGTCAAGTTTGGTGGATATGTGCGTTCTTACAGAGATGAAGCTACTGGACGTGATATATTCGTTCAGGAAGATTACCGTTCAGTTATAGCTGTTCCTTATGATCTTCCAGTTATCGGATATGGTAACAACACAGTCAATTCACTTAGAATATGGGATGCAGAGCCAGTTAATACATTTAACTTAAGCTCATTTGACAAGGGCGATTACCAGAAGGCTATAGAGGAAGAGAACCTTGCAAAGAATATTGTAGAAGTTCTTTATCCTAACGATAACCATTATGCAGGTAAGGAATTAAGACTTAAGCAGCAGTATTTCTTCGTATCAGCATCAGTTCAGAGAGCTGTTGAAAGATATAAGAATATGCACAATGGTGATGTAAAGAAGCTTTATGAGAAGGTTACATTCCAGCTTAATGATACACATCCAACAGTTGCAGTTGCAGAGCTTATGAGAGTTCTTATGGATGAGAATGGTCTTGAATGGGATGAAGCATGGGATGTAACAACTAAGACAGTTGCATATACTAACCATACTATTATGGCTGAGGCACTTGAGAAGTGGCCTATTGAGCTGTTCTCAAGACTTCTTCCAAGAAT
>ERZ1106943.4158-NODE-4158-length-10202-cov-19.186853_pt1 | contig 10202 bp, 8 predicted proteins | sample MGYA00403671_ERZ1106943 | MGnify/ENA primary metagenome ERZ1106943 (study PRJEB35170, sample SAMEA104062427) | human gut metagenome | biome: human gut; feature: human-associated habitat; material: faeces | place: Denmark | collected 2012-06-14 ...
CAAGATGTATAAAATAATTCGTCGCTAAAAAAGTGACGAAAAAAGCGACGGAAAATGAGATCATAATAAATAGTTGTTATGCAGTCAAAATGGAACTCACAGAATGCATTACAGATCATGATATTTTTTTGAAGATATATGTTTTATATAAAGGATTGAGTGATAATTGAGTTTTATTTTATAAAAAACTCAATTGCCACTCAATTGAAATGAAATGTTATGTAGGATGACATAGCAGTTGAGAACATATTAATATTTTTAGAGGAGTGGCGGATGATAATGAAAAAATCAGAAAAATGGAAAACAATTTTTAAAAGTAAAAGCCTGATATACATTGTAATTGCATTTGCAGTTGCTCCAGTGGCGATTAATCTTGGACTAGTGTTTACAGATATCATATATGAGAAGACGGGAAATACATTAACTGCAAAGGGATTAAATAATGCAGAATGGTTAGGCTTTTGGAAACAGTATTTGGCTATTGCAATTTCTTTTGTTGGATTATGCGTGGCATATGTTTCTTCCAACACGGACAGGAGGACTTGCGAACCATCAGATTATTATCTTCTGAATAGTAAACAAACCTGCAAGCCACTAGAACTACACACAATAATGACGATATAGCAATGGTACTGGATTGGTACTAAAAATGTGTGAAACGAAGAATAACGTGTGGAAAAAGTATAGGTTATCAATGCAAAACAGTATAGATAACCACATAAAAATAACCTGAATCAAACCAAACTCTGCGAGTTTGAATAGTAAACATAGCTTCATAAATGACATAAACAAGCCATTTATGGGGCTTTTTCTTTTGTCGTGATACCTATATGATATCCATTGAAGGTTATGTGGGGAAGAGTTGATGTAGATATTATGATTAATTATCTGGCTTTGCAGGATGAAAGTTATCAGAACATGATGAGGATACTTCAAAAAACGGATACTTTCATTGCAACATATTACAATAAATAATATAATAGATACAATAAATATTAATTGAATGGATGTCATCAATATGGATAAAATAAATGAATTACGATTAGGATTAGAAACTGCATACATAGATGGTTCTGTTGCTTCTGACAGTTTTTATTGTCCTCAGTTTGTATCGAATAATTATAAATCTGGTAAGAAAGTTTTATCTTCGATTGAAGATGAGCTGTTAAGATGTGATAAGTTTCAGATCAGTGTTGCATTTATTACTATGAGCGGAATCACACCATTACTTCAGACATTTAAAGATTTGGAAAAGAAAAATATTCCAGGAGAAATTCTCACAACTAATTATTTGAATTTTAGTGAGCCTAAAGCGTTGGAGAAGCTTAATGGATTATCAAATATTACATTAAAAATGTATGACGTACAAGAGGCAGATGAAGGATTTCATACAAAAGGATATATTTTTAAAACAGATGAAGTATATCGTATTATCATTGGAAGTTCGAATATAACAAGTGCAGCACTTACCAGCAATCATGAGTGGAATACTAAGCTTGTATCGACGCAGCAAGGGAAGATAGCGAAGGAAATAGTTGAAGAATTTAATAGATTATGGAATTCTAGTTATGCCTTAGATTTTAATGAATTTTATGGAAATTATAAAGAACAATATGAAATTATTAAACATCAGAGAGATATTGCGAGGATTGATAATGTTGTATCGCTTGAAAAATATAAGCTTAAGCCAAACAGCATGCAGATTGGATTTATTACAAATCTTAAGAAGATTTTAGAAGAAGGAGAGGACAGGGCACTTCTTATATCGGCGACAGGAACAGGTAAGACTTATGCTTCTGCATTTGCAATGAGAGAGCTTGGATTTAAAAAAGTTTTATTTTTAGTTCATAGAGGACAGCTTGCAAGACAGACTAAGAAATCTTATGAGAAGGTGTTTGCAAAATCTGTTTCTATGGGTTTGGTTGGTGCAGGTTATCATGAATATGAAGCGGATTATGTATTTGCTACTGTTCAGACGTTAAATAGGGATGAACATTTGCTTCAATATGATAAAAATGCATTTGACTGTATTATTTTTGATGAAGCACATCATGTAACTGCTGATACATATCAGAAGATTATGAAACATTTTACGCCTAAGTTGTGGCTTGGGATGACAGCAACTCCTGATAAGCGGGATGATAATATTGCAGGTAGAAATGTTTATGAGTTGTTCAATTATAAGATTGCATATGAGATACGTTTACAACAGGCCATGGAAGAAAACTTGTTATGCCCATTTCATTATTTTGGAATTACTGATTTGTCTGTAGTTGGAGATGTTAAAGAAAATCATGATTTTAGTATGCTTACAAGCGATGAACGTGTAAGGCATATAATCCAGCAGGCAAATTATTATGGATATAGTGGAGAAAAAGTTAAAGGTCTTATATTTTGTAGCAGTATCAAAGAAACACAGGAATTATCACATAAATTTAATAATATAGTTAATCCAGACACAGGAAAATATTTTCGTACGATAGCGTTGAATGGTGATGCAACGGAACAGGAAAGGCAGAATGCATTTGAGAGACTTGCAATGGATGAGAATGAGGAAAATATTAATAAGAAGCCGTTAGACTATATATTTTCTGTAGAAATATTGAATGAAGGTGTTGACATTGTAGAGGTTAATCAGGTTATTATGCTTAGACCGACACAATCACCTATAATATTTATACAGCAGTTGGGACGAGGACTTAGAAAGGCCGATGGAAAAGAGTATGTTGTTATTCTTGATTTTATTGGTAATTATAATAATAATTTTATGATTCCAATAGCACTGTCAGGGGATAGAACTTACAATAAAGATAATATACGTAGATACATAATGGAAGGTGGAAGGGTTATTCCAGGTGCATCTACAGTGCATTTTGATGAAATAAGTAAGAAAAGAATATTTGCATCTGTTGATAATGCTAATTTTAGTGATATTAAACTGATAAAAGAAAATTACACAAATCTTAAGAATAAATTAGGAAGAATACCACATTTACGGGATTTTGATGATTATGGAGAAATGGATGTTGCCCGTATTTTTGATAATAATAGTCTGGGTTCGTATTATAAGTTTTTAGTTAAATATGAGAAGGATTATAAGCTTCGTCTCTCACAGGAAGAAGAAAAGATAGTCGAATTTATTTCCAAGAAACTGGCAAATGGTAAGAGAATTCAAGAATTACAATTACTTAAGAGAATGCTTATGTATGCAAAAGGATTGTCCAAATGTGGATTATTTTCAAGTCTTTCACAGGATATGTTGACTTATGGTAAATCAATTAGCAAGGAACAGAAGGAAAATATTATAAATGTTATGACTAATGAATTTCCGGCAGGATCTGGTAAGAAAACATATGCACAGTGTGTTTTTATAGAAAAGGAAGGCAATGATTATAAGCCAACAAAAACATTTCTTGAAATGCTATCAAATAAAGATTTTTATAATATTATTAAAGAACTTGTTGATTTTGGAATAAGCAGATATGAGAGAGATTATAAACAAAGTTATGATGTAACAGATTTTGTCCTTTATCAAAAATATACGTATGAGGACGTATGTCGTCTGCTTAATTGGGAACAGAATGAAGTTCCATTAAATATTGGTGGTTATAAATATGATAAGAAAACAAAGACATTTCCAGTATTTATTAATTATGATAAATCGGACGATATTAGTGACACAACAAAATATGAGGATCATTTTGAACCAGGATTTAGGGATCGATTGATAGCAATATCAAAATCGGGAAGGAGCCTGCAATCTGAGGATGTACAGAATTTTCTTAAGGCTAAAGAGAGAGGAATTAGAGTAGAACTTTTTGTGCGAAAGAATAAGGACGATAAGATTTCTAAGGAATTTTATTATCTTGGGCATATGACGGCTAGTGGAAATACTAAGGAATTTACAATGCCAAATACACAGAAAACAGCAGTTGAGATAGAGTGGATACTTGATGTTCCAGTACGTGAAGATATATATGAGTATATTGTAAATTCATAAATATTATGTATATGTCAAAAGTATAAAAAGTCGTGTGTGCTTGCAGAAAAAGACTTTTTTACTTAATTTATTGCATTAAATCACGATATTAAAAGAAAGAAGGAAAGTGAGATAATTAGTTTTATAATTGTCATACAAGAATTATATGAAAACAGTTAAAGTAGTTGCAGCAGTAATAAAAGAAGTTAATGATAATGGGGAGCCTATTATATTCGCAACGCAGCGCGGGTATGGAGAATTCAAGGATGGCTGGGAATTTCCAGGAGGAAAAATAGAGGCAGGAGAGACACCACAGGAAGCATTAAAACGAGAAATTATGGAAGAATTAGATACAAAAGTTAAAATTGGGAATTTAATAGATACAATTGAATATGATTATCCCAATTTTCATCTTTTAATGGATTGTTTTTGGTGTGAGATAGTAAGCGGAGAATTGAAGTTAAAGGAACATGAAAATGCAAAATGGCTGACTAAGGAGCATCTTGATGATGTTGAATGGCTGCCGGCAGATGTTATTTTGATTGATAAGATAAGAATGGATATGTAGGAGAATTTATACGGAAAATTTGATAAGAATGATATTAAAATAAAATTTGGATTAAAAATTCAATCTTCCGAAATTCCTTGATTTTTCAAGGCTTACCGCCTATCAAATATCAAAACCTTATGTATTTTCCCTTGTTTTTGCCCTTATGAGCCGAAACAAGGGAATTTTTTATGCTTCGCCCACAACCTTATCCAAGAGCCTTGCGGAAGTCCGCTTCGCTTCTCTGGTAGAGTGGGCATAAATGTTCATTGTGGTACTGACATCAGAGTGTCCGAGAAGTTCCTGCACATCTTTGGGTTTTGCACCGCCCGAAAGCAGATTGCTTGTGTAGGTATGGCGGAGTGTGTGGAAATGAAAGTCCTCCAATCCCTCAACCTCTGCTTTTGCCTTGCGGCAAATCTGACCGACTGCACTTGCAGAAACAAAAGCACCGTCCTCTTTTAAGCAGACAAAGGATAATTCTCTGTCATTTTCGGGCGTTTCCTGTGTTCTTTGCAGACTGTAAACCTCATAATAAGTACGCCCTTTTTCTTTGACCGTCTTACAGTAGTTCAGATGATACAGTTCGCCATAAAGGAAACGGTTTTTATGCTGTTCTGTTTTTACTTTCCGTAAGATGTCCGCCAATGTGTCACAGAAATCAACGGTACGGACTTTACTGCGTTTTGTCGTGCCGACTTCGTGCTTATGCCTTGTGCCATTGTACCGCATACTGCGTCTTACGGTTAGATACTGCTCGTCAAGGTTGATGTCCTGCCAAGTCAGACCGCAGACCTCTCCGATACGCAAGCCTGCATAGTAGGCTATCTGCACCGCAAGCAACGCAGGGTGTTTCTTTTGGGTTAAGAAGTCCGTCAGTTTTTGGTATTCCCCGTGTGTAATGGTAGGAACAGGAACAATATCTTCTTCGCTGTCCGAGAAAATATCTGTTTCCTCTTTTCTGCCACGCAACTTCACATACTGCATCGGGTTAAAGGTTATCAGCCTTTTCGGAAATACAGCAAAACGAAATGAATTTTGCAGTACCGCCGAGAATTGCAGCATATAGCCTTTACTCATCGGCTTTGAAGTTGTACCGCCAGGATTTATCCCTCCGTAACTCATCAGGTCGATAAACGACTGTAAATGGTCGGCAGTCACGGTTTTCAGTTTTCGGCTGCCAATGGGATATTTTTTAATCTTTTTGACTGCCGCCATATATGCCATAACCGTACCGTTGCTAAGGCTGCCGGGCTTCAGTTCTTCCTCTACCCACATATCCAGCATTTCGCCAACCGTGATGTTTTCGGCTTTCCCGACAAACTTCTTTTCCTCATAGTCAGCGATTGCTTTTCTGAGCAGGGCTTCTGTTTCAGACTTGCTTTCTGTTCCCACAAACTCTTTCTGTACTTTTCTGCCGCTTTCATCTTCGATATAGAAGCGTGCGTACCACTTTTTACCTTTTTTTCTTACAGAACCTTTTGCCATAGATAAATTTCTCCTTTCTATCCGTGGCAATCGGGACTGTGACATATGGTGTGCGTAAAGTAATAGTGTCACTTATGCCGATGAATGTCAATCGGCATTTTCACTTGTCAAAGTGCCACGGAATTTTTCTTTTTCAGCAACCCTTTCCTCGGCTGCTGTCACTATCCCGAACAGGTCGCCCATCTTTACAGCGGTGCGTCCCTCATCGTAGATATGTAAAATTCCATCTAAAAACTGCTTCATATTCTCGATAGGAAGTTCCATTTCTTTACGGTAAACTCTTTCCATAATCGCCCCTGACTCAATCGCATAGCGGCGTAAGGACTGCTTTAAGCCCTCGTCCTCCGCTACACGGTCAACCTCAGCCATAGCGTCTGCAAAGTGATAAGTCATAACCGTATAGAGGTCAATCATCTTTCCGAGGAATGTGGTGAGCAGCTGTTGGTGCGGTTCTCCCTTTACCACAGAAGAAACGGTATCAAGATAATTTTTGATATGTTCCTCCATATCCTTTGCACATAAAGTGCGGCTGTCGTATTCCTTATCTTCGGAAAGTCCTGTCAGCCATTCGGGAGTGGTCAGGAGTGCTTCTGCCAGTCCGTTGATAATCATTGTACGCTTCGGGTCTACACCGTCCGCTTCATATCTCTGAATGGTAGATTTGTTTACTCCGACACGCTTACCAAGTTCGGGCATTGTTAAGTTTAACTCTGTTCGGCGTTCTTTCACTCGTTCACCGACCTGTTTTGCGGTGAATGTAATTTCTTGTTTCAAGGTTTTCACCTCCTATTGATGATAGTATAGCACAGAAAAACTTATTTTGCAACCATAAATTTAATAATAGGCAAAAATATTTCTTGATAAGTTGCAAAACAAGTTGACAAGAGATAGCAAAATAAGTATAATTACAGATACATAGTTGCAAAATGCGTATTTTGAAAGGAGGTTGATAAAATGAGCAACATCAAAATAGGTTTAACCATAGAAGAAGCCGCAGAATGTACGGGTATCGGAAGAAATACAATGCGTAAGTTGGTAGACTGGGGCAAACTTCCCGTCCTCAAGGTCGGAAGAAAAGCGATTATCCGCAGGGATACTTTAGAGCGATTTATGAGCGTCAATCAGGGAAGAAACCTGCTCAATGAAAACGATGTTCGCAAAGTAGAATAACCATTCTCCAAGCCCTCGGCGTTTGAGAGCGAAATACACCCCTCGCACAAATCTTCGAGTTGTACTCTGGGTATTTCGCCCTTGCAGGGGGCTATGTATCACAGCTTCGGACAATGCACCGCCGCTATGATACAGAAGAAAACAGCACGCTGTTTTCTTCGCTGTCCGTCTGCTTACGCTGCCGAAACAGCAGCAACCGATTTCTCGGTTGCAAAAAGAGTATGCCCGTCACGGGAGGAAGGAGTATATGGCAAGACACAGTTTTATACAGATGTCAAAGCTACCCAATGTCAAGGGAAGAATATCCTATATCACAAGCCACGCAAGACAGGAAAATCTCTATGCCACCTACCGCACCGCCGACAATGAATTTTGGAGTAACCTTGCAAGGGAAAGCCAGCAGGAATTTAAGCGAAGCGGTACGGAGGGCAAATGTATTGAAGCAAGGGAATTGATTATCGCCCTGCCCGAAGTATATACAAAATACGAGCCGCAGGAAGTCCTTGAAGATTTTACGGAGGAGTTCCACAGGCGGTATGGTGTAGAGTGCGTGTCAGCCCTCCACCACAACAAACGCAAGACAAACTATCATATCCACCTTATCTTCAGCGAAAGAAAGCTGCTTCCTGAACCTGACATCAAGATAGCCACACGCAGCGTGTTCTATGATGAAACAGGCAAAAGGGTACGCACCAAGAAAGAAATCACAGGGGAGGACGGACAGATACGAAAAGGCTGCACCGTCATTAAAAAGGGCGAGGTTTACGAAAGCCACCTCTTTACCGTGAAAGATGATAAATTCAAAAGCGAGCCTTTTCTTCGGGAGGTAAAAGAGATTTACACTGACCTTATCAATCGCCATATTGCTGATCCCGAACAGCAGTTAAAGGTATTTGATAAGAACAGCGTTTATCTTCCTACCAAGAAAATCGGTAAGAACAATCCCAAAGCCGCCGAGATTGAAGCCGACAACGCCGCAAGGCAGGAATGGAACAGGACGGCGGATATGGCATTGTTATCGGGGATTGAGGAAACAAAGATACTGGAAATCAAGAAAGAGGAAATCCACCAAAAGGCAAGTCAGTCCATTAAAGAAAAGGGCTGGCTGCCTACCTTGTTCCGCAGCATTATCGGCAGGGCAAAGGAGCTTCTGCAAAGCCTTATCCGAGAAAAGGATATGCCGCCCAAGCCTACGCTGGATATGGATATGGCGGAATTTCGACGCATGAAAAATCTGATGATAAAGGCGCAGGAGGGCGCAAGGGAAATCCGCCGTTTGCAGGACGATGTTCTCCCGAAACTGAAAGCGCAGCTTGCAGACACAAAGGGGCTTTTCAAAGGCAAGGAGCGTAAAGCCTTGTCCGAGCAGATACAGCAGACGGAAAAGGAAATCGCTGCAAAACTGGATATGCTGCCCGATATTCTGAAAGAGGACGGTTATCCCGATGTGCAGGCGTTCATGCGTACTTTCCGAGAAATGGAAAGCGTTGTGGAACAGTACAGCCGTGACCTTGCCGAGTGGGAGCGTCAGACCAGCAGGAAACCGTCAGCCGCCGCCAAAGAGCAGCGCAGACCACCCGAAAAGCAGAGCGTATTAAAACATTTGCGGGAGATACAGGATAAAAATAGGCAGAAACCACCCCAAAGACAGCGCAAAAAATCCATTGACAGAGATAGCCGATAGATATGGAAAAACCGCCGTTATGGTGTTACCCATAGCGGCGGTGGTACATAATTATTTGCTGACTGCAAGCGTGATTTTCATATCCTGAACATTGATGATTGTTTCTTTTTTGCACTTCGGACAGTAGAGAGGAAAGTTTCTCATCTCAGTATTTTCCTGTATCATTGTTCGGGTTTTATTGCCGCAGACAGGGCAAAGTATCCATTCTGTTTTCATAATGTCGACCTCTTTGCGTTTCTCACTAATGGGAAAATATGAAATCTATATCATTCAATTTCAGTTAGAAATCTAAATTCCCCAATCCTGACTAATCATTTGCAGCTTTACCATATGCGGATAAATTTTGCCTGTGTTCATCAGTTTTTCCGGCGTTCCCTGTTCGGCAACCGTACCGTTTGAAAGCACAACCACTTTATCTGCGCCGCTTACGGTACGCATACGGTGGGCGATAACAAGTACGGTCTTGTCCTTTATCAGTCTTGACAAAGCAGCCTGTATCAATGTTTCATTTTCCACATCAAGACTTGCCGTTGCTTCATCAAGTAAGATAATAGGGGAATTTTTGAGAAAAGCGCGGGCGATTGAAATTCTCTGCCTTTCCCCGCCAGACAATTCGCAACCATTTTCACCAATCATACTGTTATACCCGTCTGGGAGCTTTTCTGCAAATTCTTCACAATTTGCTAGTCTTGCCGCCGCAATTACTTCTTCGTCGGTCGCGTCCTTTCTGCCTATTCTGATATTCTCCATGATTGTGTTGTTAAACAGCGTCACATCTTGAAATACGATAGAGTACAGAGACAGCAAGGTTTCCGGCTCTATTTTCGATATATCCATACCACCGACAGTAATCTTCCCTTTGTTTATGTCCCAAAACCGCGAGGCAAGACGCGACACCGTAGTTTTTCCGCCGCCGGACGGTCCGACTAAAGCGGTAACTTCTCCCTGTTTTGCCGTAAAAGACACATCTTTCAATACGGTTTCCCCAGTATTATAAGCAAATCCTACATGGTCGAATACAATGTCATAACCTTTATTTATCAGTTGATTTTCCCCTGTCTGAATAGGTTGGTCAAGGATTTCGTTCATGCGGTCTATGTTCGTTTTCGTAGAGATTACCGCAGCAAGATTTTGCAATGCGCCTTCAAGCGGGGCATAAAGCCTTGAAGCTACAAGCAAGAACATAAAAAACAGCGGAATATCAATTTCTCCACGAATAAGCAGCGTAGAGCCTACAAGCGCAACCGTAGCAATTCCAAACTTTAATATTAGTGTTGAAGAAACAACAAAAAGTGCTGTTCCAAGTTCTGTTATAATGTGCCGTTTTTCTACAT
>ERZ1106943.4161-NODE-4161-length-10200-cov-2.994184_pt1 | contig 10200 bp, 10 predicted proteins | sample MGYA00403671_ERZ1106943 | MGnify/ENA primary metagenome ERZ1106943 (study PRJEB35170, sample SAMEA104062427) | human gut metagenome | biome: human gut; feature: human-associated habitat; material: faeces | place: Denmark | collected 2012-06-14 ...
CATTCTCAGAGCTTCTTCAGCGGAGTTTGCCGTATCCACTTCGTAGCCTTCGTTTAGTCTTGGTTATCTGACATTATCCCGTAATGCCGGTACACTTTCAGGTGGTGAAGCCCAGAGAATCCGTCTTGCGACGCAGATCGGCTCGGGCTTAGTCGGTGTTGCTTATATCCTGGATGAGCCAAGTATCGGTTTACACCAGAGAGATAATGATAAATTATTAAGAACACTGATCCATCTAAAAGATCTTGGAAATACCCTGATCGTTGTAGAGCACGATGAAGATACGATGCTTGCTGCAGACTATATTGTTGATGTCGGTCCGGGAGCCGGTGTACATGGCGGAGAGATCGTTGCAACCGGTACAGCCAAAGAGATCATGCAAAATGAAAACTCGATCACAGGCGCATACCTGAGCGGCAGAATCAAGATTCCGATCCCGAAGAAACGCAGGAAACCGAGCGGTTCGATCAAAGTGATCGGCGCACAGGAAAACAATTTAAAAAATATCAACGTCGAATTTCCACTTGGGGTCATGACCTGTGTTACCGGTGTATCCGGTTCGGGTAAAAGCTCTTTAGTCAATGAAATCTTATATAAGAGTCTTGCAAAGAACCTGAACCGTGCACGCTGTATCCCCGGAAAACATAAAGAAATCCAAGGATTAGAACAGCTTGATAAAGTCATTGCGATCGATCAGTCTCCGATCGGACGGACACCACGCTCAAATCCCGCAACCTATACCGGTGTTTTTGATCTGATCCGTGATCTTTTTGCAAGCACACCGGATGCGAAAGCACGCGGCTATAAAAAAGGACGTTTCAGCTTCAATGCCAAAGGCGGACGATGTGAAGCCTGTGGTGGTGACGGTATCAACAAGATCGAAATGAATTTCCTGCCTGATATTTATATTCCTTGCGAAGTCTGTGGTGGTAAACGCTACAATCGTGATACACTGGATGTCAAATACAAAGGAAAGACGATTGCAGATGTACTGGATATGACTGTTGACGAAGCGGTTCATTTCTTTGATGCATTGCCAAAGATCCGGCGTAAGATCGAAACCTTAAACGATGTCGGGCTTTCTTATATCAAGTTAGGCCAGCCATCCACTACTCTTTCCGGCGGGGAAGCACAGCGTATCAAACTTGCTACAGAACTAAGTAAACGTGCTACCGGAAAAACGTTCTATATCTTAGACGAACCAACAACCGGCTTACATTTTGCCGATGTCCACAAGCTGATCGAGATTTTGCACCGTCTGTCAGAAAGCGGCAATACCGTAGTCGTGATAGAGCATAATCTTGATGTAATCAAAACAGCGGATTATATCATTGATATCGGACCGGAAGGCGGAAGCCGTGGTGGTACGGTTGTTGCAACAGGAACACCTGAGCAGGTTGCAAAATGCAAGAAGTCCTATACCGGAGCCTATATTAAAAAGATGTTAGAAAAGGATAAAGAATAATGCAAAAGAAAAATACATTTTATGCTATGTTAGCACGTATGAAATACATCAAACGCTGGGCATTGATGCGCAATGCAGAGGAAGAAAATATCAGCGAGCATTCTTTGGAAGTAGCCATTCTTTCTCACGCTTTGGCTTTCATTGGCAACACCCGTCTAAGCAAAGACCTGAATGCCGACCGGATCGCCATGCTCGGTGTTTACCATGACTGTACCGAGATCATCACCGGAGACATGCCTACACCGATCAAATACGAAAACCCAACGATTCAGGATGCCTATAAACAGATTGAAAAAACTGCTGCTTTCCGGCTTCTTAATATGCTGCCGGACGATCTTCGAACCTCTTACGAAAGCTATTTTACAGAAAGCAGCCTTGATGCATATGAAAAGCTTATCGTAAAAGCTGCCGACAAGCTTTCTGCTTATATCAAATGTATTGAAGAGGAAAAAGCAGGTAATGCCGAGTTTAAAAGTGCAAAACAGACTATTGCAAAAGCGATCACAGAATTGCACTGTGAAGAAGCCGATATCTTTGTAAAAGAATTTCTACCGGCCTATGAGCTGACTTTAGATGACTTGAATTAATTTCCGAAAGTGGAAAACAAAAAAGCTCTGCCACATCTAATCCATGTAGCAGAGCTTTTTTATCGTCGCACAAAATATACTATCTACGCAGTTTATTTACTGAGCAGCGCCTTATCATTTGCAAACTCTTCCCCACTGATCTCTTCAAACTTATGAAGAAGATCTTCTACGGTCAGTTTCTTCTTTTCTTCTCCCTTGATATCTAAGATGACTTTTCCTTCATTCATCATGATCAGACGATTGCCATGCACGATCGCATCACGCATATTATGTGTAACCATCATTGCTGTCAGATTGTTTTCTTCAATCATCTTATCGGATAATGCAAGCACTTTGGCTGCTGTCTTGGGATCAAGAGCAGCTGTATGCTCATCGAGCAAAAGAAGCTTTGGTTTCTTTAAGGTTGCCATCAAAAGAGTCAATGCCTGTCTTTGGCCACCTGACAAAAGACCGACTTTAGATGTCATGCGATCTTCAAGTCCGAGATCTAACATCTTTAATAACTCTCTGTATTCTTCTTTTTCTTTCTTTGTGATACCCCAGCTTAATCCACGTCTTTTTCCACGTCTGGCAGCCAATGCAAGATTTTCTTCAATCTCCATTGTTGCTGTCGTACCATTCATTGGATCTTGAAAAACACGTCCTAAGAAAGCTGCTCTTTTATGCTCCGGAAGACCTGTTACGTCCTGTCCGTCAATAATGATATTTCCGGTGTCGATCGGCCAGACACCTGCGATCGCATTCAGAACGGTTGATTTACCGGCACCATTGCCACCAATCACTGTTACGAAATCACCTTCATTTAATTGTAGATTTACACCATCCAGTGCTTTCTTTTCATTGATCGTTCCAAGATTAAAAGTTTTATGGATATTGACTAATTCTAACATGCCTTACTGCCTCCCTTCGCTGCTTTTCGATATGAGTTTTTCATCTTACCACGCATGTATGGCACAGCAAGGAAAACAGCTACTACGATCGCTGAGAACAGTTTCATATCGATCGATGGCAGACCAAGCCAGCATACAAAACTGATAACGATATAGTAAATAATACTTCCGATCGCTACAAAAAGAAGTCTTCCGCAGAAGTTTAACTTCTTTCCAAATAATGCCTCTCCAAGCACTTCACCAATGATAACAGATGCAAGACCGATAACAATTGAACCTCGTCCCATATTCACATCACAGTTACCCTGATACTGTGCTAAGATTCCGCCTGCAAATCCTACCAGACCATTTGAAAAGACAAGTGCGATAACTTTTGCGACAGAAGTATTGATACCCTGCGCTCTTGACATATTAGGATTGCATCCGGTTGCACGGATCGTAAATCCCATCTCTGTTCCAAAGAACCAATATAAAACAGCGATCACAGCAATCGTAATGATTGCCGTAACCAGAATCGTATGTGAAATCTCACGCAATGTTACGATCAATGGAAACTGGTCTACACTTATCGCCTGATTTGCTTTTCCCCCGGTGATATTCAGATTAACGGAATACAATGCGATCTGCGTCAGAATACCTGCTAATATATCAGGGATTCCAAATACAGTATGTAAAACACCGGTAATAAATCCTGCTGCCATGCCTGCTATAAATGCAACAACTAATGATACGACCGGTGAATATCCATTCAGGATCATCATAGCTGTTACCGCACCACCTGTTGCCAAGGTTCCATCCACGGTCAGATCGGCAAAATCCAGAATCTTAAAAGTAATATATACACCGATCGACATAATACCCCAGATCAATCCCTGCGAAACACTACCCGGCAATGCCCTGAATAATGCTACAGGATCTAATGCTCCCAATACGGGAATTAAACTTAACATTTACTTGTTCCTCCATTCATTTTGATGTTTTTTTATCTTCTTAGTCTGCAAATGCTTCACGGATCTTTTTTGCAAGTTCTTCGGTATCCGTTCTCTGTGTCGGTTTCCATTGGATCTCTACGGTATCATCCTGATAACGCGGGATCAGATGAACATGCAGATGAAATACCGTCTGTCCTGCAAGTGCACCATTGTTTTGTAACACATTAACGCCTTCACAGTCAAGAACATCCTTTAACACCGCAGCACATTTTTTCGCAACCGGCATTACCTCTTTACACCAGTCATCCGGGAGTTCATACAGATTGGCTGCATGTGTCTTCGGCAAAATGATACAATGTCCTTTTGATGCCGGATTGATATCCATGATCACACGAAAATGTTCATCCTCATAAATCGTATTCGATGAAATCTCACCATTGGCTATTTTACAAAAAATACAATCGTCCTTTACTGTTTTTTCCATACTTTCTTCTCTTCCTTTCTGCATCACAAACGGATGTCTCTTTATTTTTATCTCAGATGAAAACGAATGTTTTCAGACTGCCAAACCTTACAGCTTACCAACAACTTTATCGAAAACGAAACAGTGAGTCAAATGTATGAAGTACACGAAAGTTTCCTTTTGCTGTCAGTTCTCCACCCATAAATGCTGTCTGAAGCGGTGCTTCACCATGGATTACTTTTTCAAGGATCTGCTTTGTAGAACGGATCTCTACATCTGCATCCTCTTTCTCTCCATAATAGCAGTTTAACGCACCATTATCAATTTCAAATACAAGCTTCTTTTGAATATCGGTCAGTTCCCATTGGAAAGACAGGGCAACATTCGGGATTGGCTGAAATGCCTCTTTAAATTCCTGTATATAGGGTTCTTCCTCTTTTTGCCCGGCATCGTCACCAAGCATCGCTTTAAACATCTGTGAAAGTTCCTGGATATCTTCTTTTTGCTGGCGCACATACGATTCATCCGATACAAATTCAGATAGCTGCTCGCTTTCCTGTGGTGTCAGACGAATCGCTTTTGGCTGCATGACATTTTCCCTGACTGCCATACTGCTGGATGGTAAAGAGCTCATTTTCTTTGAAAAAACACGATAGAAGTTTTCAATACTTTTTTCGATCAGATACGAATACTCGGTACTTGTTTCAAAGGTTGCCGTGTCGTTGACATATGCACAAATGCCATTACAGGGAATACCACCAAGCATTTCCCATGCTTTTACCATTGTAAATTGTGCCTCTTTTTCTCCATATGTGGTGGAGAGAACAACCGGCATCATATAAAGTGATTTGATCTTTTCTTTGTCACCATATAACCAGCAGGCATCCAGAAACTGCCACAAAAGACCACCGATCCCCATCCATTCTACCGAGGCTGCCAGAACAATCGCATCGGCTTCTTTTAATGTTTTGGGAAGCATCGAAATTCCTCTTTTATCTTCATACAGATTATATCTTTGTACTTTCACATTTAATTCATCTAATACTTTGCTGACCTTATCCATAACATAGATTGCCGGATCGTCGATCAGACCTCGTCCACCATAATAGATATTTACTTTCATGACACACCTCGCCTTTTTTGTAGCATCGTAAGTATCCATGCCAAAATAAATCCGGCAATAAAGCCGCCAAAATGAGCTGCATTATCAACACCCTGGCTGGTCAGACCACCATATAAACTAAGTACAGCCATAACAGCGATCTGTCTGACCGTATAGCGGTCTTCCTCATTCCGTCTTGCCAGAACAACAAAAAGCATTGCCCCGATCACACCAAAGATCGCACCGGAAGCACCTATGGATACCACGTTATCATTCTGCAGCATATTATACCCCATTGACGCACAGCCTGCAAGGATTCCCGATGCCAGATACAGGATACCGTAACGGATGCTTCCTATCTTCTCTTCCAGACAGGAACCGACATAACCAAGGATCAGCATATTATTAAAAATATGTTCCAGATTGCTATGCAAAAACATACAAGTCAAAAGGCGGTACCATTGCCCCTGCTCTAACACGGCATACCAGCTTAAAGCACCGGCATTGACAATCGCATCATTTTGACTATACGCAAAAAGATCCGTATACAAAAAAACAAGAACGTTTACTACAATGATTATAATGTTGCACCATGGGAGTTTTTGCGTTTTCAATGCATTCCAATTAAAATTTGAGCGATATCTTTGTGTATTCTGCCAGCTTCCGTTATTTTGCTGTTGCCAATTTCCATTGTTCTGCCATTGTCGGTTTCCATTCTGCCAATTTCCATTGTTCTGCCGGTTTTCATTGCCTTGCTGCTGTCCATACCGATCATTCGAGTTAGAAATTCCCGGAAAAATCTGTTCTAATGGTTTGCGAAGTTCCAGAAAACTTTGGTCAGAGGTTTCAAAAACCATAAGACAACGCCTTGACGGAATGATCCTCCAAAAACAGTCCTGCCCCTGAAACAGACGATGTACACTTTCTTCCTCTTCACTGACTAACAGATAGAGGAATCGACTGTAAAAGCAGTCCTTCTTTCTTAAAAAATCCCGGATCTGCTCTGCAATATGCAAAAACTGTTCCCGGCTCAATGTATTTCCAACTGTTTCATCTACTGTCACAACGACATATCCGTTCTGTCCTTCCTGCCTTAAAGCCATATAAACGCCCGGTATATTTAACCGGATATCCCGATAGTCATATCGTTTTAACACCGAAACAATTTCCTGATAGATCATGTTTTCACCTTTCCCTTCCGTTATTGCTTCTTTTGTGTTTCTTTGTAACATTTTCTTTTTGTATCTATTACAAAACGCCTCTTTTTATTCCAGTATATTTACCATAATAAAAGCTTAACATTCCCCCTTTTATATCACTTCTGCAATGTGAAAATCCCGCTCTGTTCCGGCACAATTGTCGAAGAAAGCGAAAATTTGACATACGAACACTCCTTTTGTCTGCTGCCAGACGAGGTATCATAGAAACAGCCACTGTAATAATGCATTCCCGGAATCTTCTGAGTAAAAATTTTCGAGAGTACATTAATAAATCAAAGGAGGTTATAACTATTTTGAAAGATTTATGCGAAGATCGACGTTTACTGCTGGGGATGGTAATATGCACTGCAGCTTCCATCCTGTTAAAATGCATTTGTGCAATAATATACCATAAGCTGTTACACGACTCACGACAGCTTCAGACAACGAAAAACAAATGGCTTCGTGCTATGCTTACAAAATACGAGGCAAGTTATAAGATCCGAATATCCATCAATGACCCGGATTGTTTTGTAAGCCGGCATTTAGAACGGTACCATGTATTTAAGCTGTCTCTTTATACATTAGAAAATACCGATCTTTTTGCCGCAGCACTCCTGATCAGTACTTCCCTGCTGGCTCTGATCCAGGGAATAGCCGGCAGACAGCCGATGAGACAGCTTCTCTTACAGATTCTTATTCCACTCTTTTTACTGTCTTTGATCGGATTAAGTGAAATGCTTTTTAGAATCCGTCACAAAAAAAGATGTCTTAAACTGCAACTGTTAGATTATCTTGAAAATACAATCCAGTCCAAGCTTGAAAATCAATATCTTCACCCGGAATTACAAAAAGCGTACCAAAATGCATACTTTGATATTACATCAAGCTTAGAAGGACAGGATCGCCTGAATCATATGGTGCAATTAGAAAAAATGAATCAAAAAGAACGGGAAGAAAAGCCGAAAAGTACCTTTAGCAAAGAAATGCGGGAATTGATCGATTCTCTGGTGCAGGAAGAAAAACTCGCAAAAGACATTCAGCAGATCGAGCAGGAAAACACTGCTACTGCCGCAACGAAAGAAAAAATGCAACTGATCGAAGAAATTATCAAAGAATATCTCTAGGAGGACATTACCATCATGGAAAAATTTCATACTATTTCGGATACAGCCAGACAACTATCGGTTGAACCGCACGTTCTACGTTACTGGGAAGATGAATTGGATCTACAGATTCACCGCAATGCCAAAGGGCATCGTTTTTATGTCAACTCTGACCTTGCTCTTTTACAAAATATCAAAGAATTAAAAGAAAAAGGCTTTCAACTGAAAGCGATCAAACTTCTTTTGCCGGACATTAAAACAGTATGTACTTATGATACGCAGAAATTATACCGGCTCCGCGAGGAGTTAAATAATCGTGTCTTAGAAGAAAGCATGTCGCATTCCATGGAACATAGCGCACAGGTGATGCCGCTTCATCCTCATGCCACCTCATTAGATGCTTCGTATTCCAATGATACGCCAAAAGCTGTAGATTCCTCTGATAAATTACAGCAATTTGAGAATATTTTGCATCAAATGATCTCTTCTGCATTGACAGACTGTATCGGTGATACAAAAGAAGAAATCTGTGAAGAAGTCAGTACACGACTGTTAAAAGAGATCCATTACCTTTCGCGACAGCGGCAGGATCTGCAGGAACAACAGATTACCCTGTTAAACAAAATCCTGTCAGAGGTACGGGAAGATCTTGCCGAAACCGCATCGAGTTGTGAAAATCCGATCCCCGCAGCAAAGTCACGAAAAGAAGCATCTGCCAAGTCCAAAAGGCACAAAAAATTATTTGCTAAGTCTCGCTAATAATGCTATAGTATAAATAGTATGTCTTCGCTCATACAATATAGAAAAAAGAGTCGTTTTAGAAATTATTTCTAAAAAAATGTTTGAACATTTCTTTTGGAAACGATTTCTCCGATTCTAAATTTGGAGGCAGGAAATGGGAAAATTTCAAATTGAACAATGTGGACAGATCGAGGGGTTATATTTGATCCAGCCAACAGTCTTTGGGGATAATCGTGGCTATTTTATGGAAACATATAACTATAATGAATTCAAAGAACTGGGACTGGATATGGTCTTTGTACAGGATAATCAGTCAAAATCAACAAAAGGCGTTCTGCGTGGTATGCACTACCAGAAAGAACATACACAGGGCAAGCTTGTCCGTGTGATCAGCGGTAAAGTCTATGATGTTGTTGTTGATATCCGCAAAGATTCAAAAACATATGGTCAGTGGTATGGCGCTACTCTTTCTGCCGAGGAAAAAAATATGATGTATGTACCGGAAGGATTTGCACATGGTTTTTATGTTTTATCGGACACAGCAGAGTTTTTGTATAAATGTACAGACTTTTATGATCCGTCTTCCGAAGCCGGAATTATGTGGAACGATCCGACGATCCGGATTGACTGGCCAATACCGGAAGGAGAAACTCCGATCATTTCGGAAAAGGATACGAAACATCCAAATTTCTCATCCGCTATTTATTTATAAGATTTCTGTTCTTAAAAGTATTAGTAATATCGCAACATAAGAAAAGAACATGATATAAAAACAAAATTTGTTCTTACGACTAAAAAATAATCACACCGTAAAATGCCATTCTACTCACACAGTAGCTTTGGCATTTTCTTATAACAAAAAGGAGGCCGCCTATGAAAAAGATTTTAGTAACCGGCAGTAACGGACAGCTCGGCCGTGCTTTGCACCAATTGTTGCAAAACAGCGATGCTGATGTCACATATACAACATCAAAAGACTTAGATATCCGTGATGAAAAAGCAGTTCATGCATTCGTACAAACGTGCAACCCTGACCTGATCATCAATGCAGCAGCACATACTGCGGTTGATCTTTGTGAATCAGACAAAGAAAATGCTTATGCGATCAATGCCAACGGTCCAAAATATCTGGCTATGGCAGCAAAAGAAATTGATGCGGAACTCGTTCATGTATCAACAGATTATGTCTTTGACGGCACATCTTCCAGACCATATCTCGAAACCGATACACCATGCCCGCAAAGCGTCTATGGAAGTTCCAAGCTTGCCGGTGAAAAGAACGTTATGGAAAGTATGGAGAAATATTACATCGTACGTACAGCATGGCTTTATGGCGATGGCAAAAACTTTGTCCGCACAATGCTTCGTCTGGCAAAAGATCATGACATGCTGACTGTTGTCAATGACCAGTTCGGATCACCGACTTCTGCGTTAGAGCTTGCCCGCATGATCTTATATATCATTGACAAAAAAGACTACGGCATTTACCATGCCACTTGTGAAGGAATTACAAGCTGGTATGATTTTGCAAGAGAGATCTTTAAGCAGGCTTCTGTTTCCATTCAGGTCAAACCGGTTTCAACCGAAGAGTATCCGGCAGCGATTGCCAAAAGACCTGCCTATTCGGTATTGGAAAATGCACATCTTCATGCACTTGGTGATTACCGGATGAAAGACTGGAAAGATGCGTTAAAAGAATATATGGCAGACAATGA
>ERZ1106943.4162-NODE-4162-length-10199-cov-2.885647_pt1 | contig 10199 bp, 8 predicted proteins | sample MGYA00403671_ERZ1106943 | MGnify/ENA primary metagenome ERZ1106943 (study PRJEB35170, sample SAMEA104062427) | human gut metagenome | biome: human gut; feature: human-associated habitat; material: faeces | place: Denmark | collected 2012-06-14 ...
ATATTCCGGCAAATCCTAAAAGATCCGATGCTCCAGTTCGCTGCTGTCCTTGTGCAAGATCATCAGGCGCGAGCTGTTTCGCGGCTCCACCGGGGTCTGCGCGATCAATTCCTGGGGCAAATCATAATAAAAATCAGAAGTTTTCATAATTATCTCCGCAAAAGTATTTGACATATATATATAGTAAGTGATATTATATCTAAAAGCAAGCGGTATTTACCCACCGCAGGCGCTGTAAGATATTATATTGCAAAATGCTGCGTTTTACAAGGCATTTTTTTAAGGAGAGTCACAATGAACAAAAAGTACAAAGTCGGTATCGTCGGCGCAACCGGTATGGTCGGTCAGCGCTTCGCCCTGCTGCTGGAGAATCACCCCTGGTTTGAGGTAGTGTGCCTGGCAGCCTCTGCACGCTCTGCTGGTAAGCCTTACAAAGAGGCACTGGGCAGCAGATGGTGCATGGATAAACCCATTCCCGCCAACATGGCAGACCTGCCGGTGTATGACGCCCAGGCAGATATAGAAAAGATCACCTCTATGGTAGACTTTGTATTCTGCGCCGTGGATATGAAAAAGGATGAGATCCGCGCGCTGGAGGAGCAGTATGCCAAGCACGAGTGCCCAGTGGTATCTAACAACTCTGCCAACCGGTTTACTCCAGATGTGCCCATGGTGGTGCCGGAGCTGAATCCCCAGCATATTGACATTATTCCCGCCCAGCGTAAACGCCTGGGCACCAAGCGCGGCTTTATCGCCGTAAAGTCCAACTGTTCTTTGCAGAGCTATGTGCCCGCCATCTTCCCCCTGCACCAGAAGTACGGCATTAAGCGGGTGCTGGTGTGCACCTACCAGGCCATCAGCGGTGCAGGCAAGACCTTTGAGCGCTGGCCGGAGATGATCGACAATGTGATTCCTTACATCGGTGGCGAGGAAGAAAAGAGCGAGAAAGAGCCGCTGAAGCTGATGGGCCACATTGAGGGCGACCAGATCGTGTCTGCCGATGCACCGGCCTTTACTGCGCAGTGCATTCGCGTGCCGGTGACCAACGGTCACCTGGGCGCCGTATTTATGGACTTTGAGGGCGAGAAGCCCTCTGAGGAAGAGATTATTGAGGTGTGGAAGAACTACGCCGGTCGTGCCCAGGAGCTGGAGCTGCCCAGCGCGCCCAAACAGTTCCTGCACTACTTTACCGAGCCGGATCGCCCGCAAATTCACAGCGAGCGTGAGCTGGAGCACGGTATGGCCGTGTCCATCGGCCGTCTGCGCCCGGATACACAGTATGATTACAAGTTTGTATGTCTGTCCCACAACACCCTGCGCGGCGCTGCCGGCGGTGCGGTGCTGCTGGCCGAATTGCTGGCAGCCGAGGGTTATATGGACTGATAACACAGCGAAAAGGAGATTTTTGATATGAAGAAGGATCCTATCTTTACAGGCGCAGCCGTTGCCATTATTACCCCTATGCATGCGGACGGCAGCGTAAATTATGACGAGTTCGCCCGGTTTGTGGACTGGCAGATTGACAACGGTACAGACGCCATCGTAATCTGCGGCACCACCGGCGAAAGTTCTACCTTGGATGTTGACGAGCACCTGGAGTGCATCAAGTGGTGCATCGAGTATGTGAACGGTCGTGTGCCGGTGATCGCCGGTACAGGCTCCAACTCCACCGCCAGTGCCATTGAAATGAGCAAAGAAGCCTGCGAATACGGCGCAGACGCTCTGCTTCTGGTGACCCCCTACTACAACAAGACCAGCCAGGCCGGTCTGATCGCCCACTATACTGCGATTCACGATGCAACGGATAAGCCCATTGTTCTTTATAATGTGCCGTCCCGCACCGGACTGAACCTGCTGCCGGAGACGGCGCTGGAGCTGTCCAAGCTGCCCCGCATCAACGGCATTAAAGAGGCATCCGGCAATCTGGATCAAGTGGCTAAGGTGCACAAACTGTGCGGCGACGCACTGAACATTTGGAGCGGCAACGACGACCAGATTGTAGACATTCTGGAGCGCGGCGGTAAGGGTGTAATCAGCGTGCTGTCTAATGTATGCCCCCAGGAAACCCACGACATTGTGGCTAAGTACCTGGACGGCGATGTGGACGGCTCCAAGGCGCTGATGGATCACTATTTTGAGCTGGCAAAGACCCTGTTCTGCGATGTGAATCCCATTCCGGTTAAGGACGCTGTGAACCGCATCGGTTACGCAGCCGGTCCCTGCCGTATGCCGCTGGTGCCCTTGAGCGAGGCCAATCAGCAGAAGATGCAGGCAACGCTGGAAAAGTATGGCCTGATCAAATAAAAACACAGGAAGTTCAAAGCTATGACGAGAATAATTATTACTGGCGCCAACGGCAAAATGGGTCATGTGATCCGCAGCGTTGTAGCCGGTCGGGAGGATTGCACAGTAGTAGCCGGTGTGGATTTTAACACCCAGGCGGCCGACTTCCCTATCTATAAAACGATTGCAGAGGTGCAGGAAGAAGCGGATGTGATTATCGACTTCTCCAACCCTGCCCTCTTAGACGATCTGCTGACCTATTCCGCCGCCAAGTCAATGCCCTTGGTAATCGCCACCACCGGCTACACGGCGGAGCAAAAGGCCAAGATTGAAGCCGCAGCTGAAAAGTGCCCCATCTTCTTCACTTATAATATGAGTATGGGCATTAACCTGCTGGCGACCTTAGCACAGAAAGCGGTCAATGTACTGGGACCGGATTTTGACATTGAGATTGTGGAAAAGCACCATAATCAGAAGATCGACGCTCCCAGCGGCACAGCATTGATGCTGGCAGACGCCATGTGCAAGGAGATCAATCACCCCATGAAGTACGAATATGACCGGCACGCCAAGCGCGAAAAGCGCACCCGGGACGAGATCGGCATTCATGCTGTACGAGGCGGCACCATTGTAGGCGAGCATGAGATCATCTTTGCCGGCAGGGACGAGATCATTACTTTGTCTCACTCTGCACGAAGCAAAGAGATCTTTGCCGTAGGCGCTGTGAACGCTGCCGTCTTTATGTGTGGAAAAGACGCCGGGCTGTATGACATGAGCCAAATGATTCACTAATTCTTGTCCCTATTCTGCGGAATAGGGACTTATTCTTTTTGGAGGACGGTATGAACCAGACAGAACAGGTCTTTCTCTCTCTGCTGCGGGATTATGTTTGCGGACAAAAATTAAAAGCCCTTCCCACCGTAGACTGGCAGGCACTGTATAACTTGGCGCAAAGTCATAATGTGACCGGCCTTGTGGGTCGTATCTTGGCAGATCTTCCTACCGATCATCGCCCCCCAAAAACCCTTGCAGTGGCCTTTCGCCAAGGGATGGGTCAAACCCTAATGGCTTACGAAAAGCGTATGGCAGCCGTGCAGGTGATGGAGCAAACACTAACGGACGCCCAAATCCCCTACCTAACGGTGAAAGGTGCCTGTACTGCGGCAGCCTACCCGGATCCCTCCTTGCGCACCTGCGGCGATACGGATATTGTGTTGACTCCGGAGCACCAGCGAGAAGCGGTACAGACTTTGGAAAAGCGTGGCTTTGCCAAAAAAGTGACCCACGACGATGTGGTGATGCTCACCCTGCATGGGTTTGAATTTGAACTGCACACACGGTTGGAAAGCATTAACGACGGCTCTCGTGCCCTGCTGGCAAACCCTTTTGCGCCGGAAGTGGCATACAATAAATCCAAAAATATCTGGGTGCTGCAACCGGTATATGCCGTTTATTACACCGTGCTGCACCTGCTGCACCACATTAAAACCGGCGGTGCCGGCGTGCGTATGCTGTTAGACACAGACTTGCTCCTTCGCAAGGATCCGACACTTGCACCACAGGTACTGGAATTGGCCGAGCGCAGCGGGCTGGAGCGTTCTTTTGGCTGTATCCTTGCCCTGTGTAAGCAGTGGCTGGATACGCCCCTGCCCTGTTCGGTGCCTGCATTGGATACGGACACGGTAGAGAAGTTCGCTGCCGTGATTTTAGGCGGCGGCGTGTTCGGTCACGGCAACGGCAACACCGGTGCCGTATTCCTGGCCCACCAAAAGGCCGTAAAAGGCGATAACACGCCCTTTACCCGTTTGGTCGCATTGTTTCGCTACTGCTTCCCAAAAGCGGATTATATGGCCTACCAGTTCCCTTATTTGATCCGGCGGCCCTGTCTGCTTCCCTTTGCGTACCTACACCGATTTTTTCGCGGTCTGTTTCGCAATCGGACCCACTCCGCAGCGGCGTTGCAAGCCATTGCCGGCAAAAATCAAGGTGCTGCTCTTCTGCACCAGGTATGGGTGGAGCTGGATTTATAGCATTAACTATTTGTATAGTATTGTTAGACAGTTCGTATAGAATGCCTATTTACATCTCTCCCAAAAGTTGGTAAGCTTTTTGAAGAGGTGTATTTTTATGTCGAACGAACAAAATGAAAACAAAAAAGGAAGGCAACCCTTTGCCCCCGGTCTGTGCTTTAGCAAACTGGTATGGGTGTTTTTGATCTCCTGTGTGGTGGGCTTTTTAGTAGAGACCTTGTGGTGCTACATACGCCACGGCTACATTGAAAGCCGACAGTCTTTGGTGTACGGTCCCCTTTCTGTGGCCTATGGTATGGGTGCAGTGGTACTTACCATGGCGCTGTATAAATTTCGAAATTCTCTGTGGTGGAAGATCTTTCTGGTGTCTTTTGTGGTAGGCACGGTTACGGAATATATCTGTTCTCTGGGGCAAGAGCTGGTGTTCGGCACCGTTGCTTGGGATTACAGCAATGTACCGCTGAATATCAATGGTCGAGTGTGCCTACTGTACTCCGTCTTTTGGGGTATACTGGGAATTGCGTGGATCAAGCTGATCTACCCACCTATGGCTAAGCTGATCGGAAAGCTGCCGATCAAACTGGGCAGAGTACTTACTTGGGCGTTTATCATCTTCTTTATTTTTGACGCCATTCTGTCCGCCTCCGCTGCACTGCGTATGGACCAAAGAGACAAAGGTGCAGCACCTCGTAATGCCTTTGAATGCTATCTGGACGAACACTTTGACGATGCGCGCATGCACAAGATCTATGCAAACTCCGTCAGTACCGACCCGCAAAAGCAAGAAAATAAGTAGCCGATCGGCGCAAAGAAGCCACTGTCTGTTACAGACAGTGGCTTTTTATAGTGATTTGCGATTAAACCAACGCGATCCCCCAATCGGCAAAGTTACTGCCGGTGGCCGGGAAAGTATCTACCATAGAACAATCCATAGCAATGCTCTTAAACTTTTGTCCGGAGAGGGTTATATTGCGAATCTCCGCTTTGACGATCATTTTGTACTTGGCTTTGGTGATTTTGCCGGTGGAGGTATTGATGGTGATGGTGCCGCCGGTGTAATTCATGGTCACATTCTTTTTGGCGTTACCGGTGGTCCATTTGCCGCCGTTCTCCTTAATCACCTGGTCTATGGCGTCATACATTGGGCCTGCAGTGGTAAAAAACCGCCCCTGGGGATCTGCACCGGGAGAGCTCATTTGCACTGCCTTGGGCTTTATCGTCAAGGTAACGGTGCCATTTTTATTGTCCTTAATGCTAAGGCTGGCCACATCCGTGTCTCTCAGGCGGGAGGTAATCAGAGACTTGCCGTTCAGGTCCGTATCTGCTGACTTATTAACAGAAGTGCTGGGCGGCAGCCCGGTAGGCAAAGTCATATCCGTCAGCAGACTTTCAAAATAGCTGTCAAAAAAACTATTTTTACTGCCGTTAATGCGGGTATTGGTGACAAACATTTCCTTACAACCCAGCATTTTATAATAAGTAGAGATTTCTTCCGTTTCCAGATCCTTATACTTGGCGGTCTCTTTCTTGGTGGCATTGTAGGCCTTTACATAGTACCGTACTGCGTCCGCGGTGGTGTTCAGCTGTACACCGGCGTACTTGCCCTTCTTAAACGGATCCTTGGCGGTGGTAACCGTCTTGGCTGCGCTGTACGCACCGGAATAAGACTTCTTACCCTGATTCACATAAGCCTGCACCCGCACATAATACTTCTTGCCGCCTTTCAGGCCGGTGATGGTGGCAGAGGTGGCGTTGCCGTTGGTGACTTTCAGCGCTTTGGTCACCTTTTTGTTAAATTTAGAAGAGGTGCTGTACTGCACCCGGTATCCGGAAACAGAAGGCGCCTTACTCCATTTGACAGTAAAGCCCAAACGCTCCGCGGAAACAGACTTAAAGTTCACTTTCGCCACCTTGGTGGTAACGGATTTGGCGCTGCTCCAACTGCTGTACTTTTTCTTTTTACCGCTGGTTTTATAGGTGCGCACACGCACATAATACTTGGTTTTGCTTCTCAGACCGCTAACCGTCTTGGCCGTAGTCTTATCTTTCTTGGCCGTGGCGGTTTTGCTGGTTTTGGAAGAAAATTTGGAGGAGGTGCTGTACTGCACCTGGTATCCGGTCACGCCGCTGACCTTCTTCCACTTGACGGTAAAGGCAGCTGCACCGGCGCTGACGGAGGACACCGTGGGTTTTTTGGGCGCTGCAGCAAAGGCGGTGGTAGGCACGGCAAAGCAGCTAAGCAGCATCAGCAATGCCAGGCATACGGACAAAGTCTTTTTCATCATTTCTCTCCTTCTAAAATCATTAAAAAGTGTGTGAATTTACAACTTGTTTATAGCATACGACTTTGTCCCTTGCAATAGACAGGGCAAACATTCTATCTAAAAGCAAAAAAAGAGACTCCTGCGAGTCTCCTTTTTTATTTCTATTATGTAAGTATCACTAGCGCCAGGTTGCCCTCGCTACGAATGACGATATGCAGCGGCTGATCCGCCGGAACCTTGTCCGCCTGGTCAGTGCCCACCAGGCGCACCTGATCCACAGTTAAGAAACCGTTGGTATGCCAGCTAATCAACTGACGGTTGCGCCGGGCAAATGGACTTAAATCATATACTCAATGGTATTGTCCGGAGTGAGCATGGTCTCCGTATTATATAGCACCACCGCTTCCCTGCCCTTCGGCTCTGCAAAGGCATACAAGGTCTGCGCCTCTCCGTTGAGCATAGACTGGGGCACAACGCGATTATACGCAAAGGGGTGGTCCACATCAGTCACAACGGACGAATCATTAAAGCCCTCTGTCAAATAATATGGATCAAACAGGTAGACCCAGCCGTCCCGCTCGCCGGTAAGCAGCACATAGTGCCACTCGTCTAAAAACAAGCGCACCACCACGGCGCCGCCCCGATGGAGGGCGTCTGTAATAGGGCTTTGCTGACCCATATATACCCGATCGCCGGTGTAATACTCGGTGGTGATCGGCAGCCGTCCCGCTTGTCCAAAGCCGGACAGCCAGTTGCTCAGGAACATCATCGCCGTGCAGGAGGTGCCGCTTTTGCCAAAGGCGCCGTCCGGGCTGAATGCGTCCAGAGAAAACAGCATAATATTTCGGATCAGCTCCGGCGGGATCTGCTCCCGCTCAAAGAGGAAGCTCACCGCATTGAGCATAGAGGTAGGGCCGCAGTCATAATCGGAAATTTGATAACGCAAAGGGCTCTTCATTAGTCTTGCTTCTCCATTAATGCCTGCGCCAGCCGGCCTGCCTTGCACAGTTCCTCCACTGTAGTGTATTCGTTCACAGCGTGGCAGTTATTCATAGCCGTAGCCACCACCAAACCCTGTATGCCGTGCGCGGACAGGATGTTACAGTCACTGCCGCCGTAAGTGTCCGTAAACCGAGGCGCAACTCCCACAGCTTCGCAGGCCCGTCTGAACCGCTGGGCAACAGGTGCGTCCGTGTCTACTCGATAACCGGTAATATGTATGGTATGGTTAAAATTCAGTTTGGCGTCCACCGCCTGTGCCTGCTCCACAAACTCGCTGTGAATCTCGTTGAGTCGATCCAGGGCGTCCTGATGGCACAGGGCACGAATTTCGCCGGTGACGGTACAACTGTCCGGCACAATGTTGGTGGCGCGACCGCCGGTAATGGTGCCCACATTTACCGTCACATCGCCCCATCGCCCGCTGGGAAGATTGGCAACTGCGGCAGCAGCCACCTGAATGGCGTGCACGCCGTCCTCCGGCGCAAAGCCGGCGTGGGCTGCCTTGCCCTCCACCTCTGCGGAAAAAGTAATCAACGTAGGCGCTGCCACAGCACAGTCCCCTACCGGGCCGGACAAATCCATCACATACGCCGTCTTGGACTGCAGGCGCTCCGCATCAAATGCCTTGGCACCCACGCAAAAATGCTCCTCTCCGGTGGTAAACAGCAGTTCCAGCGTCGGATGGGTTGCGCCGCTCTCTAACAGAGAAGCAGCACCCTCCAAGATTGCCGATACACCTGCAAAATCATCAGCACCTAATACCGTATCACCACAGGAGGTAATGTGACCGTTCTCGTCCGTGACCGCCTGCTTGCCTCGGGACGGCTCCACCGTGTCCATATGAGCAGCAAAGAGCACCGGCTCCAGCGACGGATCACCGGGAATGGTTGCCAGCAAGTTGCCGCAGGTACTGCCGGTGGCAGCGGCGGAATCGTCTTCTTCCACCTGCACGCCCAGCGCCGTCAATCGTTCCTGAATGTAACGGCAAACCGCCTGCTCGTCAAAGGAGGGGCTGTCCAGTGCTACCAGATCCGTAAATGTCTTCACCAATCGTTCCTTGTTCATCCTATATCACCATTTCCTACAAATGTTCTATGATTTAATGATACAACCCTGTGGGTTGCCTGTCAATATAAAAAGAGCAGAAAGTCACACTCTCTGCTCTTACCGTTTCCATTTACGGATTGATTTGCAGCTGCACGCCATCGTCACCTGCTGTCAAAGCAATCGCCTGTATGTCCTGATCCTGATGGAACACTAATGCACTTGCCAGCTGATCCTCCACCTGGCGGCGCACCGCGTCACGCAAACCGCGGGCGTTCTTCTTGGAACCATAGGCGATCTTTGCCAAATACACCGGCACACTATCGTCATAGGTCAAGGTAATGCCCTTGTCCTGCATGCCGGGCACCAGTTCATCCACCATCAAGCAGGCGATCCGCTGGAAGTTCTCAAAGGTCAGCTTGTTAAAGACGATCACCTCGTCCACACGACCCAGGAATTCCGGACGCAGGAAGCGCTCCAGGGCTTTCATGGTCACATCCCGGTTCATATCCGCCTGGGACTTGCCAAAGCCCACAGTGGCAGCGTCGGTAGATCCGGCATTAGAGGTCATCACAATAATGGTATTTTCAAAATTCACCGTGCGGCCCTGCGCATCTGTGATCCGACCCTCGTCCAGAATTTGCAGCAAAATGTTTAATACATCTTTATGGGCCTTTTCAATCTCGTCAAACAGAATCACGCTGTAAGGCTTGCGCCGTACTTTCTCTGTCAACTGCCCGGCATCGTCATAGCCCACATAGCCGGGAGGCGAGCCAATAATACGAGAGACAGAAAACTTCTCCATATACTCGCTCATATCCAGGCGGATCAGGGCGTCCGGGGTGTCAAACATATAGGCGGCCAACTGCTTAACCAGTTCCGTCTTGCCTACGCCGGTGGGGCCCACAAAAATAAAGGACTGGGGCCGCTTGCGGGGACTGATTTGTACGCGACCTCGGCGCACGGCTGCGGCAACCTTTTCAATGGCTTCATCTTGGCCGATGATATGGGCTTTCAGCTCCGGCTCCAAACCGGCCAGTTTTTGAATATCCCCCTGCTCGATTTTTGCAGCAGGAATTCCTGTCCACATGGAGATCGCGCTGGCAATATCCGCCTCCAGCACCTGATTGTCCTTAGCCTTTTCCTGCAAAGCAGGCAACTTTTCGTCAATGGCCATCATTTCGGTTTTCAGTTTGGAGATCAGCTCATAGTCGATCTGCTGGTCCTCCTCTGTGGGTTCAGACAGATTTTCAATATTCTCCTGCAAATTCCGTTTTTTGCCTTCCAGGATCTGCGCCTGGCTGATAGCCGGGTTGCGCAAATTGGCGCAGGTGCAACTTTCATCCAGCAAGTCAATGGCTTTATCCGGCAGGTAACGGTCTGTTACATACCGCTCGCTCATCAGCACCGCTTTATAAACCAAGGTGTCGGAAATTTGCACCTTGTGGTACTGCTCGTAGTAGCCCTTAATGCCCAGCAGCATTTTGTAGGCGTCCTCCACAGATGGCTCCTCGATCTTCACCGGTTGGAACCGGCGCCCCAGGGCGGCATCCTTCTCTATAACCTTACGATACTC
>ERZ1106943.4166-NODE-4166-length-10180-cov-2.875654_pt1 | contig 10180 bp, 7 predicted proteins | sample MGYA00403671_ERZ1106943 | MGnify/ENA primary metagenome ERZ1106943 (study PRJEB35170, sample SAMEA104062427) | human gut metagenome | biome: human gut; feature: human-associated habitat; material: faeces | place: Denmark | collected 2012-06-14 ...
TGTCCGGCGGGCATAATCAACTCCATAGGCTTGCAAAATCCGGGAGTTGACGCAGTAATAAACAACGAGCTTCCGCGGCTCAAAAGATGCTTTTCGAAACAGGTGATAGCAAATGTCAGCGGATTTTCAATCCATGAGTATACGGAGGTCGCGGCACGTTTCAACGAATGTGAGCAAGTCGGCATTATCGAAGTCAATATCAGCTGCCCGAATGTTCACAACGGCGGAATGAGCTTCGGGACAACATGCGACGCTGCTGCCGAAGTTACAAGAGTCGTCAAATCGGTTGTGCAAAAGCCGATATTTATTAAGCTCAGTCCGAATGTTACGGATATTGTGTCCATTGCAAAAGCCTGTGAGGATGCCGGTGCGGACGGACTCAGCCTTATCAACACACTCATGGGGATGCGAATCGATTTGCACAGGCGGACACCTGTAATCGCAAACAAAAAAGGCGGTTTTTCGGGCAGTGCTATTTTTCCCGTTGCATTGAAAACGGTTTATGATGTTTATGAAGCGGTGAAAATCCCGATAATGGGTATAGGAGGGGTATCAAGCGCAGATGATGTGCTTGAAATGATGCTTGCAGGTGCCGCCGCAGTTCAAATCGGTGCAGCCAACCTTATCGAACCTTATATATGCCGCGATATAATTCGTGAGCTGCCGTCAACAATGAAAAAATACGGAATAAATAAACTTGAAGATATCATCGGAGGAGCACATAATGGGTAAAGACGTAATCATTGCCTGCGATTTTGCAGAAAAAACTGAAGTGCTGGATTTCCTTTCCGCATTTACGGACAGAAAGCCTTTTATTAAAATCGGTATGGAACTCTTTTATGCCGAAGGCGCGGATATCGTTCGCGAGCTTAAACGGCGCGGACACAAGATTTTCCTTGATCTTAAACTTCACGATATTCCAAACACCGTCAAAAAAACAATGCGTGTTCTGTCCGCCCTTGATATTGACATGTGCAACGTTCATGCAGGCGGCACGATTGCAATGATGCAGGCGGCAAAAGAAGGTTTGACACGCGAAGACGGAACACGCCCGCTTTTGATTGCGGTAACTCAGCTTACTTCAACCGACTCGAACAGTTTAAAAAAAGAATTGCTTATTGATAAACCTATGGATGAAGTTGTGGCATGTTATGCAAAAAATGCTGAAATTGCGGGGTTGGACGGGGTTGTTTGTTCTCCGCTTGAATCAGGAAAAATTCACGCTGTCTGCGGAAATGGTTTTCTGACAGTAACTCCCGGAGTGCGCTTTGCGGATGGCGCGGTCGGAGATCAAAAGCGTGTTGCAACCCCCGCGGATGCCAAAGCCCTCGGATCGGATTACATTGTTGTAGGTCGGCCGATTACAGCCGCAGCGGACCCGGTTGCTGCATATGAACGCTGCCTGAACGATTTTGTCGGCTGAACTGATGCTTTATAAGTTCAGCAGGTATTACTCTTAAAATCAGTATACACTAACAGGAAAGGACAGTTTATACACATGGATAAAAAAACGGATTGCACAAACAGGGCAGCTGTAGTTGCGGACGAGCTGCTTTCGATCGGAGCAGTTTTTCTGAGTCCGGACAAGCCGTTCACATGGGCAAGCGGAATTAAAAGCCCGATTTATTGCGATAACAGATTGACTTTAACAGCACCCGATGTTCGAAACAACATTGAAAACTCTCTTGCAGAAATAATACGCACCGACTATCCCGAGGCAGAGGTTCTCATGGGAACAAGCACGGCCGGAATTGCACACGCTGCAATAACGGGGCATATTCTGGGATTGCCCATGGGCTACGTTCGCAGTTCCGCCAAGGATCACGGCAGGGGGAATCAAATTGAGGGCAAGCTTGAAGCAGGACAAAAGGTTGTTGTGGTTGAAGATTTGATTTCAACAGGCGGCAGCGTTATTGATGTTGTTGAAGCTTTGCGCGAAGCGGGGGCGGAGGTGCTCGGCATTGTCAGTATTTTTACATACGGAATGCAAAAATCAATTGACAGGCTTGCAGATGCAAAAGTTAAAAACATCAGTCTTACTGATTTTGATACTGTCGTTCATGTTGCGGCAGAAAAAAACATCATTAAACCCGGGGATATTGCAAGGCTTATTGCTTTTCGCAATAACCCGTCAGATATTTCATGGATAAACGGAGGAAATAACTAATATGAAAAACCTTATCGACATTCTCGATCTTTCCACTGCGGAAATTGATGAAATGATTGCGGTTGCAAACAACATCATTGAACACCCTGAGCTTTATCGTGAAGCCTGCAAGTACAAGACTCTTGCAACTCTGTTCTTTGAACCCAGCACACGCACCCGTCTTTCCTTTGAAGCTGCAATGCTTGAACTCGGCGGAAGGGTTCTCGGTTTCTCCGAAGCAAGCTCAAGTTCCGCTGCAAAGGGCGAAAGCGTCGGCGACACCGTTGCGGTTGTAAGCGGTTATTCCGATATAATTGCAATGCGTCACCCGAAAGAAGGCGCACCTCTTGTTGCAGCAGCGAAAGCCACCGTCCCGATTATCAATGCAGGTGACGGCGGGCACAACCATCCGACGCAGACTCTCACCGACCTTTTGACAATTAAGCGTGAAAAGGGTCATTTTGATAATCTCACAATAGGTGTATGCGGTGATTTGAAGTTTGGGCGTACGGTGCATTCACTGATTGCTGCAATGAGCCGCTATGAGGGAATCAAGTTCGTCTTGATTTCTCCGGAAGAGTTGAAAGTTCCAAGCTACGTAAAAAATGCATATATCAAAAACAAAGGTATTCCGTATGAGCAAACCACAACTCTTGACGGTGTTATGGACAAGCTTGATGTTCTTTATATGACGAGAGTCCAACGTGAACGATTCTTCAATGAGGAAGACTACCTGCGACTTAAGGATTGCTACATTCTTACGCCGGAAAAAATGGCTCTTGCGAAGCAGGACCTTATAGTTTTGCATCCCCTGCCCCGTGTCAACGAGATTTCCGTCGCGGTTGACGACGACCCGCGCGCGTGTTATTTCCGTCAGGCACGCTACGGCAAATTTATCCGTATGGCACTCATCATGAAACTGCTTGACATCGCCGTCGAAGTCTGAACAATGAAAAATGGCTTTTGAAAGGAGCAAACAATGAATATTGACGCAATCAGAAACGGTATCGTTATCGACCATATCACCGCAGGCAAGGCCATGCAGGTTTACAACATGTTGAATCTGGACAAGCTTGATTGTCAGGTCGCGATTATACGCAATGCTGCAAGCACGCGCACGGGAACAAAAGACATTATCAAAATTGCATCCGACAAGGATCTCGATCTCGGTGTTCTGAGCTTCGTTTGTCCCACGGCAACGATAAATGTAATCCGTGACGGAAGAGTTCTTGAAAAACGCAATGTTGAACTGCCCGAAAAAATCGTTGACATTCTTAAATGCAAAAACCCGCGCTGCATTACCACCACCGAACAGGAAATTCATCACGTTTTTGTGCTTACGGATGCGGAAAAAGGCGAGTATCGCTGCATGTACTGCGACACGAAAGCTTCCAACTAACTGTTAATCATCGAAAGTTTGAGCCGTGTTAATACTAATCACGGTGAATAAGTGAACAAAAGACTGCAAAACTCATCACATGGTTTTGCAGTCTTTTGTTGTTTACGATCGTTTCCGAAATTCTATTAATGGCTGTTGCGAATTAACCTTCAATCAAAGGTCAAACAGATAACAATCGGTTGTTCGAGGTCGGTTTTCATTTCATTCCCCCGGCTCTTCCGGCGTCACGGGAGGTTCGGTGGGAGCTTCCGTCGGTTCGGGTGCGGGTTCTTCGGTCGGCACATCCGTCACAACAGGTTCATCGGTCGGCGAATCCGTTATGGGTTCCGTCGGTTCGTCTCCGGGTGTGGGGCGAACGATCGGTTCATCTGTTGAAGGTGCCGTTGTCGGTGTTGCGGGCGGATTTGTCGGTCTGCCGCCTCCGCCGGGCGTTGTTGTGGCCGGTGCGGGAATCTGCGTTTTGGGTGCATCGGTAACCGGTGCCGAAGTAGGCGCGCCGGAAACAGGTGCGGACGTGCGGAAATCTCCGGGGCCCGGTGTGCCGTTAGGATTTTTTGTTATCCCGGGCTGAGCAGTTGAATCTGTGTCTTTTCCGTCGATCCGCGGAGTCGGCGTGCCGCCTTCCGGAATAGCGGTACCGCTCAAGGTCGGCTGCTCGCTCGGTGTCGGGTTCGAATCATGTTTTTTATTTACAGCAGCTGTTTTGGCCATTGAAACAAGACTTACAACAAGCAGAACACCTGCTATTGCAAACAGAATCACGCCGACAGTTCGACGCGAAAACGGAACGAACAGGCTGCGGATTTTTCCGCCGAAACCGACTTCATTTGAATCCCCCTGATTTTTGGATTCAACGGTGTCGGAATCATCATAGTCGCGATCATAATCCGCGATGTCGCTTTCGAATGCATCAAAAAGCACGTCACTGTAGTTATTTCCGACAGTTCCGGATTTGTCGGATGTATACTGCTGTTCGGTCGATTCGGCATTTCGGCTTTCGACGGAATCGAAAAATGCGTTCATTTTTTTGTCCAACTCGGCGGAAGGTGTTATCTCAACCGAAGGATCTTCGGCTATTGCACCTTCGTTTGCAGCTTTTTGCAAAGCCTGTTTCAATGTTTTGTCTTGTTCTTTCATTTGTCGGAACCTCCGTCATTGTTGATTGCATATCTGAGTGCGGCAAGTGCATAACGGATTTTTGCCGACATCTCGGGTTGAGTCACCCGGAACAATTCGGCTGTATCCTGAACAGGCAATTCACAGCAATACCTCAAAAAAAGGATCTCACGTTGTGAATCATCGAGTTTTGATACCGCAGCCGCTGCCCTGTCGACCGAAAACTCATCAAAGTCAAGTTCCGATGCACTCAAAACTCCAAGATTGTTCACTGCATTCATACTGTCGATGTGTGCTGTGCTGCCGTCATTGTATCTTTCTGCGATGTTGGCTGCGCAATGCTTTGCGCAAACGGCAATATAGCTCCGTAAAACTTCGTCGGAATCAATGCGGCACAAGGAATCCGCCGTGCGGTATATGAAGCGGAAAGTTTCCTGTACTGCAAGCTCGGAATCATGTCTGCTGCGCAAAATATCGTAGCAAATCCCAAGCACAGTTCTGCCGTATTTATCATACAGCTCTTTCAGCAGGCTGCGATTTTCCGATGAGCCTGCATTTGTTGAACAAATAAGCATTTAAGTTCGTTTCCCTTGCTCTTTTTTTTGCACATGAAGCGCATGCAAATGTACCAGAATAAATTCTATCATTTTTTTCGCCGGGACGCAAGGGAATATGCGTTTTTTTTAGATTATTTTTCAGCTTCCTGTTTCAACTCGTCCTGAACGATATTGGTGACCCATTTCCCGCTTTTCAGCAGAATATAGCCGAATACACATTTTATCAATTCCAATCCGTTGCAGATTGCAAAAAGAGCAAGCACGGGCAAATCCGTGAAGCGGCTGAGCACGTAAGCCACCGGTATGCTTATGCACCACATATAACAGCTGTCAAACAACAGTGTAATCTTTGTTTGTCCGCCTGAGCGCAGAGTGAAATAACATGCGTGCGTGAATGCGCTGAACGGCATGATGCAGGCTGATACGAGAAGGAATGACGTTGAAAGCTGCTTTACTTCACGTGTTGTGTTATAGAGTTCGGGTATAAAACGCGATGCCAGCGCGAGCAATCCGCCGAAAACAAAACAGCTCACAACGCTCAGCGCAATAATCTTTCGATCCGTATCCTTGGCTTCTTCCAGCTTATTCGCTCCAAGCAGGTTGCCGACGATGATTCCGATGGAGCTGCCGATTGACATAAATACTACATTAAAAAGGTTTGAAACCGTTGAAGTTATGTTGACTGCTGCAACCGCCGCAAGTCCGCGAACGGAGTAACGCTGGTTCATTACCGAAACACCTGCCGACCACAAAGCCTCGTTTGCAAGCAGAGGCGTTCCTTTAAAAACTATGTCTTTTGCAAGTCGTTTCGGCAAATACAAAGACCGATACACGCCCTTGAAAAACGGGAATCGGGCAGTGTGTGTATGCGCCCAAAGCATCATAATTGCAAGCTCGACAAAGCGCGAAAGCACGGTTGCAATTGCCGCACCCTCAACACCAAGCTTCGGGAAACCCAGCTTTCCGAAAATCAGAAGCCAGTTAAACACAAGGTTTACAAGCACAGCCGCACCGCTGCCAATCATGGGAACTACGGTTTCGCCGGTTTCACGCAAACTTGACGCATAACATTGCGAAAGGGCATACGGAACAAGGCCGAAAAGCATAACTCTGATATATGTTCTTCCGCTTGCGAGCGTCAGAGCCAGATTGCCTTCCTCGCTGCCCTCGTGTAAAAACAGATTTATCAGCGGTGCATCCAAGAAGCTCAGCAGAGCAACGGACAAACAGCAAACGATGATGCAGACAATGAGCTTGAAGCGAAAGACATAACGAATACCGTCATTATCTCTTTTCCCCGCGAACTGCGCGCCGAAAATACCTGCCCCGGACAGACCTCCGAATATGCAGAGATTAAAAACGAATATCAATTGGTTAGCAATCGCAACACCGCTCATTTGCTCCGTGCCTATTCTTCCGACCATTAAGTTGTCCAGCACGCCTACAAATTGGGTGATTCCGTTCTGCGCCATTACAGGCAGGGCAATCGCAAGAACTGCGGCATAGAATGCTTTGTTGCCCACAAAACGTTTAATGAATGATGATTTTTCTTTCAATTTAAACTCCTTTCACAATAACTGTCCGCCGTATTCAACGAACACTGCTGAAAATGCCGGCAAAGTCGCCCGTACGGACAACAGAGCCATTCAGCAATTCGATCGGAACAAAAACTCGTCCGCCGGTTGACGAACGAGTTCTGTATGCAATTACGATGGTGTCGCCCATATGCACGACAATATTGCCGTGCGAACATCGTATGTCGTCCGTACGGGCGAGCAGCGAGTCAATCTGCTGAAATCATTTGCATCCGTAAATCAATTCTCAGCATTTGTTTGCAGCAATAACCGATTCAACTTTAGCTGCAACATTGGCAGCCGTAAATCCGAAATGCTTGAACAGAACATCGCCGGGAGCAGAAGCTCCAAAGCCTTCCATTGAAACAATTTCTCCATCCAAACCGACAAGCTTGTACATGCTCATGCCGCCGAGTGCTTCAACCGCAACTCTTGAACGTACTGCTTTGGGGAGTACTGTTTCACGATAGGCTTCATCCTGTTCAAAAAACAGCTCCATGCAGGGCATCGAAACGACGCGTACATTCTTCCCTTCTGCTTCAAGCAGTTTTTTTGCTTCGAGTGCGGTTTCGACTTCGCTGCCGGAAGCAATCAGAATTGCATCAAGATTCTTTTCTGCATATTCGTGACCGATTACATATCCGCCCTTCATTGCCGATTTGCCGGAACCATCGAGTTGCGGCAAATTCTGGCGGGAAAGCGCAATAACGGAGGGAGCCGCCAACCTGAGCGCACTGAGGTATGCTGCCGCTGTCTCTCTGCCGTCCGCAGGACGGAAAACATATGTGTTCGGTTCTGCGCGGAACATATCCAGCTGTTCTATCGGCTGATGTGTGGGACCGTCTTCCCCGACGCCGATGCTGTCATGTGTCATAATGTAAAGCACACGCTGCTTCATCAGTGCGGAAAGACGCACTGCGGGCTTAAGGTAATCGGAAAAAACAAGGAAGGTTGCGCAGAACGGCCTCAGACCGCCGTAAAGCGAAATGCCGTTGCAGATTGCTGCCATAGCAAATTCACGAACACCAAAGTGGATATTCTTTCCCTGCGGTGTTTCTCTGCCGAAAAACTCGAATCCTTTCAGTTCTGTATTGTTGGACGGTGCAAGATCCGCACTGCCGCCGAACATGGACGGGAAATACTTCACAAGTCTGTTGAGCACAGTACCGGAGCAGGACCGTGTCGCTGTTTTTTTGTTTTCGAACTCAAAAATGCTATCATCGTTATAAAGTTCTTCCGGCAATTCTGCGGAGTTCCAGCGGAGCAGCTCGGCATAGAGTTCCGGGTAACGACGCTCATATTCTGCAATCATCGAATTGTAGGCATTTTCACGCTCGCGATTATTTGCCGCAAAGTCGGCAAGATAGTCATAAACCTCGGCAGGCACGGTGAAAGGTTCATAATCCCAACCGATGGATTTTTTCCATTCGGAAATATTCTCTTCGCCCAAAGGCGAACCGTGAGAAGAGGCACTTCCCTGCTTGGGTGTGCCCTGTGCAATGTTCGTCCTGACAATGATGAGCGAGGGCTTTTTGCTTTCATTCTTCGCGCTTTCAAGAGCATCGGCGATAAGCGTCATGTTTTCACCGTCATCAACGCTGATTACCTGCCAACCGTAGCTCTCAAAACGTTTACGGACGTCTTCGCAGAAAGTAATGTCCGTGCTGCCTTCAATAGTTATCCTGTTGCTGTCATAAAGCGCAATCAGCTTGCCAAGCTCCAGCGTTCCTGCAAGAGATGCTGCTTCCGAAGCAACGCCTTCCATCATGCAGCCGTCACCCATGAGCACGTATGTGTTGTTGTCGTATACACGGAATTCATCGCGGTTGAATACCGAAGCGAGATGCTTCTCTGCCATCGCCATGCCGACAGCCATTGCAAATCCCTGTCCGAGCGGACCGGTTGTGGCTTCGATTCCCGCAATGTTGCCGTACTCGGGATGCCCTGCCGTTTTGCTGCCGAGCTGACGGAAATTCTTGATGTCGTCAATTGATACATCATAGCCGAAAAGGTGAAGAAGCGAATACTCAAGCATGGATGCATGACCTGCGCTCAAAACAAATCTGTCACGGCCGCGCCATGAAGGATTTGCGGGGTTGTGCCGCATTTGCTTGAAAACGGAAAGAGCTATCGGTGCTGCACCGATAGCAAGTCCCGGATGTCCGCTGTTCGCTTTTTGAACAGCATCTGCAACGAGAGTGCGGATTGTGTTTACTGTAAGCCTGTCAAAGTTAGTACTCATGCTTTCGTGTCTCCGTGTCATGTTTTTACGTCGCATTCTGCGGCAATTATAATTATACAGCCGTTTTCGCGCCTTTACAACCGAATTTGCGATATATTTATTTGAATATCGAACGCATTACAGTCAAAGTACGTATATATTTCAAAGATAAATGCTTTAAAGATTTATGTGACCGTTAATTCCGACTTTAACGGAAAGAGCATTATTCAGCTTCCTTTGCGCAGGCTCGGATTTCTCATGGAAAAAAGTCTTGTTTTGTTGTATAATAGAAACAGTCAAACAAAAGATTCGGGGTGAATCCGTGAAATGAAAAAAAACAGGGGCTCAAATCACTCTTTGCAGAAAAAAGCTTCCGCGGCTGTCGGCAGCTGCCTTCGGTCGGTGCGCCTTCCCGCACTGCTTGTTCTGTTTTTAATTCTGTTTTCATTTATTTTTATAAATACAAATTATCGGAATCTTGATGTTTCGGCTTTGCCGAACGCGGCTGCAAGTCCCGATAATGACCTTTCGTTTTTCAATACGATGCCTGCAACGCCTGCACCAAACAATGCGGGTTCGGTGTATCGAAGCGAATACGAAATAGTTCCGGGCAAGGTATACAAACTCGGAGATTGTGACAAACATGTAAGCGATATGCAGCAAAGACTTATGCTGCTTGGGTATCTGCCTTCCGATGAACCTTCGGATGTTTTTAACAAACCGCTCGAACAAGCCGTTAAACTTTTCCAGCGTGCGAATCATTTGGCACAAAGTGGTGAGGCAGATGAGACTCTTCTCCGTCTGCTGTATTCGGATGCACCTGCCGAATATGTTATTGAATACGGCAACGTCGGAAACGATGTTCGCATGCTTCAGGAACGTCTGATGCAGCTCGGATACTACTCCGAAAAAACCAACGGTTATTTCGGAACGGCAACGCGGACTGCTGTTGAGCAATTTCGGCTGAGCAACAACCTGCCCGAAAGCAGCGTTGTGGACACCGAAGCTTTTAATCTGATTTTTTCCGCTTATGCTGTGGATGACGGCAATCTTCCTTTCGAGACCGGTGGACCGTATTATACCGTTTCCCCCGCTCCCTCCCCGGTGACGTCATCATTGCCGACGCCTGCTGCTTCTCCGACACCCACACTGCCGCCCGCGCCGGCA
>ERZ1106943.4172-NODE-4172-length-10160-cov-2.883622_pt1 | contig 10160 bp, 9 predicted proteins | sample MGYA00403671_ERZ1106943 | MGnify/ENA primary metagenome ERZ1106943 (study PRJEB35170, sample SAMEA104062427) | human gut metagenome | biome: human gut; feature: human-associated habitat; material: faeces | place: Denmark | collected 2012-06-14 ...
GCCGATAACGGCAGCAGGGTCCTTGCCGGCCAGCTCCAGCATGGTGGTGATCATGCTGGTGGTGGTGGTTTTGCCGTCGCTGCCGGTCAGCAGGGAGATCTCGTCGGGGGACTCGGAATCGCCGCCACCGCTGTTTCCGTTGGCTAGGTCGAGGACGTGGTTCATGAAGGAGAGGTACTCGGCGTTGTTAAGGACGTAGAGCATGATGTTTTTAACTTTAGTGTAATTGCCCATGATATTGATTTTTTAGATTAATGAAAGGCAATGTAGGCAAATAATCTTTACGAGGCTAGGTTTTAGGCCCCAATTTTTATGATTTGCCGCTCGAATGCTGAAAAATGCCTTCAAGGAATCTAAAAACGACTTTTCAACGTTGAAAAATCACTTTTAGAAATCTAAAAATGGCTTTTAAATGCCGCGAGATCATTTTTAGAAATCCGGAAACCTGTTTTCACCCTCGCAAAATGTCTTTTAGATTTCTAAAAGTGATCTTTCACCGTTTGATGCTCATTTTTAGAAATCTGGAAGAAAAAATAGCGGGATATTTTTTGCGCTCTTAAAAAATATTACCTTCGCGACGTATTGGAAAAATAACGTAGAAGCGTTTCGATATTATCTTGTCTTGGAATCTCGACAACTCCATTACCCAAGATAATAGGAAAATGGCTCCTGCGCTTTATCTGTTATATACTTACCTATGATGGGTGGATTATATACTTGCATAAGGCGTGGGATCATTGTCTTATTATTGGGTAAGGGCAGTCGAGAGCCTCAAGACAGTGGTAAGCGATGGTTCTCACGCTTCTTTTATTTGTTAACCGCCTACCGGAGGGGACACGGGAGGAAAAATATTTTGTTGTATGAAGAAAGAATCATGTCCTGAGTGTCGGAGAGAAATGAAAATCGATAAAATTTTAAATGAAACGGAAGCAATTACGGAATGCCAGCATTGCAAGAAAACTTTTAAGTTTACATATGATGAAAAAACATTTCCTTCTAATATTAATTCATTTAATTGGGGAGCTTTTTTTATCGGTGGATTATGGGGGTTCTGGAATGGAAGTACGGGATATGCTCTTACGGTTTGTTCTTTAGGATTAATCTCACGGAATTTTTTTCTATCAATTATATGTACCCCTATAATCTTTGCGTTAGGGCTATTTTATGGTTTTAAAGGAAATAAAATTTCTTGGAGTCAAAAAGATTGGCCTTCGATTGAAAGTTTTGAACAGTCTCAAACTCGTTGGTGTATGGCGGGATGGATTGTGATTGTTCTAATTTCCATTTTTGAGTTAGTAATAATGTATCCCAATTGATAAGAAATATCGTATACAATGAAAATAGAAGAGATATCAGAGAAAAACAGTTTGAAATCAAATGACAAATGTAATTATTGGTTTCCGTTAAGGAAGGGCTATAATCGTTTATTAATAATATTGTCTATTTTGGTGGCTTTAATTATTGCTTTTATACAAAGGCGAGCCGATGATGGACTTTTGGCTTTGGTTGCTACTATGCTTGTTGAGATAGGTCTTTATTTGAGTGCAATTTGGATATATAGGGGATTTAAAGATCAATAAAGGTAATAGGAGATAATATAATGTTGAATGAATTTATTCTGCTTCAAGCTGCAGCTCAGTCTTTGAACGATTATTGGAGAATGATAGTCGTGATTGTTGTTTTTGTTGTTATAGGATTAATTTTAAAATTAAAGAATCTTTTCAAGACGAACGAAAAAGATAATGCGTTGGATCAAGTAATTGTAGATCCTCCAATTTTTAATTCTGAGCATTTGGCTAGCGGCTCGGAGGAAAAAGTAATAGTTGTACAGCCAAAGAATATATCCCTTATAATTTCTAATCAATTTGTAACAGGAGCAAGTGGAAGTGATAGTAACGACATTGATATAATAGAAGATGTAGAAACGAACGTTGAGGATGATTTAGTATCTTCTTCTTCCTTTCCAGAGGATATGTCTATTCTTGTATCAGAAAGAGGACAGTTAGACAAGAAAGGTGAGATCAAGTATATTGGGTATAATCCTATAAATGTTTTTTCTCAAACAGAACCTTTGAATTATCCTTACGTGGTTATGCCAAAGTCAGGATCTGTTATTAAGTTCCCTCGCAAAGGGAGAATTGGAAGGAAGGGATATAAAGAAGAACAATTTAAATGTTATCTTCAATCTTATTTAGAAGGTTGTTTCCAGATATATGATGATAGATTTATTCTAACTAGAAATAATTCAATTCGCTATGAACCGGATTTTACTCTTATAGATGAAAGAGATGGCATTAATATTTTTCTTGATATAGAAATTGATGAGCCATATGAAGGGATGAATGATATAACGCAAAGAAATGCGACTCATTATCAATACTCAGACACAAAAAGAAATAATGAATTTAAATCAAGGGGCTGGATAGTTATTCGTTTTGCAGAAATCCAAGTGCATCAAAATCCTCTCGGTTGTTGTCGATTTATTGCTGATGTCATCAAAAGTATTAATTCTAATTTTGTGTATCCGGAAGGATTGGCTAAAGTGGATATTGTGACTCCCGTTCGCCAATGGACTAAAGTGCTAGCTTTAGAATGGTCTGCGCAAAAATATCGAGAACAATATTTAGGTATAGATAAATTCGGAACAACTTTTGATAATGTAGCAATTGAAGAAGTGAAACCAACAGTAGAAGATGTCTTAGTAGAAGAAGCCGTTATTGATGAAAAAGATATATTAATCCATACGATGCAACTTTCTAAGTCCGATATTATGTTTAAAGCTATAAATTCAGGAAAATATATTTCATTCATGTATCATAATGATAAAACTGTGGTTAAACCCATTCGACTTTCTAATTCAACTTTAATAGCGTTTTGTTATGTGAAAAATATAGAACGGCAATTCGTTATTGCTGATATTACTGATATATCTATTAAAGATAGCTACTATACTTTACGCTTATATTCTCCTAATTTGGGTGTAAAGAAAGTTGCTGAAATAATGAACATCGTAATACCGAATCAAATGTATGTAAGGATGAAGTATACTAGAGGAGAGTGGGTGAATATGATAATTGATCCAGGTACAGGTGAAGTTATTATGGATAAAACAGAAGCAGAAACAAGCATACGTACGGTTAGTCATATTAGCCTTGACACGGAAGGATATGGTAGTAACTATATTAAAACTTATTGCCATCGGAGAGAAGAGGAACGTACTTTCAGATTTGATAGAATAAGTGAATTGGAGATTTTAGATTTGTGAAAAAAGAATGGAACTTGTGAGGAGAGCACTGAAAAAAAGCCCTCTTGACCATATTCTTTTTGTATTTTAGAGTTATAAAAGAGTGACTTTTGTTAGTTGTCCATAAATCAATATTTTAGTCGTGTCGATGCTCTTTTTGAGGTAAGGATTGCGTATCGCTTGCTCCTCCAGCAAGTCGATGTCCCGGTTCAGTAGCTTCTCCAAGGAGTATTTCAAGTCGAAATAGTTCGAGAAGTAATCCTCGATCTTGTCCTTGTTGAAATCCACCACAAGGTCAATGTCGCTCTTCTCCGTGAAGCGGCTGGTCAGCACGGAGCCGAAGGCGAATAGCCGCTTTACCTTATGCTTCTCGCATAAGGCGATGATGCTGGGGCGATATTTGCTGAAGAAATCCATAAGTGTCTCGTTTATATACTTTTCGCAAATATACTTAATTAAAAATAGAATCGCATGAGAAAAAGTTCTTTTATAAATTCTCTATCATCCTGTTCACTACGAGTCTTACGGTTGGCAAATTATTTTTCATTACATCAAAAATAATATCCGCGTCAATATCGAAATAGTGATGGGCGATGATATCCCTCATACCCATTACACCTTTCCAATCGATTTCGGGATATTGGGATAACAATTGTTTATCCGTGATTTTATCGATCCGTTTTACGCTCTCGCCAATGGCGATCAACAGCATACAGATACTCTCCATTCTCTCCACTCCGCTGGGAGTTGTCAGGAAATCATCGGGAGACTGTATGGTATCGGATCTTTCCAATATTCGGTTAATGGCTGTCCCTATCTTTTGTAGCGACGAGCGGAGCAATTCCTCATCCCACATAAATCCCCTCCTTCTCTATCCTGCTTCTCAGGAAAGCGTCCATGTGCTTGCGTAAGCGGACGATATCGACATCGCAGCCGAATAGTTTCTGCAAGTCCTCCTTTATATGTACCAAGGCGAACAGGCTTGGCTTCGAGGTCTCGAGGTAGATATCTACATCGCTTCCCTCGGTCTGTTCCCCACGGGCGACCGAGCCGAATATCCCCATACGGGTGATATGATATTTACCGGCGTTCTTGGCCACGTAGTCCCGTAAAATACTTATGTATTCAGCCGTTGTCTTCATATATGCTTCATTATTACCCGAACAAAAGTAATTATTATTCCTTATATCGCCAAAGCTTTCGGAAACCTCAATAATAATCGTACCTTTACCCTCCGATTATCCACCTTTAAAATAGCATACCATGTTTACGCCATCGATGACCGAAGAGGAAATACAACAAGCCGCTTATAAGGATTACTTGGAGATACGGACGAGGGTGCAGATCGCTTTCGAGCGCTTCGGCCAAAGCATGCGGATCAGCGGGAAGCATAAAAGGGCCATCCATTCCTTGAGCGAGAGCCATACCCTTTGCACGCGGGCGAAGAATACGTGGAATGTCAATTTTCGCTATACGGGCTATACGCCGGACGGTCAGATTAACATCGTCTGCTACCTCTACATCCCCTTGCGACGGGAGAACGGGGTGGATTACCTTTTTATGAACGACCCTAAGTGCTTCAAAGTGGAAAGGGTGAGTTCCCACTTCCTCCAACGCTATAAGGAGCGTTATCTCGATCCCGCGGGGATCGACTTGAAAGGCGTGCATCCCGCCATCTATTTCATGCAGAACAACGAGGACAGGAGGCAGGCTTACTACCTGCCCAAGAACTGGACCGACGAGGAGTTGGCGGAGAAGTGCTTCCTTGTCTCGGGGCAAGGCCTGTCGCTGATCAAGCTACGCGGGAAAACGCTCACTTATATTACTTTTCTCGACCAAGAGAACCTGAGCCGTTACAAGGCGCAAGTATGCGAGGAGGAGGAATACCTGCATCTGATGGGGAAGGCAAAGGATTCCGATATCCTTGGCTTGCAGGCGATCAGCAAGAAACTGTGCGCGGATATCGAGCATACGAGGAGAGTCATGAACCGGCTCGTCCTGCGGGCCGGGCGCACGCCGGAACAGCGGGAGGAGTTGAGCCGGATGTTGGACAATGGCTTGAAGGTTATCTTGGAGCAGACCTCTTTTTTCGATGAGGCGTGGAAAGAGACCGTGAAGAAGTATGAGGCGAAGAGCCTCCTTGACTTTGGCATCGAGAAGATCGCCGACCAGTTGCGGGCTCCTTCGGAGGGAAATGATTTATATTCACTTTAAAATTTAAGATACAATGTTTACGCCATCAATGACAAACGAGGAAATAGAGGCAGTGGCCTATAAGGACTTTCTGGAGATCCGGGGAAGAGTGGAAATTGCGAAGGATAAATTCGTACAAAGGGTGAGATGCACGCCCCCGGGATTTTGGGCCTTGCATTCCTTGCAGGAGACACATACCCTTCAAACCCGCTCCAAGAATACATGGACTGTATATTTCTATTATTTGTACACGACACCGGCCGGTGCCGTGAAAGTCTCATCTATGATCTACACCTCCCTGCCGGGAGATGAAGGCACGGATTACCTGTTTATGAATAATCTCGACCGCTTCCGGCTGGAGAGGGTGAGCTCGCATTTCTCGCGACAATACGAGGAACGCTATATCGACCCGAACCAGATCCAACTGAACGGCCTTCTGCCCGCTATCTATTTCATGAGGACTGCCGGCGACCGGAAGATCGCTGCGTACACTCCCGATACATGGACCGAGGAAGAGAAAAAGGACAAATATCTCTTCGTGTCGGAGCAAGGGACCATGGAGGCGAAGCTGGAGGGGCGTGTGGAGACCTACCTTACTTTCTTAGAGCCGGAACAGCCGGGTGATTAATAAGTAGAGGGCGAGGTTGATACCCCGCCCTCCCGATAACTAGGTAGATACCTCCGGGCTTATCTTTTCAGAAGATCGATCCTCTCGCCGGGCAACAGTACCGCATGAACCTTCTCCGTTACCCGCCCCTTCACGTTGAAGGAATCCCTTAGGCGGATGTCGTCGGCGGAGGAGCCAATCTGCGCCTCATATTTACCGGACTCTACGACCCAATGACTGGCGCTCTCGTCGAAGGAGGCCAGATCCGTATCTTTCACCTTGAAGATGATCTCACGGCTCTCGCCCGGCTGGAGGAGTTGGGTCTTGGCGAAACCTCTCAACTCTTTCGCCGGTTTATCCATTCTCTTGCCGGGGGCGGAGATATATAGCTGGACCACTTCCTTCCCGGCTACCGGGCCATTGTTCGTGATCGTGCAACTGATGCTGTAGTCCGTATCACCCATGAACACTTTCAAGCTCGAATAATTGAAAGTCGTATACGACTGTCCGTAGCCAAACGGATAGGAGACGGGCACGCCGAACGTATCGAAGTAACGGTAGCCCACGTAGATACCCTCCTCGTAGTTGGTATAGTCAATATTCTTACGATCCGTATGCTCCGGGCCTCCTCCCATGAAGCCGGCTAACATTTCTTTCAGGTCGATACCCGAAGCGTCCGGGAAATTCTTCGTGGAGGCTACGTCGGCGATGCTCACGGGGAAAGTCATCGGGAGCTTACCGGAAGGATTCACCTTTCCGGACAGGATATCGGCTACCGTGTTACCCCCTTCCTGCCCGGCTTGCCAAGCCAATAGGATGGCGTCCGGTTCCGATTTCCAGCTGGCGGTCTCGATCACGCCCCCGATATTCAAGATTACGACCACCTTCTTCCCATCCTTATGGAAAGCGTCGGAAACCGATTGGATCAACGCTCGCTCATTCTCCGTCAGGTTGAAATCTCCCTCGATCTTCCGGTCTTGGAACTCTCCCGAGCTACGGCCTATCGTAACGAAGGCGATATCCGCCTCTTTCGCCTTAGCGGCCAGCCCTGCGGCATCCGGTACGAACTCCGGGATACGAGGGTGGTTGAAGAAAGCGGCGGCGGGACTCGTGTCTTTCGGCTGTTTCGCCTTTTCCTCGGTACTGTATTTCTCGTATAAGGCTTTCACTTCGGCATCCATGGTATAACCGGCGTTCTCCAGACCTTCCACGAGGGATACGGTATAAGCCTCGTTCACGTCGCCGCTGCCGGTGCCTCCGGCGATAAAATCGTACGAGGTGGTACCGTAAGCCGCTATCTTCTTGATACCCGGGGCCAGCGGCAAAGCATTATTCGTATTCTTTAATAAAACCATACCTTCGGAAGCGGACGCACGGGTTACCTCGACGTGAGCTTTCAGGTCCGGTTTGTCGGAATAGGCGTATTGGGCAAAGCGGGGGGCTTGAAGAATCAGTCGTAATACACGGGTTACGTCCGTATCCACGTCGTCGATAGAGAGAGAACCGTCCTCAAGCGCTTTTAGGATGGCCTCTTTCTGGTCCGGCCGGCCGGGCATCAGCAGATCGTTTCCGGCGTGGATCTGGGCGGGGGCGTTCTTGCCGCCAAACCAGTCGGTCATGACAAGGCCGCTAAAACCCCATTCGTCACGGAGGATGGTCGTTAGCAAATCACGGCTTTCGGAGGCATACTCACCATTTATCTTATTGTAGGAAGACATGACCGTCCACGGGCTTGCCTCTTTTACGACCATCTCGAAACCTCTTAGGTAAATCTCCCGCAAGGCACGAGGGGTGAGGCGGGCATCCGTTCCCGTCCGGTTGGTCTCTTGATTATTGACGGCGAAATGCTTGATGGAGGTTCCCACGCCATTGCTTTGGATACCGTTTACCATCGCTGTCGCTATCCGGCCCGTCAAGTAGGGATCTTCGGAATAATACTCGAAGTTACGTCCGCAGAGAGGGCTTCGGTGGATATTCAGCGCGGGGGCTAAGAGTACGTCGCAGCCGTATTCTTTCACCTCGTCGCCCATGGCGTTGCCTACGTTTTTGACCAATGCGGTGTTCCATGTGGAGGCTAGCAAGGTAGCGACCGGGAATGCCGTGCAATAATAGGTTGCCTCGTTCCCCTCGCGAGTCGGGGAGATACGTAATCCGGCGGGACCGTCGGCCACTACGATAGCGGGGATTCCCAGACGTTCGATCGGGAAGGTCGTTCCGGCGGCTCCCGGCACTATATTTTGCGTGTTGCCGACTACGGCTGATTGGCCGCCGAACCCGGGCATTCCGGTTCCGACTAACAGGGATACTTTCTCTTCGGCAGTCATGGCGGCTACGATTTTCTCGATAGGATCTTTACCCAATTGCGGCAAGGTTTGGGAGTGCCCTACTTGCATGGCCATCGTAAGGCATGCGCCCATTAATAGTTTGTTCATATAGAATGGTTTTTGTGTTTTTCAGTGCCCCAAAAGTAGGCGAAGGAATCGAGGCGGACAAAGAAAAAGAAAGGTATCGGAGGTAAGGATTTCGTTTTTTGATGAATATCAAACATTGTAGGGGTTTGATGATATATTTAGGGGACGCCGACTGCGCAGTCGGCGTCCGGTACTATTTATAATGTATTCAGAAGTTTATGAATCTCATTAACCATCTGCGTAGCGGATTCTTGTGTCTCGGATAAACCTTCCGGAGTGATCTTGGCAACCGTCTTGTTCAACTTCTCGAGTTTGCCTTTAGCTCCTTTTGTTGTCAGCTCTTCCCGGAGGATGCGGATCTTCTCGCAATCTTGTATACCCTCGACCAAACGCTCGAAGCGGATGCTACTGCGTGGACCGGGATAAATACTGTATGTATCGCCTGCCGCCCAAGTGCGGAAACGCGAGTCACGCAGAGGATCGGCGGTCCAGCTATTAACTGCCCAACGTAGATAACCGTCGTAACCACCGGCTACGGCGTGCAAGACCGTCCATGCCGCTTCCGCTGGGTCGGAGAAGGTGAAGGTATTCGGGAACGCTTCCGCGCAACAGGTATAGACGGTACTGATCTGTCCCGCTTTATCACGGGCAGCCTTTACGTCTTCTGGGAATTTATGCCCATAGGGAATACTTAAATAGTATAAGTCCGATTGAATTTCCGGATGATAATTTCCGGCCAGCGTGATCTTGAACTCCGGATCGGCTTGCTTGATAACCTTGATCGCCTCACGCATCGCCTCCATCGGACGCTCGTCCATAGAGATAGCGGTTTTCTCGAACCAACCTTTCTCGCGAAGGTGGCGGGAGAAATCTTTTAGGAAAGTGCCCCAATAGTCTGCGTAAGCGGCGTCACCCGGTTTCGTGTTGAGGAATTGTACACGATTTGTCGCCTCGTCGTAATAATCGAAAGATAAAGCCCAAGGGATCATGGTGTAGCAACTGATCATATCTTTGATCCCCACTTCGTTCATCATGAATTCCACCCATTTGTCAAATACGTCATAACTGTATACCCATGTCCCGTCGATTTTCTTGATACGGGTTACCATGCTGTCGAAATGGTCTTCCGTCTGGCCGGCCCAAGGTTTATGCATGATGCTGGTCGTGATGGCCCGTTGTCCGGCATTGGCCAACATCTTCATGATCGGAAGCATGGCGTCGAAATGCTCCTTGCTCCAAAGAGGAACCTGGTAGTAACGGGCTACGGAATAGGGATTTTGCCACAGGTCCAGATGGAAAGCCCAGTCTTGCGGAGCTGGCAGCGTACGGTTCTGCACGTCGATTTCTACCTGGAGTTTCATATCTTGGAAATTCTTTCCTGAAACGGTCAACGTCCCCTTATATTTCCCTGCGCGGGCATCTGATGGAACCCATACGTTCAGCCAGATCGGTTGTGTCGTACAAGCTTTGATATCCTGTATTTTTACAATATCCAAGACATCGGCTACGACAGACGAATCCCATTCGGCCTTGTTTTCGCGATGTCCGCAACCACCTTTGCGGTCCTTGTTCAGCTCGTCGGTCATGACATAGCGTACGAAGTTCGTCGTGATGGCAGAAGCCGGGATGACGGCCGAGCCGCTTTTCAGTTCGCTGACGGTGACCGTTACGTCGTCCAACGCTTCTTTAGTCCACAACACGGCTT
>ERZ1106943.4175-NODE-4175-length-10151-cov-14.279120_pt1 | contig 10151 bp, 9 predicted proteins | sample MGYA00403671_ERZ1106943 | MGnify/ENA primary metagenome ERZ1106943 (study PRJEB35170, sample SAMEA104062427) | human gut metagenome | biome: human gut; feature: human-associated habitat; material: faeces | place: Denmark | collected 2012-06-14 ...
TCTGGACACCCGCAAGCCTTTCGGGAAAAAGGCTTGACCTAAACCCTTTACCTTGCTTTTAATAGCAGGGTTCTTTCCTTTTTATCTCCTATTTTCAGACTTTCCCTTGCCAATCCCTTTCTCATGTGATATAATAATTCCAATACATACGGAAAGGACAGCGCTATGGATATTATCAGAGAAAAAACAGCCTGCTTTACAGGTCACCGCCCCGAAAAACTCCCCGGAGGAAGCTCCGATTCACCCGAAGCAAAGGTCATAAAAAGTATGCTCTATACTGAAATAACCGCTGCCGTGAATGACGGCTATGATACTTTTATCACCGGTATGCAGCGTGGCATTGACCTCTGGGCAGGGGAGATAGTCCTTTCCCTTGCGGCGGATATGCCACTCAGACTGATAGCCGCCCTGCCATATCGTGACATTGGCAGCAGCTTCAAGGGTGCGGATAAATGGGCTTTCGGCAGGATAATCTCAGCCGCTTCCGAGACCGTGGTCATTTCCGAGGAATACACCAGAGCCTGTATGCAGCAGCGAAACCGCTTTATGGTGGATAACTCCTCCCGCCTTATCGCCGTTATCGCAAATGAAAAAAGCGGCACGGGGCAGACTCTGCGCTATGCCGTGAATCAGGGGATAGATGTTCGCCGCATAGACATAAACACCCTTTTCCCCGATAAGGATCAGTTGAGCTTGTTCTGATGAAAACACCAGCACGTACTATTATAAATCATTGCCGCAGATTTTTCAAGCCCTGCGGCAATATTTTTAGGTTAATTTAATTACGTTTCACACCTGCTGCTGCAAATTGCCCCGCCCCTCTTGAAAAGTAAAAGAAAAGATGATATAATGATTACACAAAAATATGAAAGGGTCGTGATTTATGGACTTGCTGTATGAGCTTAAAAGCTCCCTGCTCACAATTCTTCCCCCGTCGTTCTGGGATATTATAGATATCGCTGTTCTGTCTTACCTTATCTACAAGGTGATACAGTTCATGAAGGAGACCCGTGCAGGCGGTCTGGCAAAGGGTATCATCGTGCTGGTGCTCTGCTATATGCTGGCAAGGATAATGCAGATGAAAGCGCTGACCTTTATCCTCGACAAGACCTTTGATGTGGGACTTCTGGCGATAATCATAATCTTCCAGCCGGAGCTGCGGCGTTCCCTTGAAAAGGTGGGCCATTCCAAGCTGTCAAAGCTTCCCGTTTTCAGCAACAGCGCCTCCGAGGGCGAGCTTGCCTCAAAATGGGCATATGCCATTGACGTTATCTGCGAATCCTGCGAAGACCTTTCAGCCTCCACCACAGGTGCGCTCATCGTTATCGAGCGTGAGACAAAGCTTGGCGAGCAGATAAACACGGGTACTATCCTGAACGCCGTTCCCAGTAAAGAGCTTTTCGGAAATATCTTCTTCAAGAACACCCCTCTCCATGACGGAGCGGTCATCATGCGTGACGGCATTATCCTTGCCGCCGCCTGCTTCCTGCCCAAGCCCGAAAAGGAGGAGCTTATCAACAAGGCTCTCGGCTCCCGTCACAGAGCTGCCATAGGCATGAGCGAGAACTCGGACGCTATCATCATTGTGGTATCCGAGGAAACAGGAGCCATTTCCGTTGCGGAAAACGGCGAGCTTACCAGAGGATATTCCAAGGACACCCTTAAAAAGACTCTCCGTGCAAAGCTTCTTCCCGAAAAGACCCCCAAGGAAAAATCTCAGGACAAGCAGAGCAAGGAAGGCACAAAGTCCGAAAAGCTGGGACTTTTCAATAAAAACAAGAAAGGATAAGAGCTTATGCCTGATATTAACAAGATCATCGGAAAAGTTTCCGATTTTTTCAAAAAGCTTTTTGAAAAGGACAGCTCCCAGAAGATCCTTTCTATCCTCTGCGCAGTGATAATATGGGCTGTTGTTTCAATAAGCGTTTATCCCACAATGGAGCGCTCCATTTACAACGTTCCCGTTACCATTTCCCTTGAAGATACCTACGCTCAGGCAAATCAGCTTGATGTTATTTCCATGACCCCTAAGACTGTAAATGTTACCATTTCGGGCAAAAGAGGTCAGATAGGCGACCTTAAGACCGAGGATCTCACCGCCGTGCTTGATGCTTCCAACGTTATGATGGCAAGGGAGTATAACCTTTCCATGAACATCGAGTGCAGCACAGGCAAGACCTTTGACGTGGTGAGCATCGAGCCTTCCACAATCAGCGTCACTTTCGACAAGATAGTTTCCAAGGAGTTCGAGATAACTCCCCAGCTGGAAAATGTAAAGATAGCCTCGGGCTATATGAGCGGCGACCCCATAGTAACTCCCTCCACAGTCACCGTCACAGGCCCCCTTGATATGGTAAGCTCCATTACCAAGGTGTGCGCAAAGGTAGCTCCCGAGCAGGAGCTTAGCTCCACTTACGAGTTCACCACCAGCGACCTGGTGCTCTACAACAACAATGCGGTCATCTCCAATGACAATCAGCAGCTTACCTTTGATAAGTCCTCGTTTGCCATTCAGATACCTGTTTACGTCCGCCAGACATTGCCGCTGAACGTAAATATCATCAACGCTCCCGAGAATTTTGATATCGACTACTTCCGCAGTCAGCTGGTGTTCTCGGTCGATGAGCTGACCATTGCAGCTCCCAATGACAAGATAAAGGATCTGCCCGAGCTTAACATCGGCACCATAAATATGCGTGAGGTCGATGTGGGCAGCGTGTTCGAGTTCAAGGCGGAAAACTTCCTGCCCGAGGACTATGAGAACCTGACCCAGATAGATACCGTAACAGTCACCTGCCCCAGCGAGGGTATCTCCAAAAAGGCGATAGCCATTATGGGCAAGGATATCCAGTTCGTGAACAAGCCCGCACAGTTCGAGTTCGAGCCTGTAGCGTCGGGCATGACATTGTTCGTGGTGGGCGACTCCGACCAGATAGCCGCCATATCCAAGGAAGATCTTACCGCACAGATCGACCTTATCGACTTTGATATGCAGGAGGGCGACCACAAGATGTCGGTAGATTTCCTGATATCCTCCTATGACAAGGTTTGGCTCAACGGCGACGAGGGCGTAGCAACGCCGAAGATATACGTCACCGCAAAGCTTATATCGGACGAATAACTAAACCCCACCGCCCGTATTTCCGTTCGGAGATACGGGCGGTGGGGTTTTTATACATTACTTGCCGTCTCGTTGAGATATATTGCGAAAACACACTTATTTCTGCTTTTCGTCTGTCTCCTTAAAAATAGGATATTTTTCCTTGTCTGCATCTGTGATCTTGCGTATCACCTTGCAGGGAGTGCCGGCAGCTATCACGCCACCGGGGATATCCTTGTTGACAACACTGCCCGCACCAATGATGGTGTTGCTTCCTATGGTTACTCCGGGCAGTACCGATACGTTTGTGCCAAACCATACGCTGTCTCCCACGGTGATTGGCAAAGCTATTTCCAGTCTGCTGTCTCTCTGGGCGCTGTCTATTGCGTGTCCTGCTGTGGAAAATACACAGTTTGGAGCTATAAATACGTTGTCTCCGAAAGTTACCTTTGCGCCGTCAAGAATTGTAACATTGTGGTTTGTATAAAAGTTTTTGCCTATAGAGATGTTAAAGCCGTAATCACAGTAAAATGGTGCTGTAATGACAGGTGTTCCTTTTATGCTGCCAAGTATCTGTGCCAGCAGCTCCTGCTGTCTTTCGGTGTCTGACGGTCTGCAGTTATTATATTCATAGCACAGATCTGCACAGCGTGTTCTTGACTCCACTATTTCCTTATCATAGTTTGCATCGTATAAATAACTTTTTGAAGTATAATCAAGCTTTGTGTCGGTGTTCTCTTGCTCAACCAGTTGATTGTATTCGAGATCAGTAACAATATCCACAAGTTTTTTACTGTGACTATTGAGAGCATGGTATTTTTTTATATGCTTGATTTCATCAGAATTTAAAGCTGTAGGTTTTTGGCTGTAATTCAATAGATAATCGGTAGTAACGCCATATAACTCTGATAGAGTTATTAGCATATTCACTCCAGGCTCTCTTACACCTGTTTCATAACTGCGATATGTAGAAAGCGGTATATCAAGCTTTTGGGCGACCTGCATTTGTGTCATACCGTGATTTTCTCTTAGCTCTTTGATTTTTAAAATTGGCATATGTATCACCCCTTTTGCTATATTATACATCGTATATGCACCCAAGTCAACACGTTTTGTGCTATTCTTAAATACTACATATTGCTACAAAATGTGTTGCATATTATTTTAAGTTTCCTCTAATTAAGCATATTTCTCTTTGTATTATGGTTTATCCTAAAAAATGGGCAACCCCATAAAAGGATTGCCCATTTGCATTTCAGTATGTTCCTGACATTACTTGTCAAGTGTTTTCATTGTGGGGAACAGCAGAACATCTCTTATAGCGCTGCTGTCAGTGAGAAGCATAACAAGTCTGTCGATGCCGAAGCCGATGCCGCCTGTGGGAGGCATACCGATCTCCAGCGCACGGAGGAAATCCTCATCAATGCTGTTTGCTTCCTCGTCGCCCAGACGCTTCATCTCTTCCTGAGCCTCAAATCTCTGACGCTGGTCAACAGGGTCATTCAGCTCGGAATATGCGTTTGCCATCTCTCTGCCTGTGATGAACAGCTCGAAACGCTCGGTGTATTCGGGCTTGTCGGGCTTCTTCTTTGTAAGGGGAGAGATATCAACGGGGTGATCCATAATGAATGTGGGCTGAACAAGATGCTCCTCAACAAATTCATCAAAGAACAGGTTAAGGATATCGCCCTTCTTGTGCCTCTGCTCGTATTCGATGTGGTGAGCGTCAGCAGCCGCACGGGCTTCTTCGATAGTGTTAATAGCCTCAAAATCAACACCGGAATACTTCTTTACAGCCTCGACCATGGTAAGTCTTTCAAAGGGCTTGCCCAGGTCTATCTCAACGCCGCCGTATGTGATCTTTGTGGTGCCGCATACTTCAAGTGCGCAGTGACGGTAAAGGTTCTCGGCAAGGTCCATCATGCCGTGGTAATCGGTGTATGCCTGATAAAGCTCCATAAGAGTGAACTCGGGATTGTGCTTGGTGTCAACACCCTCGTTTCTGAAAACTCTGCCTATCTCGTAAACCCTGTCAAGACCGCCTACGATAAGACGCTTGAGGTACAGCTCCAGAGATATTCTCAGACGAACATCTTCATCAAGAGCATTGTAGTGTGTCTCGAAAGGTCTTGCGGAAGCTCCGCCTGCGTTTGCTACCAGCATTGGAGTTTCTACTTCGATAAAGCCCTGTGCGTCAAGATATCTTCTGATAGCAGCGATTATCTTTGAACGCTTTCTGAAGGTCTCGGCAACCTCGGGATTAACGATAAGGTCAACGTATCTCTGACGGTAACGGGTGTCCTGATCCTTGAGACCGTGCCACTTTTCGGGCAGGGGCAGCAGGGACTTGGAGAGCAGTGTTATCTTCTGAGCATGAACGGTTATCTCGCCTGTTCTGGTCTTGAAAACAAAGCCCTCAACACCAACGATATCGCCCATGTCCCAGGTCTTGAACTCCTTGAACTGCTCCTCGCCGATGTCGTTCATGCGCACATATACCTGCATACGGTCGGTGCTGTCACGAACGTCGATGAAGTTAGCCTTGCCCATGTTTCTCCAGGTCATGATACGGCCTGCGATCTTAACATTGATGCGGTTCTCGTCAAGAGCAGCCTTGAGAGCCTCGGCATCGTCGCCGTACTGAGCGGTGAGCTTTGCTTCAAGCTCGGAATACTGCTTTCTTATCTCCGCATTCTTTATATTGTAGTCAAAGCTTGTTATCTCAAAGGGGTTTTTGCCCTCAGCCTTGAGCTTTTCAAGCTTTTCCATTCTTATTCTCTTTAATTCGTGTACTTCTTCCTCGGTCTGTTCAGGCTCCTCGGGAGAAGTATTTTCCTTGAGCTGTTCCTCTGCCATTATTCACATTCCTTTGCAATAATATTACTTGCTGATCTCCAGAACTTCCATTCTGATAACGCCGATGGGAGCCTCTACCTCCAGGATATCGCCCACCTTTTTCTTGAGAGCGGCAATGCCGATGGGAGCGTCCTCGGAGATCTTGTTGTTCTCGGGGTCAGCCTCGGTGGAACCAACTATCTGAAGCTCCATTACCTCGTCCAGCTCCAGATCCTTGAGCTTAACATAAGAACCAACGCCGATCTCATCGGTGGAAAGGTCGGAATCACTTACGACCTCAGCGTTGTTGATCTTCATTTCAACGTCAACGATCTCAGCTTCCAGAATAGCCTGCTCGTTCTTTGCTTCATCGTACTCAGCGTTCTCGGAAAGGTCTCCGAAGGAACGTGCTTCCTTCAGCTTCTGAGCGACCTCTGCACGGCGTACATTCTTTAAATATTCAAGCTGTTTTTCCAGATCCTTGAGACCTTCGGCGGACATTCTAATCTTCTTGACTGCCATTTATATGACCATCCTTTCAATCGTACATATATATACAGATATAATTTCCTGAGTATATATTATATAATAAATTCGCCGCTGTGTCAAGGGATAAAAAATCAAAAAACACGGTATTTTCATTGCGTAAATGGCATGAACTGTTGAAACTCCCGCCGCCGTGTGCTATAATAGGGTAAATACCTTTAAGGAAGTGTGCATATGAGCGTAAGATTTCACCTGCCCAATTTTGTTGACAGATTCAACGGCAGCATGAATATGACCCTTATTTCAATGATAAAGCGTATGCCCCGGATGTTTTACGACGGCGTGGAGATAGCGAGCGTTTTCGACTGTTTCCCCATGATATGGAACGGCGGACGCATCATGGCAGGATATATGGATATGCAAACCGTGGATAAGCTTGTCCCCCAGTATCTCGGCAGATTCAATTCTCTGGGAGTGCCCTGCCGCCTGACGCTTACAAACCCTCTCCTTACCCGTGAGCATCTGAATGACCCTGTTTGCAACCGTGTGCTGGATATCGCCGACAACGGCATGAACGAGGCAATAGTCTTTTCGCCCCTGCTGGAGGAGCATATCAGGAAGCGTCACCCAAATATGAAGATGATCTCCTCCACCTGCAAGCAGATAAGAGATCTGCCAACGTTGGAAAGCGAGCTTGAAAAAGACTACAGCCTTGTGGTGCTGGACTATAACTATAACAATGACTTTGATACGCTTGCGAAAATACCACATAAGGATAAGTGCGAGATACTTGTGAACGCAGTCTGCACACCCAACTGTCAGAGAAGAGGGGAGCATTACCGCTATATAGGCAAATATCAGCTGGAGCACTGCGATCCTGCGGAGCAGTATGTTTATTATATGGCAAAGCCTGAGTATAGGGATATTGTGAGATATAATCTGTTATGTGCGGCAGCAGCTGCCGCAGGATCGGTCAAACTAACGTATCAATTTAATATGTCCGTACCATGCAAAGGAGACACCACCAGGGGGAAGAGGAAACTAAAGCTAGGGCAAAAAACGGCATTCCCCTTCCCCCTGATGGTTTCTCCTTTGCGAACCTCTTCCTTGAACCCCTATTCCCTACCGTTTTTTATCCCCCTACGTTTTGCTTGCCGCCAGAGACCGAACCCCATTCATCTGTTTGTACCTTTTTCTATAGCTATGTTTTCAGGCATGGCTTCACTCCGTTCTTTTATTTGGAGTTCTTTTGTTTATTTGAGAGCGATTTTATAAGAATGTGCTTTTCCTTGTGTTATCGGATTTTACGGGATTTTACGGGTGATATCGGGCGCTAAATATCCAATCACCAATATTTTTTCAGATCCGTCATAAGCCGCTGCTCGGCGGAAATCAGATCACGGGTGAGCTTTCTGCTGCCGCCGTCGGCTGCGGCGTATTTGTCCATGCTCTGGCGGAGCTTGTCTATGCCCATGGAGCAGCCCTTTGAGACCAGCTCCGCTGCGTCCTGCTCGGTGCCGTTCATAAGAGTAAGGTCAGTCTTGACTGTTGACATCGCCTTTGCCATGGCAGAGGGATTTTTGCCCGCCCTGCCCCATGAGTTAAGGAGCTGCTCCGCTTCGGAGCGCAGCTTTTCATGCTCTTTCACACTTTTTTTGAGAATATCCTCAAGGTCGGCGTCGCCTGCCTTGGGGATAACGTCGTTTATGGCACCTATCCCCATTTTTATGCCTGCATCGCACTGCCTCAGCAGCTTTACGGTGTCCTTTTCTTCCTTGTCGTTCATGACCATCATTCCTTTCATACTAATCTTTAATCGTTCTATAGACAAAGCCGACAGATGAAATAAGACCAGTCTAGGAAAGCGACTGCGGGCGGGCTTGTCGCCCGGCAAGGGAGCTTGACGAAGAATGGGCTTGTTTCAGCCGAGGATTTGTCTATAGGTTGATTGAGGATTAGTATCAGTGGTTTGTATTATTATGTGAAAGGAACGATGGGTTATTCATCTGACGGGATATTCTATGCCGCCTACATACAGATATTCCACATCATCGGGGTCAATGGGATATTCAAAGCCTGTGCGGAAATGGCCCTTGTCAAAGGTAAAATGTCCGCCGAAGCTGTCACGGAGGTTATATGCCTTGGAATATTCCGTACCGCAGCTGACGGTCTCGCCGTTTTTCAGCTTTATATATGCCTTGCCTGCCAGCAGACCGTTTTCGCTGTTCATCAGGCTGTCATAGCTGTAGCCCTCGGTGTCGGCTGCAACGCCGCAGGGGGTTATGGTAAATTCGATGCCGTCGCCGCCTGCATATCGGTTGACATAATCGGGTATCTCAACGGTGAAATCTGCGGAGAACAGGCTGCTGTCAATGATATTGTCATATGAGATGATGCGGCCGGAGTTAAGATATACGCCGGACATATTGAAGCAGATGAAATCTATGGGGATAGTGCCGCTCATCTCGCCGGTGCAGTTCACGGTGAAGATGCAGTAGAAAGTCCTGCTGTCCTCACGGACAAAGCGGATATCGGAATGTCCGCCGTTGGTGGAAAAACGTGCGTAGGTGTTTTCCATTTCAACGCCGTCGTGTCCCCAGCCGTCAATGTACTGCTCCTCGTAATAGTCATACATAGGGATATCATGGTCAAAATCCAGCTTAAATACACAGAATATGCTGTAGCTGTCCGCCGCATAGCCCATGGGAGTGACCGTAAGGCCGTCGCTTTCACATTCAAGTGAGGATATGTCCATCTCGCCCGTAAGGCCCTCAAAATTGCTGTAGTCCGCCTCTCTGCCGTATATGACGGAGAACAGACCGCTCTGAGCCGCATACACCACCGTGCCGAACATCAGCACCAGCACCGCCGCAGCGGGGAGCATGAGCTGACGGAGCTTTGGTCTCGCCTTTTTTCGCCTTTGGGGGATATCAAGTATTTTCTGCCTTGTGGCATCGTCTGCCTTTAACTTGTCAAGTGCGTTTTTATAATGCTGTACATTCATCGCCGTATTCCTTTCCGAGAGCAGCCCTAAGCCGCTCTCTGCCACGCTGGAGCCTTGTTCTCACTGTAGATTCCTTAACGCCCGTAAGCTGTGATATTTCCTTGACGGAGTATTCCTCGTAGTAATAGAGATGTATCGCCGTGCGGTATTTCAGCGGCAGGCTCATGACCGCTTCAAGGACAGCCTGCTCGCTGCCGCTCATTTCAACATGAGCAAACTCATCGGAGCCGACATTGCCGATTATGTCATTGCTGACTATATCATTGCTGACTATGTCAGCAATGTCCCTGTGGTCACGGCGGGAGAACCACGCCAGCCGTCTGCGATTGATGCAGTAGTTTGCCGTTACTCGAATAAGCCACGCCTTTTCCGCTTCCGCCGAATCGAAGGAGATATCCTCCTTAAACAGCCGAAGGAACACCTCCTGAGCGGCATCCTCCGCCTCGGCAAAGTTTTTCAGATAGGTGTATGCCAGCCGCACCACCATATCCAGCCGCCTGTTTACGGCGTTTTCATATTCTTCTTTGTTCAACACATCATCTCCCTGTCAGTGGAGTTTTATCGAAACGTTTCTGTATATAAAACACATCAGCGGGGCAAAAAGTCTCATTTTTATGCAATTATTTTAGGAAATATATTGTTTACAGATTATTGATGAATATAGATATCTGCTGTGCTATAATATAAAAGCTGACTGATTAAACAGGTCAGAAAATATGCGAGAGT
>ERZ1106943.4183-NODE-4183-length-10137-cov-2.761555_pt1 | contig 10137 bp, 12 predicted proteins | sample MGYA00403671_ERZ1106943 | MGnify/ENA primary metagenome ERZ1106943 (study PRJEB35170, sample SAMEA104062427) | human gut metagenome | biome: human gut; feature: human-associated habitat; material: faeces | place: Denmark | collected 2012-06-14 ...
TTCTTCGTTCCCGCGCACTCATCCCCTATTGCAATTCCGCACAATCCTGTCAGAATACCGAGGGCAGCGATGCCGGCCGTGCGGACAAGTGCAAATCTCAGGTTCGGCACAAAAATGTCTTTCACAATCAACAGAATGCTCGTTGGCTCATCGGCTTCAATAACGTTTGATGCAGCTTTTTCAATTAAAGTTTTTACATCACCATATTCCGTAATGTTTCCCACCGTTTGCTTCGTCTCGTCAAAGTATTGCTGCCATTCCGAAAAATCATATTCATTAAGAAGCCGTTCCAACTCTGTTTCAACATTCTGCATACCTTCATCCGGCAGCTCGTCTGCCCGAACATTCCGCGGCAATGCGAGAACAGCCATGCATACCGCAATTAATGCACACACTGCAAAGCCTCTGACAACACTTGTGGTTCGGAATCCGCACTTTCCGGTAATTGCCCTCCATGCCCCTTTTTTCATTGCGGCACATAAACGATTTATCATACCCATAACCTCATTTTGGAAGACTTACTCCGCGGGACAGCGGTTGCCTTCTTGTATGTATTTTTTCAGCAGTTGTATGCCGTTGCTTTTTACTGTGTAAGACTGTTTCGAACAAGTTCCGTCAGCATTTCCGTGATTTTGAGAATAAGCGGCACTGCGAGCGTCATAAGCATTATCCGTCCTGCCAGCTCAGTTTTTACGGCAAGTGCCGTCTCTCCGAGATCCCTGCACAGTGCGGCAGCGATTTGGGTTGTATACGCAATCCCGATGGCTTTCACGATCACGGCAACAGATTCTCCGTCAAGGCCGCCGGATGCGGCAACCGAGCTCAGTGCCGCTGCAACTCCGCTCACTTTCGCAATAATTGAAAGCAATATGAACGCGCCGCCCGCAAGCGCAACATTCATTCCCGCCGCAGTGTTGAATTGACGCACAGTGCAGCTCAAAATCGCTGTCACAACCGCAAAACCGATCAATGAAAAAGTGTCCATTAGCGTTTCGTTCCTGTTTCGGTGCTTTCGTCAATACAATTCAAACACACTTCGAACATTTCCGAAAAGCGTTGCAATAAGACCGATAACCATCGTCAAAACAATCACAAGCCCTGCAAGTGCGGTCAGCATTGCAATGTCATCGCGCCCTGTCTGCTTCAAAAGCTGGCATGCAACCGCAACAAGAATCCCGATGCCCGCAATGCGAAAAACAATATCTATACCCATCGTTTTTTTCCTCGTTTAATTCAGTAAATACTTACATTTCCGTCTTCGGAATGTTCATTTTCGGCTGCCGCTGCATTATCCGAAAGCTAAATTATCATCAGTGCAGCCGCTGCCCCCAGCAGAGCCGATAAGGATACCGCCAGTCTGCTTTTTTGTGTAAAGCATGCGCACTGTGTTTTTTCCTTTTCTGACAGCTGCTTCAGCGTGCCTTCAAGCCGACTGAGCTCTGTTTCGGCATCATTGGAACCGAAATGTTCCGCAAATCCGTCAGCAATTGCGCCGACATCCTCGTTCAACATCAATTCACGCCTATGCCGACGCCATGCTTCACCAAATCCTGCACCGTTCGTCAGTTCATCACTCATTATTCTCCAGAATTCCCGCAGGCTTCCGCGTGCCGCAAGCAATAACGCAAGAGATTTAACGTCCGTCCGTTCATATTTCAATGCTGCCTCAAGCACCTTTAAATCAGATAAGAAACCGCACAATGTCTTTTGGCGAAGTTTGTATTTTTCGGCCGCAACCCTTCCTGCTGCCATGCAGATGCAGAACGCTGCGGCGGCAAGTAAAAGTTTCAGCACCGTGTAATTCGTCTCCGTTTGTTTTCGTCTAAAATATCGGTCTCGTACAATGATATTTCGCGCGATGTTCTTCTCAGCAAAAAAACTTTTGCAAACAGCCCGTCTTCAACCGCGTGTCGGAGCCAAGCTTTGCTTCTCAATTGAGCCGTATTTCCGGCATGAATCGATGCAATAACCGCAATGCCGTATTTTGCCGCTTCCGAAACAGCCTCCGTATCGATTGCACCCGACAGTTCATCGGTTATTATTACATCAGGTGCCATGCTGCGAACAAGCATCGGGATTGCAGCAGCCTTCGGTATCCCCTCCATAATATCCGTCCTTATACCGAGATTCATGGCGGCGTGTCCCTCCGTTGTTCCGGAAAGCTCATTGCGTTCATCCGCAACTGCAACACGCAGCGAGCGCGGAACACCTATTCCGTCCGATAAGCAGCGCGCACAATCTCTGAGAAATGTCGTCTTGCCTGCGCCCGGAGCAGCAGCAATAATTGCCGATAAGGGCATGCTGCCATCAAAGAACCTCCCAATGAAACGCTCTGCACAGCCGATAACTTCACGTGGAATTCTGATATTAAAACTTGTAACCGCAGTCAGTCGTGTAACTTTCCCGTTTTCATAAAGAGGTTTTCCGCATATGCCGACCCTTGCCCCGCCTGCAAGCGTCACATAGCCCTGCAGCAGCTCCTGTTCGCGTGCAAAAACCGAATGCCCGCATATTGCCTCCAGCATTTCACATGCTTCTGATTTTGTAAACGGTTTAAGCTGCAAAAAAACTTGCTCACCCCGTCTGCCCGCCGCCTGCATCGGTCTGTCAATAATAAACCTGATTTCATCCGCTCTTCCGCCCTCAAGAATCTGCTCAACCGCACCGCGAAATCGCTGCGGAACAATGCGTACGATCTCTTTTTCAGCCGTTGTTAGTGTGCTTATTCTCGGCTTTGTTTCCATCGTTTCCCCTCGCTTCCTTCAGTTTCCTTCGAACCGTCCGTTTTTTAATGTACCGGAGCGTTTTTGTCTGACCGCTCAGCCCATCGGCTCTCGATAAATGGTATGTACATGCTCCGATCGATATGACCGTTCGGTGACGAGCAGTCTGCAAAAAAGCAAACAAAAAGACGCAGACATAGCCGCGTCTTTTTAAACAGAGCTGTTGTATCATGTTCGGTTCTATCGGGTTGCGGATTTCTTCTTTCCGACGCTCGATGATTTATTATTTAACCGTCCCATATGCCTTCGAACGGCATATTCAAGAATGCCGCAGATCTCACCCGCCGCCGCATAAGCCGCAATACCTATCATCTGCGCATCGCAGACTTCCGTTGACAGCTGCACCGCTCCGTACCCAATGCTGGTATATTCAATCGCAAATTCTGCCAACCCTCCGAATACAGGTGCGAGAACCGCTGCGCATGCAAATGCGGAAATATCGCAGCGTCTCCCGAAAATCAAAGCCGCAGTGAAAATGACCGAACCATATAAATAATTCGCCGTTTCAGAATTTTGCACCGAAAAATTTATCAGCATATAGACAATTCCGAATGCAAAAGCAAACGGAATGACCCTGTTTGCGGTGCCCTTTGCGGCAGCAAAAACGGCCGGACCGATTATTATCGGAACTAACCCGAAATTCAGCTCAATTTCCGGCGTTGGGTTCAGCAGAAAAGCTTTAAGACAGATAACACAGATCAGCCAATAAATAACATGCGTGTTTTTTATCCCCGTTTCCTCCACGGTATGCCGCAGCACCCCCGTTAATGTCAAAAGAATCAAAACTATTGCCGTCATTGCTGCAATCGACATGCAAAACCTCCCGCTCCGCAATTTATTATCAGCGTTTGCTTAGCCTTAATGCTGTCAGCTTGTGCAGCTTGAAAAGAATCTATACCTCTTGACTGTTTTTTTACAAACTAAGGATCAATTCGTTCTTTAGAGCATTTGCCTGCATATGCTTCTATGAGAATATTTTCGACATTTCAGTCGAACGGAGGCGAATTATGGCAAACACAACTTTTTGTGAGCTGCGCGAAAAGGAAATAATCAACATATGCGACGGTGCGCGGCTCGGGTGCATATGTGACCTTGAAATTGACGACTGTACGGGCACAATATGTTCAATTGTGGTTCCCGGACCGTCACGTTTCTTGGGGCTTTTGCGCAATTCGGAAGAACTTGTTATCCCGTTCTGCAAAATTCAAAAAATCGGCGATGATGTGATACTGGTTGATATTGCAAATGCACGCAGGCAGTGCTGACGGTAAACCCTGAAAATTCGGAAAGGAACGGATGCTATGTTTGAATTCATTGCGCAGATATTCAGAAATATGTTTGTGTTTGTGGGCATGGTCACAACAAAAAGCAGCTTTCCCCCCGCCTTGACGCCGGAAGAGGAACAGGCACTGTTAAAAAAACTTGCAGCGGGCGATGATGACGCACGTGACAAGCTCATTGAACATAATCTTCGACTCGTTGCACATATCGCAAAAAAGTACACGACACGCGGCCGTGATGCGGATGATCTTATCTCCATCGGGACTATCGGACTCATAAAAGCAGTCGGAAGCTTTGACGCAAACAAGGGTCGGACACTGTCCGCCTTTGCAGCAAGATGCATTGAAAACGAGATACTTATGTCCGTTCGTGCGGAAAAGAAAAAAAATAACGAAGTTTCTTTGGATGAACCGCTCGGCACGGACAGGGACGGCAACGAAATCACGCTTGCGGATGTTATTGCAAGTGCCGAAAACCCCGTTGCCGATACTGCAATCAATAACTCAGCGTGCCGTGCCGTGCGGAGTGCTGCGCAAAGCATTTTGGACGAACGCGAACGAATCGTTATCGAAATGCGATACGGTTTCGCAAACGGCATTGCCATGCCGCAGCGCGAAGTAGGCAAAAAGCTCGGCATATCGCGTTCATATGTATCGCGCATTGAAAAACGCGCTCTTGCAAAGCTGAACAGCTGCCTCAGCGGCAAGCATGACATCTAAATCCATCTAACTGTCAGTTTATTCGGTTCGGCTGCAAGCCGAAACAGTTTGGCTTCATTCCGACATCTGTACGGGCTTGCTGCCGTACAAGTTCATTCTTCCTCGCTTCCCTGTGAGATGTACGGCGCCGACCCTTGACAGCACCCGAAGAGCTGTTTGCGCCGTTTTCCGAGGTATTTGTGCCTCGGCGGCAAGTTCTGCCGACGTAAACTCTGTTTGGAGGCTTGTCGGCAGCAGCATTTGCCAGTCTTGCTGTCCGCAAATCAAAATCGAACCGCGCAGCGCGATAGGAATGCGCTCAAAACGCTCCGTTGTGCTGCGCCGTCTGCGTCCACGCTTTTTTACCGGTGCATTTTCAAGCCTGTATTCATCCGTATCAACAAGCAAAAGCAGGATATTCAGGTTGTTGTGTTCAATAATCTCCGCAAGCTTGTATAACTCAAAAAAAGCATCAAAAAACGACCCGCGTTTCGGACTTTTGCGACGTTTGCCGATTTCTCCCGTCACAGCATTGAGTTTGACTATATGCTTTTCAAACGGAATCGGATGCACCACGGTGACGCAATTCGAAACCAAAAGCGATGGCAGTTTTTTTCTGAGAACATTGAATGAAGCTGTCTGCACCTCAAAAACACCGCTTTCGTTTTTCACATCAACAATGCTGTTTCCGACCCTTGATTCATGCTTTGAAGCGTCGGGTTCAATAAAGTATTTTATCACGGAATGCATTTTCTTTTCTGACAGAGTGCCGATTCCGCCCGATGCATGAACAGTTTCTGCATCCGCAGCAATGCAGGCGCGAAAAAACCCGGCTTCATCATTCCAGTTTCTCTTTTGCAGCATTTGCCTCTGCGCATCGATTTTACGGAGTATTTCTGCTCCGACCGGTTCTTCGCTCACGTTTTTTTGTTTTTCGTTATCGCTGCTGTTATCAGCGTTTTGAAAGGCTTTCTTCATCTGCGCAAACTGTTTAATTTGATTTTTGGGCAGTATCATATGCCCCAGTATTCTTCATCACTCAAAAAACCGGAACCGCGTGCAGTTTCGGCAAGCATCTGTCCTATCGGCTTCAGGGTTTTATCTTCCAACAAACGAGCGGGATTTTCGGAAAAAATCAAATCAGCATATTCCTTCGAGAATTCGGAAACGACTGTTTTATATGCCTTACGCATATCCGTAGTTCTTGATTTTGCTCCGTGAGCGTCACTTGCAGCAAGCGTAACTGCACCGCTGTTTAAAAGTTTGAAAGCGGTTCGCCTGCAATCTCTGCCGAAATACCCCGTTAAACTTCCTGTATTTATTTGCAGACTGTATCCCGCTTCAGCCCATTCCAAAGCATAGCGCAAATCATCCTGAACAAAATAGTATCTTTCAGGATGTGCCACCACCGGTTTTTTCCCGCTTGCGGCAACAGTTTGAAGCATTTCCAGCATAAACCAAGGATCCTCATCGAAAGCACACTCCACAAGCATGAAATCAGAATCAGCAAGCGTCAGCAGTTTTCCGCTGTCTGTCAGTTTCAGCGTTTCCGGGCAGGCAAACACTTCCGTGCCGAGGTGCAGACCTATTTCCGCGCCTGTCTTTGAGAGCGCTTCACAAAGCTCCGAAAATGCAGCGAAGAGTTTTTCTCCCACATAATTATCAAACTCGCCCGGTGCGCAATGCGGCGTTGCAATAATATCCGTAACTCCGCATTCCGCTGCGATGCGAAGCATTTCAACGGATTCCGTCATATCGACGGCTCCGTCGTCAACGTCGGGCAGAATATGGCAATGAATATCTATCATTTTTCTCCTTAATGCTCAATACACATTAGTTTCATTTTTGTTTGTTTTGCTGTGCGCTCACCGCCTAACGGCGCATTCGTCAATCCTCATAATTTAACGCTTCAATACCGGAGCGTGCCTGCGGACGGCTGTCGCCGTGTTTCACAAACAGCATTGCCGCGAACGCAAGTGCAACAAAGCATGTTGCGTACGGGAACAGCGATGTCATTCCGATTTTGTCCATAAGCAGACCGCTCAGGTAAGGCGTCAGAACCTGCGCCGCCATACTCGCAGTGTAGTAATATCCTGTGAATTTGCCGATTTCACCGCCGCTGCACATTTCAACAACCATCGGAAAACTGTTTACATTTATTGTTGCCCAGCCTATTCCGGCAAGCGCAAACATACAGTTCATGAGGAGCGCACTGCTGCCTTCACGCAGGAATGCGGCAACACCGAATGCGGATGCAAGCATCACGACTCCGCCGAGAATAGTTTTTTTGCGTCCGATTTTCGAAGCTGCGGCCCCCACCGGAATGTAGGATACAATTGCAGCGATGTTTGCAATCATCAGAGTCGAATTATAATCAAGATTCAAAACTTTTCCCGCATAAACCGAATACTTCGATGTTACCGCATTATACCCCATGTACCAAAGCGCAACGGATGCAAGTATCAGAACGAGTGAAGTTTTTTCTCCTCTTGAAAGCTTCTTTTTCCCGCTTGTTTCCTCGTCTGTCTCGTCAAGATTCAATCGTTTACTCTGCTGCCGCATTTCCTCCGAAAACTTCGGCTCCCGAACCGTGACCATGAACAAACCCAATGCCGCAAGCATCACGCCCGCAATAATTGCAAAGAAGGGTGTGTAGCTCATCATTGAGTTTTTCACGCTCCCGGTGCCGAAAATCATTCCCAAAGCAAGAACGATAATGCCGCCCGCCGTACCCATAAGGTTAATTACGGCATTTGCCTTTGAGCGCAAAGGTTTTATTGTTACATCCGGCATCAACGCAACCGCCGGCGAGCGGAACGAGGCCATTGAAATCAACACAACAAGCAGCACCGCTATAAACAGCCCTGTCCGCACTGCTCCCGCTGAGCTTATATCCTCGGCATATGCCTGTCTTGCCGGAACATAAAACTCCGAATACAATCGGGAAGGCTGAACGAGTCTGTTGTCCGTGTTGTCAACATCCACGGGGGAATAATAGTTTTCAATTGCACAGAAAAATTCCCTGTCCACAGCAACGGACGCAGCATTCAACGCAGTCTGCTCGGCCTCTCCTGCAAGATAATCACGCACAGAAATCATCTTTTCCGTTTCGCTTCGGTCATTGTCGCCGGGAATCGCGAACTCATTCATCACAACAAACTCAACACCGTTCGGTGTTATCAGTTTTTTGTTCAGGCAATTGTTGAACACTGTTGACACAGCATTATCAAAAATGCCTTTAATATCATCATTTTGTGCATCAGCATCAGCAATGGTGCCGTAAACGGCTGTTTCGAATCTTTCAACACCGTTAAGGGCCCTTGCCTGCGCATTATCAACAAAAGATAAGCCTACGAATGCGATTGCGGCGGCAAGCGTTCCGGCAATTATGAACGGAGTCCGCCTGCCGAGTTTTGTATTTGTTTTATCTGAAATCGCACCGAACAGCGGCAGCAGAAAAATTGCAAGCACATTATCCAGAGCCATAACAACCCCGGAAGCCGCCTGAGACATACCGAATTTATCCGTCAGTATTTTAGGGATTATCGTGTCGTACGCCTGCCAGAATGTGCAGATCAGGAAAAAGGCAAAGCCAACAAAAATTGTGCGTTTATAGTTCAGTTTCATTTTTGTCCCCCGCATTGGGTATCCGAATAATTCTTCCTTTGATGTTTTTTTGTTTTGTTCCGCTCTGTGCGGAGAACATGTCCGAACATCAGATAAGCTTCAGCACAGAAACCATTGCACCGGTTTTTGTTCTGTCGCGCCTGTAAGAATAAAACAAGTCACTTCGTTCAAATGTGCACAGCGGCATGGCGGAAATATTCTGCGGCAGGACTCCGCATTCCTCCAGCTGTATTTCAATCGCAGCGCGAATATCAACATATGCCTTGCCCGTTTTGCCCGGTTTCACAAGCTCTTCACTGCGAAATTCCTCGGCGAACCGGCGTCCGATTTCGATACCGACTTCAAAGCAGTCGAAACAGATACACGGACCTGTTGCCGCAATCAAATCTTCCGCTTTCGTCCCGAACGCCGTCTGCATTGAACGCACCAACTCCGTTCCGACCCGCTTCAGCGTGCCTTTCCAGCCTGCATGGGCGAGCCCGATCGAACGCCTTTTCTTGTCGTAAAGAAAAACGGCTCCGCAATCCGCATGCGCAGTGACCAAAACCACGTTTGGATCATCCGTGATTAACCCATCACAAAAAGGCAGCGGTTCACGATACAGTCCGCGCCCGCAATGCGATGAATCAACGCGGATAACATTTGAACCGTGCTCATGATTAACGATCACAAGTTTTTCGAAATCGAGTCCGAACGCATCACAGAGAATCCGAAAATTGCGCAGGACGTTCTCTTTCGGTTCATCGCGCGACAATCCGAGATTGAGTGATGCATAAGGTTCACGGCTCACTCCCCCGTTCCGTGTCGAAAAGCCATGGAACACTTCATCCTGCGGCAGTTTATCTGACTGAATGAGTTCTGTTCCGTTGCTTCGTATAATGTTATAGTTGCAGTTGTTGTATTTATTGTTCACAGTATTCTTCAATGGTTTTACACGCAAATCTTAGCTCTGCCATGTTTAGGCATAAGGCAGCTTTGCTGTTATTCATTCAATTGTTCAATCGGCTTTCGGATTTTCGGCCGGATCGTCCTTGTTTCGCACGGACAGTCTTGGTAATTTCTTGAAGCAATTCTTCAATCTCATCAACATCTTTGAAAGAACGGTAGACGGATGCGAAGCGCACATAGGCAACTTCATCAAGATCTTTAAGTCTTTTCATTACCATTTCGCCTATGCGTATGGTTGTGACCTCCTGCTCCAGGGTGTTGAAAATCTCTCTCGTAACATCGTCCACGAGTGTGTTTTGCTCCGCTGCCGATACGGGGCGCTTTTCGCATGCCTTGCGAACACCGGCAAGGATCTTTTCACTGTTGAACGCCTCGCGCGTTCCGTCGCGTTTTACAACGGAAATCGGAATATCTTCGATTTTTTCATAAGTTGTGAAGCGCTTACCGCAATTGGAGCATTCGCGGCGACGACGTATTGCTGTTCCGTCCTCTGTCGGGCGGGAATCGACAACCCTGCTTTCAGTGCCAAGGCAATATCTGCATTTCATCTGTAGTTCAACCTCCGTTTGCCCGTGCGCATTCTCGGCAATAAATCGAAACACTTCAAACATCCGTTCGGCGCACGGTCGTCATCAGCAGAATTATATCATATGAAAGAAATAATTTCCACCATTTTTATAAGCCGGACCGCCTCTGATTTATATATTTAATTTTTCTGTTGATTGTTCGTCTGCTTTTTTTCTTTTTATATCGGCTTTATTCGCATGTTCATCCACTTGCTCCTCAACATTATTTACAGG
>ERZ1106943.4188-NODE-4188-length-10126-cov-5.132658_pt1 | contig 10126 bp, 8 predicted proteins | sample MGYA00403671_ERZ1106943 | MGnify/ENA primary metagenome ERZ1106943 (study PRJEB35170, sample SAMEA104062427) | human gut metagenome | biome: human gut; feature: human-associated habitat; material: faeces | place: Denmark | collected 2012-06-14 ...
TCCCAGACAGCCAATCTTTTGTTAACCTTAAATCTAATACTATGAAAAACACATTACAAAGATACGGACTTCTGGAAAATTAGCAAGTAAAGCAAGAAAAAACAGATGTTTTATAACATTGATTAAATAATTCATTCTACTATTCAATCTTTATTAAGATTTTTACTGCTTTGAATGCTATATTCCCAATATTTATCACATAGTTGCAGGTAACTTGTCTCGGCACTCTTACCTCTCAAGGAGATAGCATACATTTTTGTTTGTTTTGCTTTTGCATGTTCTATGCTTCGGGCTAACATATAATCAACGGGACGCATCTCAAAGTCGGATACGGTGATGATATCTGTTTCCATATATTGGTAATCGGAGGCAAAGATACGAGATTTCTTTGAGATAGGTTTATTGGGTACAGAGGGATTTACCTCCATAATTAGGCAATTTCCTCCGTACAAGTAGGACTTTTCAGTTTCATAAGGAAAATTCATTCTATACTTTTGTCATATCGAAAGATAAATGATATAAATAAGGACCATAAAAATAAAGGATTATGAAAACGAACGCATTCAAATACTTAGGTATAGCTTTAATGGCATTGATGATGATTAGCCTTACTTCTTGCGAAGTAGAAATTGATAGCTTTTATGATGATGATAATATCGGTGGCGGGTATTATTCCCGTTCGTCGGAATTGTGCAGTCGCACATGGATCAGTTATTACCGTGACGCAGACGGGAACCGTTGTTGTCAAGAACTGGATTTTTATTTAGACCGTACAGGGGTTGATTACATACGAGTGGAATACCGTAACGGAGATGTGGAAGTTTTTGAATATAATTTCCGGTGGAACTGGGAAAACTATGCACAAACATCTATCAGGATGTCCTACGGTCCGGGTGATGTTTCCTATCTGGATGATGTGTACCTTGGTGGAAACAGATTAAGCGGTTATCTGGACGGAAGGGATAACTTTGTGGAATATCAGGGAAGCAGGTAAAAAAAACAATAGGTATCGGAGATAACAAGATGCAGGTAGAAAGACGAGGACAAAGAAGGATAAGATAAAAATGTGTCAGGGGTTAATGACAGAATGATAGGTAGGAGAGGTAAAAGGTTGCCAATAGGATTTCAGGAATAAGGGTTAGAGTATAAATAGGGCGCGAAATGAAAGCATAAAAGTTTTGAACGGGACTAAATAGTTTTTATCTTTGCGCCCTATTAGTTTTATATATACATGGAGTGGTTATCTAGTCTATTTCTCGAACATTCTGCCTTACAGGCTGTTGTGGTACTTTCACTGATTTCTGCGATAGGTCTGGGCTTGGGAAGAGTGCATTTCTGGGGTATATCCCTGGGAGTCACTTTTGTTTTTTTTGCCGGTATACTTGCCGGGCATTTCGGGCTTTCGGTTGACCCGCAGATGTTGAATTACGCAGAAAGTTTCGGTCTGGTTATCTTTGTTTATTCTCTCGGTCTACAAGTGGGGCCCGGTTTTTTCAGTTCTTTCCGGAAAGGAGGAGTGACGTTGAATATGTTGGCGTTGGGAGTTGTTCTTCTGGGTACTTTATTAACGGTGGTAGCCAGTTATGCTACAGGTATATCACTTCCCGATATGGTTGGTATTCTTTGCGGAGCAACGACAAACACTCCGGCGTTGGGAGCGGCGCAGCAGACATTGAAACAAATGGGCATGGATAGTAGTACGCCTGCTCTGGGATGTGCCGTGGCCTATCCAATGGGAGTAGTCGGTGTGATTCTTGCCGTTTTGTTAATTCGTAAAGTATTGGTTCGCAAGGAAGACTTGGAAATAAAGGAGAAGGATGATGCGAACAAAACCTATATTGCAGCGTTTCAAGTACATAATCCTGCTATTTTCAATAAAAGCATAAAGGATATAGCTCATTTGAGTTATCCTAAGTTTGTTATTTCCCGTTTGTGGCGTGACGGACATGTCAGTATTCCGACTTCTGATAAAGTGTTGAAGGAAGGTGATCGCTTGCTGGTGATTACGGCTGAAAAAGATGCGCTGGCTCTGACTGTGCTTTTCGGCGAACAGGAAAATACGGATTGGAACAAAGAGGACATTGACTGGAATGCGATTGACAGTGAACTGGTCTCCCAGCGCATTGTTGTCACTCGCCCTGAACTGAACGGGAAGAAATTGGGAGCGCTCCGGTTGAGAAATCATTATGGAATCAATATCAGCCGTGTCTATCGTTCGGGTGTACAACTGCTCGCCACTCCGGGATTGATACTTCAGTTGGGTGACCGACTGACGGTAGTAGGGGAAAAGGCAGCCATTCAAAACGTGGAAAAAGTGCTAGGTAATGCTGTCAAGAGTTTGAAAGAACCTAATTTAGTTGTTATATTTATTGGTATCGTGTTGGGATTGGCGTTAGGTGCTATTCCTTTTTCTATTCCGGGTATCAGTACTCCTGTAAAACTAGGCTTGGCAGGTGGTCCTATTATTGTCGGTATCCTTTTAGGTACGTTTGGACCACGGATACACATGATTACCTACACTACTCGTAGTGCCAATTTGATGTTACGTGCCTTGGGACTCTCAATGTATCTAGCCTGTCTGGGACTAGATGCTGGGGCACATTTCTTCGATACGGTATTCCGTTCGGAAGGGCTACTGTGGATCGGTTTAGGAGCCGGACTGACAATCATCCCAACTGTTTTAGTGGGCTTTGTAGCCTTCAAGATGATGAAGATCGATTTTGGCACAGTGTCCGGTATGCTATGCGGAAGTATGGCGAATCCTATGGCATTAAATTATGCAAATGATACAATTCCCGGTGATAACCCGTCTGTAGCCTATGCGACAGTATATCCATTGTGTATGTTTCTACGGGTGATTATTGCACAAGTACTGTTGATGTTCTTATTAGGTTGAAAATAAATTTTATATGAAAATTGTAAACGAGTAAATAAAAAATATATTTATCACGGATAACTGAATGGAATGATTCCGAACAACGAACATAGGAAGCAAAGTAATTGTTAATTAGTAAATTGTAATAAAATAGAATGACTGCTCAAAGTAATATAACTCCTGAAAGTATTGTGGGCGATCTCCGCTACCTTCAATTGCTTTCCCGTAGTTTTCCTACTATTGCCGATGCTAGTACGGAAATTATCAATCTGGAGGCTATCTTGAATCTGCCTAAGGGGACAGAACATTTCCTGACAGATATACACGGTGAATATGAAGCATTCCAACATGTACTGAAAAATGCTTCAGGTGCGGTAAAGCGTAAAGTGAATGAAATATTCGGCAATACTCTCCGTGAAGCGGAAAAGAAAGAACTCTGTACGCTGATTTACTATCCCGAAGAAAAACTTCAACTGGTGAAAGCTCGTGAGAAGGACTTGGACGATTGGTATCTGATTACTCTGAACCAACTGGTGAAGGTCTGTCAGAATGTGTCTTCCAAGTATACGCGTTCTAAAGTGCGTAAATCGTTACCTGCCGAGTTCTCCTATATTATTCAGGAATTATTGCATGAATCGTCTATCGAACCGAATAAACATGCTTATATCAATGTAATTATCAGTACGATTATTACAACAAAGCGGGCAGATGACTTCATCATTGCTATGTGTAACCTGATTCAACGGCTGACTATTGACTCCCTGCATATTGTCGGTGACATCTACGACCGTGGTCCTGGTGCGCATATCATCATGGATACTTTATGTAATTATCATAATTTTGATATTCAATGGGGAAACCATGATATTCTTTGGATGGGTGCTGCTTCGGGCAATGACAGTTGCATCGCTAATGTGATCCGTATGTCTATGCGTTACGGTAATTTGGGCACATTGGAAGATGGTTATGGTATTAATCTGCTGCCATTGGCTACCTTTGCTATGGATACTTATGCTGATGATCCCTGTACTATCTTCATGCCGAAGATGAATTTTGCCGACGCTCACTATAATGAGAAAACCCTGCGTTTGATTACCCAGATGCATAAAGCGATTACTATCATCCAGTTTAAGTTGGAGGCTGAAATCATCGACCGTCGTCCTGAATTCGGCATGGAGAACCGGAAACTTTTAGAGAAGATAGACTTCGACCGTGGTGTCTTTGTGTACGAGGGAAAAGAATATGTCCTGCGTGATACCAACTTTCCGACAGTAGACCCAGCCAATCCTTATCGGCTGACAGAAGAGGAACGTGAACTGGTAGAAAAGATTCATTATTCATTTATGAATAGTGAGAAGTTGAAGAAACATATGCGCTGTCTGTTTACGTATGGCGGGATGTATTTGGTTTCCAACTCGAATCTTCTTTATCATGCTTCCGTACCTTTAAATGAAGATGGCAGTTTCAAGCGTGTCAAAATCCGGGGAAAGGAATACTGGGGACGCAAGCTACTGGATAAGGCCGACCAGTTGATTCGTACCGCTTACTTTGATGAAGAAGGAGAGGAGGATAAGGAATTTGCTATGGACTATATCTGGTATATGTGGTGCGGTCCTGAAGCTCCTCTGTTTGATAAAGATAAAATGGCTACTTTTGAGCGCTACTTTGTAGAAGATAAAGAACTGCACAAAGAGAAGAAAGGGCATTATTATACATTGCGTAATCGTGAGGATATTTGTGACCGGATTCTGGAAGAATTTGGTGCTTCGGGTCCTCATTCGCATATCATCAATGGTCATGTGCCGGTAAAGACTATTCAGGGCGAACAGCCGATGAAAGCTAACGGTAAACTTTTTGTGATTGACGGTGGATTTTCAAAGGCTTATCAGCCGGAAACAGGGATTGCAGGATATACGCTTGTTTACCATTCTCACGGTATGCAGCTTGTACAGCATGAACCATTCCAGTCGCGGCAGAAAGCAATTGAGGAAGGGCTGGATATTAAGTCTACCAATTTTGTACTGGAATTCAATTCACAACGAATGATGGTGAAAGATACTGATAAAGGAAAAGAGCTGGTAACGCAGATTCAGGATTTAAAAAAACTACTTGTTGCTTATCGTACCGGATTGATAAAAGAGAAGATATAAAAGAATAGTAAGTAGTGATTAACAATGAACGGTGAATAAGTTGCAACGTAATAAAGCAACTTGTTCACCGTTCACTATTTTGTATACTGTTTGCTATACATACATTCTTTTTTAGAAAAGAACAATGCCTGCTTCAATGATAACACCTTTATCGTAATTGCTTGATTTATTATAGAACCGGGTAAGTCCGTAACCACCCGTTGCAAAAATACCGAATTTTGGAGTAAACTGATATTCCAGATTGGCACGGGCTTGCAGTGCATATAGGCGTTTTGGAATTACTTCATCCTTATTGTCGAATGCTTCAATGTGTTGATAACCAAGATCTCCGCTGATAGATAGTCCTTTATAAACAGGGAAGGAAATACCAGCACGATAGGAGGCGCTGGCTGAGAACTTGTCATTTAAGTCCTGATACATGGAACCGACTCCCAGAATTGTATAGAACAGCTGGTTCTTGAAACGCACACCGATGTTGGCAGCTGTAGAATTGCCACCATACAGCATCATTTGCACTTTCGTATCAGGATTGGCATTGACCAGACCCAGTTGCAATCCTTTCATATCTTCCCTATAATAATTGACCAGACCAATTTGTAAACCACGGGCTTTTGTTGCATAGTTACATAAAGCGATCTGTAAGCCATTCAGTTTTCGGGCAGTAATATTGGCAATACCTGCAATCTGCAAACCATTCATATCTTCGCCCACCACATTCAGTAGTCCGGAAGTTACCATACCGTTATAGCTCTGTCCGGTGATATTGGCTGCGCCGGAGAACTGGAAGCCCGAAGCCATGTTTCCTGTCACATTCATAAAACCGCTCATCATCACTCCCGAAGTATTATCTCCTCCGATACTGGTAAGACCGGCAATAATTACCCCTTTTGTACCGTCTCCGGTAATATTTACTAATCCGGCAGTAGAAAGTCCTATGGTATTGTCACCGCTGATATTGCTGACACCCGCTATCTGAACACCGCGCATTGTTCCACCTGCCAAGTTAGCCAAACCTGTGATTTGCACTCCATTCATGTCGCCATGCACTACGCTTCCCAATGCATTGATACCGACACCATTCAGGCGGTTCAACGTAGAAAGCAGACCGATATTGACATAGGTCGTCTGCGTACTGTCATGCGGCTGCGTACATATATCTTTCCAAATGGAAATATTGATACCCGCACTCTTATTCTGTGCCGGCAAACAAACGGCAGCCATGAGAATAGCTGCCGTGAGGATTGTTTTTCTTATCTTCATTTTTAATATATTTCTCTTTCTCTTGATTTCTTTTTTCTCGGTTCAGGTGGAAATGCATGGGAGGATAATTATCCTTTCGCTTCCTGATACAGATAACGCTTAATACTCTTTTTCGGCGTCTTTTCAAATTCTTCCGGATAAATCTTCATTTTTGAGATCTGACTATATGCCGGCAACATAGCATTCAACGCCACTCGGTTTTCTTCCATAACCCGTTCAATGTCCTCGTTCTTCAAACCGTGGGCAAAAGCATCATCAAAGTCCGGATAAACAAGTCCGACGAGCTTTTCGTTCTGCTGGACAATAATACTTTCGGCCACATAGGGCAGGTTGTTCAACTTGTCTTCTATTTCTTCCGGATAAATATTCTGTCCGCTGGCACTGAGCAATAAGTTTTTGCTGCGTCCCTTGATTGTAATATTTCCTTCCGCATCTTTCAACGCCAGGTCTCCTGTGTGCAGCCAGCCGTCTTTATCTATAACTTCTTTTGTAGCTTCTTCATTTTTGTAATATCCCAGCATAACATTCGGTCCTTTACAAACTATTTCTCCTACGATATTTTCCGGGTCGGAAGATAGAACCTGTACATCCATACGTGGTACAGCTTTTCCGCAAGAGCCGGGTTTGAACCTTCTCCAATCTTCATAGCAGATAATCGGACCACATTCTGTCATTCCATAACCTACTGTATAAGGAAAATCAATCATTTTCAGGAATTGCTCAACTTCCTGATTGAAAGCTGCACCCCCTACGATAACTGCTTTGAAGTTTCCGCCGAACGCCTTAATCATTTCTTCGCGTACCGTTGCTTTAATCTTATCGTTGATAATAGGTACTTTCAGTAATATTTTCATGGCCGGAGTCTCCAACTTCGGAAGTACACTCTTTTTGATAATCTTTTCGATAATCAGTGGGACGGCAACGATCAAACTGGGTTTTACTTCTTCAAATGCCTGGAAAATGATTTTCGGACTTGGCATACGGGTCAGGAAGTAGATGTGACATCCTACGGAGAACTCATAAAGAAATTCGAAAGCCAGTCCGTACATGTGCGCCATAGGAAGCATGGATACAATCTTGTCTCCGGCTTCCAACTCCAATACTTCAAATGCAAATTTAGTATTCGACCACAAACTACGATAGGGGAGCATTACTCCTTTTGAATAACTGGTCGTTCCGGAAGTATAATTGATAACGGCTAATTCTTCGGGTTCGTCTTTGTGGTATTCGATATGTTCTCTACGGAAATTTTTCGGATATTTTTTGCCGAACATTTCATTCAAATGTTCGCGTGCGTGAGTTAACCGTTCACTACGGGATACCAGCAGGGTGAAGTCATTCATCATCAGGATACCTTCGAGTAGTGGCATTGCCGATTCGTTCAGGTTTTCCCATACCATATCTCCTACAAACAGCAGTTTGGCTTCGGAATGGTTGACGATATTGTACATTGTCTGCTTTAAACTCGTGGAGAATAGGAACGATTACTGCTCCGTACGTCAGTGTAGCAAGGAAAGTTACTCCCCAATGGGAGCTGTTTCTTCCGCATACGGCAATCTTATCTCCTTTGCGGATTCCACTTTCCTCAAAAATTATATGGAGTTTTTCGATTTTGCGGGCTACATCTTTATACTGAAGGGTGGCTCCCTTGTAATCTGTCAGGGCATCCAAATCCCAATTGTTCTTGATACTATTCTCAATGTAAGCTATAAAACTTTGTTCCATTGTTTTTGCACATTTGGTATTAAATTGTGCAAATATAGCAATTAAATTAAGAATGGAAAATTAACTATGAAGAATTTTTGGAGAGGGTGGAGAGAAGAGTGAGTCTGTGATATGCTATAAGCTAAAATAATTATACTGATAGCATATCAACAGATTGTTTGATTTTTTATTTCAAGTACCATTCATACATCTTTCGCACACCTTCCTCGATTTCGATTTTGTGATGCCAACCCAGTGCGTGCAGTTTCGAAGGATCGGTTAGCTTACGCATCGTGCCGTCCGGTTTACTGCTGTCGAAAGTCAGTTTGCCTTGATAGCCTACTGTCTCTACGATCCGCTCGGCAAGTTGTCGAATAGTGATTTCCTTACCTGTTCCGATGTTGATATGACAGTTACGGATATCCTTGCTACCTTCTTTATATGTATCTTTGAAGTCAACGTGTTCCATGACGAATACACTGGCGTCTGCCATTTCTTCACTCCAAAGGAACTCGCGGAGAGGAGTTCCCGTACCCCACAATGTCACTTCCGTTTCACTGATACCATATTTGCTTAGGATAGCCAGAATTTCTTCTTTCGGACTGTCTCCGTTGATACCTTCTACCAGGCGCAGGTTCATATCCTTTCGGACAGCCTCCCAGTTGCCTTCTTTCAGGCAATGGGCCAGATGAATCTTGCGGATCATAGCAGGCAGTACATGGCTGCGTTCCAAATCGAAGTTATCATTCGGACCATATAAGTTGGTCGGCATCACAGCGATGTAGTTTGTTCCATATTGCAGGTTGAAACTTTCACACATCTTCAGACCGGCAATCTTGGCGATGGCATACGGCTCGTTGGTATATTCCAACGGAGAAGTAAGTAATACATCCTCTTTCATCGGCTGCTTGGCGTCACGTGGATAAATACAGGTACTTCCGAGAAAGAGTAGCTTTTTTATGTTGTGGCGGAAACTTTCCCCGATGACATTCTGTTGGATTTGCAGATTTTTGTAGATAAAGTCGGCGCGGTAGATACTGTTTGCCATGATGCCGCCAACGAAGGCAGCAGCAAGGAATACATATTCCGGCTGTTCTTCATCGAAAAACTGGCGGACAGATACACTGTCGAGCAGGTCAAGCTCCTTGTGAGTGCGACCTACCAGATTCGTGTATCCTTTATTCTGCAAATTTTTCCAGATAGCAGAACCCACGAGACCGTGGTGTCCTGCTACATATATTTTTGCATTCTTTTCCATTCTTCCGTTTAATGTTTGTTCGCGATCATGCGTTTCACCTTTTCCATGTCGTGGCGTACCATGATACGGACCAGTTCTTCAAATGAAGTCTTGCACGGATTCCAACCCAGCAATGTTCTTGCTTTGGTCGGGTCGCCTAACAACTGTTCAACTTCCGATGGACGGAAATATTTGGGGTCAACTTCTACCAATGGCTTGCCGGTGTCTACGTCAATTCCCTTTTCATTTATGCCCTCGCCTTCCCAGCGGAGTTCGATGCCTGCTTCCTTGAAAGCTAGCGTAGCAAATTCGCGTACCGTATGCATTTCTCCAGTAGCGATTACGAAATCTTCTGGAACGTCATGCTGCAGAATCAGCCACATACATTCTACGTAATCTTTGGCGTATCCCCAGTCTCGGCGTGCATCCAGATTACCTAGATACAGCTTGTCCTGTTCGCCCTGTGCGATGCGGGCGGCAGCCAGAGATATTTTGCGGGTAACAAAAGTCTCGCCACGGCGTTCGCTCTCGTGGTTGAACAAGATACCGTTTACGGCAAACATACCGTAGCTTTCGCGATAGTTTTTGGTAATCCAGAAACCATATTGTTTGGCTACCCCATACGGAGAACGGGGATAGAACGGAGTTGTCTCTTTCTGTGGAACTTCCTGCACCTTACCGAACAATTCGGAAGTAGAAGCCTGATAGATGCGGGTTTTCTTTTCCAGTCCCAGGATGCGTACAGCTTCGAGCATACGCAACGTACCGATAGCATCTGCTTCGGCAGTGTATTCCGGAACGTCGAACGAAACCTTCACGTGGCTTTGAGCTGCGAGATTGTAGATTTCATCCGGTTGCACCTGTTGAATAATACGAATTAACGAACTAGAATCTGTCATA
>ERZ1106943.4196-NODE-4196-length-10115-cov-3.863817_pt1 | contig 10115 bp, 5 predicted proteins | sample MGYA00403671_ERZ1106943 | MGnify/ENA primary metagenome ERZ1106943 (study PRJEB35170, sample SAMEA104062427) | human gut metagenome | biome: human gut; feature: human-associated habitat; material: faeces | place: Denmark | collected 2012-06-14 ...
GTAGTTTTCGTGGCTGCCGCCCAGAAACAGCACCGTGTAGGGGCGCTTGCGCAGCCAGTCCAGCCGCTTGCGCTCTGCGGCGCTGCCGTCCCATACAAAGCCAAAATCCCCCAGCACCACCACGGTGTCCTTTTTGCCCAGCCAGCGCAGTTTGCCCTGCTTGAAGCGCTGGATATCGCCGTGGGTATCCCCTGTAAGATATACCATTCCTGCCCTCCCTGCCGGCGCGAAAGAACGGTGTAAAACACCGCAAGGCTCTTGTAACACCCCGGCAAACCTGTTATTATTATAGAACACAGCACTTTTGCTGCAAAATTGATCTTCCGGCGCGCTGTACTGCGCGGCCTTATCTAGTATATTTTATCGCTTTTTAAAGGAATTGTCCACATGAAACGTATTTTTGCACTGGTTCTTTCGCTTGTATTTCTGCTCAGCTGCCTTGTGCTGCCCGCCGGAGCCATGTTCGACCCCAGCCCGGTGTATCAGGTGCAGGCTGCAAGCGCCTATATCGTCAACACGGATACCAACATCATCGTCTACGATAAAGACAGCACGAAGCAGGTGTCTGCCGGCGGTCTGACCAAATATATGACCCTTGCCGTGCTGCTGACCAACTACGCCGACCAGCTGGACAACACCTTCCAGATGCCCTTTGCCATCTCGGACTATGTTTATAATACCAATAACGCAGATATGCGCTCCAACGAGACTTTCACCTACCGCGAAGCCATGTACGCCATGCTTACCCGCAACGCCAACGAAGCGGCCATGGGTGTGGCGTACACCCTTGCCGGCGGCGATCTGGACGGCTGGGTGGCGCAGATGAACACCTTATCCAAGCGCATCGGCACCACCGCCAGCAGCTGGACGGACGCCTGCGGCATCGACAGCGGCAACACCACCTGCGCGGTGGATATGTACCTGATCCTGCGCTACCTTATGAGCTTTGACGCCTTTGTAGAGGTGTCCGGTGCGCCCAGCTTTACCATGCCCGCCAAGGAGAAGCACCGCTCCTCCTCGGTGCTGGTCAGCCAGAACGCGGCGCTGAGCAAGGCCAGCGGCGGCAGCTACTACCGCAGCGCCATGCAGGGCGGCATGTGCAATGTGACCGCCTTTAAAGACGATACCGGCACCCAAAGTTATGTTTCGTGGGGCAATAAGGACGGTGCCACCTATATCTTCTGCGTGATGGACAGCCCCGACAGCTGCGATACCCTTGGCTACGCCAACCGCCGTCCCGCCCTGTTTGAGACAGTCAAACTGATGGACTGGGTGTTCGACAGCTTTTCCATTCAGGCTGCACTGGACACCGACCTGACCATTGCGGAGATCCCGGTAAAGTATTCCTCCGATACAGACACCTTGCAGCTGTACCCCAACGACAGCATGATGACCCTGCTGCCCTCCACCAGCGACGGCACCGTCACCCAGAAATACTTCCACCTGCCGGACTACGTCTGCGCCCCCATCCAGCAGGGCGATGTGGTAGGCACGGTGGAGCTGAAGCTGGCAGGCGAGACCATCGGCGTGGTGGAGCTGATCGCCGGGCAGGACGTAGCCCGCAACCCGCTGCTGTTCGGGGTGGACAAGGTGAAGGAGTTCTTCACCAGCCTGTACCTGAAGGTGGTGCTGGTGCTCAGCCTGATCGCCGCCCTGATCTACGGGCTGTGGCTGCTGTGTGCCAACTGGAACCGCCGCAAACCCACTAAAAAGATCCACCGCCGCTATTGAACAGACGCAAAAATGCCCCGGCAGCCGCAAAGGCCGCCGGGGCATTCTGGTTGCGCCAGCAGGAGTCGAACCTACGATGGGGGAGTCAAAGTCCCCTGCCTTACCGCTTGGCGATGGCGCATCATGCAGCTAAGTATAGCATATTTTCTGCCGTTCCACAAGAGGGACGCTGCATTTTTGCAGCCTTTTCCCCGCAGTACCCAGAGCGTTTGCGGCGTTTTTTGTCGTTTTTTGGGCTTTTAGACGCTGTTTTTATGCTTTCCATTTCCTGCCATGTTTTTACGAAAGACAAGTTTTAAAGGATGCAATTTTCAAAAAATGCGGTCTATCAGAGCATAAAATTCATCTTGCAAGGATAAAAATCGTTTTTTCATAATTTTTATTATTTTTTCAGCCAAAAGCTGTATTTTTTGTTGCGGTTCTGGTACACTGGATGTGATAAATATAGATTGAAGAAACTTCTCCGCTGTCCGGGCTGCGCCCGGGTGGGGCAGGGTCTCCATCTTTGTGAAGGAAAGCGAGGGATCTCATGAAAAAATTCCTGAAAACGCTGGTGGTCGGGCTTTGCCTGTTCACGCTGCTGTGCTGCGCACTGCCGGCTGCGTTTGCTGCCGGCAACACTTCAGGGAGCAAAAAGGAACAGAACGTGTTTGCCATTGGTATGGATGCCCAAGGCGGCATCTGCTCTACTGTGGTAACCTACACGAACCTGTCCGGCAAACTGGAGAGCACGCCCGAGCAGCCTACCATGACGGGTTACACCTTTGACGGCTGGTACACCGAGCCGGTAGGCGGCAGCAAGGTGACCACCTCCACCGTGTTCACCTCTGATGCTACCATCTACGCGCACTGGATCGCCAAGGCCGGTGCTTCCACCGTGCCGCAGCCCGCCACCCAGCCCGCCGCGATTCAGTGGCAGAAGTATGTAGGGCCCGCACTGGTAGCCGGTGCCCTGCTTACCACCCTGCTGGTCTCCACCATGTTCTGAACAACGCTGTAAAACGCATTGATACCAATGAAGAAAGGGATCTTACCATGACTACTTCTACCATGAAACTGCCCGCCAGCTACGCCGTGATCGATGCCGAGGAGATGACCTATCTGGACGGCGGTGCAAGCAGCGCCTACCAGTCCTTCCTGGACGTTGGCAAGGTGTTCAACTACATCGCCCGCATCTTCTCCGGTGCAAGCTCCATCATCAACAACGTCAACGTCATCTACCAGTCCTTTGTCTCGCTGAACAGCCTGCTGACCAGCTTTGGCAAGTAAAAGGCTGACCCCAAAGTCTGCATACGGGAGCCGTGCTTTTTTCGAAAAAGTGCGGCTCCCGTTTTTTCGTGCGCGCAGCAGTTCAGTACAGTAGTGTGTAAAACTTCACATTTCAAAATTATGAACAAACTTTTTAAGTTTTTGGGGTCTTGCAGTCGTTTTTGGGGAAAAATACACACAAAATATAAAAAAATGCGATATTTTTTCGGCGTTATCTCTTGATTTTGTGTCTGTTTTGTTATATTGTTGTTACATGGGGTGTGGTAAAATAAGGTAACTTGTAAAGGAGCGCTTCCGCACCCTTTACACCCCGCAAATCCTGTGGCGGCAAGCGCATTTTAAGCCGTTTTTGTTAAGTATTTTCGTAGTTTACGAAAACCTTTTCGCTGGCTTGTACTTTATAGTTTGGGAGTTTGGACATACATGGCAGATCGTGAACTGCGGCGGATGCACCGCGCTGAACTGATAGAGATTATTTATGCATTGAAGCAGAGCGAGGATCAGCTCAAGGCGCAGAACGCCGCGCTTACCGCGCAGCTGCAGGACCGGCAGCTCCGGCTGGAAAAGGCCGGCTCCATCGCGCAGGCTGCGCTGGAGCTGAACAACGTGTTCGCCGCCGCGCAGGCCGCCGCCGATGACTATCTGCACTCGGTGCAGGCCAACCTTGCAGACACCGACGCCGCCGCTGCCAACACCCTTTCGCAGGCGCGCAGCGAGGCCAAACGCATTCTGGAGCAGGCACAGGCAGACGCCGACAGCCTGAAGGCGCAGACCCGGCAGGAATGCAGCGCCATGGTAGAGCAGGCCGAGCAGGAGGTGCAGCAGCGCTGGCAGACATTTGACCGCAAAGCCAACGCGCTGCTGGACCAGTACCGCAGCGCCGACAGCCAGCCTTCGGAGGAAACATGAAAAAACGCGATATCCGGTTTGCTTCCATCCCCTCCACCGAGGAAGTAGCCGCAGAACGTGAACGTCTTGCGTACCAGAACCGCTACCAGCGGGTGCTGCGCAGTACGGTCTATATATTGGTGGTGGTGGCCGCAGCGGCCGTGCTGCTGGCTACGCTGTTTTTACCGGTGCTTCAGGTCTCCGGCGACAGCATGAACCCTACGTTGAACGACAAGGACATTATCCTGCTGGTAAAATCCAACCATATTGAAAACGGTGAGTTATGCGGGTTTTACTGGCAGAACAAGCTTTTGCTCAAGCGCATCATCGGGCAGCCCGGTGATGTGATCGATATGGACGTGAACGGCGTGGTCTCGGTAAACGGCGAGGTGCTGGACGAGCCCTATGTGGACGCGCTGACCGTGGGCGAATGCGACATCCGGTTCCCCTATCAGGTGCCGGAAAACCGCTACTTCGTGCTGGGCGACCACCGCTCCACATCCATCGACAGCCGCAGCAGCGTGATAGGCTGCGTGGAAAAAAGTCAGATCATTGGCAGGGTGTTTTTAAGGGTATGGCCCCTGTCCAGTTTCTCGTTGATCCATTGAGCCCGGGAGGAGGGACTCTAAGTTATGAACGACATCCTTAAAACCTACAAGGAGCAGTTCCGCGAAAACCGGCACACGCTGCGGCGCTACACCGCATTTGTGCTGGCGCTTGCCATGATCACCACCCTGTTCGTCAACTGGCAGCTGCACGGCGTTGGCATCTCTATGACCGCGCAGTACCAGTGCGGCGAGGTGGAGCACGCCCACACGGCGGATTGCTACGACAAGGTGCTGATCTGCGGCTACACGGAAGGCCAGCTTGAAAATGCGGACGAAGTTGCCGCTGCCGAAGCTGCCGCCGCCAGTGCTGCCCAGAGCAGCGCCGAGGAAGAGATCATGCCGCTGGAGCTGGAGCCGCAGATCGAGTTTGTGCCCCACGAGCACACCGATGACTGCTATACCGAAGTGCAGACCCTGACCTGCATGGAAGAAGAGCACGTCCACGATGATGACTGCTACGACCCCGAGGACGGCACCCTGATCTGTGAAAAATTTGAGCATACCCACGATGAAAGCTGCTACACCACCGAGTACGAGCTGACCTGCGGCCTGGAAGAGGGCGAGCTTGTGGAGCAGGTGGTAGAGCCCACCCAGACCGCCGAGCTGGTGGCCATGGCGGTGGCAGAGCCTGTGGCGCTGGAGCCGGTGGTGGACACTGTGGAGCCCATCTACCACCACCACACCGACGCCTGCTACGAGGAAGTGCTGGTGTGCCCCCTGCCGGAGCATCACCACACCGTAAGCTGCCTGAGCGATACCTCTGCCGACCTTGAGACCCCCGAGGAGTGGCAGGCCGCCAACGCCGATGCCGTGATCACCGGCGAGTGGAACGAGGATCTGCTCAGCGTGGCAAAGACCCAGTTGGGCTACGAGCAGAGCGAGAAAAACTTCGAGATCGACCCGGCGGACGGCGTGACCCTGCGCTACTACTCCCGCTACGGTCAGTCCTATGGCAATGCCTACGGCGAGTGGGACGTGATGTTCCTTGCCTACTGCCTGAAGTACGCCGAGATTCCCCAAAGCGCCATCCCGCAGGAGGCCAGCGTGCTTGCCCTGCGCAGCTCCATGAGCGGCATGGACTGGCTGCTGGAAGAGGACGGCAGCGCCGCCCAGCCCGGCGACATCGTTATTTATAATAAGTACGTCACCCGCACCGTGGCTGTGGACAGCAGCGCCGACAGTGCAGAGCCGGATCTGGACGACCTGTTCAGCGTGGATGCAGAGTTTGAAAACAGCGCAGAGCTTGAGGACTCCGGCGTTTCTGCGCTGGATGCAGCCCCCAGTGCTGACGACAGCACCGGCGCACAGGATACCGTAGCCACCTCCGGCACGCAGGACACTGTGCTTACCCCCGAGCCCGTTGACCCGCAGACGGAGCAGCCCGCCGAAAAGCCGGTGGACAGCGCTGACACCGCTGCACCCAGCACCGTGACCTCCGTGTCCGGCGCGGACACCCTTGCCCCCAGCGTGGTATCCCCCGCTGCTGAGCCGCAGACCACCACCGTGACCGACGCTTTGCCCGTGGAGACCGTGGGCATCGTGAGCAGTGTGGACAGCGACGCCGACACGCTGACCGTTATTTCCGGCGACGTGGACGGCAAGGTGGCTGAGGTAACACTGTTCAACACCGAGGTGGAAAACGTTATTTCTGTGGCGTATGCGCAGATAGAGCTGAGCGAAGGCGATTCCGATTCGGACGATGACACCGCTTCTGATATTATTGAAACCGACCCGGTGTTCTCCTGCTCCGTTACTACCGTATACGAAACTGCATCCGCATCTGCGGTGCGTCCTTCCCGTTCCCGCGCTGCAAGGTACGCTGCACCCTCCACCTATGCCGTAACTGCCGTGTCTGCTACTCCTGTTGATATGGGCACTCATATCACGAACGTTTCTGTTCAGGTTCCCAACTCCACGGATGGCAGCGGCGTTGTAACCTCTTGGAAAGATGCAAACGGCATCGTGCGTCCCGGTCAGACCGTTAAGGTGCAGTTGAATTACAGCTTTAATGAGAATGAAATCACCGCAGACAACCGCGTCGCAACCTACAAGCTCCCCAACGGTATTACGCTGTTGGACAGTGTTTCAGACTCCGGCAATATCACTTGGCGTGACAGTACTGGTAAAGACGTTGTCGTTGGCACCTACAATATTGTTGGTGCCAACGTCACGTTTACTTACAACGAAACATTTGCCGACGGCAAAGCCTTTGACGGTGACTTTGAGTTTAAGGCTTCTGCTTCCTCTGATTCCTCCATGGAAAACCAAAAAATCAATTTTGGTGGTACGACCGGTTCTGTTACCATCAAAAAAGAGGATCTGATCTCCGACCTGTCTCTTTCCAAGAATGTGCAGAAGGATGCAAGCGGTAAAGAGCTGATCAAATACGATTCGACGGCGAAAACGCTTGATATCGCCTATGAAGTGGTTGCAAAAACCACAAACGGCACCGGTGATACCGTAAATCTTACCGATTTCTTTGATACCGTAAATTCTTCTCTTCCCAGCAACGCTACCTATCGGCAAGATACGATCAAACTGATAAAGATTGCTGCGGATGGCACCGAAAAGGATGTCACAACGGACTATCAAAGCAAACTTACCGTAGGCACTGAGCTCAAATACGATGCTCTGCCCGAACTGAAAGCCGGTGAGCAATACGTTCTGCGGTATCACGCCACCATTCCTGTTAATGATGATTACACCTATAAAGCCATCAATAAGGTAAAGGCTGAGTTCGACGGCAAAGACAGTTACACGAGCACGGAGGTTAAAAACACCAATCCGCGCCTTACCAAGAGCGGCAATTATGACGCCAGCAGCCGTATCATCACTTGGACAGTCAAGATCAACAACCCCTATGGAGAGGATCTCCGCGGCAAAACCTTTAAAGATTTTCTGCCTGCCGAACTGGAGGTCGTAGGTGAAGTTAAAATTCAGCGCGGCTACTATAGCGACGACATTAAGCCCGTCTCTGCTGCGGATTTCAAGAAAGATAACTACACCTACACCTTCCCGACAGATTTGGCGCATGGTCCGGAAACTGAATCGTTCTACACGATTGAAATCAAGACGAAAGTTCCTGACAACACCACAGTCGGTACTACCTATACAAATACGGCTGATTTTGATGGCAGCGGCGCTTCCGGTGATGTTACTGTGACCGACCGCAGCTCCTATCTTAACAAGAGCCTGTCTAAGGCAGAGGACTTGGAAACCGGCAAGAAAAAGCTGACTTGGAAAACCTCGGTCTCCATCCCCACCGGTTGGAACAAGATCACCCTTACGGATACGATCCATGATGCCGAGGTAAATGGCACAGAGCAGGACGGCACACATTATGCAGTCTTGTCCGAGCTGAAGGATGAGATCAAGAATAATCTGCATCTGACCTTGTTCAACTCCACCGAGACCGTTACAATGGCAAATGCGTCCGAGCATGATGTCACGTTTACCGTCACCTATTATGACGAGAACAATGCTGTGGTTACGAACGATGATGCTCATGTGACCAAGTTTAGCATCACCGCTAAGCTTGCCGATGGCAAAACGTTGGATGCCACCAGCATGGAGCTGAGCAACTACCATACCGTTGCCGACATCAGTAATGCAGGCATAGAAGAGCCGTGGCTGTTTGTAAACACTGCCGCTTCCGGTGATAAGACCACCGATGCCGACTACACCTATAAAAAGCCCAAGGAAGCAAAGCTTGAAAAGCTGGTCTACAATGAAAACAATTTTGATGCAGCTGGCAGCAAGATCAGTGAGCTGGATTACCAAAAGAACAACGGTAAGATCTACTATGAGTTGACCATCCCCACCTCACTTACCTGTAAGGATTTGCTGACTATAAAAGATTTGGAGATCACCGATACCCTGCCTGCTGGTGTTACCTTTGACATAAGTAATGTCATCACGGTCGGTGCGCTCCCTCTTAACGACGATGGTTCTGTGCCGCATCAAGGTTGGCTTGCTCAAACAATTTATGGTTCTGACGGCAGAGCAAACTATGAGATTTCGACAACTAAAAACTTTAGTGCATCAAAAACTCATATTGGCGCAACCGACACTGACCGTACGATCACGTTTACGATCAACAAGGGCTACAACGTTTCCAATAAACCGCAGGTTTTCTATATCCGCTACTGGGTCAGCGTTGCGGAGGACGCCTCTTGGGACGATCTTCGTACGGAAAACAAGTACCGCAACAGCGCAGAATGGAACGGCGATAAGGCAGAAACGGAAACCACCGTCAAGCGCAGCTACGAAAAGCTTTATAAGACCGGCACTATTGTCGATGAAGGCACCGATGCCACCGGCAATAAGCTTGCGACCAAAAAGATCAACTACAGCGTTGTTATCAACCCCACCGGCGATAAGCTGCTGACCACCAGCAATACCCTGACCCTGACGGATACGCTTAGCTTTGAGCCCTCTGACAACACCTCCGCTGATCTGGATCTAAGTTCGATCCATCTGTATGGTGTGACCCTTGATACTACCACCGGCAACCTTGTTGCAGACCATACAAATGAGATCGGTCATGACCGGTTTACGGCAACCTACGACAGCCCCAACCACACCATGACCGTCACCGTCCCGGATGAACTGGCTTGTGTGCTGGAATACACCTATCAGATCTCTTATCCTTCCTCTACGGAGGTAACAGTTAAAAACCATGCAAACCTCTCCGGTCTGGTGGAGAAATGGGTCGATACTCATGTTGTGAATTATGATTCTTCGGCTACCGTCCGGTTCAGCAAGTTTGACCTGAACAAGGTGGATTCCAACGATTATCTGGTCACACTTCCCGGTGCAACCTTCCAGCTTGCAAAGTGGAATAGCACAACGAAGAAGTTTGAAGAGGTTCGTAAGCTGACAACAGACGCCGCCGGTCAGATCAATTTCGGTCTGCTGGATTCTTCTGCAACAGCGGAGATCACCACTGAGAGCAGCGCCCAGCTGCTTTGCAGTACGCTCTACCGTATTGTAGAGACGGATGCCCCCACCGGCTATGCGCTTAGCAAGAGCCCGATCTACCTGCTGTGGGGTGCATTTTCCAACACAAAGCAAGATGACGCGTTTAAAACTGCTACCGGTGAAACTTGTGTCAATGATTCGGAGTACAACCAGGGAATTGATAGTAGCAAAGTGACCTACCTTGCCCGTGGTGATATCAGTGCTGTATATGTGCCCAACACCGCTAACAGCATTACGGTTGCCAAGCATTGGCTGGATACGGACGGCAAGACAGAGCTTGCTCTGGACAAGGTCAACTCCACCTACACCGCAACCGTAGAGCTGTGGCGCAAGAGTTACCAATATGGCAGCCAAAAGTCTGATGATTTGGTTAAGACCGTCACCTTGGATAATTCCAACAACTGGAGCTATAGCTGGAACAATCTTCCTTTGACAGATTCCGCTGACAGCAGTATCACCTACAAGTACTACGTTAAGGAAACAGCTTGTTCCGGTACGTTTAAATACGACCTGAACAACACCGGCATCACCGGCGGCACCATCCTGCTTTACAATCAGGTGCCCGAGGATGCTAACTACGAACTCCCCTCTACCGGCGGGTCCGGTACACTCCCGTACACAGCCGTGGGCGGCACAATG
>ERZ1106943.4198-NODE-4198-length-10114-cov-2.080525_pt1 | contig 10114 bp, 9 predicted proteins | sample MGYA00403671_ERZ1106943 | MGnify/ENA primary metagenome ERZ1106943 (study PRJEB35170, sample SAMEA104062427) | human gut metagenome | biome: human gut; feature: human-associated habitat; material: faeces | place: Denmark | collected 2012-06-14 ...
GGAGCCTGCGCGCAAGATACGCATAGGCAACAAGCTTTATTTCGGCGGAGATGCGATGGTAGCCGAGGTAATCGACAATACCACTGCCCGCGGCCGTACCCTCCGTTTTCTCTATGACGGCAACCGCGATGAGTTCAAAGATGCGCTCTTCGCTCTGGGAGAGACCCCTCTGCCGGCTTATATAAAGCGTGCGCCCGAACCTGACGATGCCGAACGCTACCAGTGCATATTCGCTACTGAAGAAGGAGCCGTAATGGCTCCGGCAGCCGGTATGCATTTCTCGCGAGAATTGCTCAAACGGTTGGAAATAAAGGGTATTGAGACCGGCTTCCTTACACTTCACAGCGGATGCGGCAATTTCAAAGAGATAGATGTGGAAGACCTCACCAAGCATCGCATGGATTCCGAGGAGATGATCATCAGCGGCGACCTGGTAGATCAGGTCAATGCCGCCAAGGACCGCGAATCGAGAGTATGCGCCGTGGGTACTTCCGTGATGCGGGCCCTTGCAAGCGCCGTCTGCATGAACGGCCATATCATGCCCTATACCGGCTGGACCAACAAGTTTATCTTCCCCCCCTACGACTTCAGCGTCTGCACGTCGATGATCTCAAACTTCCATATGCCGCTCTCCACGATGCTCATGATGGTGGCCGCATTCGGAGGATATGACCTGATAATGGAGGCTTATCACACGGCCATCAAAGAGAAATACAGTTTCGGAGCATACGGCGACGCAATGCTCGTGATACGTACCAACAAGTAATCGCCGGCGATAAACAGTCCGATAAATAGTCGGCCCGAATATTTGGCGGTATCGGATTTTATTGTTAGCTTTGCACCATAATTAGAGACGCGGCGATAAAAATGGCCGCGTCTCTCAACCAAAGCCAGCGCGTCAACGTTTAAGAGTTGTCGCGCCGCTCTTACACTTTAGCGGCTTTCCCATAAGGGACGGCAGCATATCTGAATCTTTCGGCAATCGGAATTACCGGGGAGCCACGTGCCCTGCGGACCCGATGCAGACGGATTCTGCTTTTTATATCGTTTTAATTACAACACTTACTTACGAATTAATACCACACACCAATAATCATGGCTAACTACCTTACACAAGAAGGCTACGACAAGAAAATGCAGGAACTCGCCGAGCTCGAGGCTCAGCGTCCCGCCGTGAAGCATGCCATAGCCGAGGCCCGCGACAAAGGCGACCTTTCGGAAAATGCCGAGTACGATGCCGCCAAAGAGGCCCAGGGAATGCTCGAAATGAAGATTGCCAAAATCAAAGAGCTTATTGCCAACGCGCGAATCATAGACGACTCCCAGCTCAACACTGACGAAGTGCAGCTCCTCAATAAGGTTACAATCAAGAATGTGGCCAATGGCATGACCATGACCTACACCATCGTTACTGAAAACGAGGCAAACCTGCGCGAAAACAAAATTGCTTCCAACACCCCCATCGCCAAGGGGCTGCTCGGCCACAAGAAAGGCGATATAGTGGAGGTGCAGGTGCCCGCCGGCAAAGTGAAGTTTGAAATCGTCAATATAGAAATCTGACAAGCGGCTGCTAACGTATGACTATCTTCTCTAAAATCATAGCCGGCCAGATACCGTGCTACAAGATTGCCGAAAACGAAGAATTTTTCGCTTTCCTTGACATCAATCCGGTGAACTGGGGCCACACCCTTGTGGTGCCCAAGCGCGAGGAAGACTATATATTCGACCTTTCGGACGAAGAGCTGCAGCGTATGGCTGTCTTTGCCAAACGTGTGGCCAAAGCTATCAAGGCGGCTATGCCATGCCGCAAGGTAGGGGTTACCGTACTCGGTCTGGAAGTACCTCACGCACATATACATCTGGTGCCGCTCAAGAGTGAAGGCGACATGAATTTCAGTAACAAGATCGCCGACCCTGACCCAGAAAAGATGAAGCAGATAGCCCAGGCTATCTCATCGGCTTTTGAATAAGCGCGCCTGCCGCGGTTGCAGATGCCTTATACACATAAATGACGATGGCGCCCTGCCTGAGCGGAGCGCCGTCGTCTTGCGTATAATCCATATTACAGGGGCCTGTCAGCTCCTCACATAATGCGGCATATCCGAAGGCAGGATAATTGAGAACTCCACCAGCCCGGCGATGCGTCCGTTATCATCGCGCCAGGGAGTCTGGTGGATTAGTTTGCGCAGCCCGTTTTTCTCGATGGTATAGGAGTTGGAAGTGCCTTGAGCGAGCATCTCGCGGATTTTAGCCTGTGCATGCTGCGGATGATATTTCATCAGGTCGTGGCCGATGATATCGCCGTGGCGAGCGAAAGTCTCGCGCGAACGGCGGTTCATGTAGAGTATTTTGCAGTTGGCGTCGCAGATTGTAACGGCGCAGTCGATGTCTTCTGCCCAGTTGAAATCCATGGGTTGTGTATATAAGAGGCTGACGCTTTCTCCCACAAGGAGAAAGCGTCAGTGTAGATTGATTTGCTTGGTAGTCTGTTGTTGATTACTGAGCGTTAGCTGCGGGAGCAGGAGTTTCAGTAGCAACGGCCTCAGCGGCAACTGTTGTGTCCTTAACGGTGTCGTTAGTGGTGTCAGTTGTCTCTTCAACTACTTCGATAGCAGCTGTTGTGTCGATTGAATCTGAATCAGTGGCCTCAGCCTTCTTGCCGCCGCAAGATACGAGTGCTACAGTTGCGAGAACTGCGAGCGAAAGAAAAATCTTTTTCATTTCTGTGTTGAACTTAAAATAATAAAACAATATATTTTGCTATCAAAAACGATGCAAAGTTAAGTCGTAAAATCTTTCACACCAAATTTTTCGGCAAAAAAATGCATCTAAAATCGTAAAGTATTGATTAGCAGTCTATTGTAAATATATAAAATATTTATATTCAGCTGTGAAAGATTGGGAAATATCGCCAAATCCGGTTGAATGTATCTTCAATATATCACGCTACAACTTGTTTACGTAGCCCGAGAAGAGTATTGACGAGTCTATATTGGAGTAAAGCATGAACATAAAGGGGCGGTCTACAACGAAATCAATTATCTTGGATTGCGTAATATCCGAACCTGACACTTCTGCCAGAGTGGCTGCCGATGCTTTCACTCCATCTTCGTCAACCTCCAGAATGCTTGTGTGTCTCACATTGTCTATTGCCAGGTTTTTCGTATCAGACATTGCTGAGAAATCCGCTCGCTTGCGGGCAAATGCACTTACTATCCCCAATTTGGCAAGTATTTCATTCATATTTGCTCCAAAAGATAATTTTAACTTAGGGAGACTCACATTAGCCAGGCACATTTCAGGATCGTTGACAAGAGCCTTGAATTTATCGAAGCTGAAATCCTCTGCGAACTTTCTGGCAGAACCGGCATTATCAGGCAAAACCACTATGAAAGAGTATCTGGAGCCGGCCAGTGGCATAAACAATGCCTTAAAACCGTTGCCTGAATAGTAGGAATATGGACACTTTCTGTCAGCCTCCCGATGCATCATTTGCACTTTTGATGTCGAACCGTCCCAGTTTGTAAATACTCCGGCTTCTGTGTTTTCGACAGAAAATTTATACATCCAGTCAGACTTGAACAGGAGCGTGTTCAATAGAGCAAGGGTTCTGTCTCTGAGATTGGATTCAAGCAGCCGTTCAATCATTCCGTCGGTTGATGAAGCCGCCCATTGGTTTACCTGGTTGCGGGTAGCATCACTCGTCAGGTCATCGACCACAAAGGTCTCAGCATTGAATATACTTTTGAGACGGTTCGTGAAACTGTCGTATACCTTAAAGCTGGAGGCGATCCAAAGTGAGTTGACGAGCTGAAATCGGGTCGTTTGATCGGAAACGTGCGCATCGAGCATCTGGCGGCACACATCATTTAGATTGGCGACGTCGGCGCCGGGTATTCTGAGTGTCTCGAGCAGTTCCTTTCGTGTCTGGTTGTCGGCTCCGTTAGTCATCATGGAGAGAGCCATAGCCACACTCATTGGTGATACCACTGCGTTTTCATTTTCCTGACCAAGAGACGAAAGTGCGGACAACAGGTCACACTCGAAATTGATGACTCCGTGAGGAATCTGTTCTTTTTCCGTAACCACCTCCGGTGTATCGGGCTTATTGTTGTCCTCGCGGTTGTCGGGCTTGTCATCTGAACATGAGGCAAACGCTATTGCTGCAAGCGCTGTCATGCAGACAGAAATCCATTTAGATTTTTTCATTGTGTATCAGTATTTATTATTATCTTATTGGGGTAAAGTCGCCACAGTACCTTAGAGTAAATGCGAAAGAATCTTCCCAATCCTCCTCCAATTCTTTATCGTCAGGATCAGTAAAGTGGGAATGAGTCTTTGTTTTCAGGCAAATCATTTTCCTGTGCACATGAGGTCAGAGCCAGAATAGCGGCACTGATTACCCAAATTTTTTGTGGTTTCATAATAAGATATTTTTAAGTTCGCCGCAATCTAATGAAAATTATTTAAAAGGCCAAATATTTTTATTAAAAAATATTTACCTATATATTTTTAATTGTTTTTAACGAATCTATAATTTTTTTAATGGTCGTAGACTCTCTGAGTAATTATGCTTTATTATTGAAAATCTACATTACATCATGTAGAGACGGAATCATTGTGTAAGGGCCTGAAAGGGAAGGGTCAGAAACGATGGTCGATGAAGGGGATGCCGCCTACTTCGGCGGCAAATTCGCCGAACCCTGAGCGATACATCCCCCCTGTACGCATGAGCACTACCTTGCTGCCGTGCATGATAAGGCCCTGATCTACAAATACCTTAAGCCATGCCTCTCTGTGGTCGCCTCCGTCGACATCTATATGCTTCACATCGCCTTCCACCACATACACGCGTTCATCTGCGGCACATGCTTCTTTGAGAAACGAAACGCTGTCAGACGTTACGAGCACGCGCCGGCCGGCCGGTTCATCGGCGAGCATACGTCTGAATTCTGTAAGCACACGTTCGATAAATGCCCTGCGTTCACTCCCTGTAAGTACCGTATGGCTATGGTCGTGGAAATCCCCGAGCAGTGTCAGGAAGCGGAATGTATATACCGCATATTCTTTGCCAAGAATGCGCAGATGGCGTTCTATCTCCGCTCTGACGGCCGGGGCCGCCCGAAACAGCTCATGATACAGTCGGCGGTAATCGCCTTTGGCGGTAAAGGCATTGCTGTAGACATGGGTTTGTGAGGTATGGCGGGCGAGGGCGGCACATAGTCTCATCCGCGAAAGAGTTTTTCCTTTATCCTGAATTATGACCGGCCATGAATCATGGCGACTGTAACGGAGTCGTTCCGGGGAGATGCGCCAGTCAACCTCGGCCGGCAGCAGATAGTCTGTCAGCTCGAACGGATGAGTCCAGTGGATATAAAACGGCAGTCCGCGGCGCCGGGCCTCCTGATAGGTAGATAATACGCCGCGCAGGCGGTCGGTCAGGCCGCCGTGATACATCCGGCCGTCGTACATGCAGACTATCCCGGCAGCCAGGTCAGTCGAAGTACGGGAGGAAGATTCGGAATAATACCGGTCGAGGAAAGTAGCGTCTTCGGATCCGCGTTTCGGACAGCCGCGCCTTAACCGCCAGACAGCATTATATTCAGCAGGCAGCGAAGCGAGATGTACGGCAACGCGGCGTAAACGCGCATAGCGTTCACCTCCCATACGCCTGGCGAGGCGTCCGAGGCTTTTCTTGATTTTAGTCAGACTGTTCATTGGCAAAGAGTGATTCAATCACATCGCGGCATGGCCCGAACGAGCGCCGGTGAATAGGTGTAAGCCCGAGCCTCAGCAATGCCTCGCGATGGGCCCGGCTGGGATAGCCCATATTGCTTTCTCATCCGTAGCCCGGATAAAGGGCTGACATTTGAAGCATATATTCGTCGCGGTGGGTCTTGGCCAGAACCGAGGCGGCAGCGATGCTCATATAGGTGGCATCGCCTTTCACCACAGTGGTGTAGGGGACATCTTTCCAGGGCCTGAAGCGGTTGCCGTCCACGAGAATATGCTGTGGAGTTATGGCCAGAGAATCGAGGGCGCGCTGCATACCGGTGATGGAGGCGTTGAGTATGTTGATGCGGTCAATCTCTTCGGGGGAGACCATTACCACGGACCATGCGAGCGCCGACTGCTCGATGACTGTGCGGAGTCGGGCTCGTGTCCTGGCCGTGAGCTGCTTGCTGTCGTTGAGCTCGGGGCAATCAAAGTCATCGGGGAGAATCACCGCAGCGCAGCTTACCGGGCCGCACAGGCAGCCGCGGCCAGCCTCGTCGCAGCCGGCTTCTATCATTCCGGGGTGCATATTCCGTAGAAGCATGATGCAAAATTAGCGATTTTTCACCTTATCTGCAATAAATCCGACTGCCGGTATATCTGATTAGGGCCGAAACTTGTTATACACATATAGGGCCGGATGCGCTCGGCCGTCATACACCGCTATTGAAGTTCGCATAATACACGGCGTCTTGCGCATATTACACCTTGGCGGACTCCGGATAAAACAAGAAAAGGAGGGCACAGTGAATATCTCATTCAAAGAGAGCATCAAGCTATGCGGAATGCCGGTGATACACACCGACAATGGCAGACTGTGCTTTCTAATCGATACCGGCGCATCATATAACGTGCTCCTTCGCGATGCATACGACCGCGAACGTGCCATTTTCGGAGAACGGGGCGATTCCAATTACCTGATCGGTATGGAAGGTCAGCCGCGAAGTATCTTTATAGTAGAGGGCATTCTTCCGATAGCAGGAAAGAATCGCCGGCTTAACTTTGGCGTACTTGATGAATCACAGGCCATGGATATGGTGCGCATCATCACCGGCCAGCAGATAGACGGCGCTCTTGGCGTGGAATTTCTGCGGGCATACGGCCTGGCAGTGGATTTCGCCTCAATGACTCTTCATACGGACTGACCGGTTTTCCTGTTCGAAAAATTAAACTGGGTTAATAAATTGCACTTCGGTTAGGCCGGAGGGCGTTTTATTATGCCTTTTTCTTACTCTCGCTTGATTCTCATACCGTTTTTTTACTATCTTTGCTCTTAAATGTGTATCAGACTATCACGCGATTCGTAAATTCTTATCACTTTTTATACTAACCAAATGTATCATCTACAACCTTCCAGTCGTCTGCGGTTAGCCTCGGCATTGCTCGCTTCGATGGCAATCTGGCTGCCTGCATCCGCTGCCACGCGCTCCTCCGGGAGCGTGTTGCCCGATGCCGACGTCATAGCTGTGGCACGACTTTCCGAAGCGGCCTCCCGGTCCGATTTCATTCCTGTCTCACAAAATGTGAGCCTCCCAGGAGCAACCTTCAGGAATCTGGCAGCTGAAGCTGCCCAAACCCTGCGTCCCTCTGCCGACTCGCCGGCAGTGGCGCGTCATTCAGCACGGGCCGCGGCTCCAGGGGTGGCCAAATAAGGATACATCTTCTCAAAAGATATCCTTTTCTCCGGCAATGTCGATGGCTCGGCCATGCAGCTGACGCGTACACAGGGAAAGGATTCCATCTACAACGTCTATGGTCTCGGCACCAAAATCGCTGTGGAAATCAATGCTGCCCAAGGCACTTTCCGCATACCGGCACAGAAGCTTTATGACCACCGCACATACGGCCCGGTAAATATCTGCCCGTTGGTGGTCAACGGCTCCCAGATAACATACCAGAAAGACGGCGTCATCAGCGGTACTATCGATGCAGACGGCAACGTAAAGCTGCCGGCATGGGGCGTGATCATAACCGAAGGCTCTAACGCAGGACGCGCATTTGCCACGTTCTCTTCGTCAGAATGGTATGCGGCCAATGCCTCCATCAAGATCACCCAGACCGACAACAAGACTATTGATGCTTACGCGAGCGTACAGCAATCGGCACCCAACGAACTTACCATATATAACTTCGCCGGAACCGGAACGGCCGTAACAGGCATCCTCACGTCGCGCGGTCAATTGCGTATCGCACCGCAATACATCGCCACTCTCCCTGAGTACGGCGATTTCTATTGCTATGTGCTCGATGCCGCCAACAACCGCATAAATATGACATCGGCAATCACAGGCACGGCAGCCACTACCCGAATAGTGGTACGCGATTGGGCCGTTGCGGCTCATCGCACGGGCTCTCCGGCGGCTCTGCTTGTAAAAACATCGATGATCACCCTCGACGACGGATACGAGATAGAGATACCTTCGGCTCCCTCTTCCTTCTCCGGGCAAGGTACCGCCGCTTCGCCATATCTGCTCCAGACTCCCGCGGATATGCTGGCTCTGGCTCAGCGCGTGCTTTCAGGCGAATCGTTCAAGGATCAGTATCTCGCATTAGCTGCCGATATCGACATGGCCTCAGCCGGAGCATGGCTTCCGATAGGGGATGCCTCGGCGCCGTTCGAAGGCACTTTTGACGGACGCGGACACGCTGTCAGGAATCTTTCTGTGGATGCCCGCGGACTGGGCAACGCCGGACTCTTCGGATATACCGGGCCGGCTTCCACCGTCAGGGGGGTAAGGCTTACCGATGCAAAAATCACCGGCAAGGGCTATAACTTAGGCGGCATCGCCGGCACCCATTACGGCACAATCAGCGACTGCCATGTGCAGGGAGCCCTCTCGGGCGAATCGCTCTATATGGGCGGCATCGCCGGCGCATCCTGGGGTCCGGTGCTCGACTGCACATTTTCGGGCACGGCCACTACTATTGGCATTGCCGGCGGCATCACGGGTTCCAATTTCAGTGAGATACGCCGTTGCCATGTCGATGCCGACATGACTATCACCGGCGCCATCGACACTTATTACCATGACATCGCAGGCATCGCCGGCGTGGCCACTCCCGGTAAGGATCTGACCCAGATCATATCAGACTGTTCATTCTCCGGCTCGCTGACCGATTCGCGCGGCTACGGATATATGGCCGGAATCGTTTCAAAAGCCCTTAACGCCAATATCACACGTTGCGCCAACACCGCCTCCATATCCGGTCTGCGTGCCAATCCCGACAACGATGTATATGCCGCAGGTATCGTAGCCTGGTGCAACGAGTCTACGATTGACAACTGTCTCAACTCCGGCACTATCGTCAAGACCGGCTCCACACAGGGCAACGGCGGCATCGTAGGCTATATCTCCATAGGATACGCGATTATGGAGACTCCTCCGCGGCCAGTGAATCTCTCGACAGTGCGCAACTGCTACAACTCCGGGCAGGTCATCACTTCATACACCGCTCCGCGTAAAGGTATCTGGGGCTATACTTTCTTCAAAGACGAGGTGCCCGATCCGCTGAAAGGACAGATTACCAACTGCTACAACGACTATCAGGCCACCGGTCTGCGCTTCGCTGACTTCGACAAAGCGACTTCTGAACTGACCTCCGGCTCGCTTCCTGCCGGTTTTGCCGCCGATGCCTGGCAGCTTGAGGCCGGACGCTATCCCGTGCTCAAATCGATGCCGGCCAATGTGGCGGCACTTGCTTCGGCCAACCTGCTGCTGGCTCAGGGAGAGACGGTAAACAAGGTGAAAAAGCAGATGAAGATACAGTCGGCTACTAACGTGAAGTGGGGTATCTACACCTCGGGCACTTCCGCCACTCAGTCAGAGGGTCTCAGCATCAGCGGTTCAGACATCACACTCCGCGACACATATTCGACTGAAATTGTCGGTGCATCGGTCGACGGACGACATACCAAGCTTTACCGTCTCTCGGTGATACCCGACCTTTTCGTGGGCGAAGGCACTCCGGAAGCGCCCTACCAGATACGCAATGTGCAGGACTTCATCAATCTTGACCGGGCCGTGAGCCACTACGGACAGCCTCATGAAGGCGACATATTCGTGATGACCGATGACATCGACTTCGGCCTTACCGATGACTTCCAGGGGGTAGGCCTCACCGGCGATACCGGTTTCGGGGGCACTTTCGACGGACAGGGACATACCATTCACCGTCTGAAAATACACTCCGCTAAATTCGATGCCAATGGCGACGCCCTCAAGGACGGCTTGCGCTACGGCGGTCTCTTCAGCAAAGTGCGTGCCGAAGGCACTATCCGCAATGTCAGCATCGCTGCCGACTGCGACTTTATATTCCATGAATACGGCGGCTCAATCGC
>ERZ1106943.4208-NODE-4208-length-10100-cov-7.861523_pt1 | contig 10100 bp, 8 predicted proteins | sample MGYA00403671_ERZ1106943 | MGnify/ENA primary metagenome ERZ1106943 (study PRJEB35170, sample SAMEA104062427) | human gut metagenome | biome: human gut; feature: human-associated habitat; material: faeces | place: Denmark | collected 2012-06-14 ...
AGCGCTCCTCCGTCACGGGGCAGCCCCGCAGCTGCGCCCAATGATGCAGAAGCTCTGATACATAGCCGGCATCCCGGCTGTCGTCTTCGCAGATGGCGATATGATAGGTCATAGGGCCCCTCCCCTTTCAGCGTCCGGCGTGGAGCTTCCGGAACTCCGAGGGCAGCATGCCGAATACCTTTTTGAACTCCGCGGAAAACTTACTCTGACTCTCGTAGCCCACCGCCCGGGCGATCTGTGCCAGACTGTCTCCGGTGTCCAGCAGCAGGGACGACGCCTTCTCCATCCGGTGCTGCCGGATGTGGGCGGCGATGGAGCTGCCGTACTCTGCCTTGAACAGCTCCTTCATGGTGGAGGGGTTCATGAGAAAGTGACGGGACAGCTGCTCGATGGTGATGCGGCTGTCCAGATTCTCCGTCAGCAGGTCGTGGACCTGGTGGATGGCGCTGCGCTGCTGGGGCGTCAGGCCGGCAGCGTGCTCCCCGGCGTGGGCGTCCAGAGGAGGCAAATGCGGCGCGTGAGACACCGCCTCCTCCCGGGGGCAGGTGACCTCCACCGTCCGCTCGATGACCTGGTGCAGCAGGCCCGCCACCTCCGTGTCCGCCGCCCGGTAGTAGACCTCCTTGCCGATGCGGCGGCTGATGATAAGGCCGCTGTCCTTCAGCTGGCGCAGATGGTGGGAGGCGGCGGGGCTGCTCATGCCTACCATGGCCGCCAGGTTCACCACGCATTCCTCACAGTGGCACAGCAGCCAGAAGATCCGCACCCGGCCGGCGTCGGACAGCAGGCGGCACAGTCCTGCCACCGCCTGAAAGCTCTCCGCCTCCTGCATGCAATGCTCCAGGCGGGACAGCTCCTCGTTGTTTCCGTGCCGGTGAGGCAGCTCCATATGATCCATAGCGCACACGCTCCTTTTCAAAAGTCACCCGTTCGGCAGTTCTTTTCGCCCGAACGGCAGGAATGGGGCAAAAGCCGTTGACTTCTGCCGCTGCATCCATTATAGTACAGTCAACAAGATTAAACAAGTGCTTAATGGTTGAACCAAGTGGTCATTGGGCAGGAAAAGGAGCATCTTATGAAAAAGACTTATCAGATTGAAGTGGACTGCGCCAACTGCGCCAACCTTATGGAGGAGGCTGCCAAGAAAACCGAAGGCGTGCAGGATGCCGTGGTGAACTTCATGACCCAGAAAATGATCGTGGAATTCCGGGAGGGCGCGGACCCCAAGGCCGTGATGAAAGCCGTTCTGAAAAACTGCAGGAAGGTCGAGGACGACTGCGAGATCTATCTGTAAAAACTTGGGACGTGCCGGAATTTCTTCCGGCACGCTCCGCTGAAAGAGGGGAAGGATCATGACCAAAAAGCAAAAGAAAATGCTCTGGCGCATCATTGCCACGGCGGTGATCATTCTGGTCATCAAGCTGTTTTCCATCGGAGGTATCGCCGGAACGCTGCTGTACCTGGCGGCGTATGGGATCATCGGCTATGATATCCTCCGCAAGGCGGGCAAGGGCATTGTCCGGGGTCAGGTGTTCGACGAGAACTTCCTGATGGCCGTGGCCACCGTGGGCGCTATCGGACTGGCGTTTTACGAAAAAAGCGGCGACTTTCTGGAGGCCGTGGCCGTGATGCTGTTCTATCAGATCGGCGAGCTGTTCCAGAGCTACGCCGTGGGCAAGAGCCGGAAGAACATCAGCGCGCTGATGGACATCCGTCCGGACTACGCCAACATTGAGCAGGACGGCCAGCTGGTGCAGGTGGACCCGGACGAGGTGGCCATCGGCACCGTCATCGTGGTACAGCCGGGCGAGAAGGTGCCCATCGACGGTGTCGTCACCGAGGGCAGCTCCACCCTGAACACCAGCGCCCTGACCGGCGAGAGCCTGCCCCGGGACGCCCGGGAGGGCGACGAGGTCATCAGCGGCTGCATCAACATGACCGGCGTGCTGAAGATCCGGACCACCAAGGCCTTTGGCGAGTCCACGGTGTCCAAGATCCTGGAGCTGGTGGAGAACTCCAGCTCCCGCAAGTCCCGCAGTGAGGATTTCATCGCCAAGTTCGCCCGCATTTACACGCCGGTGGTATGCTACAGCGCGCTGGCGCTGGCTATTATCCCGCCGGTGATCCGGCTGGTGGGCGGCATGGACGGCCAGTGGGAGCAGTGGATATACCGTGCGCTGACGTTCCTGGTGACCAGCTGCCCGTGCGCGCTGGTGGTCAGCATTCCCCTGAGCTTCTTCGCCGGTATCGGCGGCGCCAGCCATGAGGGCATCCTGATCAAGGGCTCCAACTATCTGGAGACGCTGTCCCAGGTAAAGACGGTGGTGTTCGACAAGACCGGCACGCTGACCAAGGGTGTGTTCGAGGTGACGGCGGTACACCACAGCGACATGGACGAGCAGAAGCTGCTGGAATACGCGGCGCTTGCGGAGTGCGCCTCCTCCCATCCCATCAGCAAGAGCCTGCAGAAAGCCTACGGCAAGGCCATCGACCGCAGCCGCGTGACGGACATCCAGGAGAGCAGCGGCCACGGCGTCACCGCCGTGGTGGACGGTCACGCGGTGGCCGCCGGCAACAGCAAGCTGATGGTCCAGCTGGGTATTCCCTATCACGACTGCCACAGCGTGGGGACCATCATCCACATGGCGGTGGACGGGCAGTATGCGGGGCACATCGTGATCTCCGACGTGGTGAAGCCCAACGCCAAGGCGGCCATCGCCGCGCTGCATAAGGCGGGCGTGGAAAAGACCGTCATGCTCACCGGCGACGCCAAGAAGGTGGCCGACGCGGTGGCGGCGGAGCTGGGCGTGGACGAGGTACACAGCGAGCTGCTGCCCGGGGACAAGGTGGCGCAGGTGGAGCAGCTGCTGGGCGACCAGAGCGGGAAGGCCAAGCTGGCCTTTGTGGGCGACGGCATCAACGACGCGCCGGTGCTGAGCCGGGCGGATATCGGCATCGCCATGGGCGCCATGGGCAGCGATGCGGCCATCGAGGCGGCGGACGTGGTGCTGATGGACGACGAGCCCATGCAGATCGCCAAAGCCATCCACATCTCCCGGAAGTGCATCGGCATCGTGTATCAGAACATCGTGTTCGCGCTGGCGGTGAAGTTCGCCTGCCTGGTGCTGGTGGCCATCGGCGCGGCCAATATGTGGGCGGCCATCTTCGCCGATGTGGGCGTGATGGTGCTGGCGGTGCTGAACGCCATACGGGCCCTGCGGGTGAAAAATCTGTGAGTGAAAAAAGGACCGGCTCTCGCCGGTCCTTTTTAGCGCCTAACATTTTTGTATGAATTGCGTAAAGTGTGAAAATGGGGGTAGCATTTTCGGGGGGAGGCTGGTATAATGTGCGGGTAACAGTTGTTGATTTATGTTGTCAACATAATATAGCATATTAGATATGCTTGTAAAACTTTCACATTTATATTAGTTGCATAGGAGAAACATATGGAGACCTATAAGAGACGGCGGGGAGACCGGAAGGACGGCCGGCTGCTGCGGGAGCTGGATTCCCTGCACTTCATCACCGGCATCATCTACCCAAACCGGTGCGATAATGAGGCGTACATCTCCGTGAAGGTGGACCTGACCGCCATGAACGCGTATCTGGCCAGGAAGAACGAGGAGGAGAAGGACTTTCCCTACACCATGTTCCACATCGTGGTGGCGGCGCTGGAGAAGACCATCACCCTGCGGCCAAAGCTGAACCGCTTTATTGTGAACAGCAATTTCTATCAGCGGAACGAGGTGTCCGCCGCGTTCGTGGTGAAGAAGCAGTTTTCCGACAAGGGCGCGGAGGCGCTGGCCTTCCTGCACGGGAAGGAGACGGACACGGTGACGGAGGTACACGACTACATCCGCCGGCAGGTGACGGAGTGCCGCAGTGAGAAGGTGGATGCCTCCACCGCGGGCATGGATATGTTCAATAAGATGCCCCGGTGGATGGGAAAGGCCATCGTGCGGTTCCTGATGTTTCTGGATCGCCACGGCTGGGTGCCGTCCGACCTCATCGCCACCGACCCCTATTACAGCTCTGTGGTCATTTCGAACCTGGGGTCCATCAAGCTCAAGTGCGGCTATCACCACCTGACCAACTGGGGCACCTGCTCCCTGTTCTGCATCATCGGCGAGAAGAAAACGGCGCCGTATTTCGACGCGGATGGCAATGTCTCTATGCGGGAGACGCTGGAGCTGGGACTGACCATTGACGAGCGGTTGGCGGACGGCTATTACTACTCCAAGTCCGTGCGGCTGCTGGAGTATCTGCTGACACACCCGGAGGAGCTGGAAAAGCCCATGAGCGAGGAGGTACAATATGAGTGAAGTAAAGACCCCGTGGAAGGACTATATGGGCGATGTGCCCATGCACCTGGATTATTTCCAGGGCAGTATGTTCGAGGCCGTGGAGCGCATGGCCGAGCTGTATCCCAACAACATCGCCTTTGATTTCATGGGCAAGTCCACCACCTATAAAAAGATGGTGCAGGAGATCGAGAAGTGCGCCAAGAGCCTGAAGACCCTGGGCGTGCGGCCCGGCGACAAGGTGACCATCGCCATGCCCAACTGCCCCCAGGCCATCTATATGTTCTACGCGGTGAACCTGGTGGGCGGCATCGCCAACATGATCCACCCCCTGTCGGCGGAGAAGGAGATCGAGTTCTATCTGAACGCCTCTGAGTCCACCACGGCCATCACGCTGGATCAGTTCTACGACAAGTTCGAGCACATCCGGCAGAACACCGGCATCATCAACATCATCATCGCCTCCGTAAAGGACGCGCTGAGCCGCACCATCCGGGCGGGCTATATGCTCACCGAGGGGCGGAAGATCCAGAAGATCCCCGAGGACGCGCCGGTCATCCGGTGGAAGGAATTTATGGATATGTCCCGGTACTGCTTCTACAAGAACTACCGGGTGGAGCGAGGCTACAACGATCCCGCGGTCATTCTGTACTCCGGCGGCACCACCGGCACCACAAAGGGCATCGTGCTGACCAACGGCAACTTCAACGCACTGGGCCAGCAGATCATCGCCACCAACCCCATGTTCCGGCCCGGCGACCGGATGCTGGCGGCCATGCCCCTGTTCCACGGCTTCGGTCTGGGCGTGTGCGTACACTCCATGCTGAGCCAGGGCGGACGGTGCATCCTCATCCCACGGTTCACCGCCAAGAGCTATGCCAAGCAGATCGTGAAGTACAAGTGCAACTTTATCGCCGGCGTGCCCACGCTGTATGAGGCGCTGCTGCGCCTGCCCAGCATGGACGGCGCGGACCTGAGCAGCCTGAAGGGCGTGTTCTCCGGCGGCGACAGCCTGTCTATTGAGCTGAAGAAGAAATTTGACAAGTTCCTGTACGATCACCACGCGGTCATTCAGGTCCGCGAGGGCTACGGCACCACCGAGACGGTGACGGCCTGCTGCCTGACGCCCACCAACATCTACAAGGAGGGCTCCATCGGCCTGCCCTTCCCCGACACCTATATCAAGATCGTGGAGCCGGACACCGACAAGGAGGTACCCTACGGCACCGAGGGCGAGATCCTGCTGGCGGGCCCCACCGTCATGAAGGAGTACATGAACAACCCCGAGGAGACGGCCCGCACCCTGCGGACGCACGACGATGGCCTGACCTGGGTGTACACCGGCGACCTGGGCACCATGGACGACCAGGGCTTCATCTACTTCAAGGGCCGCGCCAAGCGGATGATCATCACCTCCGGCTACAACGTCTATCCCGGCCAGCTGGAGAACATTCTGGACGCCCATGAGGACGTGCAGATGAGCTGCATCATCGGCGTACCCGATCCCTATAAGATGCAGAAGGTCAAGGCCTTCGTGATGCTCAAGCCCGGCGTGCCCGCCAACGACGCCACCAAGCAGACGCTGCTGGACTACTGCCGCAAGCACGTGGCCAAGTACGCCATGCCCTACGACATCGAGTTCCGGGATGAGCTGCCCAAGACCCTGGTGGGCAAGGTGGCCTACCGGGTGCTGGAGGACGAGGAGAAGGCGAGGATCGCCGCCCAGGCAGCGCAGCCGGAGGCGTGAGCGCCCTCCCCACCGCATAAAACAGAAAAGGAGACTGCCTGCCATGGAAGTGGAGCTGATACGGCAATACACACTGATCGTAGACTTTCTGGGCCACGTGCTGGGCCCTGACTATGAGATCGCCCTGCACGAGCTGGAGGACGACTCCAACCGGATCATCGCCATCGCCAACGGAGAGCTGACCGGACGGCACATCGGCTCCCCTCTCAGCAACAAAATGCTGGAGTTCGTGGCTGGGAACCTGTACGAGACGCAGAACTATGTGCTGAACTTTGAGTCCGTGTCCGCCACGGGCAAGACCATGTGCTCCAACTCCATGTTCATCAAGGGACGGCACGGGGAGCTGTCCGGCCTGCTGTGCATCAACTTTGACGCCAGCCGGTACGAGGAACTGAGCCGCAGGGTCATGGAGCTGTGCGGCGGCGGCGTGAAGCGGGGCGTACCCAGCGGCACGCGGCTCATCGCCGACGGCAACGACCCGGTGGAGACACCGGTACGCAGCGGCTATCCCACGTCCATCGCCGGCGCCACCGCCAGCATCGTATCCCAGGTGGTGGCCAACTACCCGGTGGAGGTGGACCGGCTGACCCAGGACGAAAAGATGGAGATCATGGACATTCTGAACCGCAAGGGCGTGTTCCTGCTGAAGGGATCCGTGAGCCATGTGGCACAGACGCTGCACAGCAGCGAGGCCAGCATTTACCGGTATCTGGGCAAGCTGAACAACAAGTGAAAAAGGGCGCCCGCGGGCGCCCTTTTTTCCTTTCAAACATTGACCGGAAAGCAGAAATGCTATATAATGTATAGTCACAAACAAGGACTGGAGGCGACAGGATTGAAAACAAAGACCATCGTCCATAAATCAGCCGCACCCATCTACGCCGCGGCGGTGACGTGGGTGCTGTACGCACTGCTGTTTCCGCTGTATCAGGTGGGACACTTCCTGCTGGCGGCGGCGGCTTCCGCCGTTGTGGCACTGATCGCCCGGATGTTCTGCCGGGATGTGACCGAGACCGTGGAGGTGCCGGAGGAGCCGGTGAGCACCGGCAATGTGGACCTGGACAAGGCCATCGCCGAGGGCGACGCGGCCATCAAGGCCATGCGGGCGCTGAACGACCGCATACAGGACGAGACTATCTCCGGCCAGATCGACCGGCTGGAGGAGGTCAGCGGCAAAATATTCGACTATGTGAAGGCGCACCCGGAGAAGCTGCCGCAGATCCGGAAATTCATGTCCTACTACCTGCCCACCACGCTGAAGCTGCTCCGCAGCTACGACGAGCTGAGCCGCCAGGGCGTGTCCGGCCAGAACATCACCGGCACCATGGAGAAGGTAGAGGGCATGATGGCCACCATCGTGCTGGCTTTTGAAAAGCAGCTGGACAGTCTGTTCGGCGACCAGGCTATGGATATATCCACGGACATCACGGTACTGGACAACATGATGGCACGGGAGGGTCTGACCGGCGGCGACGCCGTGCACCAGGCGGCCCAGGAAAACCCGGTGGCCGACCCCCAGCCGGAGTTGGATATCCGCAATGCCGGGGACGCGCAGACACAGCCGCCCCAGGCGGAGGACAGCGTGGACGCCGGGAACGGCATCACGCTGGAGCTGTGAGAACAATGTGTATAATTTTGTGAGAATATAACAGAAAGGAAACAACCGCCATGACCGATAACATGATGCCCGAGCTGACCCTGACCCCTGATGATACCGCTACTGCCGCCGCAGTGGAGGTGCCCTCCCTGACGCTGACGCCGGAGGCCCCGGAGGTCCCCAAGGAGGAGGAAAAGAAGATCGAGCCGGTGGAGATGGACGACAAGCTGCTGACCGAGGAGGAAAAGCAGGCGGTGGAGGCCTTCTCCCACAAGATCGACATCCGCGACACCAACCAGGTGCTGCAGTACGGCGCCGCGGCCCAGAAGAGCGTGGCGTCCTTCTCTGAGAACGCGCTGAACAACGTCCGCAGCAAGGACATGGGCGAGATCGGCGAGGACCTGAGCCGCCTGGTGGTGGAGCTGAAGGGCTTTGGCGAGGAGGACGAGAAGAAGGGGCTGTTCGGCCTGTTCAAGAAGGCCGGCAACAAGCTGGAGACCATGAAGGCCCAGTACAGCAAGGTCGAGGCCAATGTGGACAAGATCGCCCAAAATCTGGAGAACCATCAGATCACGCTGCTGAAGGACGTGGCCATGTTCGACCAGATGTATGAGCTGAACCTGAAGTATTACAAGGAACTGACCATGTATATCCTGGCCGGCAAAAAGCGCCTGGCCGAGGTGCGCTCCACGGAGCTGGAGGCGCTGCGGAAGAAGGCGGAGCAGTCCGGTCTGGCCGAGGATGCCCAGGCGTACAACGACCTGGTGAACCTGTGCAACCGCTTTGAGAAGAAGCTGCACGATCTGGAGCTGACCCGCATGGTATCCGTGCAGATGGGCCCCCAGACCCGGCTTTTGCAGAACAACGACACGCTGATGATCGAGAAGATCCAGTCCTCCCTGGTGAACACCATCCCCCTGTGGAAGAGCCAGATGGTGCTGGCCCTGGGCATGGAGCACAGCCGTCAGGCTACCGCCGCACAGAATGCCGTCACCGAGATGACCAACGATCTGCTGAAGAAGAACGCCGATACGCTGAAGATGGGCACCATCGCCACCGCCAAGGAGGCCGAGCGCTCCATCATCGATATCGAGACGCTGCAGCACACCAACCAGCAGCTGATCTCCACCCTGGACGAGGTGCTGAACATCCAGAAGGAGGGCGCGGCCAAGCGCAAGGAGGCCGAAGTCGAGCTGGGCAAGATCGAGGGTGAGCTGAAGCAGAAGCTCATGGAGCTGCGGAGCTGATCGAAACACACAAACCGTCAGCCCAGCTCGACCGTGCGGCGAAGCCGCACACGCACCGGACGGCGCGCACAAGCGTTTCGGCTTGCCGAAGCCTTGCCGCAGGACGAATTCATTTCGTCCGAGGATGTCAGATCATACGGGGCGCTGGGTAAGATCGAGGGTGAGCTGAAGCAGAAGCTCATGGAGCTGCGGAGCTGAAAATAAGATCAATCTCCTTCGGAAAGGGGAACAGGTATGAAGTTTTTTGAAAAACGCGGCGTGGCACTGGTGGTGCTGGCGCTGGCTATTGCCGGCGCGGTGTTCATCGGGCAGAGCCGCAAGGACGGCTTTATCGCCAAGAAGCCCACGGAGCTGCTGGACGTGCAGTACCAGGACTGGATCTGTGACGAGGCCGGTCTGCTGAACGGACAGACGGAGCAGCTGATCCGGGACTACAACGACAGCTGGAACAGCAAGTATTACGCCATTACGGCGGTGGCCAGCATCGACCATCTGACCAGTTGGGACGCGGAGGATTACGCCGCCAACCTGGGCGAGAAGTGGGGGCTGGGACGAAACGACATGATACTGCTGCTGGTGAAGGACGGCGACTGGCAGGTCTACTGCGGCGACAATGTGGGCTACACCATGACCGACACCCAGCAAAATCAGCTGCGGCAGGCCATTGAGACCACCTATTACAGCGGCGACTTCGACAGTGCCGTGACGGCCTTCTTCCGGCAGGCGGACGTGTTCTACGCCCAGGCGAAGCTGGACGGCGGCGACAGCAATGACAGCGGCTGGTACGCCCCGGCGGCACCGGCGGCCAGCAGCGGCGGCACGTCCATCGGCAGCGTGGTGGTGCTGATCATCGGTATCTTCCTGGTGTGGATGGTGCTGGATGCTATGCGGTACAGCCGCTATCGCCGGCGGTATATCGTGGGCGCACCGGTGAATGTGGTACGCCCGGTGTACTATCCCATTTTCTGGGGCAGACGGTACGCGCCGCCCCGGCCTCCCAGAGCACCCCGGCCCCCGCGGCCGCCTCACGGCGGAGGACCGCGACCGCCCTACAGCGGTGGTCCCCGGCCTCCCATGGGCGGCGGTCCGAGACCTGGCGCACCGAGGCCGCCCCGGCCCAATAGTCGGCCCGGCGGCGGTCCGAGACCCAGCGCGCCCCGGCCCAGCCGGCCCAGTCGTCCCAGCGGCGGCAGCGGGTTCAGCGGCGG
>ERZ1106943.4213-NODE-4213-length-10080-cov-3.062643_pt1 | contig 10080 bp, 20 predicted proteins | sample MGYA00403671_ERZ1106943 | MGnify/ENA primary metagenome ERZ1106943 (study PRJEB35170, sample SAMEA104062427) | human gut metagenome | biome: human gut; feature: human-associated habitat; material: faeces | place: Denmark | collected 2012-06-14 ...
ACCACAGCCTCCGGCAATCAACCAGATCTGCCTCGGCACCTCTTCGTTCCGCGATCTTTGCGAAGAATACGCCCGCCCGATCGCACCGAATGATGTAATACTGCTCGTTTTTGTTTTCCATTATTGTTTCCTCCTTAAATTTCGTTTCCCGGCAGCTTCGCTCGAAGCGCCTTGTTTTCTTCCGCCAACTGCTCGATTTCTTGCGCTGCCAGAAGAGTAATCATTTTCAAACATTCTAAATTTTTCCGAAACTTGCACTTGATACAGTCATTTTCCGCGCAGCGCCTTAACATCTCCACGATCTCACAGCTCATACAGCACACTCCCCAATGCGGCGCTGATTGCCGCCGCTCCGCCGAAGGCCAGCGCCGCACCGGCCAGCTCCAAGGCCAGCAGCACCAGCGCCATGCCGGACAAAAACGCCCCTGCCAGCCAGCAGACGGAGAGCGCCGTCCGGCGTACCCGCTCTCTCTTCTCCCGCAGGCCGTCTCTCTCGGCTCTGCGCTTGTTCCATTCGCGTTCCCGCGCTCTCTGGTGATTGGTTTCCGTGATAAACTCCACGTCGCTCATGCTATCCTCTCCTTTCATCCTCCGAGGAACCGGATAAACGGCTCTCTCGGGATCTTCACCCTGTGTTCGCTTGTGCAGCAGACCGGGAAGCCCAGCATCTCCGGCTTTTCCCGTGCCATGATTCGCAGCCAGTGTGGCGCGCAGCCGAGAAACCTCGACGCGACCGCCGGTGTGATCGTCGGGCTGTCCATAGCCCGAAGCTCGTCAATGTTCGGCATATCCTAGCCTCCTACTTCAAGTGGCGCTTACCGCGCCGTGTATCGCCTCTAGCCTTCGCCGCAAATCTGGATTGCGCTTGTGTCCATGCCCTCGCAAGGCGGCGTTTCTCGCCTTCCTCGACGCGCTTTTCGTACTCGGCAGTTTTGATCTTCGCATACTCGGCATATGCTGCACAGGTTTTACGGCATTCCGCGCTCCGACCAGCGCAATCTTGCTTGCAAGGACACCGTTCGTCAAATTGCCCGATTCTAACCATCCGGCATCCCTCTCTCCATCATTTTTTGCATAGCGCGGCGTTCAAAGTCCCCCATTTCACCGCCGTGCTCAACGTATGTTGAATTTTTTCTTACAGAAACTGAACCCTTCGCGTTGCCGCCTTTGTCCTGTTCTTTTGCAAGCCAACGGACGATAAACGAGTTTATCCCGCGTTTTGTCTTTCTCCTGTCCGGATTTGCGTCAAGCCAGCCTTTCATGCCCCGAAGCTGCTGCATCACGTCTACAGCAGGGTACAAGCCCGCCCATTCTTGGCATTGCTCCACGGAAACAGGATATTCCGATCCGTCATTCAGGGGGAGAACGATTGCTGGCGGCGCGGATGCCGCTTGCGGCTCCGTGCTACCTTCCGCATCTCGAATAGCGAATATCGAATTCGATTCTCGATTCTCGAATACGGGAACATTTGAAATCATTTGCTTGCATATGCTTGCATCCGCTTGCGAACTGCTTTCAGGTGCTGGATACTTGCTAACTTTCGCGCGCTGTGTCTGGTACTTGCCCCATGTTGGTAAACAAAGGAAGCGCTTACCCTCAAACACATACAGGGTAATCAATCCAGCGTTCGCCAATCCATGAAGGGCAGTTTCCACCGTTTTCAGCGTGAGATTTTCTTTGAGCGGGAAGAGGCGGTTTTTTACGACCGCCGCTCGCCCATCGAAGCGTCCAAAATCGTCACAGTTCACAATAAGCCGATAGAACAGAACTTCTTCAAACCATGAAAGACGGTCAATGCTGTCGCTCGTGCAAATGCTTTCTCTAACAATTCTGTTCGGCATTTTTCATTCCTCAGAATGGCAGTTTTTCGTCTTCTTCGTCACTAGGAATCTCCGTGAAATCGCTCTTGGGTGCCTGCGAATCTCCGTCGCGCTTGGAGTCGCCAAAATAAACGTGATCCGCGAGAATTTCAGCGCTACGACGTTTGTTACCCTCCTTGTCCGTCCAGCCGCGAATCTGCAAGCGGCCAGTAACTACGGCCATGCGGCCCTTCGTGAAGTATTTCTCGACGAATTCAGCGGTGCTTCGCCAGCAGACAACATCAATGAAATCTGTCTCTTTCTCCCCGCCCTGCGGCGCGTAGTCGCGCTCACATGCCAGCGTGAAGGAGGCGACCGCAACGCCGGTCTGCGTTCTCCGCAGTATCGGGTCAGTAGTTAACCTTCCCATGATTGTAATTGTGTTTAACAACGGCTCTTCCTCCTATTGCTAATTTTCTTTTTTGTTTCTTCACCCAAATGTGTACCTGTATGATGCAAAATTGTGTGTGCCCCTCTTTCCATAAGAGAAAGATTTTCTATTCTGTTGTCATCTTTTACTCCGTTTAAATGGTGGATTACACAGTTTTCCGGGATTTCCAGACCAGTTTCACGCTCCCAAACTGCAATATGTTCCATAACGTATCCGCTTGAATCCGCTCTTCGGTGGCTTGGCATAAGTATTTGCCTATATCCTTTTCTGGTGTATCTAAAGCCGCCTTTCCAATTTGCACCGAGTTCGCCGCGTCTCACATTTGAACGATTGATAAATTCCATTTCTTTTGGAACATACAGGCCATATTTTCTTGCTTTCTTGCGTATGGCGTCTATCGTTCTATTTGGAAACATCTTGCGCAACGTTTCTGCGTCGGACACCATATATTTTTCTCTCAAGGCATCAACATCATCTTTGCTCCACAAAACTTTTGTCCGAGAATCGGAACTCAATATCTGTGCGCCCCCTTCCTAAAATCAGATGTTATTCAGCATCCTTGTTTCAAGTTCCTTTCCTATAAATCAATTTTGTTTCGTCCCATCCGGGATATTTGCTTCTCATATAATTCGCCAGCACCTCTTTGAGCGCCGCGCGGTCTGCTGATTGGTCGTATCTGGTGTGACATATGTCGCACAGCGTTATGATGTTCTCGGCGATTCCAAGCCCGCCGTGTGAGCGCGGTATGTAGTGGCACCACGGGCTTCCTTGTCTGCCGCAAACGATGCAGTAGCCGCCGTCACGCTCCATAACGGCCTCTTTTACAGAGGCTGGGATACTAGTTGCCTTTGTCTGTTTGTGTAACTCTCTCACCCCATTCAATGTTCATTCGAGCCAGCTCGTCAGGCGTCAAGGTCTCGATTCCGAGGCTTTTCGCATCCTGTACCGCCATGTCGATAATCCGGCTCATTTGCTTCGCGTTGTATCGAGACGAGCCGTAATAGGCTCTGACAACAACGCCGTCACCGTCCTGCTGATAGTCAACTTCTTCGGTCGGCCAGCCTGTCCCGAGCATAGACCACGCCGTCCGGAACGTTGGCGCGTCCTCTCTTGTGAGGTGGAAGTCCTTAAATACGCCGACCGCCTTGATATAGTCGATGTATATGTCTTCTTTCGTCCGTCCGAGCTTGTCCGCGATCTGATCGCAGAGCTGCCAGAAGTAGTTGTTTGAATCAAGACTACGCTTCTTGCGGAACTCCTTGATCTCCGCAACGTACTTCTTGCCGGGAATCATCGTTGACAGAAACATTTGTGCTTTCGCGGGGACGTCCGCGCGAATGCGAAGCCATGTCCCGGCGGAGTCCAGCGACCAATCGGCGGCGGTAAATGTGATCTCAGTCATTGCCTATGCCCTGCACAAGCTTCATGTAGCAATCCCAGCAGAGGCAACGCCCATATTTCTTCGTCGCATTCTCTGCGATGGCCCATGCCGAATAGCTTTTGCCATTGAAAACGGACGGCTCAACAGGCTTGCCGCAGTCAGCGCATTTGAATCCCGGCTGGCGCTCCTGTTTTTTCGGTTGCTGCGCCGCTGGTTTCGGCGCGGGATTCTGCGTCGTATTCCCGAACGTGTAAACCGTTCGGCCCTTTGACGTGATCGTCAGTGTCTTGATACGTTCCGCTTCGTCGTATGTAATCTCCGAGACGTCGAAATGGTCAGAACACTGCCATTTCCCGGTTCGCTCGTTTTTGACGAGCCGAGAACAGTTCTCAGCGCCGATCCAGATAAACGGGGCGGAATAAAGTTCTCGGCCAATGCCGTGTTTGAAACCAGCACGTTTGAATGCGTCGGATGCACGGCCTTTCTCAGCCTCCGTGTTGCTTTCAACGCCAGCATCCCACTTCCATACGAGGTGTCCGTTGCTGAAATAGTCAACGCCGATCCCGCCGTATAGAACTCCATCGACAAGCTTGAAGTCGTTTTCCCAATTCTGCGTTCCTACGGTCTCGTCAAGGAGATCCGCATCTGTTCGAGCCGTCTTGTAGAGCAGAATGGATGCTCCTTTTTCGTTGCACTGCGCAACTCGGCATTCGATTTCATCCGGTTTCAGTGTCCGAAACTGTTTCATTATTTCCCTCCAATTCCAAGCGACAGTAATAACCTCTGCCAAATTCGTGAACGATGTATTCCCCGGTCAGTCTGCATTGTTTTCTCGAATAAGTTTCGAAAAACGGGCAGAATTGGCAGCAGATATGATCTTTTTCAAAGAAAACGCTCACTCTCGTCTCCACGGGAATATAAACATAATCATTCGAGAGTTTTCCGGCCATATCCAAGCGCCTCCAAAATGTGCCGTGTCCCGAGTTGTTGTACTAGCAAGGCGACGATTTGATTGTCTGGATCGTAGTTCCCCGTACCGGGGTCTGCCATGATTCCCTCGTCGCCTTGCCAGTAATCCTCTCCGGGGTAAATCTCTACGCCGAAGATGTCATACGCGCATCTTGCCTGCTGCGGGTCTTTGGAATAATCAATCTCCATCGTCGGCCTCCAAACTGTATTCAGCATAATGCGTCGGTTCGCCAAAACGGTTTTCGCCGGTTACGATTCGGCTCCTGATAGGATATCCGGCACGGCGAAGGTCGCATATTCTAGCGCCAAGCCTGAGACAACCGTATTCCCGAATGGCATCCATTGGCGTAATCTTCCCGACTGTTTTCAGGTGTCGGAGCACCTTTTCAGCCTGCGTCATGGTCTGTGTTCTCGGCGTATTGCTTTCCTTTACACACAAGCCCCGGTGTGAACGCCTTAAAGCCTTTTGTGTTGTCCATGTTTTCATTCCTTTCCAAGTGATTGCCCGGCAACTAAATCTTCAACCGAGCATCCATAAAGTTTCGCAAGTTTTTTGTGGTGCTTTCTTGCGATGCCTGCGTTGCCGGTCTCCCACTTGTGTACTGCAACCTGACTGACATTACACCGCTTTGCAACGGCTTCCTGCGTCAACCCGGCGTTCAGGCGAAGTTCTTTCAAGTTTCTCGTGGCACTCCCCCCAATACCTCATAAATATGAGTAGTTATTATTGACAGCGCCCAGAAGCGGTGATATTATGGGTTTGTTCAGGACACATAATCTCGCCGTTTGCGGGGCGGCTGTCTTTTGCGTACCTCTTTGGTACGGTTATATAATAACTCATAAATTCTAGTAATGCAACAATAAAATTAGAATTTTCTAGTTTTCGTAGAGTTGCACAATTCGCGTGGTGATAGTATGGATATTATGCTGGAACGGATGCTTTCTCTCATCCCCAAAAAAGAGAATGGTAAATATGTCCACGGAGCGAAAAAGGAATTTTGTGAAGCCATAGGCGCGCCGACAAACATTGTTTCTGAGTGGGAGGCCGGGAAAACAAAGTCGTACAGGAATTACCTGTACGTCGTTTCAGCTAAATACAACGTTCCCGTTGAATGGCTCAATGGTGAAACCAATGATCCGTCTGCGGGCATAAAAAAAGGCCACCGAAACCGGCGACCTCTCCGAAGCAGAATTACAACTTATTGAATTGTTCAGGAAACTCCCAGCGGAGGCGCAGGAAACTTTTCCTGCCCTTCTTGAAGCGACACTAAAAGCGCAAGGGCTACTTTAATCGCTGCTTCTTTGTCTTTTGCCGTATTTATAATCTCAAACGTTTTGCACATATTCTTGTCCATTCCATCCTCCTATTTTGAAACCAATGATTATAGCCGTCCTGCGAAGGTGATTATATATGTCTGATTCGTATAGATACTCGCCACCGGCTGATTTGTCGCGCAACAGGCAAGAAGACAGCGACATAGCCTACCGAAATTTCAAAGTTCCATTTTTTAAGAAAGACTGCATTTCTTTGGCTTCGAGATTGGCTGATAGCATAAACCGCAATATCGCTGAGATGAACAAAACAACTGACTTCGGCCAATTTATCGTTCTGTACTATGAGGCGTTATCTTCGGCCAGACATCTCGCAAAGATAAGGAACGCAGTGAAATACAAGTCAGCATTGCCGTATTTCGACTTGCAGAAATACTTGGAAGAGTTCCAATGGCACCTTCGGAATTGCATGGAACAGAATAAAAACAGGATAGTCAGAGACGCACGTGGACTTTATGTAAATTGGCCTGAGAAAACACGTTCCGACTGTGAGAAATTCAGAGGCGATTTCGATCAATATAGGCATGTGTTCAATGAGGGGACTATCGCGTTTGGGCGTAGAATGATGTCCGAATTGCGGCGCGATTGCGGCGTTCCTATATTTGAAAACACTGTGCCTGAACAAACCGCATCCGGAAACGTGCCGCAGGACTTCGACAGAATGTCCGGAACTGATTTTGAATATTTTTGCGCCGATGTTTTGCGCGGTAACGGATACCAAAATGTCGTTGTCACGAAAAGGAGCGGGGATCAAGGCGCAGATGTCATTGCAGAGCGCGATGGAGTCAAATATGCTTTCCAATGCAAGCGATACGACAGCGACGTAGGAAACGCAGCCGTCCAAGAGGTCTTCACCGGGAAGCAGATTTATAAGTGCCATGTTGGAATCGTGCTAACAAATCGAGGCTTCACGCAAAGTGCCAAAGAAGCGGCAGCATCAACAGATATCCTTCTATGGGACAGAAGCGTGCTACTACAGCTTATTGAAAGTGCTTCTTGAATAGTTGAAGCGCATGGAGATATATTAGAACTTATGTTCCAATAAGTCAACACGACAGAATGCACAAAATCTGGATATTAAAATTCTACAGCCATTTGCAGAATAAGTCCCATTTATTGGCCAAAATGTGTGATATACTGGAATTGGAATATTTTGTGAAAGAAGTTGGTGCAATGTTTGATGGTTTTGCCCGTGCCAGCGTGCCGATGCTGGCACGGGCTTTGGTTTCTGCAAGCGATTGGGAGCCGCCTGTAGTTCAACCATACGCTTTCACCAATGGTTATGTACAGCCCTTTCCATGGTTTTCTCTGCCCCAATCATGGTTTTTTGGAGTGATTTTCTTGGAAAAAATGTTGTGGCAGCTCTGCCGCGAAGCAAAGGAGGCTTCGCATCTCACAAATCAGGCCATTGCCGACCGCGCCGGTCTCGCCCTGAATACGGTTTCTCAGTACCTGCGCGGCGAGTCGAAAAGCGCCTCTGTCTATACCGTCGGCCCGATCTGCTATGCCCTCGGCATCGACATGAATGCGTACTTCGGCATCTCGCTGCCCGCTCCGGAATCCGTCTCCGAGCTGCTTCGCCTGGAAAACAAAAGCCTCCGCATCCAGCGCGATCAGCTTCGAAAATCCCTGAAAATGCACCGCATCACCACCCTTGTCCTGCTCGGCATCGTCGCGCTTTGCGCTTTTGCTATGGTGGTGGATATCCTGAGTCCCACCCTCGGTTGGTTCCGTGCATAAAAAATAGCCGCCCCGGCGCACTGCCGGAGCGGTACTTTTAAGGAGGTAACCCATGCAGCGATGTGTAAAATGCAAAATGGAGATCCCCGATGGGTCTCTTTTTTGTTGCTGGTGCGGGAAAAAGCAAATCGGGCAGCGCAGCCGCACGCGAGGAAACGGGCAGGGAAACGCATACCAGCGCGGGAAAACGTGGACGGCCCGTTGGACTGAAAAAACATACATCGACGAAAACGGGAAGCTTCAGCAAAAGATGAAAACGAAAGGCGGCTTTGCATCCAAGCGCGCGGCTCTGCAATACGCTGCAAACCCGCCCAAGGAGGCCAAGCGAAGCTGCACCCTCCGTGAATACTACAGGACATACCAAAAAGGGGATTACTTGTCTCTTTCCAACGACCGGCAGGGCGCTTCGGACAAGGCATTTCAGCGGTTGGCGGAGATCGCGGACTGCGAAATTGATAGTCTTACAATTATGCAGATACAAGATGTGATCGACCACAACGCCAGCACCTATTACACGCGGAAGGACATGAAAACCGTTGTGTCCCATTGCTACAATCTTGCGATTGCCGAAAAGCAAACCACGGTGAATCTTGCGAAATACATAAAGCTTCCCGTCCTCGAAGAGAAGTCCCCGGAGCCGTTTTCCGATGCTGATATTAAGAAACTATGGGCGGCTTACGAAAAGGACCATTTCGTCGGATTTGTTCTGGTAATGATTTATACTGGGATGATGCCCGGCGAGCTGCTCCGGCTCAAAAAGGACATGATCGACTTTAATAAAAACGAGATTGTCAAAGGCGGCATAAAAACGAAAAAGCGCAAGGAAACGCCGATGGTTTTCCCAGATTTTCTCGCTCCGCTGCTTCAATCCTTGTGCGCTGAAAGCAACTCACGCATTGGGAACGTATGCTGCATAAACAAAGACAACTTTTACAAACGATACTATGAGTGCTTAGAGTTGGCCGATGTGCAGAAACTCCCGCCGTATTCCTGTCGTCATACGACCGCAACTGCCCTCGCCTCCAAAAACATTGACCCATTTACGATCAAGGAGATCATGCGGCACACAAAGATAACGACGACGCAGCGATATGTCCATCCGGATATGAGCGGCATGATCGACGCCGTGAATCTGTTGCAAGAAGATACAAACAAGTAAATTCCGTATGCTACAAAATATGCTACAATTTGCAATTTTCGCAGTGTTTTCAATGGTTCTAAATCCCCTGCTAAGGGAGTAGTCGTCTAAAAAGCGAGCGAGAGTTCGAATCTCTCCTTCCGCGCCAAAGTGCCGACTTTAGCTGTGTTTAGGCTAAAATCGGCACTTTTTATACTCTATAATGTGTTTGTTCGCATCTGCGGCGGGACTCGAGCGTTTTGTTTTGATAAATGTGATAACGTAAAATCGTTTCCTGTATGCTACATTATATGTTACATATTTATTTCAGGATATGCCTTTGATCTTCCGCATCACCGCATCATACACCCGTTTATTTGTTGTGGGCAATACACCTGTAATACGCACAAAGCTTTTCCTCCGGGCCGGGGCCGTCCTTATCCATCAAGAACGCCCGCGCCAGCTCCGCGTAGAACTCCGGCACGTTGACTCCGAACTTCCGCGCCACATCGTAGTAGTCCGAGTACATCATGTTCATGGTCACACCCCACGCCCAGCGGGGGATGTCGTGCGGGATGCCGCTCGCATCCGCGACGGCGGAAGTCTGATCCATCGTCCAGTGTGGGCCGGTCGTTCCGTCGGCGTTCTGCATCTTCGCTGCCCATGCCTCCGCGTCCTCGCGGGTGAAATTCATCATTTTCGTGGACTCACGAAAATGGTCTCCATCCATACCGTCGAGCTTATGCAGGCGGCACAGGAGGCCCGCCACGGCATCAGCCTCTTCGATGTGTCCCAGCGTCAGCGGCTTTTCGGAAAGCTCCTCCAGCCGCGCGTACAGTCCGTTGATGTAATCTTTCATGCTCACGCCTCCTGAATGTATCTGTAAAGCTTATCGAGATCGCTCACGTCAAAGCGCAGCTCCCCAATGATCGGCACGGTTACCGGCAGCTTCTGGCCGTCAAAGCGCGGCCTTGCCGCATTATAGAGCCGGTCAAGGTCGATGTTCCCGGCCTCGTCCATCACGCCCATCATCTGCACTGCCGGATTTTCACGCAGCTTGAGCAGCTGCGCCTTGCCGCCGTCCATGATAAGTGCAAGCGCGATCCCGGCTCCAATGCCCTTGCCCGTCGGCAGATGGGGAATGATCTCATTGTCGGCGAATTTTGCCGCACCTCGCATCGCCTGATCGATCGTTACCATAAGGATACCTCCGTGTTAAGATCGGGGCGGCTATTGCCGCCCCTTTGCATTAGGCGGTCGCCGCCGCAGGCTCAACCGTCACCTTCGCAGC
>ERZ1106943.4225-NODE-4225-length-10064-cov-3.034769_pt1 | contig 10064 bp, 9 predicted proteins | sample MGYA00403671_ERZ1106943 | MGnify/ENA primary metagenome ERZ1106943 (study PRJEB35170, sample SAMEA104062427) | human gut metagenome | biome: human gut; feature: human-associated habitat; material: faeces | place: Denmark | collected 2012-06-14 ...
GATAAGGTTATGTTAAATGATCTTATTGGTTATGAAATTCAGAAGAAGAAGCTTGTGGAGAATACAGAGGCTTTTGTTCAGGGAAGGAAAGCTAATAATGCGCTTCTTTTCGGTGACAGCGGAACAGGTAAGTCAACTTCTATCAAGGCTATTGTCAATGAATATTATGACCAGGGCCTTAGAATGATAGAGATATACAAGCATCAGTTCAAGGATTTATCTAATGTTATAGCAAGCATTAAGAACAGAAATTACAAGTTCATAATATATATGGATGATTTATCTTTCGAGGAATTCGAGATTGAATACAAATTCTTAAAGGCTGTAATAGAAGGCGGTGTTGAGACTAAGCCTGATAATATTCTTATCTATGCAACATCTAACAGAAGACATCTTATCAAGGAAACATGGAATGACAGAAATGATTTAGAGAGCAATAACGGCCTTCACAGATCTGATACTATTGAGGAGAAGCTTTCATTAGTGAACAGATTTGGATGCCAGATAAGCTACTCTAAACCATCACAGAAGGAATTCTTTGATATTGTTATTGGCCTTGCAAGGAAGAATAATGTTAAGATGACAGATGAAGAACTTATGGCAGAGGCTAACAAGTGGGAACTTTCACATGGTGGAATCTCAGGAAGAACTGCACAGCAGTTTATCAATTACTGTCTTGGGGGTAGAGAATGATTTCATACATTAAAGGCGAGCTTGCCGAAATTCTGCCAGATGTAATCGTTGTGGAAGCTAATGGAATAGGATATAATATATATGTTCCGGGTTCAGTACATGGTGAGCTTCCATCAGTTGGCAGTGAGGTTAAGATATATACATATATGAATGTCAAGGAAGATGAATGCAGTCTGTATGGATTTCTTACAAGGGATGATTTAAGCATGTTTAAAATGCTTATCTGTGTCAATGGTATTGGACCTAAGGCTGCGCTTGGTGCATTATCTAATATCACAGCAGATGATTTAAGATTTGCTGTGCTTGCTGATGATGTGGCAGCAATCAAGGCACTTCCTGGTATCGGACCTAAGACAGCACAGAAGATTATAATTGAGCTTAAGGATAAGTTAAAGCTTGATGATGTATTTGAATCAGCACTTTCTAAGAATAAGAAGGCAGACAATAACAGTAATGCAAGTAATGTCATGATGATAAGAAATGACGCTGTGGAGGCACTTGTATCACTTGGATATTCAAGCAAAGATGCACTTGTTGCTGTCAAGGAAGTGGAAGATATAGAGAATAAGGATTCTGAGACGGTTCTTAAGGAAGCGTTAAAGAAGCTGGCTAAATTCTAGAACAGAATAGTATTTAAGAAATGAGGGCTATATGGAAAAGAGGATTATATCAACACAGATAACTGAAGAAGATTATGGTATTGAGAATTCCTTAAGACCATTATCTCTTGATGACTATGTTGGACAGAATAAGGTTAAGAGCAATCTTAAAGTATATATTGAGGCAGCAAAGGAAAGAGGAGAGGCACTTGACCATGTGCTTTTCTATGGACCTCCTGGACTTGGAAAGACAACACTTGCAGGGATAATTGCCAATGAGATGGGAACGCATCTTAAAGTGACGTCAGGACCGGCAATCGAAAAACCGGGTGAAATGGCGGCAATCCTTAATAATCTTGCTGAGGGGGATGTCCTGTTCGTTGACGAGATTCACAGACTTAACAGACAGGTTGAAGAAGTTTTGTATCCGGCAATGGAAGATTACCAGATAGATGTTATGATAGGAAAAGGGGCAACAGCACGTTCAATTCGTCTTGAACTACCTAAGTTCACACTTGTCGGTGCAACAACAAGAGCAGGTCTTTTGTCCGCACCTTTAAGAGACAGATTCGGAGTGGTAAATCATCTCGAGTATTACACGGTAAAAGAACTTGAGACAATTATAATCCGTTCTGCCAATGTACTTGGTGTAGAGATTGATTCGCAGGGAGCCAACGAACTTGCAAGACGTTCAAGAGGAACCCCGAGACTTGCCAACCGTCTGTTAAAGAGAGTGCGTGATTTTGCACAAGTGAAATATGACGGAAGAATTACAGGCGAGGTTGCCGATTATGCACTTAATCTTTTAGATGTTGACAGGGATGGTCTTGATGCAAATGACAGGCTTATACTTGGCACAATAATAAAGAAATTCGGCGGTGGTCCGGTTGGTCTTGACACTCTTGCAGCATCTATCGGTGAAGATGCCGGAACACTTGAAGATGTATATGAGCCTTATCTTATACAGAATGGATTTATTAACAGAACGCCGAGAGGACGTGTTGCAACGAACGAGGCGTATCTTAATCTGGGGATTGAACAAAAAGTATAAAAATGATATAATTAAATAATTCGGATAAAGTATTGGAGGGCGTTTTCATGTCATCAAAAAATAATACAGAAGTAATTTTGGGTGGAAAAGTATTTACATTAAGTGGATATGAGAGTGAGGAATATCTACAGAAAGTTGCATCTTATATTAATAACAAGCTTGCTGAGTACAGCAAAGAAGATTCATTTCGCAGACAGAATGCGGAAGTTCGTGCTAATCTTATGTATCTTAACATAGCAGATGACTATTTTAAGGCCAAAAAGCTCGGTGACAGTCTCTCAGAAGAAATCGAGAATAAAGACAAAGAGATATATGATTTAAAACATGAACTCATAGCTGCACAGATTAAGACAGATGCGGCAGAAAAAGAGATAACAGAATTAAAAAAAGAAATTGCTAAATATCAGAAAAATATTGTTCAGTTAGAAACAGAACTTAATGCAAAATAGGAGTCAGAGTTGAAGAATCACAATGTAGAAGTGCTTGCACCGGCGGGGTCATATGATATTATGAAAGCCGTGATAAATGCCGGAGCTGATGCGGTTTATCTTGGCGGTGACATGTTTGGTGCGAGGGCATATGCAGGCAATCTTAACAAAGAAGAGATGATAAGAGCGTTAGATTATGCTCATTTGCGTGACAAGAAGATTTATCTTACTGTAAATACTCTTTTGAAGGAAAATGAGTGTACGCATGAGCTTGTCGATTATATTGCACCATTTTATGAGGCAGGACTTGACGCATGTATAGTTCAGGATATGGGTGTGTTTAAGATACTTCACAGTGTATTCCCTGATATGCACATGCATGCAAGTACGCAGATGACAATTACGGGAGAAAAAGGTGCATCCATTTTAAAAGAGATGGGTGCAATGCGTATTGTTACGGCGAGGGAGCTTACGCTTGATGAAATAAGACAGATTCATGAAAAATGTGATATAGAAATAGAAAGTTTTGTGCATGGGGCTTTGTGTTACTGCTATTCAGGACAGTGCCTGTTAAGCAGTATGAATGGAACAAGAAGTGGCAACAGAGGAAGATGTGCACAGGCTTGCCGTCTTGATTATTCGGTTGTTAATAATGATAAAGTGATAAATGATTCAAAGTCATCATATCCTTTAAGTCCAAAAGACATGTGTGCACTAGATATTCTTCCTGATATAATTGATGCGGGAGTATATTCAATGAAAATTGAGGGCAGAATGAAAAATGTTACATATGCAGCCGGTGTCACATCAATTTACAGAAAATATACAGACATGTATCTTGAAAATGGACGAAAAGGATATCACGTATCGCAGGAAGATAAAAATATGCTTCTTGATATATTTAACAGGGGTTCATTTACAAGCGGATACTACAACAGTGAAAAAGGAAAGAACATGATGTCGCTGTCACGACCGAATCACATGGGAGTGAAAGCACTCCAGGTTGTAAAAAATGATAACGGAAGAATTCTTTTTAAGGCACTCACTGACATTAATCCGCAGGATGTGTTTGAAATTGATTCTGATAATGCATATACAAGTGGTGATTCATACAAAAAGGGAAGTACATTTACTGTTAATTTGTCAAGAAAACTTCCTTTATATAAAGACAGAATTATTTACAGGATGAAAAACGGTTCTGTCACAAAAGAAATTGCTGAAAAATACGCTTCGCAGGCCGGCACTCTAAAGAAGCCAGTAAATATGCTTTTTACGGCAGAATGTGGCAAGCCGATGAAGCTTGAACTTGAAGCATGTAATACAAAGGTAAGCGTTTTTGGTGCATCTGCTGAGATTGCCGGAAAACAGCCGGCTACGGTTGAAAGCTGTATAAAGAATCTTTCAAAGCTTGGAAATACAGACTTTACAGCCGGAAAGATTACAGCAGATATCGGCACAAATGTATTTGTTCCTGTAAGTATTCTTAACGATTTACGAAGAAAAGGAATAGAAAAGCTCACAGAAACAATTCTTGATAAATACAGAAGACAGACTGTGGATGAATCGGTATATAATGTATGTAAAGCATCATCAAAAGATATATCTGTAACAGTCAATGATAGTATACATGATGGAAAATACAGGACCTCGGTTTATTTGAAAACCAAAGGACAATTAAAGTCATATATTTTATCAGGGCTGAATAATGATAATGTGTATGTTGATTTTAAGTTGTTTGATGATGATGAATGCAGGAAAAATATTAAAGAACTTGCAGATTCACAAAATGTTACAGCTGCACTTCCATATATAATAACACAGTCGCAAAACAGGATTTTTGGCTCATTGATTGAAAACATCCGTTCATGTAATATAGAGATGTTCCTTGTGAGAAATCTTGAAGAAATTGGGTGCCTTGGAAATCTAGGACAAAAGACAGGATTTGTTCCAAAGATTGTCACAGATGCCGGATTGTATTGCTGGAATAGTTTTTCGGTATTGCAGCTTCGTGACATAATATCAGTATGTGGTTGTGAACTGACAAGAATAACACTGCCATATGAGCTTAATTATAAAGAGATGAATATGGTAAATTATGGTGTTCCGACAGAATTTGTTGCAGAAGGATTTGTGCCTGTTATGATTTCAAAGCAGTGCGTAAGAAAAACTTACGGATTGTGTGATCATAATAACGGAATTATTTATCTTAATAATAAACGAAGCGGAACATATATGGTTGAAAGCGTATGTTCTTTCTGCCATAGTGTTATGTATAGTGCAAAAAGAATTGATGTCGGCTATGACAGCAGTCTTTTAGAAGAGATTAATCCTGATTATATCAGAAAGGATTATGATAATATGCATGATGAAACTGCATGGACAGGTCATTATGCTGTAGGAGTGGAATAATGCAGTTAGTGTTTATAGAAGTATCAAAGTATATATTTGCATTTTTGCTCTGCTTTTATGCGGCAGCGGCATATCGTGGTGCCGTTATGAAAGAAGAGAAGCGAAAGTTTACATATGCATTTCAGAATGTAATAATGTTTATGATACATTTATTGGGCTTTTTGATACTTTATCAGCTTAATAATGAAGATATAAAATATCTTATATTATATTTTGCACAGTTTATATATCTTTTTGTTACGATATTTGTGTATGACGTTTTATATCCAAAAGCTTCGCGTCTGCTTGTAAATAATATGTGTATGCTTATGGCGGTTGGATTTATAATGATTTGTCGTCTTGATTATGATAAATGTGTGAAGCAGTTTCTGATTGCGGCCGGTGGAACTATTATTACTTTTTTTATACCAGCGTTGTTAAAAAGAGTAAAGAGTTTTAGAAATATGGGCTGGATTTACTGCATAACAGGTATTACACTCCTGCTTGCTGTGCTTTTCTGCACGGAAGTATTCGGTGCTAATCTTGTGCTTACACTGGGACCTGTTTCTGTACAGCCTGGAGAATTTGTTAAAATTCTGTTTGTGATGTTTGTTGCTTCAATGTTTAATAAATCTACGTCATTTGAACAGACAGTAAAAGTTACTGTTATAGCGGCAATTCACGTTATTATACTTGTAATATCAAAAGATCTGGGTGCTGCACTTATATTTTTCGTTGTTTATCTTATGATGCTCTTTATTGCGACAAGGAAACTTAGCTATGTCGGAATAGGATTTGCTGCCGGAAGTGTTGCAGCAGCTGGTGCATATAAGATTTTCAACCATGTAAGACAGCGTGTCCTTATTTGGAAAGACCCTTGGAGCACAATAGATTCAACAGGTTACCAGATATGCCAGTCATTATTTGCGATAGGTATGGGGTCGTGGTTTGGAAGTGGACTTGCACAGGGACTTCCGGATAAAATTCCTGTTGCTGAAAAGGATTTTATGTTTTCGGCAATAACAGAGGAGTTCGGTGCTATATTTGCAGTTGCATTGCTGCTTATATGTCTTAATAATCTTATACTGATGATGAATATTGCTTCAAGATGTAAGACGCTTTTCTATCGTCTTGTAGCTGTAGGACTCGGAGTTACATATGGAGTACAGGTGTTCTTAACGGTCGGAGGTGCAATAAAATTCATACCAATGACAGGTGTTACGCTTCCTTTTGTAAGTTATGGAGGAAGCTCAATATTAAGTTCACTTATAATGTTTGCATTGATTAACGGAATGTATAATATGAGACAGGACGAGGTTGAAATTAAGAATGAATCAGCAGGTAAAAACACGAAACTTAAAAAAGAAAAACACAAAGCCTAATGATATAGTTGATAAAAAAAAGCAGGGGCTTAGAAATCGTGAAACTAATGTAATATCATTTATTTTCGTTGCATTATTTCTCATGATGGCAAGTTATCTTGTATATTTTAATGTCTTTGAGGCTTCTACAATTGTAAATAATCCTTATAATAAGCGAATCGATAATCTTGAAAATAAGGTCGTCAGAGGTAACATTCTTGCAGCTGACGGACAGATCCTTGCAGAAACAGATATTGATGAGGATGGAAATGAGACGAGAGTTTACCCGTTTTCCGAAGTGTTCTGCCATGTTGTAGGACTGGCTTCTGCAAAAACAGGTGTTGAAGGTGTTGCCAATTATGAATTATTGTCCACATCAGGTAATATAATTAATCAGCTCTCAGATGATCTGAGCGGTGAGAAATCAGTTGGATATGATGTTGTTACAACGCTTGTTCCAAAGCTTCAGGAGGCTGCATATAAGGCACTGGGAAGTAATAAAGGTGCAGTAGTCGCAATGGAACCTTCGACAGGAAGGGTTCTCGCAATGGTTTCAAAGCCGGATTATGACCCGAATGAAGCACCTGAAATGTACAGTGAGTGGCTTGGCTATGACAGCTCTGATTCTGTGCTTCTTAACAGGGCAACACAGGGACTTTATTCGCCGGGTTCTACGTTTAAGGTACTTACTGCTCTTGAATATGTAAGGGAATATCCTGATTATGAAAATTATTCTTTTGACTGTACAGGAAGTGCCTATGTCAACGGAGGAACAACAATTCCATGTTATAATGGTTCTGTCCATGGACATCAGAATTTAAAACTGGGATTTGCCAATTCGTGCAACGGTGTATTTTCAACAATAGGATTCAGGCTGAATCTTTCAAAATACAGACAGCTCTGCGAAGATTTTTATTATAACAAAAATCTTGATATCGGAATTGAGTCGAGCGTCAGCAGCTTTACACTTGACGAAAATTCAGGGGTAAGTGAGATTCAGGAGACTGGTATCGGTCAGGGTAAAACAATGGTTTCACCTATGCACAATCTTATGATTATCTCTGCAATTGCAAACAGAGGTGTTATGATGCAGCCGTATTTTGTTGAAAAAGTCCAGACGCGTTCTGGCGATGTTGTGAGTACGACAACACCAAAACAGAAGTCTGTTGTATGTACGCCGTCTGAGGCTGATACAATCGGAGAGTTCTGTCGTGCGGTTGTGACTGAGGGTACAGGTTACGCATTTACATATACATCATATACAGTTGCCGGAAAAACAGGAACGGCACAGTTTGATAACAGCGACAGGGTACATTCATGGTTTATCGGTTATGCACCATATGAAAATCCGCAGATTTCTTTCTGCGTTATACTTGAAGGAGGATATACAGGCGTGCCTGGTGCACAGCAGGTAACAAAAGCACTTCTGGATGCATTTTTTGATGAATATTGATTGAAAAAAATTGATTTAAAATACTGATTTTGTATTTTAAATAAGAAGAATACTGATTCATTGGTTGATATTGTGGTTCTTTAGTTGTATAATTAATATATATCACAGGAGGAATTGCAATGGCTGAGGCAACAAGCTGTGGTGGCGTGGTTATTTTCAGAGGCAAGATTCTTGTATTGTACAAGAATTACAAGAACAGATATGAAGGCTGGGTTCTTCCGAAAGGAACGGTAGAACCGGGAGAAGAACCACAGGATACTGCGGTAAGGGAAGTATTGGAAGAGAGCGGTGCATCCGTTAAGATAGTTAAGTATATAGGCGACACACAATATACGTTTAATACGGTGTCAGATACGATAAAAAAGACTGTTCATTGGTATCTTTGTGCTGCGGACAGCTTTTACAGCAAACCGCAGAGAGAAGAGTTTTTTGAAGATTCCGGGTATTATAAGTACCATGAGGCATTTCATCTGTTACGATTTGCCAATGAAAGACAGATACTTGAAAAGGCTTATAATGAATATATTAATATTAGAAGGCAGGGAAGATGGGAATGAATGTAATTCAACCGGTTACAATACTAGATGGTAATCAATATCTTGTACAGGGTCCGGCAGATAAGACAGGTCAGGCTACATCATTTGATAATGTATATAACCGTTCATGCGGCGATGAGACACTCGATGAGATTTTTGAAGATGTTTCACAGGAATATGGAGTTAATGTTAATCTTTTAAAAGCTGTAGCACAGGCAGAATCAGGTTTTGATGTCAATGCCACATCATCATGCGGTGCAATGGGAATAATGCAGCTTATGCCATCAACGGCAGAATCATATGGAGTGGAAGACCCATATGATGCAAGACAGAGCATAACTGGAGGTGCCAAGCTTTTGTCATGGCTTTTAGATGATTATAATGGCAATGTTTCACTTGCACTTGCAGGCTATAATGCCGGATGTGGTGCGGTTCAGAAGTATGGTGGTGTTCCTCCATATGATGAGACGGTTAATTACATAAATAAGATTAATGACATATTAGACGGTGCGTTGAGCAACGATTCATGGACAACCGATTCAATGCAGGCAACAGATTTGAGCCATGCATATGTAAGCACAGGAAATGCAGGAAATACATATTATCCTGGTCTTTCAGTTAATACAGAGGTGCATTCAATCGGTTCAGGTAGTGGCAGTAAACTGAATTCATATATGAGCAGTGACCTTTTTAGTTATGAAGATTATGAATATTTTCAGAATACAATTACAGAACTTCTTGAAAAGATTAACGGACAGGGAAACAGCACTGATTCAAAAATCCAGTCAGTTGACAGCAGCAATTCAGTTTCATCAACATCAGTTCCTGATTTAAAGCATTTTGATGAGTTACAGTTAAACAGTGTGGTCATGCCGGCAATGTCACAGGCATTTCAAAGTATAATGAAAAACAGTCCACAGAGCTTCTACGAAGCACAGGCATCAGCAGTAAGTCCGCTGATAGCAAAATTATTAGAACAATAAAGAATATGCGGGGTGGGGAGTATGAAGGAAAGAATCAAAGTATACCTTTACAACAAAACAATGAAAGAGATTGATATGTCAGACTTCTCGTACATATCAGAAGATGTTTTTTCAGAGCGTACAGATATTGTTAAAGTCGTTCTTCCGGAAGGTGTAAAAGAGATTGGCAACAATGCATTTGAAAATTGTATACATCTTGAAGAAGTGGTTTGTCCAAAGTCGCTTCAAAAGATTGATTCAGAAGCTTTCATAGACTGTATCAGTCTCAAAAAAATTGATTATGACACAGCATCAGTTAAGGTGGATGCAAGTGCATTTAAGGGGTGTTATAATCTTTAAAAATTATGGTTTCCGGCATTGTTCGGAGAGTGTACACCGCAATATGGCATGGGCTGTATTGCGGTGTTTTAAGAATTACATCATTTGCATGTTATAAAGTTGATTTATACTATGCATGATATGTTGACAATTCAATATTATTTGGATCTTGAAAATTATGCAGAATCAACAGAAAAAGCGACCTATAGGACAAAATGTGTTGATAGAAACCGCCTTCAGCCCTTGAATTTCAA
>ERZ1106943.4239-NODE-4239-length-10031-cov-8.642241_pt1 | contig 10031 bp, 4 predicted proteins | sample MGYA00403671_ERZ1106943 | MGnify/ENA primary metagenome ERZ1106943 (study PRJEB35170, sample SAMEA104062427) | human gut metagenome | biome: human gut; feature: human-associated habitat; material: faeces | place: Denmark | collected 2012-06-14 ...
ACAGTCTTGATAAAGGTTCAGATTTTGTGTCAAGACGAGGCGCGGAGGCGCAGGCGTACCGTGTGTACGTCAAGCCGACGCAACGAAGTATTGGCGCAAAAGATGTGCCTTTATCTGGGGCGCATACGTTTCAGGAGTTCTATATCTCCCTCAAGATACGTGCTGGCGGCGCGGGAGAGATCGTAGGTCATGCAGCCGCCCTTGTCGGGACAGAGGGGCAGGATGACCGCTTCGCCGAGACGGCTGAGGGTGAGGTTGCGGGCGTAGAGGGAACGGAACTCGGTCTCGAGGGCCAGGAGGATATCGCGGGCGTTTTCGAGGCAGCAGAGGGAGAGCTCCCAGGCGGTCTCGTCGTCCATGCCGGTGTACTCGGGGGCGGCGTAGGGCAGGATGCGGTTGACGGCGGGCTGCAGGCCGCCGGGCAGGGCCTCGCTGCGGCGGACGGTATCGCCGCCGATGAAGGGATAGAGCGTGGACTCGACGAAGCGCAGGCGCAGGTTGGGCAGGTAGTAGATGGCGTCCACGTCGTAGCCCAGCTGCTCCATCAGATCGCGGCCCATGCCGGTGAGGTAGCCCACCAGCACCTGGTCCACGGGGGTGTTCGTCTCGGCGAGCAGCGGGGCCAGGCGGCGGATACGCTTGCCGTCGTGGAGCATATCGTCCACGAGAATGACGGGGCGGGCAAAGGCGTGGATGGTGCGGACCTGGTCGGGCAGGGGCGAGTAGTCCGGGTAGGCCTCGATGGAATAGGTGCTGAGGTCCGGCTCGTAGACCTTGTCGGTACGCAGGGTCTTGGTGACGGTGTTGGGTACGGCCACGCCGCGGAGGATCTTGCCGTAGGGGACGCAGATATCCGGGCCGAGGACGCGGGGCGTGGTGGGCTCCGCGGGGACGCCGTTGCGGCCGGTGATACGCTGGAGCAGCCGGTGGTAGATGACGCCGGCGGACAGGCTGAGCACCAGAGATCCGGGCTGCAGCTTTGTCAGCGCCGCCTGCAGGCGGCGGTGGGCGGCGGCGATGGCGGCAAGCACCCGGGGCGAGGAGCTGAAGGGCGCCTTCACCGCGGTGTCCACGTTGCGGCTGAGGACGATGGGGCAGCGCATATCCACGGCCAGGGCGTCCGTGCTGTCACCAGCCGGGACGAAGCCCTGGAGCGTCAGCAGCTGGCGGCCATAGCCGGAGACGGCGCCCTCCAGGGGAAGGTAGAGGGCATAGGTGAACTCACGGCTGAGAGCCAGGGTCAGCACCTCGGTGATGAGCAGCTGGCAGAGGTCGCTCTGGCGCTCGCCCCGGGGCACGAACAGCCCGCTGATGAGCAGGGTGCGGCCGCCGGCGTTCTGGCGGACCAGACCGGAGAGGGCCGGGTCGCCCAGGCGGGCGAAGAGGCGGGCGGAGTCCAGGCAGGCGTAGCTGGCCGCGCCCAGAATGGTGCCGTCGGTGTCCCGGCAGACCATCACGTCGTCGCCGCGGCTCTCGATCTGCGTCCGCAGCGCCGCGGCGGTGGGCACGGAGAGCATGGTGCGAAGGAATTTCTCCGCCGTCTCCGGCGAGGCGGGCAGGAAGCTCAGGTCCTCGGTGCGGAGAACGGGCTTGTCCTGGGGCTCGCGGAGGTACAGGCCGCGGCGATAGATGAACTCCTGCACCGTGGGATCGATGAGGTTGGAGATGTCGCGGTTGGCATCCACCGCCTCGCGGATGCGGGTAGAGCTGATCTCCTCCAGCTGGGGCGGGAGCGTCAGCTCCAGCACCTTGCCGGTGATGCAGCTGTAATCCGCCGGCTCGGCGTCCGGCTCGGTGCGGCGGAAGACCACGTGGTCGAAGGTGTGGATGGAGTCCGGCGTGACGGGCTTTTTGTAGGACGAGGCGTGGAGCACCACGTCGCTGCCCACCACGATGGACACACTGCGGCCCGGGAAGGCGGCGCGCAGCTCGTGGAGGTTCTCCGGGTTGGCGATGTTCACCGGGAAGTCCTCCGGGAAAATGCTGACGTGGAACACGTCGGCCACGGCCATGGCGGCGATGCGCCGGCGCAGGCGGTAGGGCTGGGTCTTTTTGGACCAGGAGAACTCGTCAATGGCCAGCAGGACCTCGAAGCCCTGGTCGCGGATGGCCCGGACGATGCCCTTGTGGGACAGAGTGAAGGGGTCGAAGGTACCGGGGAAGAAGGCCACGGGGCGGGGCGCGCCGAAGTCAAAGCCCTTGTGGAACAGGCGCTCCTCGGTGATGAAGCGGTAGAGCTTGCCCAGCATGGCGGCCCGGTAGTAGAACGTCAGGCCCTCGCCGGGGAATTCGTCCTGGGCGGAGAGCAGCTTGCGCTGGGTGAGCATAAAGGCGCGGCGCTTTTCGTGGCGGCCCAGCTCTCCGGAGCCGAAGACCCGGCGGCCCAACACGAACAGGGCCTCCTGCCGGGTGGCGCCGTCAATGCCGCTGAGGCCCCGCATCAGCAGGCCCAGCAGCCGTTCACGGCGGCGGCGGTAGGCGTCGTCCGTCTCCGGGAAGCGGGAGCGATAGGCATCGTACGCCTCATAGATGACGCCCACGGTATCCAGCACGGAGGCGGTAACGCGGCTGTCGGAGGAGCTGAGGTTCACGCGGAGGTCGTCCAGCACCTCATCCAGCTCCGCCGGGGGCAGCCACAGGGCAAAACGGCCCAGGTAGTCGGGGATATACTTGGTGAACTCCTGCTGGCCCAGCTCCAGGCCGCGGCACAGCTCCACCGCCACCTCGTTGCGCTGGTCGGCCGTCAGGCGGGGCGCCAGGGCCAGCAGGGCGTTGCCGGCGCTGTGGCGGACGGTGACGCGGTCGCTGACCTTGATGAGATTGGACAGGTGGGTGGCGATATGGAGGGCGGGGCTTTTGCCGCTGCGGGCAAAGTCCGTCAGCAGGCGCAGGTTGCCCTGCTTGGTGATCCACGGCGTGGCGGTCTTCAGGTTGTCCAGGAAGATCTCGGAGACCACGTCCTCCGGCAGAAGAAGGGGCGCGCCCTGAGAGAGCACATCCTGCTTGAGATAGCGCAGGGTGCCGCTGTCGCCGTCGGGGACGGCGGTCACGGCCTCCAGCGCGCGGCCATCCTCCGGGTACAAGCGGGCGAGACGGTCCAGCAGCAGCACGGCGGCCATGCGGATGGTCAGGTCCTTACGCAGGGACAGGGCGGCGGCAAAGTCCGTCATCTGCCGGGCGCGGCTGGCCGTATAGGCCGTATCCGGCAGAGCGGCGGCGGTATCCAGCAGCTGGAAGGCGGTGTAGTCGTCCAGATCCTCCGGCCTGCGGTAGTAGGCGAACACCGGGGTCAGGAAGCGCTCCTCCCGGCCGGGGCAGTGGCTCAGCAGGGAGCCGACGGCGAATTTCAGGGTATAGCCGATCCAGCGGCGGTGCTGGGGCATGAGCTTATGGTCGGGATACAGTATCTTGTCCAGATAGAGCCTCCACTGGTCCACGTCGGTGATGGCCCGGGGGTCCGGGCGGATGTCGGCGGGGCGCTCCTTGGCGTAGCCGGCGTGGAAGCCAGCGATGATCTCGCCCAGCAGTGCCGCCGCCTGACGGCGGATATCGCCCTCGCGGTGCATCAGCAGCTCGTAGAGGAACGTCAGGGTCTGGACCTTCTGTGGGATATGCAGATAGAGGGAGTAGGACTCCATCACCGCCAGATAAGCGCGGAGACGGCGCCAATCCGTCTCGCCGCGGGCCTCCTCCAGCAGACGGGCGAAGCTGCGCTGATCGGTGAGGCGGTGCATCAGCTCCATATTGTGGCCCACGCAGCGGAGCGTCAGGGCGCGGAGGGCCTCGTCGTCGGTCATAAGGGCGGTGTGCTTCTCCGGCAGCGGGGGCGTATCGCCGCCGGACATGGTGACATCCACGCCGCAGCTGACCATGAACTGCTCGAAGTCCTCCAGCCGGGCGTAGACCCGGGTATAGCGCTTCTGCTTCTCGCCGTCCACGTCATCCAGCTTATCCAGGATCACCTGAAAGGCCTGAGCCAGGGTGGAGATACGTGTGATCTCCCGGCCCTGCGCATCGTGGAGCTGCTTGACGCGGAAGTCGGCGTAGATCAGCAGCAGCGCCTCCACGGAGAGGTAGTCGGGCTCCAGGTCCCAGACGGAGTGGTTGGCGGCCACGTGGCCGATATCGGTCATCCGGCGGCGGCGGAACCACTGGTCGGTGTAGAAATAGTGCAGGTAGGGCACGCGCTCGCCGGGGCGGCAGCCGAACTTGCCCAGATCGTGGCCGGCGGCGGCGCCGGAGACCAGGGCCACGTCCACGGCCACGCCGCTTTTCCGCAGGGCGCGGGCGGCGGTGACGGCGAGGTGGTGGACACCGGCGATATGCTCAAGGGTGCGGTAGGGCGTGACCTCCAGGCCCAAACGCATCAGCTCATAGACGAACTCCCGCCTCCACAGGCGCAGGAAGCGCTGATAGGACGGGGCACAGGGACTGCCGGCCAGCTCATCATCGGTCAGGAAATCGAAGGTCCAGGCCGGGTCGTGGGGCAGCAGCTCCGCCTCGGCGGCGAACAGCACCTGCAGCACCGACAGCAGGAACACCGCACCGGGGGCGAAGGGCTCCGCATCGGTCTTTTCCGGGTAGAGCAGGCGGCGGGCATAGTCGTAGGCATAGGCCAGCCAGCCCTCGGACGGTTCGCCGGGGCACAGCGTCTCCAGCTCCGGGCGGCAGAGGGCCAGCACGTCGGCGCAGCGGAGGCGCGCGCCGCTGAACAGCCCGGTGAAGCGCTGCATATAGCCCTCGCTCTCGATGGTGCGGAGCAGGGCGTCCCCGGGGGCAAAATAGTCCGCGGCGGGACGGTCGGAAAGGCGGCGGCGCAGGGCCAGGTCCATCTGGCGGATACGTTTTTTGTTCATGGCAAAACCTCCTGCCGGTGGTATCGTACGCGGGCCGTGTCCGCCGAAAGGCGCCCGTACACCGGTAAGATGTCCGGGATGGACACGGCACACCATAATAATAGGACACTCCCCCGCACGCTGTCAATATTCCGCGGGGCGTTTTGCCACCGTTTTGATACGGAACCTTAGTAAGGTCTTAAGCGTGTGTTCACGATTTATTCACATTTTGAGGGCCAGGCGCATGATATGATATTGTCGGGGGCAGCGGCGGAACGGAATGACAATTTCTGCCGTCTAAGTAAATAGGCAAATCATCCCGCGGGCGCGCGGGAAGGAAAAAGGAGAACACGACATGAAAAAAGCGGCTTTTGTACTGGCGCTGGTGATGCTGCTGGGCTGTGTGTCCGGCTGCGGCGCAGCGGAGGGCGAGGCCTCCGTGCAGTCGGTGTCTATGATCTGCGGGCTGGGGTCCGTAGGTCTGGCGGACCGGTTCGCGGGCATCGTCAGCCCGCTGGGCGAGACGACCATCAAGAAAAACGACGCCATGACCATCGACACCATCAAGGTGAAGGTGGGCGACAGCGTGAAAAAGGGCGACGTGCTGCTGACCTATGACCTCAGCCAGATCCGCACCGACCTGGAGATGGCCCAGCTGGAGCTGGAGCAGCTGAACGCCACGCTGGAGGACCAGCAGGCGGAGCTGGAGCGTATACAGAAGCTGATGGACAGCACCTATGACGACGCCACCAAGCGGCAGTACGCCCTGGACCTGCGGGAGCAGAACGTGAAGGTGCTGGAGACGAAGGCCAACATCGCCACCAAGAAAAAGGACATTGAGAAGCTGAAGGCCAACACCGCCGACAGCACCGTCAAGTCCCCGGTGGACGGCGAGGTGCAGTCCCTGAACCCGGACGGCGGCACGGACAACTCCGGCAACGCCCTGCCGTTCATGACCATCGTGGAGACGGGCGGCTTCCGCATCAAGGGCTATGTGAATGAAAACAACGCCAGTGTGCTGACCGAGGGCACGGCGGTGGTCATCCGTTCCCGGGTCAGCGACCAGACGTGGAAGGGCAGCATCAGCTCCATCGACTGGAACAACGCCCAGCAGAGCCGCAGCGACTACGGCGACAGCGACACGGCCATGTCCAGCAAGTACCCCTTCTATGTGACGCTGGAGGGCGACGGCGAGGGCCTGCTGATGGGCCAGCACGTGTACATAGAGCCGGACTACGGTCAGGAGGACACCCAGGACGAGAGCCTGATCAACCTGCCCAGCTACTTCATCAACGACGCCGAGGGCAAGCCCTGGGTGTGGGCTCAGAACAGCAAGGGCAAGCTGGAGAAGCGGAGCATCACCCTGGGCGAGTACAACACGGAGACGGACACCTATCCCGTGACGGACGGCCTGACGGCGGAGGACTATATCGCCTATCCCGACGACAGCCTGAAGGCGGGCATGACGTGCATCACCTATGACGACGCCACCTTTGACCCCAGCGCCAGCGGCGGCGAGGTATACCCCGAGGGCGGCGGTGAAAAAATCGACGAAAACGTGCCCATGGACGGCATGGACGGCGGCGATATGCCCGCTGAGAACGACACCGTCACGGACGACGGCGGCTCTGTCACCAACAGCACCGTGACCGTGCTGCCCGGCGGCATGGCGGAGGCCACTGCGCCGGTGATCACACCGCCGATGGAGGGCTGAGCATGATTTTGGAAATGCGCGATATATGCAAGGACTATCCCATGGGGAAGTCCGTGGCACATATCCTGAAAAACGTGAACCTTGACGTGGAGGAGGGCGAGTATCTGGCCATCATGGGGCCCTCCGGCAGCGGCAAGACCACGCTGATGAATTTGATCGGGTGTCTGGACGTGCCCACCAGCGGCAGCTATCTGCTGGGTGGGCGGGACGTGACCACCTGCAACAACAAGCAGCTGGCGGAGGTGCGGAACAAGGAGCTGGGCTTCGTGTTCCAGAGCTTCAACCTGCTGCCGAAGCTGACGGCGCTGGAAAACGTGGCGCTGCCCCTGCTGTACGGCGGGGTGAAGAAGGCGGAACGGCTGGAACGGGCCCGGGCCGCGCTGGAGACAGTGGGGCTTTCCGACCGGGTGGATCACCGACCGGACCAGCTGTCCGGCGGACAGTGCCAGCGGGTGGCCATCGCACGGGCCATCGTGGGCAAGCCGAAGCTGCTGCTGGCCGACGAGCCAACAGGCGCGCTGGACAGCGCAAGCGGCGCGGCGGTGATGGAGCTGTTCCAGCAGCTGCACGAGAGTGGCTCCACCATTATTATGATCACCCATGACCATTCCATCGCCAACCACGCCGCCAAGGTCATGACCATTCGGGACGGCGTACTGTCGGGAGGTGACGACTATGAGTGAGAAGCTGACGCTGCGGGAAAAGCTGCACATAGGCGAAAAGCGCCCCGACGGCGAGAAGCCCCGCATGAGCAAGAAGCTGAAAAAGGGCATTATCGCCGCCGCCTGCGTGGTGGGCGTGTGCGGCGCGGTGTGGGGCGGACTGACCATCGCCCGGAACGCCCAGCGGGGCGACGTGAACGTATACGCCGTCAACGAGTGCGCCATGACCGACTACTGGGGGGACACCTCCAACACCAGCGGCATGGTGACCACGGACAAATTGCAGAAGATCTACATCTCCCAGAGCCAGACGGTGAAGAAGGTGTGGGTCAAGGAGGGCGACAGCGTCAAGAAGGGCACGGCGCTGGTGAGCTATGACTCCACCCTGACACAGGCCACCGTGGAGCGCGCCAAGATCGACTATGACCGGCAGACGGAGAACCTGGAGGTCATGAAAAACGAGCTGGAGCTGCTGAAGAAGGCGAAGAACAAGGAGACGCTGGAGGCGGAGCTGAAGAAGCTTCAGGATGAGCTGGAAACAGCCATTGAGCGGGACCCCGCCTCCGCGACCGATAAGACAGAAATTGAGCAGCCGGCAAAGATCACGCCAGCGGACGCGAAGAACCCCGACGGCACAGCTAAGAACCCGTTTTTCATTCTGTGGCCGCTGGAAAAGCCTTTGAATGACGAGGCCGCCAAGGAGATCCTCACGTTGCTGAACAAGCCCATCGGCGAGGCAAACCCCAAGGTGGAGGTCTATGTGGTGCTTGTGACGCGCCGCGGCGACATCAAGGGCGGCCTGCTGGATAACCAGTGGGGCATCCGTATCACCGGGCAGTATACCGCCGGGACGGCGGGTTCCGAGGGGCAGCCCGCCACGGAGGCAAAGACGGAGATCAGCATGGTGCTGATGACGCCCGAGGTTTTCTTCTCCGACCCGGAAAAAACATACGGCGAGACGGTGACTAAGCTGCAGCGGAAGATCGCCCAAATCCAGGAGCTGGTGGACGCCTCCATGACCCAGTTGGAGATCAACAAGGCCATTCTGGAGAAGGCTCAGGCGGTAAAGGAGCAGGAGGTCAACCTGAAGGTGGCGAAGCTGAAGCTGGACAAGAAGCTGGCGGAGCTGGGCGACGGCAACGTGTACGCGGAGTTCGACGGCACGGTGAAGGCCGTGCGGGACCCGGACGCGGCCTATAACAACAGCGAGGCCGTGGTGGAGCTGTCCGGCGGCGGCGGATATTACGTCACCGGCACCCTCAGCGAGATGGATCTGGACAGCGTGCAGGTGGGCGACAGCGTATCCATCAGCAGCTGGATGACCGGAGCGGCCTGCGAGGGCACCATCGTGTCCATCGACGACTATCCCACCAGCAACGGCAACAACTGGGGCGACGGCAACAGCAACGTGTCCTACTACCCCTTCAAGGTGTTTGTCACCGAGGACGCGAATTTGCAGCCCAATGACTATGTGGATATACAGTACCAGAAGGACACCAGCGCGGAAGAAAGCGGCAGCTCACTGTATTTGCAGAGCATGTTCATCCGGACCGACAACGGCAAGAGCTATGTGATGGCCCGGGGCGAGGACGGCAGACTGGAGCAGCGGTGGGTGCAGACCGGCCGGGATCTGTGGGGCAGCTACACCCAGATACGGGGCGGGCTGACCATCGACGACTATGTGGCGTTCCCCTATGGACGCGACGTGGTGGAGGGTGCCCACACCCAGGAGGCCACGACCGACCAGCTGTACAACTACGGCATATAAAGGAGGCGGGATAACCATATGTTGGAAAATATAAATCTCGCCTTTCAGGGCGTGTGGAGCCACAAGCTGCGGTCGTTTCTGACCATGCTGGGCATTATTATCGGTATCGCCGCGATCATCACCATCGTGTCCACCATTCAGGGCACCAACGAGCAGATCAAGCAGAACCTGATCGGCGCGGGCAACAACGTGGTGCGGGTGACCATCGGCGCCACGGACAGCCAAAACTATTTCGACCTGAACTACTCGGCGCTGCCGGAGGGTATCGACCCAGTGACCCGGGAGATGCGGGATGAGATGGAGAAGCTGGGCAGCGTGTCGCTGGTGAGTATGTACTACTCCCGGGATTGGTGCGACAACGTGTACGTGGGCAATACGGCGTTCAGCGGTTCGCTGTACGGCGTGGACGACCACTATCTGACGGCCGTGGACTACGCGGTGAACTACGGACGGTCCTTCACGGCGGCGGACTATGAGAACCGGCGGAATGTGGCGCTGATCGACGCGAAGTCGGCAAAGTCGCTGTTCCAGGGCGAGAACCCCATCGGCGGCACCATCGAGATCAACGGGATGCCGTTCACCGTGGTGGGTGTGGTGTCCTCCCGTTCCAGCAGCGGACCGGTGATCAACAGCTTTAAGGATTATCAGATGTACGCCGGCAGCACAGCGGGGACCATTTTCATCCCGGACGTGTGCTGGTCGGTGCCGTACCGGTATGATGAACCCCAGTACGCGGCGGTGCGGGCCACCAGCACCAACGACATGACCGCCGCCGGCGACAATGTGGCCAAGTACCTGAATGAGAACGCCATCCGGACCACGAAGTACAAGTACGAGTCCAAGGATCTCCTCCAGCAGGCCAGCGACCTGCAGAGCCTGTCGGAGAGCACCAACAAGCAGTTGATCTGGATCGCGGCTATCTCGCTGGTGGTGGGCGGTATCGGCGTGATGAACATCATGCTGGTGTCCGTCACCGAGCGCACCCGCGAGATCGGATTGAAGATCGCCATCGGCGCGCAGCAGAGCCGCATCCTCTGGCAATTCCTGACGGA